>Ga0193755_1000602_pt1 | contig 10344 bp, 11 predicted proteins | sample H1a2metaG_FD_144921 | JGI IMG/M metagenome (GOLD analysis project Ga0193755, IMG submission 144921) | Soil microbial communities from a riparian zone of the East river system, Colorado, United States - H1a2 | ecosystem: Environmental > Terrestrial > Soil > Riparian zone | place: USA: East River...
GTCCACATTGGCCATCGCGGCGGCGATGCCGCCTTCGGCCATGACGGTGTGGGCCTTGCCGAGGAGCGACTTGCAGACCACGCCAACGGAAGCACCCTGCGCGAGAGCTTCGATGGCCGCACGCAACCCCGCGCCGCCGGCGCCGATGATGAGAACGTCGTGCTCGCGGGACTCGTAGTTTGCGGTCACAGGAGCCTCAGGTCACGGATGGCGCCGCTGGAGACCATGCGGACGTAGAAGTCCGCGAAGCCGACGGAGAAGAGACTGCACCAGGCGAAGAGCATGTGACGCTCGTTCAGAAAGGTGGAGAGACGCCAGGCTTCGAAGCGGGAGCGGCCGAATGTGGCGCAAGAAAAACAGTCGAGCTTGCCTCCGGCGAGGTGGCGAAGCGAATGGCAAGAAAAAGTGTAGAGCGAAAGAAGAATGACGTTGAGGGTGAGGACGAGCGTGCCGACTCCGACGCCAAAGTGTCCGTCGAAAAAGAAAGAGCGGATCGCGTCAAACCAGAGGAAACAGATAAAGAAAACTGCGAGATAAAAAAAATAGCGATGGACATTTTGCAGGATGAAAGGAAAAGCTGTTTCGCCGCGATAGTTGCGGCCTGTAGGTTCACCTACGGCGCAGGCTGGAGGATCGAGGAGAAAGGCCCGGTAAAGGGCCTTGCGGTAGTAGTAACAAGTGGCGCGAAAGCCCAGGGGGCCGGCAAGGATCAAGAGCGCCGGAGAGAGTGGCCACCAGTGATGCAGGGGATCAATGAGCGGCGAATAAAAGGGCGAGAGGTACGGGCCCCATTCATAATACTTGCCTTCGAAGGCGCGAAGGGTGGCGTAGATGCTGAAGCCGCCCATCACAACGATGATCGGTAGAATCTCGATCCACCAAGCATCGCGGCGCAGCGTGCTGCCGAGCCGAGACTCGGGCATAAGAGTCGAGGAGCCAGCCATTAGTGACCTCCGGCGTGCGTGTAGGGTATGCAAAAACGCGACTTTTTCAAACGAAATTCTGGAAAATGAGAAGTGAGAGCATGGTCAAAGGATCGTTTCGATTTCGGAATCGAGGGAGACGTGAGTGGCGGGGATGCCGTTGATGGAGAATTTTTCGCCTGCGACCTCGCTGAAATGGAAGAAGCGGCTGATGTGGTAGTCCTCGTCGTAGCCGGAAAAAAGGCGTTCGGTTTCACCGGGATCAAGATGAAAGGCAGAGAGAGGCACAGGACGTCCGAATTCACTGGCAAGAGCGCGATAGCGGCCAACCAGATCGCTCAACGGCATCATGGGAGCTCGGCGAGCGGATTCGGAGGACATCTGACTCCCCAGGTAGGAAGTGTACAGCGGGGAGGTAGAGAAGAAAAGAAATGGAGGCAAAGGGCCCGATTCCTTGCACGGGACTCATTCGCACGCTACTGGCGAATCGTCCCGGGTAGGTTCAGTCCGGCGGCGAACTACGGCGGAAGGGACGCGAAAGCAACTTGAATACGAGCAAGACCATGCCGCGTGGATGTGACCAGGCGCGCTTGACTACCAGCCAAGGGTGCAGGTAGCGGCGAGACAAACCTTGCGGGGTGAGGCGGTGAGTAGCGTCCTCCGTGGTATGCAGGTGATACCACTCGCCGATGAGCGCGCGATTGCGCTGCGCCTCCGGGCCGGCGAAGACGCCCTTGGAGCCGTCGGGATGATGGGAGTAATCGTGATTCTGGTGCAGGGCCAGAACTTCCCGCGAAGCGTCAATGACCGCAGCGCGAGAGCGAGCATGCCATAGGAACCAATTGTCCCAACCACGACGTCCGAGGGCGAGGGGAAGCAGGTTGCTGCCCAGACCTTTCGTGAAAACAAAATAATCGATGGCGTTTGGAGGCCGCAGCGTTCCCAGGGTTTGCGCCTGGCGGCGGAGATCCTGCTCCCAGTCCGGGCGAGCCGTATCAATGCGCGCGGTGATATTTACGTCCATGCGCTGGCCGACCATGAGCAGTGGGAAATGCAGCCGCGCAATCCGCTCCACGGCAGAGGCGAAATCCGACAACAGCAGGATGTCGGCATTCGCATAGCACAGCAGGTTGTTCCGGGAAAGCCGTTCGGCCTGAGCAAACAAATCATTCACCAGCGGAGCGCCGGAATCGCTGCGCGCGACGGCGGGGATGTGCCGCAAACCAAATTCGTGAGCCACCTCCGGGGTGCCTTCATCATTGCCAAATAGAATGATCTCCGGATTGATGCTCAGAAGAGCCCAGCTCTTGATGGCGTTGCGCTGGATCACATCAATGTGTCCGCGAAAGGCTTTTGGAGTAGCGAAAATGGTCAACATCGCGAGATGAATAGCACGGTGAGGTGAATGTGCGACGCCTTGCGCAGAGACTATTGTATACCGTTGGGCTGATTTGGCGGTGGGCGCGAGGATTGGATAGAATGCTTGAGGGAACCTAAGAAGCACGGAGGAATGACAATGAGCATTGCTGTGGGACAAGCGGCGCCGGATTTTATGCTATTGAATCAGGATAAGAAGGAAGTGAAGCTTTCGGACTATGCGGGGAAGAAAAACGTGGTGCTGGTGTGGTACCCGCTGGACTGGAGCCCGACGTGCACGAACGAGCATGCCTGCATCGTCAATGAGATGAAACCGTTTGAGGAACTGGACGCAGAGGTGCTGGGCGTGAGCGTGGACAGCGTGTGGTCTCACAAAGCGTACGCTGACAAGATGGGGATCAAGTATTCGCTGCTGGCGGATTTTCACCCGCGCGGAGCGATGAGCGAGAAATACGGAGTGTATCTGGCGGACAAGGGCATTACGGGACGAGCGATCGCGATTGTGAACAAGGCAGGCAAGGTAGCATGGTTTAAGAACTATGACATTCCGGTGGTGCCGGATTTGAAGGAAGTGGTGGCAGCGCTATCGCAAGTGAAGGCGGCAGCGGCGTAAGGGATAACTAGCCGCGAAGGAATAGAATCCAAAGAATGCGGGCCCTCGATGGGAATCGGGGGCCTTTTTTTGTTTGCGGAGGTTGTTGGGGAACACTCATGAAACTGCTTCGAGTGCGGCGCGAAGCGGAGCGGAGACCAGCCAGAGCAGAAGAATCAGAACTCCGGCGGCAATGAGCGGGACACGCATGAAATTGGGGCGAAGCAGCGAGTAGACTGCGGCAAAGCCGGGAACCACGACCAGGAACCAGGTCAGAACGAACCGGGGCCATCCGGACGCGTCCTGCGGAAGGACAGCCGGAATAGAGCCGAGCGCTAGACTTCGCAGCAATCCCGGAAACTGAACGGCATAACTCACGGTGATGCAAATAAGCAGGATCATCGCCAAGGGATCGCGGGGATTCTCTTCGTCTTCGCTGCTGTGAGCATAGATGGACCAACGACGCGCGGGAGGGCGGTGGATTTGAAAAGGGGGAGCTTCCTCCGGAAGAAGACGCACCCAGCCGAATGCGAGAGGAACGGCTGTGCTCAGATGGAGGGCGGCCAAGAAGAGGAACGCGAGGCGATGATCGAGAAGGAGCGCGGCAAGCATTCTGGAATGTTAGATGAAAAATGCGCCGCTCCCTGGCCAAATTATTTCGCGGAGAGGTCGTTGCGAACGACGGCGCCGCCCTTCATGACGAATTTGACGGATTCAAGGGCGCGCACGTCGGAAAGCGGATCGCCGCTGACAGCAACGAGGTCGGCATAGTGGCCTGTTTCGAGTGTGCCAATTTTGTCGGCCCAGCCCAGGAGATCCGCGGCATTGACGGTGGCGGCCTGTATGGCGTCGAGAGGCTTCATGCCCCATTCGATCATCTTGCCAAACTGTCTCGCGTTGTCACCGTGCGGGTAGACACCGGAATCCGTGCCAAAAGCCATCTTCGCGCCAGATTGAAAGGCATGGCGAAAATTTTCACGCTGGAGGCGGCCGATTTTCTTTTCCTTTTCGATGGACTCGGGAAGCATGCCCGCTTTCGCGCCTTCCTGCAGAATGTAGTCGTCGTTGTAGATGTCGAAGACGAGAAAAGTGCCATGCTGCTTGGCAAGGGCTATGCCTTCGTCGTCGATCAGGCTGGAATGTTCGATGGAGTCGATGCCAGCGCGGATGGCATCCTTGATGGATTGCGTGCCGTGCGCATGCGCGGCGACCTTGCGGCCGAGCTTGTGGGCTTCTTCGGCGATGGCTTGCATTTCTTCGAGCGTGTATTGCGGCGTGCCGGGTTGATCGCCCTTACTGAGCACGCCGCCGGAAGCGCAGATCTTGATGACGTCGGCACCGTACTTCACGGTTTCGCGGACTTTAGCGCGAGCGGCCCAGGGGCCGTCGGCGACACCTTCGGCCTTGTAATGATATTCGGAAGGCAAAAGATTATTGTCGCAATGCCCACCAGTGATGCCAAGAGGCGGGCCGGAAGCCCGCATGCGCGGACCTTCGACGTCGCCGGCGTTGATGGCGTCGCGGAGTGCGATGTCCGTGTAACCGCTCGCGCCCACATTTCGAACCGTGGTGAAGCCGGCGCGGAGCGTAAGCCGAGCGTTCTTCACGCCGGTAACGGCTTCGCGAGGGACCGAAATGCCGAGGCCCGCGTAGCCGCTGGCGCTGGGATCGCTCGTGAGATGCGTGTGCACGTCGATAAGTCCCGGCAGACACGTGGCGCTTGAAAGATCAGTCGCCACAACGCCGCTTGGGAATTTCGCGGAAGAAAAGGAGCTCACGGAGGTAATCGTTCCGGCGTCATCGAAGACAACGGCCTGGTCAGTCAGAATCTTTCCGGAACGAACGTCGAGCAGCTTCCCGCAGCGAACGGCTCCCGGCGCAGCATGAGTGATGGCGGGCAAGAGGAATATGCAAATGAGGGCGGCCAGAAAATGGCGCATGAGGCTCCTTGATAATGACGCATGGAACGCAAAGAGGATATAACCGGCGAGGAATTTTTGGAAATGGCGATGCGGGCCGCAATGATTATCTGGTGCAGTGTCCGATTCCGAGCCTTGTCCCAGTTCCGGACGGTTCCGTGTTCCATTGAAAGAAAAACTCTTTCCCACCGATTAGTTGACCGATGGGGTGGAGGTTGCGTCTAATGCGATAACGCTCAAGATCGGGGGAGCTGAATGGGAAACCTCCTGCAGGATCTGCGCTTTGCTTTCCGACAGTTACGCAGGTCACCGGCATTTGCTATCACTGCGGTGCTCTCGATCACGCTGGGAATCGGCGCTACGACGGCTATTTTCAGCGTAGTCTATGGGGTATTGGTTGATCCTTATCCGTACCGGGATGCGAACCGGATGGTGCATGTGGAACTGCGCCAAAAGGACGATCGGGGACCACTTTTGGTTGTGAACGACGCCGAATATCAAGAGCTGAAAAAAGCTTCCACGATTGACAATGTCTTCCTGCAGAAGAATGAGACGCAGACGATGACGGGCAACGAATTGCCGGTCTCCGTTCAGGTCGGGATGTACTCCCCGAATCTCTTCGAGTACATGGGCGTTCCACCGTTTTTGGGGCGCGCGTTCACGAGCGCCGACGCGCCGGGCGGAAGCCCAGCCCCCGTGGCGGTGCTGAGTTATTTGTTCTGGCATAGGCAGTTCGGCGGAAACAGCGAAGCGATCGGAAAGACCATCGAAGTTAATCACAAGTTGTATACGGTCATCGGCGTCGCGCCTCCGCGATTCACCTGGGGCGATTCGGATGTGTATTTGCCGGCGGTTCCGAGCGCGGACGCGCACGATTACTGGCTCTCGTTTCTGAAGTTGAAGCCGGGAACGAAACATCCGGCGGCGGCGGCAGAACTGCAGGTACTTCTCGATCGATTCACAAAAGATGATTCGAAAGACTTCCGGCGAGACCGCAAAGTGGTGATCGTCACGCTGAACGAAGAGGTGCTGGGGCGGTTTGCGGGGACACTGGTCCTGTTGTTTGGGGCGGTGGTGGCATTGCTGGTGATTGGCTGCGCCAACGTTTCGATTCTTTTGCTGGCCCGAGGGACGGCGCGGCAGCACGAGCTCTCGGTGCGCGTCGCGGTGGGCGCCGGGCGAGCGCGTTTGATCCGGCAGTTGCTTACGGAATCGGTGTTGCTCTCGGTAGCAGGAGCCACTTTGGGTGTGCTGGCGGCGTACCAGGGCGCGAAAGCCATCTCCGCCATGGTGCCCTACTACTCGTTTCCCCATGAAGCGGCGATTCGCGTGAATACGCCGGTGCTGCTGTTCAGCGCGGCGGTGGCGCTGATTACGGGAATTCTTTTTGGCATTTCGCCCGCGTTGCAGTTATCGCGGCCGCAGCTGGGACAATTGATCCAGGCGAGCAGCGGAAAGCACTCGGGCAGCGCGCGCGGGCGCAACGTGCACCGGCTGCTGATCGCCGGCCAGGTAGCGTTGACATTGGTATTGATGACCGGGGCGGGCGCGGCGATCAAGGCCTTTTCGTCGCTGATTCATGCGCCGCTGGGGTTTGATCCTGAGCACGTCTTTGTGATGAACGTCGCGGTCCCCAAAGGAGCGAATCCGACCTGGCCGCAGCGTCTCCAGGCAAATGAAACGGTTCGCCGGGCCGTCGCCGAAGCGCCGGGAGTGTCCTCGGCAAGCGTGTCCACGACCTGGTTTCCCGGGTTGGGCGGATTTGAAGGCAAAATCGAAGTGCAGAGCAAGCCGACTCTGACCGATGCGCAAGCAGTGCTCACGCTGGTGAGCCCCTACGAATTTCCGACGCTCCGCATTCCTGTCTTGGCAGGCCGCGTTTATGACGATGCCGAAGTGATGCGCGCCGCGCATCTTGCACTTGTGAATCAGGCGTTCGTGAAACAGTATTTGGGTGGCGGCGACCCCATCGGGCAACGCATCCGCAGTCCGATGCTGAGAGTCGAGCAGCCATCTTTGTTGCTGGCGCAAGCCCCTGACGATTGGATGGAAGTGATTGGGGTTGTGGGCGACGCGCGCAACAACGGGCTCAGCCGGCCCATCAAGCCCGCAGTGTTCATCCCCTACAGTTTTATTTTGCCTCCGGATGAGTCGCTGCTCGTCCGTGCGACAGGCGATCCAGACGCGGCGATCCGTTCGGTGAAGCAGCGGCTTCGCGAAGTTAGCTCGGAGATCGTAGTCAGCCAGGAGCGGACGGTCCTGTGGTGGCTGGATACGCAGGGATGGGGACGCGAGCGATTCATTGCCACGCTGTTTGGGCTTTTTGCCGGACTGGCACTGGTGCTCGCGGCAACTGGACTCTACAGCGTCGTTTCTTTTGCGGTGACGCAACGAACGCAGGAGTTGGGCATTCGCATGGCGTTGGGGGCGCCGCGCAATAGCGTCATCCGGCTGGTGCTGAGCTCCACGGCGGCGACGCTGGGCGTCGGAATCGCGGTGGGAATCGGACTCAGTGTGGCCCTGAGCCGCCTGATAACTTCGTGGGCCGGAGGTAGTCCGCGCGATCCCTTGACGCTCGTGGGAGCGGCGCTGGGGCTGGCGATTGTGGCGACGCTGGCTTGCATCCTGCCGGCCTGGCGGGCCGCGTCCATTGATCCCATGCGGGCGTTGCGGACGGAATAGTCCGTGTGGGCACAAATCTCGCTTAACTCACGAGCCGCGAGGTTCGATAAGCCAGCCTAATTCTAATTCTCGAATTCAAACCATTATTGGGGCGGTTTTTCGCCGACGGCGTCGGATTTCTTGTCCGGCGCCGCACTTTTTTGTGCGAAGGAACGGACGAGCAGGACGAGCTGCCAGCGCTGATCTTCGGTCATGCGCTTTTTGAAGGCGGGCATGGGTTTTCTGCCCTGGCTGATTTGGTAGAAGAGGGCCCCGTCGGTGACGGTGTTCATGTGACGCGCGTCGGTGAAATCGGCAGGTTTGGGATCGTAACGCAGGGCTTCAGAGCCGTCGCCTTTGCCGCTGTCGCCGTGACAATTGGCGCAGCTTTCCGCATAGAGAGGTTTGGCAGACTTGAGCGCCGCTTCGGACGGTTGCAGTGGATTCTTGCGGGCCTTGGCTTCTTCGGGAATGACCCATGGTTTGTTCTCTTGAAAGTAAGCGTAGGCGATGGCGAGGAAAATGAGAGCGAGAAGCAGAACGAAAAGAATTCTTCGCGTTCCGGATTTGCGGGGTTCGTTTGCGGGAATGATCACCGGGAAAATTCTCGCACATGTGACGGGGTAACGAAAGACAGCGAGAATCGCGAGAATGAGATCAAGAAGTCAGAGTATGTCGTCGGATGGACCCAGGATGACTCCGCTCCCCTACGTGAAGATCAGGCAGAGCGGAAAATGAGCCAGAGGAGCTCGGCGTTAAAGAACAGGATCGCAGCAGCCATGACCCAGGCGATGACTTGTGTGAGGCGCGAGTTGGTGAATTCACCCATTTTCTTGCGATCGCTGGTGAACTGGATGAGCGGGATCACGGCGAATGGCAACTGAAAGCTGAGAACCACCTGGCTGAGAATGAGCAGGGGAGTGACTTTATTCTCGCCGGCGAGGCCGATCACGAGAGCCGCAGGAATGATGGCGATGCCGCGGGTGATGAGGCGCCGCAACCAAGGCTTGAGGCGGATGTCGAGAAAGCCCTCCATAACGATTTGGCCGGCGAGCGTGCCGGTGAGGGTCGAATTTTGCCCGGAGGCGAGCAGCGCGCAGGCGAAGAGCGTGCTGGCAAGGCTCGCGCCGAGGACGGGACTAAGAAGTTTGTAGGCGTCGGCAATCTCGGCGACGTCGTGAAGGCCGCGGGTGTGGAAGGCAGCAGCGCCCAGGACGAGAATGGCGGCGTTGATGAAAAGAGCAAAACCGAGGGCAAGAGTCGAATCGAAGACTGCATAGCGTAAGGCTTCCTTGCGATCGCGAACGGAAGCGCCGAACGCACGCGTCTGGACGATGCTCGAATGCAGATAGAGATTGTGGGGCATCACGGTGGCCCCCAGGATGCCGATGGCGATGTACAGCATCTCCTTATTGCGCAGGATTTCCAGGTGTGGGATGAAACCGGCAGCGGCTTCACGCCAAAGCGGCTGCGCGAAGAAGATCTCATATGCAAAACAGGCGGCGATTGAAGCGATCAGCGTGACGACGAAGGCTTCGATCAGGCGGAAGCCCCGGCCCTGGAGCGCGAGGACGATCAGAACATCCATCGCGGTAATCAGAACACCGGCGAGCAACGGCAAGCCGAAGAGTAACTTCAAAGCAACCGCGGAGCCAAGCACTTCGGCCAGATCGCACGCAGCGATGGCAATTTCGCAGATGACCCAAAGGATGAACCCGGTGCGAGGAGAATAGTGCTCGCGGCATGCTTGGGCCAGGTCGCGTCCCGAGGCGATGCCGAGCTTCGCGGAAAGCGCCTGCAGAAACATCGCCATGATGTTGCTGATTAAAACGACGCTGAGCAGCGTGTAGCCGAATTTCGAGCCGCCGCCGAGGTCCGTCGCCCAGTTGCCCGGATCCATATAACCAACGGCGACGAGGTAACCTGGGCCGGCGAAAGCCAGAACCTTGCGGATCCAGGAAGCGCCCGAGGAAAAGGGGATGGTGCGGTGGGATTCGGGCAAAGAAGGCGAAAGGATGCGAGCGCGCATTGCCGAAGAAGGGTGTGGGGTGGAGGGAGACTCGGTCGTGACCGGCGATTCGGTATTGAGTTGTGGCGGGACCGTTGGCGTCATGATTCGAGTTAACTATGCTAAAGACGAATACTAAACTACACTTAATAGAATTCCATGTCAATAGGACTCCGATGAAACTTTGCTAACAATGGCAACTGAGCTCGCGTGGCAAGGAAGCGGAGCAAGCGCGACACAAGAGCTTGTGATAAGTTCAGAGCGGCATTCCGGGAGAGGATCGAGATGGACCAACAGCAGCCGGTGCAGGGCCAGGTGCAGATCAAGGCCGACGAAAAGGAACTGCAGGGGCAGTACAGCAACCTGGTAATGATTCACCACAATCTGGAAGAGTTCACGCTGAATTTCATTTACATTTTTCCCAACGGCGCGCAGGGCAAGCTGCTCAATAGCACGATTGTGAGTCCGGGCCACGCCAAGCGCATCTGGCGTGCCCTGGGAGAGAATTTGTCGCGATATGAAGCGCAATTTGGGACTATTAAGGAGGCGCCGGAAGGCAACCTCCCCACACCCAACGTTGGTTTTGTACAGTAGAGGCAGCGAAGTCGCGAGCGAATTGCGCGGCTAGGAGGTAGTTGTACGAGGGCTCCCGCGCCTGCTAGACTTTCAGAGTTACTTCTCAAATGGGCCTGTAGCTCAGGTGGCTAGAGCGCGCCCCTGATAAGGGCGAGGTCGGTGGTTCAAGTCCACCCAGGCCCACCATCAAAATCACGCACTGCTGATTCAGATACGGACGGAATTTTTGCCTACCACAGCTCAGGCGGATCAAAAGAGCTCGATGGGTGCCACATGGCCCGAACCAGA
>Ga0193755_1000603_pt1 | contig 10342 bp, 7 predicted proteins | sample H1a2metaG_FD_144921 | JGI IMG/M metagenome (GOLD analysis project Ga0193755, IMG submission 144921) | Soil microbial communities from a riparian zone of the East river system, Colorado, United States - H1a2 | ecosystem: Environmental > Terrestrial > Soil > Riparian zone | place: USA: East River...
AGGCTGGCGATGTGAGCCTTGCTCCATTTCATGGTGGGGGACCCCTTCCGGGAAATGAGGCGCGAGGATGGCGATGTGTTTCCCGCCGGTGACGATGCTGGATCGTGCTCAGCCCGCATGGGGGCGGCCCGGAACCCGCCGCGGATGAGAACTCGACTCCGCGCAGCCCACGGAGCCTACTCCCGCCCGGGCGTGCGGTGCCACGGCGATTTGGATGCGCCCGGGCGGCGACGGATAGCTAGTGCGCGTCTCTTCCGGAGTGTAGTCCAGCAAAACCACCTGGCCCGAGGGAGAGCCCTGAGCTAACATTAATTCCCCCTTGTTCACGCCCCATCCGTCCGACTCGGTTGCTTCGCGCCGGAGCGCTTCATGCGAGTTTCGCCCCATCTTGCCGCGCTCCTGTTCGCGTCCATGGGCTTGTCGCTCGCCTCGGATTCCAGTCTCGGGCCAGGCCGCCCGCTCCGCGAGGGGAGGCTCGAGCGAGCGGGGCGCAACCCCTCCGACTGGTTCCTGGCCCAGCGCGCATATCCCGGAACCACCGTTCGGCAGTCGGCCTATGAGGCCGCGCTGACGAGGGTCAGGCTCGAACGAAGCACCGCCTCGGCGAGCTCGGCACTATCCGGCGCGACATGGACCAGCGCGGGTCCCACCAACATCGGAGGGCGCGTCACGGCGCTCGCCGTCGCCAATGGAGGGGCCAATGTCTATCTGGGCTCGGCGGACGGTGGGGTGTTCAGCTCCAACGATGCCGGAGCCAGCTGGACGCCTGTGTTCGATGTCGTGGGTGTGCCTTCCATCGGTGCGATTGCCTTGAATACGGGCAACGTCAACACCGTGTACGTGGGCACCGGAGAAGCGAATTCCAATGCGGACTCCTACGACGGCTCGGGGCTATACCGCTCCCAGGACGCCGGGCTGTCATGGAGCTACGTGGGGCTCCAGGAGACGGCGCACATCGCGAGGGTCCGTGTCGACCCCGCGGACAGCACGATCATCTACGTCGCGGCGATGGGCACGCTGTTCTCGACCAATGCATACCGCGGCCTCTATCGCAGTCCCGATTACGGACAGACCTGGAGCAAGGTGCTCTTCGTCAGCGACAGCACCGGCGTTACCGACGTCGCGATCAATCCGTTGCACCCGGACACGGTGTTCTGCGCCACCCTCGAGCGGGTGCGCCACGATACCTACCGCCGCGTGTACGGCCCCGAGTGCGGGATCTGGCGCAGCGTGGATCGCGGGCTGACCTGGACTCGGCTTTCGAGCGGTCTGCCCGCGCCCTCGGACGACGTCGGCCGCATCGCGCTCGCGATCGCGCCGTCGCGGCCCTCCATGATCTACGCGCAGATCGTCTCGGGCGCGAACCTTGGCTACGACGGTCTTGGGTTGTATCGCAGCGCCAACGGAGGCGCGACCTGGACGCGCCGGGACACCGGCGGGGGTTTCGTGAGCGACTTCGGAGGCTTCGCTTGGTACTTCGGCGACGTCGCGGTGGATCCGGCCAACTCGGACATCGTCTATTGCCTGGGCGTGGATTTGCTGCGCTCCACCAACGGCGGCCAGACGTTCAGCGATCTCTCGATCACCACCCATCCCGATCAGCACGCCATCTGGATCGACCCCAGCCATCCGAACCGAATCGACCTCGGCAACGACGGGGGCTTTTTCTCGACCGCGAATACCGGCTCCAGCTGGACCGCGAGCGTGGATCTGCCGATCTCGCAGTTCTACGGCGGCGCGCTGGATCCCTCCAATCCCTCGAGGCTGATGGGTGGGATGCAGGACAACGGCATTGCCGTAACCACGGGCTCGGTCACGACGTGGTCCAGCCTCGGCATCGGCGACAACTTTCAATGCATCTTCGACCCGCTCAATCCCAACGTCCTGTTCTCGCAGTACGAATTTGGCAGTGAGAACTCCGGGCCAATACGCTCGACGGACAACGGCGTCACGTTTCACTCCCCGCACGGGTTCGATCCCAGCGAGCGCTACAACTGGAACTCGCCCTTCGTGATGGATCCCGGCAATCACAACGTGCTGCTCGCGGGTTCCCAGCATGTCTACAAGAGCACCGACAACGGCCTCAACTACGTCTCGATCAGTGGAGACCTGAGCACCAATCCGGTCGCGTCCCTGGTGTTCGGCACGATCAGCGCCCTGGAGATCTCGCCCGCCAGCTCGGCCACGTATTACGCCGGCACGGACGATGGACGCGTGTGGCGGTCCCTGAACTCGGGTGGCACCTGGTCCGAGATCTCCGCGGGCCTGCCGGTGCGGTACGTCACGCGCCTCACGGCCGATCCCGCGGACGCGCAGACGGTGTACGTGACGCTCTCCGGTTTTGGACAGGACGAGCACACCGCCCGCGTCTACCGCAGCGTGGATGCCGGCACGACCTGGAGCTCGATCTCCGGCAACCTGCCGGATGTTCCGGTGAACGACATCGTGGTGGATCCGACCGACCGAAACACCCTCTACGTGGCGACCGACATTGGCGTGTGGATGTCGCGCAACCTCGGGTCCAGCTGGGCGCAGCTCGCACCGGGAATGCCGCTGGTGCCGGTGTCCGATCTGACGCTCCATTCCGCTTCGCGGTCGCTCGTCGCCGCGACGTACGGGCGCTCGCAATGGAAGATCGACCTCACGGACCTGATCGTCGCGGTGCCGCTCGCGCAGGCTCGCCCGGCCCTGAGCCTGTCGGCGCCGAGCCCCAATCCGTCGCGTGGGACGGTTCGCTTCGCCGTCACGCTGCCGCATGCGGGCCGCCTGGAGGTGGGCGTTTTCGATGTGATGGGGCGCCGCATGCGCTCGCTGGTGAGTACCTCGGTCGAGGCCGGCACGCTCGCCTTGCAGTGGGACGGGGAGGACGACACGGGGCGCCGGGTGGGAGCTGGCATCTTCTTCGTACGCGCGGCAAGCGGTGTGGATACCCGCGTGCAGCGGATCGCGCGAGTGCAGTAGCGCACGTGACCCAACACCAGCGGGGGAGGTGGCTCTTGTCTCGATCGCACCGGTGGCGCCCGGCTTCGATGCTCGCGCCCGCATTCTTCCTGCTGATCGCGCTGCTTTGTCCGACGCCCGTCGCCACTATCGACGCCACGATTCGCCCTCCGCTCGAGCCGGCCGACCGGAATCATCGCCACCACGACCTGACGGACATGCCCACGCGCGCCGCTCTCTCCGCACCGCCGCGCATTGCCCATCCGCTCGCGACGCAGATCTCGACCACCGACGTCCTGGTGAACGATCGAACGCATGATCCCGCCTGCCCGAGCTGCGGCGGAAAGCCGTTCACCCAGGCGGAGGTGTCGGTCGCGGCCAACGGGCCCAACGTGCTGGTGTGCTGGAACGACAAGCGGTCGTCGTGCCTGCACGTGGGCTCCCAGGGGCTCGGCTATTCGGCCGACTTCGGAGTCTCCTACACCGACGCCTCGCCCGTGGCGGGTCCGCCCGGCTTCAACTACGGCGGCGATGGGACGGTCGCCGCCAACGCGAAGACCGGGGACTTCTACTTCCTCGCCCTGATCAGCGGCACCGGCTTCGGGTTCAACGTGGGCGCGATCAAAGGGCATTTCGCCGGCGGCAGTTTCGTCATCGACGTGAACAAGCAGGTCGGATTCAACGGCAACGCGGGCAATAGCCTCGATAAGACCTGGGTCGCCGTCGACTCGACCTCAGGCAACGTGTACGCGGTATGGTCCAACTACATTGCGGATGGCAGCGAGCACATCGAGCTCCAGCGGCTGGACGCCAGCCTGAACGCCCTCGGCCCCGTCCAGGTCATCAACGCCGAGCCGGCCAGCGTGGCGGACATGAGCATGTCGGTCGTTGCGACCGGGCCCAACGGGCTGGTCTACGTCTCGTGGCTCGAGATCGGCTCGTTGCCCGACCATCGCAGCAGGATCCGCATTCGCCGCTCCGATGACTGCGGAGCGACGTTCGGCCCGCCGGCGACGGTGGCCGAGATCATGGAGAACGTCTATAGCGGCGCGCCGGGTTGCGCCCGTGGGGCCTGCGACGCGGCTCCCTCGCTCGCCATCGACGCATCGCGCGGTCCCCACCGCGGGCGTGCCTACGTGAGCTGGGACGAGACCGTGAACTTCTACACCGCGCCGTTTGCCGTCTCGACGGCGGCGGTCGAGATCGAGAACGACAACTTCTTCTCGAGGGCCACGTCGTTCGTGCCGGGGGGAAAGATCCGCGGCATCCAGGCCGCCGGGAGCGATCGGGACTTCTTCAAGTTCACGGCACTCCGCGGCCAGACGTTCGTGGCGCGCACCGACACCTCCGGCGGCTTCTACTTCCGCATCATCGCTCCGGCGGACACCTCGAGCTCGGGCAACTACAAGACGCTTGCGAATGCGATCGGCCCGGGTGCGGGCGTGGTGTGCACGCTGCCGAGCGATGGCACTTACTACCTGCTGCTCGATCCGGACGGCACGGCGCCGTCCTCGACGCCCTATGCGATCTCCACGGCCTTCGTGAGCCCCGGGGTGGGGGATCGGGCGCGCGACCAGCGCGACCAGTTCCTGGCGTACTCCGACGACGGCGCGGCATGGAGCGCGCCCGTCCGTGTGAACGACAGCGACGCGTGGTTCGACGGCATCTTTCCCTGGGCCGCGGTGGACAGCCTCGGCCGCGTGTTCTGCTTCTGGCACGATGCCCGGGTCGATGCGGTGACCGGGTGCGCGTCCGATGAATACATGACGGCCTCCGGGGATGGGGGGGTGACGTGGAGCGCGAACCGGCGCCTGACCGACGTGTCGTCCTACTTCTCGTATTTCAACGTCTGCGGTCCCAATAATCAGGGCGACTACCAGCAGGCCGCCTGCAGCGGGGCGCGGGTGTATTGCGGATTCCCGGATTCGCGCTTCGGCAATCCCGATGTATTCGTGAACGCCAACACGTTCCTCTCAAGCGGGCTGTGTCCCGCCCCGATCATCGCCGATGGCGGCGTGGACGTGCCGATCAACTTCCAGCTGCGCAACGATGGCAACAGTGACACGCCGCTGTCATGGCAGGCGGAAGACAGTCAGGGCTGGCTCACCGGAGCCGTGCCCGCCCTCTCCGGCACACAGACCGTCACCGCAAACGGCGGCGTGTTCGGAGTGCAAGCCACCGTGCACGTGCCAAATGGGTGCAGCGGCGACTCCACGACCGTCCGCTTCATCACCTACGACCCATTCATTCCCGGTTACTACGACACGTGCTCCACCATCGTCCACTGCAGCGCGACGACCGGAGTTCCACTCACGCAACACCAGCGCACCAGGCTGGCCCCGCCGCTGCCCAACCCGGCCCGGGGGACGGCCGCGCTGCGGTACGCTCTCGAGCGCCCGGGCGCCGCCGACCTCGCCATCTTTTCCGTCACCGGCTCGCGCGTTCGCCTTCTCCGCCATGGATTCGATAGCGAGGGCAATCACGAGGCATGGTGGGATGGCCGCGACGATCAAGGACACCTCGCGCCTGGCGGCATGTACTTCATCCGACTGGATGCGATGGGCCGGACGTTCAACCAACGGTTGATGTTGTTGCGGTAACCCCATGAACCTGCTGATGCTCGGCGGTCCGCGCTCGCCGCGCTGATCATCTGCCAGGCAGCTGCCCCGGCGCGGCGACCAGCCGGTCGCCGTCGAGCATGAGGGCGGGGCAGTAGAGACCGCGCGGCTCGCGTTGCCACCACGCGCCGGTCCGGTCCCGGGTGGCCGCATCCGTGAACTCGTAGACGTACGCGACCGCCCGGATGAAGTGGGGAGGCGCGGTGGGGAATGGGTTCCCCTTCAGCAGCGCCAGGACCTCGGGCGTTCCCTGGAGCAATCTGCGGCAGAAGCTCAGCAGCCACGCCTCGTGGCTGTAGTCACTGAGCGCGGCGAACCACATCTGCCAGTCGAGCCGCGGCATGTGGGGTGCCACGAACGCCGGCCGGCGCGTGAGCTCAACGGGCTTGTAGCGGAACTCGTAGGGTTTCCAGCTCACCCCGTCCTGGCTGCCCTCGACGATGATTTCCGGGCGCTCGGTGGTCATGACCGCGAACAGCCCGTAGCGGTCGACGACACGCAGCGGCGAGACCCACTCGTAGATCGAGGTCACGGGACCAAGCCACCGCGTGGACCAGCGCAATACGCTGAACAGGGGCACCAGGCTCAACAGGAACAGCACGACGACCGCGGGCCGCACCACCCAGGGCGACCAGCCGCCGCGGCGCGGCGCGGGTTCCCTCGGTGCTCCGGATGCGCCCCATCGCCTCGGCCACGCCGCGTCGTCGAGCAGCAGCACGCACAACGCGATGCTCAGAATGTTGAAGAAGCCGTAGTTGCCAGTCAGGATGATGAGGAGTTGGAAGCCCACCAGCGTCGCCGCCGCCGCGAGGCGCGCAGGGCGCGGCCCGAACATGAAGAACGGCGCCACCCCCTCGATCGCGAACATGACCAAGACCGACAGCTTCTGAAAGCCGCCCGACAGGTGGTGCGCATACCACGCGGTCCACGGTGGCAGCGGCTGGGTCTGGTAGTAGTAGTTGAGCGCGGTGAGGTGGCGCCAGGTCGGATCGCCGCTCGTGAGCTTGGCCGCGGCCGAGGAGAAGATCAGGCGGAAGAGCAGCCAGCGGAGCAGCCATCGCGCTCCCGCGCGCGGCGGCGGGTCGCTCCCGGGCCGCGACCACAGACGCCAGGGTGCCAGGAAAATGGCGAGGAAGCCTGCCTCGAGCAACAGGCTGTCCCACTGAAACCACAGGAACTCACGGCACACGCTCGCGAGCGAGAGGTAGCAGGCCCAAAGCCCCACGAGGCACGCAATGGGGGCGACCCCGATGGCAAGCAGCAACGAAAGGGCCATGCCCACCGCGCACAGCAGGGTGAGCGCGCGATCGCTCGAATCAAGCCAGCAGAGCGTCGGCATCGCCCAATAGCGGATCGGGCCCATGCGCTCACCCAGTGCAAGCAGAAGGTCGTGAGCGGGGAGAATGCCGTGGCTCCCGGCGATCCCCAGGATCTGGGTCCAGAGCGAAATGAATGCGATGCCGTAGACGAGGGCGAGCAGGCGCAGGAAGATCCAGGCGGTGAGCCGGTGCTCCCTGACGGGTCCCACGGGACCCGGGCGATCGCGCGTAAGGCGTGAAAGCAACGGGCGATTCGCGGCGACCACCCGGTAGCACGCCTCGCTCAGGGGCGCGAAGCCCGGCACGCAGCGATAGAGCCACAGCATCCCGCCACGATCGGGGACGCTCGCGAGGGAGCGGAACACCGCCTCGGCGCCCTGCGACCAGCGGCCGTCCGGCTCGAGGAGCTGGACCGATCGTCGGAAGCGCTCGGGCGGGATCTCCGGAAACCGGGCCGCCACCTCCTGGTACGGCGCGTACTCGACCCGGTCGCCGGTCACGCGCCGCCAGCGAGCGATCCAAACGCGGCAGAAGCCGCATTCTCCGTCGTAGATCAGGAGCGGTCGGGACGAGAGCATGACGGGCTCATCCTACAACGCCCGGCCGTGGCCGCTGAGATAACAACCTGTGGACACACGCGGCGCACGGCCCCGACTACTCTCGGAGCGCAACGCTCCCCACTGGGCCGCCCTTGAAAGGAGAGGCTTCGATGAAAGCTCCGAGCATTCATGGCTGGCTGATCGCACTCCTGATGACGGCGGGCATCCTCGGTCTGCGTGCTGTGGATCCGGCGGCACAGACAGCAAGCCCGACATCACCCTCGGGAGCGCCACGGCGCGAAGCGGAGATGAATCCGGCGGCGAAGCCCGCGGACGATGACCGGAAGGCTCAGATCAAAGCGATCGACGAGAAGATCAAGGCGCTACGCGACCAGTTCAGGGCGCAGGCCGACCCGCTCGAGGCCCAGCTGAAGGCGCTACGGGAAAAGCTCGATGCCGACCTCAAGCCTCTTGACGACCAGAGGAAGGCGCTCATCGAACAGGGCAAGTCTCCGGCCATGATCGCCCTGGACCAGGAAGAGGCCAGCAAGCTCGCCTCCCTGGCCGATCGGGAGAAGGCGGAGCTCGAGAAGGTCAAGCAGCGCTTCGAGGATGAGCGGAAGGAAATCAAGCAGGACTTCCAGAAGCGCCGCCAGGAGCTGGGGAAGAAGTAGCAGCTCGACCCGCACAGTCGAATGCCCCGCGTGGCGAGGACCCGCGCGGGGTTTTCGTTTCCTCGCGATCTCTTCCAAGGGAGCCTTTTGACCCAAACGACTCCCTTGGGCATCATCGTGTGGAGCTGGGGAGGGGTCGAGCTTCCCTCCTGACGTCAGGGGGATTCCTGGCGGCGTTCGTGCTTGGTGTAGAAGTCAACTGCGGGAGCCATCATGTCGAACGAGTTGTGCTTCGTTGTGGTGCCGTTCGGCCGCAAGCAAGGTGCAGCAGGCATCTGGATCGACTTCGATAGCCTCTACCGCGACCTCATCGCGCCCGCCATCCGAGACGCTGGCCTGGATGCCATCCGCGCGAATCAGGAGGAACTCGGCGGAGCGGCTCACAAGCCGATGTCCGAGCAGTTGATCCTGTCTCACTTTGCGCTTGCGGACCTGACAGCGGCCAACGCCAAGGTTTTCTACGAGCTCGGCGTTCGGCATGCCGTCCGCCCACACAGCACGGTGCTGCTCTTCGCGGCTGGTGAGCATCTCTCGTTTGATGTGGAGGGCCTTCGCTGCATTCGCTACCAGCCTGGAGCCGACGGTGAGCCGCAGGATGTCGACACCACGCGAAAGGCGATCGCCGACGCGTTGCGCGCGGCCCGGTCTGGGGACACCCATAGCCCCGTCTTTCAGCTCGCCAGTGGTCTGCCGGCCCCACAAATCGCTCGCTCGAGAGCAGACGTATTCCGCCAGCACGTTGGGTACAGCCAAGAAATGAGGGAGCGGGTTGCGCAGGCGAGAACTCGAAATGAAGGTGGTCTCGAGGGGCTGCGCACGCTCGAAGCCGAGCTGGGCGTCATCTCCGACGTGGAGGTCGGAGTCGTTGTCGAGCTCTTCCTTTCGTATCGCGCCATCGAGGCCTGGAAGGACATGATTCGGCTGAAGGATCTCATGTCCCGTCCGTTGCAGGATTCCGTGATGGTGCAGGAACAGTTCGCCCTGGCGCTCAATCGCGACGGGCGAGGCGAGGATGCCGAACTCGTGCTGCTTCAGCTCATCGCGCGGCGCGAACCTTCCAGTGAGACGTACGGTATCCTCGGTCGCGTGTACAAGGACCGCTGGAATGCTGCGTTCCGAGCCGGCAAGGCATCCCTGGCGCAAGGGTTTCTGGACGAGGCGATCGACGCGTACTTGAGGGGATTCGAGGCCGACTGGCGCGATGCATACCCGGGGATCAACGCGCTGACGTTGATGGAGATCCGCGATCCTCACGACGAGCGCAGCCGCGAGATTCTCCCGGTCGTCAAATACTCCGTGACGCGTCGGCTCGCCTCTGGCAACCCGAACTACTGGGACCATGCAACGCTCCTGGAGCTGGAAGTGCTGGGTGGGGATGAGGCCGCGGCAGCGGATGCTGAAGGGGCTACGCTGACAACGGTCCGCGAAGTCTGGGAGCCCGACACGACGTCCCAGAACCTGCGCTTGATTCGCGAAGCCCGGGCGCTCCGGGCGTGAATCCTCCGCGTGCACGTCCTTCGCCAGGCGATCTCAAGCGGCGGAGAGTGCTTGCAAGGAAGAAGAGGGGATCGCCGGAGGGCGGAAGTCGCAACGTCTTCATCAGTTTTGCGAACGAAGACAAGCCACTCGTCGAACTACTACGTGGCCAAGCCCAGAATGAGGACAGCACGCTGAAGTTCAATGATAGGTCGCTGCGTGCGCCGTTTGAGAGCAAGCGGGCCGAAACGATCCGCCAGGGCATCCGCGAGCGCATCCGAGAGTCGTCTGTGACCCTTGTCTACGTGTCGGACCATGCGGCGATGAGCAAGTGGGTGAATTGGGAGGTTGAAGAGAGCGTCAAACTCGGGAAGAACGTGGTCGGAATCTACCAGGGTGAGCATCCACCGCACCTGCCACCCGCGATCAAGAAGCACGGGATCAAAGTCATTGCGTGGAGCCATAAAGGCATCGCCAAGGCACTCAAGTAGGGGGTGGATACCAGCAGTTTGAAAAGGTTGGTGCCGGAGGTGGGGGTTCTCTGGCCGCACTCCAACGACGTGATCCACATTGAAACTTCTACCGTCGGGTGTGCACCATTCTCTTCGAAGCGGCCTAGGGACGCCGCAGCAGGCCATGCCGCGCCCCGCCTGCCAGCTCGCGTACCCCCATGGAGTTGGGGGCCAATTCGCCTGCAACGCGAGCACGGCACGAAACTAGCTTTCGCTCCTCAATCGTGAGTGCCCACAGCACCCCCCCCGGGGCGCATCATTCCC
>Ga0193755_1000604_pt1 | contig 10324 bp, 10 predicted proteins | sample H1a2metaG_FD_144921 | JGI IMG/M metagenome (GOLD analysis project Ga0193755, IMG submission 144921) | Soil microbial communities from a riparian zone of the East river system, Colorado, United States - H1a2 | ecosystem: Environmental > Terrestrial > Soil > Riparian zone | place: USA: East River...
CTCACTACGACCAGTCTGATCGCCACCCGCGGCTGCCACAACCGCTGTGGCTTCTGCTATCTCGCCACCGACGGTCTACGAATGCCCTACCGCATGCGCCACCCGCAGCAGGTCGCCGACGAGTTTGTGGCCAACGGCGAGCCCTACGCCGTCTTCGTCGACAACAATTTGGGATCGCGCCGCGACTACCTGCACGACCTGTGCAGCGCTCTCCGTCCTCTCAACAAGATCTGGAGTGCCGCGGTCACAATCGACGTGACAGACGATCCGTCGCTTATCCGCGCAATGGCGCTAGCCGGATGCACCGGCGTGTTTATCGGCTTCGAGTCCCTGTCCGACGACAATCTCGCTGATGCCCACAAGAAAACTCCCAAGACCGCCGACTATGCCCGCCGCGTCCGCATGCTGCACGAAGTCGGCATCCAGGTGAACGGCTCCTTCGTCCTGGGATTCGATCACGACCGTAAAGAGGTCTTCGCACGCACCGCCCAGTGGGTCGAAGACAACCGCCTGGAATGCGCCACCTTTCACATTCTCACTCCTTATCCCGCTACGCCGCTCTACCGCCAGATGGAGGCCGAGGGCCGCATCTTGCACCGCGATTGGTCGCGATACGACACATCCCACGCTGTGTTTCGCCCCAAACATATGACGCCCGAGGAGCTCGAACATGGCTACGGCTGGATCTATCAGCGTCTGTTCTCCCACGCCTCGATCTGGCGGCGCCGGCCGGAAGACTGGCGTGCAGTCCCGCTCTACCTGGCGATGTCCTACCTGTACAAACGTTCGAATCGCTTCTGGCACCTGCTCATCAAGCACAACCTGGTGCACGCGGTCTGGACTCCGCTAGTGGAATTGACTCGCCTGCGCCACGTCCGCTACCGAAATCAACTTGCTAAGACCGGCACACGGATCGGAAGTCCCGGTCAGGTGGTGTCGGCGGGTGTGTAACGCCCAGAGAGCGTAGTTTTGCGCCTCTGGTTCCAGGCTATAAAATGAAGTCTGAATGACTCCGACCGACTCCTCCACCGAAGCTATGGCCGATACCCCCTCCGAGCCCCGCCAATCAAATTTCGTCCGCGACATCATTCTTGACGACCTCAAGACCAACAAGTACCAGGGCCGTGTGCAAACCCGCTTTCCTCCCGAGCCCAACGGCTACCTTCACATTGGACACGCGAAGGCCATCTGTCTCGATTTCGGCTTAGCCGACGAATTTCACGGCCATACCAACCTGCGCTTCGACGACACCAACCCCTCGAAAGAGGAAACCGAATACGTCGACTCCATCATGGAAGACGTTAAGTGGCTGGGCTTCCACTGGGATGGCCTCTACTACGCCTCCGACTACTTCGACCAGCTCTACGAATGGGCAATCAAGTTGATCAAAGACGGCAAGGCCTATGTCGACGACTTGACCGCTGATGAAATTCGAAAATATCGCGGCACGCTGACCGAGGCCGGGAAAAACAGTCCTTACCGCGACCGCTCCAGCGAAGAAAACCTCAGCTTGTTCGAGCGCATGAAGGCCGGCGAATTTCCCGACGGCTCGCGCGTATTGCGCGCGAAGATTGACATGGCATCGCCCAACCTGAACATGCGCGATCCGGTGATGTACCGCATCCTGCACGCCGAACATCACCGCACCGGCGACAAGTGGTGCATCTACCCGATGTACGACTACGCCCACGGTCAGTCGGACTCGATCGAGAAAGTCACGCACTCCATGTGCACGCTTGAGTTCGAGGATCACCGCCCGCTGTACAACTGGTTCATCCAGCAGCTCGGCATCTTCCCTACGCAACAGATCGAATTCGATCGCCTGAACCTGACCTACACCCTGCTCAGCAAACGCAAGCTGCTGCAACTAGTGCAGGAGGGGCGAGTCCAGGGCTGGGACGATCCGCGCATGCCGACGCTTTCCGGCATCCGCCGGCGCGGTTATCCACCGGAGGCGATTCGGAACTTCATTGCGAACATCGGGGTTTCGAAAACAACGGGCATGATTGAACTGGCGATGCTCGAGCACTTCGTGCGCGAAGACCTGAACAAGCGCTCACCGCGCGTCATGGCCGTGCTGCGCCCGCTGAAAGTGGTGGTCGACAACTATCCCGAGAACCAGGTCGAAGAACTGGACGCGGTGAACAATCCCGAGGACGCCGGCGCCGGAACGAGGAAGGTGCCATTCTCTAAGGTTCTCTACATCGAGCAGGATGACTTCCGCGAGAATCCGCCGAAGCAGTACTACCGACTGTCGCCCGGCCGCGAAGTTCGTCTGCGCTACGCCTATCTCGTCACCTGCACCAGCGTCGTGAAGAACGACCAGGGCGAAGTTGTCGAAGTGCACTGCACTTACGATCCCGCAACCCGCGGGGGCAACACTCCCGATGGACGCAAAGTGAAGTCCACAATCCACTGGGTATCCGCCCCACATGCGGTCGAGGCCGAAGTACGATTGTACGAGAGCCTCTTCACCAAGGAAGATCCCAATCAGACTGAGGAAGGGCAGGACTTCACCGTAAACCTGAATCCGAATTCGCTCGAAGCCTTGAGCGGAGCAAAGCTGGAGCCATCCCTCGCGAACGTGGCGACCGGAGACCGATACCAATTCGAGCGTCTCGGATATTTTTGTGTCGATCCTGACTCAGGGCCGGGAAAGCCAGTCTTCAACCGCACGGTCGCGCTCAAAGACACGTGGGCCAAGGTCGAGAAGAAGCAAGGCAGCAGGTGAGAACCGGATGCGATTGAGAACGACCATCCTTGTGACCTTTTTGTTCCTGTTCGGCGCCTGCGCGGGTATGGCGCAAAAGGGAGGCGCAAGGCCACATTCCCCCTGCCGGCACTGGAAAGCGTGGCAGGACGTGCAACCCGGAATGGCGGCGACCCTGCATGTGACCGCCACCTGCAAGTTTCCGACGGCCGGCTATTCGGTCGAACTGGTGCCAGTCGCAGCAGCGAAGCCAGGCTCGACCGCTTACATCTTGAAAAGGGTCGTGCACAAACCGGAGGGCATGGCAGCGCAGGTGCTTAGCGAAGTTCCGGTTAACTACGAGGTGGAGACCCAATCCGAATACAAAGAAGTGAACATCAAGCCCGACCGGATACGCGTCGCCGTGAAACAGGTGCACTGAAGCGTCACCAGCAGATTGGCCGAGATCGGGAATCGATACCGGCACGACCTTGGCCGGTGCTCTCTCAAGCAGGCTTCGGCCTAGACGTTCGCAGGCCGACCGGCCGCATTAACATCCTCATGCTGCCCGAACTGGATAGCGACGTGCCAGCTTCAGAAAGAATCCGTGTGCTCGATGCGGGAAGGCTGTCGTCGGGAAGAACATGAACGGGCAATGACCGTCCACGACGCGAATGCCGTCCTCTTTGCAGAACTGCACGGCCTCCGGGCTCACGGCGCCTCGTCCACCGGCGCGATAAATCCATACGCGGCGGATCCCGGCGTCGGCACAGTCCCTGACTACCCCCATCGTTTGGTAAAACGAGGTCATCACCAGCACGCCCTCAACGGCAGGCTTCACCACCTGCAGGCACTGGAAACACTCCCGGTCCTCGATTTCTTCGGCCACAAGATTGACGGGGACCATGTCATAGCCGCGCTCGCACATATCACGAAACAGCTTCCGGCTGAAGTCTTCGGGATTGCGCGAAACACCCACCATCGCAATGCGGCGAAGAGCAAGAAATTCCTCGACCTCACGAATCGTTGTCATGGGGCCTCCCGATAAGCCTATTGATAGACGAGAAATCGCCGGTTTGCAGTGATCAGCGTCACCATCTGGTACATCCGAAGCAGAACGGTCTTTGCAAACCCTCGTCGTGCCCGCAACTTTCGTAGTACCCTCTCAGTTCATGCAATTCCCCCTGAGCTTCCTGCACGCGCGCGTCATCCTTTTCGCGCTGCTAGTTGTGCTTCCGGCTCGCGCACAAACCAAACCAATTGGACCAATCGTCATCACACATGTCACGGTGATTAATCCAGGCACTTCTTCGGTGACGGCGGACCGGGCGGTCGTGATCACTGGAACGCAAATCACGGCTGTCGGCCCGGGCGCCGGATACAAGCCGCCGAAAGACAGCCGGGTGATCGAGGGACGCGGGCTCTACCTTATCCCCGGCCTCTGGGACATGCATGTGCATTCTGCGTTCGGCGATTGGTTTCCTGGCGGGCGGGATGTCATTCTCCCGCTATTCATTGCCAATGGCGTCACGGGCGTTCGCGACATGGGCGGCGACCTTGCCACCCTGCTCGAATGGCGCAAGCAAATTGCTGCGCAGCAGATCGTCGGCCCGCGCATGCTGGTGTCCGGGCCGATGCTCGACGGCTACCTGCCCGACGGCAAGAGCTTGCGTTTCCCCAGTTCGATTCCCGTTACCACTCCGGCCAGCACCGTCGCTGCCGTCGATTTGCTCAAGACGCAAGGAGCGGACTTCATCAAGGTTCAGTCCGTCATCTCCCACGACGCCTATCTCGCGGCTGCCGCCGAGGCGCACAAGCAGAAATTGGCGATCGTCGGACACGTACCCGACAAAGTCCGAATCGCCGAGACGGTTGCGGCCGGACAAAAGAGTATCGAGCACTTGATGGGAATCTTTGAAAGCTGTTCCACGGAAGAGGACAAGTTCATTCGCGGCGAAGGCAGCCTGCAATTGCTGCTCAGTACGTTTGACAAGAACCGCTGCGATGGAATGATTGGGCTGCTGGCACAGACCCAGACCTGGCAGGTGCCCACCTTAACCTGGCAGCGTGGTGGCACCTTTCTCGATCAGCTCGACTGGAAGCACCAACCTCTCGATAAATATGTTCCCGCCCATTGGCGTGACGTGACCTGGCGCCGCTTTGCGGACGAGATGATGCCTGACCTGATGCGCGATCCGCTTGCTTTACGCCAGGAGTATTTCAAGCGCAACCTGGAAATGGTCGGCGCCCTCCACCGGGCCGGTGTGCCCTTCCTTGCCGGCACCGACGCCGCACCGGGCATCTATGTCATGCCTGGTTTCAGCTTGCATGATGAACTAGCCAATTTTGTGGAAGCCGGGTTCACCCCCATGGAGTCGCTCCAGACCGCCACCAGTAATCCCGCTGGTTTTTTTGCTCTCGAGAGCACATTGGGTTCCATCGAATCCGGCAAGACCGCGGACCTCGTGCTTCTCGCCGGCAACCCGGTCACTGACATCCAAAACACGCGCAAGATCCGCGCCGTGATCGCGAATGGGCGGCTCTTCACTCGGGAGGATCTCGATCGAATTCTCGCGCAGGTTGAGACGGCTGCTAAACAGACCAAGTGAGAGGGCAAACGGCACTAGCGGGAAGCAATGTCTTCCTGGATGTCGGCCGCAATTTCCACGGGAAACTTTACCGATCTCGAAATAAAGCAGAGCCGATGAGCCTCGTCATGCAAAGCCTGCGCCTTGGCTGCCTCGCTGCCGGCGGTGATCCTCACTGAGGGCTTCAGCAGGACTCGCGCGAATTGCCCCGCACCGTTGGCTTCTTCTTCCATCACGCCGAGCGCAGTATCCCGGTACTCGACCACAGTCACGTGGTTGACCGCGCACAAGTGCAGATACCAGAGCATGTGGCAGGCGGAGAGGCTCGCCACCAGCAGTTCCTCAGGATTGAAGCGTGCGGGATCGCCCCGAAAGCTGGGATCGCTCGAGCCACTGATGAGTGGTTTGCCTTCGCACAAAATGGTGTGATCCCGCCGGTACCCACGATAGTTTTTTGTACCTTCACCATCGTTTCCAGTCCAGTCCACCGTGACCTTGTAGGTGTGCTGCTTCATGAGAGTCTTTCCTCTTTACGTTGTCCGCGACTCCACTCCTCTGAGACTGCACGCCCTTTCGTCAGGTCGTCGACAACCAGGATGAGCCGGTGATCATGGTCGCTGTAAAGCACTTCGATATTAACGCCCGCCGCAGCCATGGCATGCGCAATCTTGCCGAGTTGCCCAGGCTCCTGCTGGTTCAATCGTTGGACAAGAATCTCCTGTTCCCGCAGGACGGTTATGCCCAAGGCTTCGAGCGCATGGCGCGCAGCGGGGGCGTCGCTGACAAGAAAATGCGCTACGCCCCGTCCCTCGACCACCCACGCTCCTCCGCCCTCGATGCTCACTCCGGCCTGCCCCAGAGCTTCCCCCATTTCGGCCAGTGCACCGGGCCGGTTTTCGAGCGAGATAGAAAGATCTTTCATCGTGTTCTCCTTTGCGACTGTGGATTCAAAGCACCGGCCCTTCCGCTTGCTTCCCTGACCGCAAATGCGATCTGGCCTACTCTGTCACTTCCTCAATGTGTTCGAGCGTGATCGCCTTCGACCCACTGCGGTCGTAAATCTTGCCGGTGATCTTTACGAGTTTTCCCGCAAACGGCAAAAGCCTGGAACGCACATCCACGTCGGGCATTACTGGAGATACGGGATGGTAGACCTCTTCGTTTCTCGTCAGGATCAGCAACGGAGAACCGGAACGAACGCAGGCTTCCAGACAACCGTTGGGCAAGGGCTTCACGACTTCGTGGAAGCGATGTACGCAACCGCTATCCCGGACATAGCCAACGATGCTGGTGGTCGGTGCCGGATCCGGTTTCTCAATGGCGAAAAAGACAGCGGGACTGACGAGCAGCAACAGCAATACTTGTAACGTCCTGTTCATGGTTTCCTCCTTCAATTATGCGCCCTGATGCTGAGATACTTATTTTCTCGTACCAACATCCATCAATAGTTCATGTATGATCGAACTATGGATGCAGCACACTTCTTGTCAACCGCGGGGTCTTTAATTGGCGATCGTTCACGTGCGGCCATGCTGTGGAGCTTGATGGGAGGCGAAGCGCGGCCAGCGAGCGAACTGGCGATGCTGGCGAACGTGTCTCCGCAAACCGCCAGCAATCATCTGCGGCTGCTGGTGGATTCAGGATTTCTGAAGGTGGAATCACTCGGTCGAAACAAGTTTTATCGTTTAGGCGGCCGGCCGGTCGCGGATGCGCTGGAGTCGCTGGCCACCGCTGCCGGCGGTAAAACGTCAGGAGCAGGCCTGGCCCAGCATTCCGCGCCTGACCTCGTGTTTGCGCGAACCTGCTATGACCATCTGGCGGGGGAGCTGGGCGTGGCCCTGCTCCAGCGTTTGCAGAATTTGGGCTATTTGCGCTCTCAAGCTCGCGACTACCGCCTGACTAATCAAGGAAGGGACTTCCTGCGAACGTTGGGTGTCGACATCGACGGAGCGCAAGCCAAGCGCCGACGCTTCGCGTATGCGTGTCTGGACTGGAGCCATCGTGTGCCGCATCTGGGCGGCGCGCTAGGCGCGGCGCTGCTGGATTGGCTGCTGGGCGGCCGAATGATCGCGCGGCTCAAACATAGCCGCGCACTGCGCCTCACCGACTTGGGACAAAGGCGCTTGCACCAGTCCTTTGAGATACGACTGGCGCGAAGCGGCAACCTGATCGCGCAATCGTAGCGCGATCGGCCTATTCCAAAATGTCATCCTGAGCGCGGCGAAGGACCCGCACAGTTTTCGTGACCACCAATACCCGGGGCGCATCCCGCCGCGGCCTGCTCACATCCTACCGTCGTTTCAAGGCTTCGAGCTCATCCATGGTGCGGGGCCAGTCTGATCCGAGCAGTCGCGACAAACTCCGATCTGCCAGCACTTTTCCGCCGGTCTGACAGCGGGCGCAATAGTTGGTCTCATTGTCCGCATAGCGAATCCGCAGGATCTTGTCTGCGCACCGGGGACATGGCTCGCCATAACGTCCGTGGACTGCCATCCCTTTGCGGAACGCGGTGACCTTTTCTGGAAATCCTGCCTTAGCCTCGTCCCGCAAGCGATTCGTCCAGAATTCGAGGGTGTGACGCGTGGCGGCAAAGAGTTTCTCCCACTCCTCAGATTTCAGCTTGTGGGTAAGCGTGATTGGCGAAAGTTGGGCTGCATGCAGAATCTCATCCGAATATGCATTCCCGATCCCACTCAGCAAGCGGGGATCAGTGAGGGCTCGCTTGAGCGTGCGGTTTTCCGCCGTCAGAACGTCGCGAAATCCAGCAAGATCGGTGGTGAAAACTTCGATGCCGCCGGGATCGATCGAGCGCAGTCCATTTAGTGCCCGCTTCGGTCAAGACAAGAGAACCATTGGGGAAGTCGAAGGCGGCGAGGTTTCGCCGTCCGTCCAGTTTGGCCCCTAACGGACGCCAGTGCAGCCGTCCGGCAATCATCAGGTGAAGGACGAGCCACACGTCGCCGTCCAGTCCGATGGCAATGCGCTTTCCGATCCGGCGCAGCGCGCGCACCACCCGCCCCTCGACACTCGCCAGCGGGGGCTGTGCAGTTCGCAGCAGAAAGGGACTCGCTAGACGAATCCTCTCCATCGGGCGGCCTACGATTCTTGTTTCAAGAGCGTCGAGGTAAGCGGAAATGTCGGGCAGTTCCGGCATGCCTTAACAGATTGCATGCCGGATCGCCATTTCCGCAACCTCGCCCTATTGGCCGCGACCAAGCGATCTCTAGTAACCGTTTTGACTGGATTCCCAGGATTGCGAAGTACCGTGGGGGTCTCTCCCTTGCCAACTCCACTTCGGATCTGGATGTGGGCGAGTTGCGCAGGTCCGAATGGCAGGAACCTTAGGAGTTTACGAAAAGGGTAGCCGTGTTGAGGGCGGGGTGCGAAAGAAAGTCGGGGGACGTGGTCCACAATCAATCGCCTGGCGGCAGCGCCCCAGAGTAAAAACACTAAGAGTCCCGAGGTGGTGTTGGTCTCATTCGTCTCGGCCAGTAGCTCGCTTTTAGACCCTTACCGACCTGCTTTCGTCGCTTCCTTGCGGGTTGCAACGCGCGATCTGGGTTCGGGCTCCGGGCTCACCGCCAACCGGATAAACCAGTCCAACGCCTCGGGACTCTATCTTGCCTTCAACGGTCGTTCTTGTTCTCCTCGACCAGCGCTTTGCTATAGACCCTCGCTCGCCTTCCTTATCGCTTCCGCAACAAGGTGACTTCGCTTGAGTCCCGGACGCGGCACCAACCGGCAAAACTTGAGAACGTGTCGAAGAACGAGTTTGTTTTTACTCCTTCTATTTTTAGAGTCAATCAAAACTACGCAGATTTATCTGCTGCAAAATCAACCAAGTGCAGCCCGTTCACAGGGCACTGTTCGTTTTTAGTGCAACCGGCGTCGCGGACCTTGGAAGTATGTTGCGGGCCCCGCATGCCAGCGTGCGCCAAGAGTTTGGGAGCAATGAATTCCCACCGGTTGGCGCAATTTTGGCGGTGTGGAAATTCTGTCATTGAGCAGTAAACATGCGGTGAGAAAAATCTTAAGATGCGCCTACAGGGTGCTCCGCCAAGCCACTTACTGGGCTGACCGATTTTCCCTAGAATCGCGCCGGAGGTATTTTGTCGATGACCATCTTCAACGATCCGCGGGGCAAAGTGATAGATGTGAACACCAGTCCGATTCTCAAGCTCGCCGGCTTGGCGTTTATAGCGTTGATTGGCGTCATCCTCTTGTTCAATTGCGTCACCCGGGTGCCTACGGGACACGCGGGGGTCCTCACCCTGTTCGGGCGCGTGACGGGAGAAGTGCTGCCCGAAGGCATGCACTTGATCAATCCCCTTAAAACCAGCAATGAAATGTCAATTCAGACCCAGACCATCAAGGAATCGGCCAGCGTACCCTCCAGCGAGGGGCTGGTGATGAACCTTGACACTTCCCTCATTTACCATCTCAATCCCGAGAAGGCAGCCGATGTATTCCAGAAGACTGGCGCCAACTACGAAGCGGTGGTCGTGGAGCCAACCCTGCGCGCGGCGATCCGCGAGGCCACCGCATCGCACACCGCCAATGCTCTATACACCGGTGAGCGCGAGATGGTCGCTAAGCAGATCAACGATCAGCTTACCGCCGCGCTCAACCAGCGCGGCCTGATCGTCGAAAACGTGCTGCTGCGCGACATCCAGCTGCCGCAAACCCTGAAAGCCTCCATCGAAGCCAAGCAGCAGGCCGAACAGGAAGCGCTAGCCATGAATTTCCGGCTGCAGAAGGAAAAACAGGAAGCCGAGCGCAAGCGCATCGAAGCCGGGGGAATCCGCGATTTTCAGCAGATCGTCGCCCAGGGCATCAGTCCCCAGCTACTCGAATGGAAAGGCATCGAAGCGACAGAGCTGCTTGCGAAGAGTCCGAACTCCAAGGTGGTCGTGATTGGTAATTCCAAGAATGGGCTGCCCCTGATTCTCGGGCAATGAAGGCCGTGCAATTCCGAGGCGATGGCCGTGGCTGCTAACATAGCGCGGTGACCGCATTGCTCGAGGTTCGAAACCTGAGCGTCGCATTT
>Ga0193755_1000605_pt1 | contig 10313 bp, 10 predicted proteins | sample H1a2metaG_FD_144921 | JGI IMG/M metagenome (GOLD analysis project Ga0193755, IMG submission 144921) | Soil microbial communities from a riparian zone of the East river system, Colorado, United States - H1a2 | ecosystem: Environmental > Terrestrial > Soil > Riparian zone | place: USA: East River...
CCTGGATCGGGTTATTCGAAAAGCATATGTCTCGTTTTCAACTGAACCGTGGCATGGGACGCGGCGACTTTTGTCACCACCGCGTTCTGAGGAGCTGCAAGGTTTCGATCTGGTGCATCTACACACGGTTGCAGATTGGTTCAATGTTCCCAGTTGGCTGGAGACACTGCCAAGCGGGATCGGTGTGGTCATTAGTTTGCACGATATGTGGCACTTCACAGGCGGCTGTTTTCTTTATCGTGGGTGCGATCGTTTCACCGAGACCTGCGCGCCGTGTCCGATCTTGAAAACGCCTTTGAATCGCGTTCTGGCAAAGGACGAGCAGCGCCGAAAATTGCAGGCCTATCGAAGCCGACGCGTTCAGTTTGTTGCCAACAGCCAATGGTTGGCGGATCTGGCCGACCGTAGCCCGATCATCAGAGCCTGCGGTTGCTCTCGAGTCATTCCTCCCGGAATCGATACGGACGTCTTGAGGCCACAGGAGAAGGCGCAATGCCGTGCGGAGCTTGGGATCCCGACTGATGCCTTCGTAATTGCGGCCGGAGCCGCTTCGCTGACGGACATCAACAAGAATATTCCCTGGTTGTTGGAGCAACTTGCGGGATTGTCTGAACTCGAAGATGTGCTGGTCGTGCTACTCGGCGAAGGGACTCTCGAGATTCCAATCGGTCTTAATGTCCGCCTAACGGGTTCCGTTGGTGATCGCGTCAAGCGGGCCATGCTTTTCAATGCCGCCGATGTTTTTGTCAGTGCCTCATTGATGGAAACCTACGGGTTGACGCTGATTGAGGCGATGAGTTGCGGGATTCCAGTGGTGGCGTTTCGCACCGGCGGAGTTCCCGAAGCCGTTCCGGATGAAGGGGGAATTCTATGTGCGCTCCTCGACGCAGCTGCATTCAAAGCCGCGATTCAGAAACTGCGCCATAGCGAAGCGCTTCGAAACGAGCTTGGGAACTCAGCGCGCAAGCTCGTTGCGGCTCGAAATGCGAAGAGTCGATTTGCTGCAGCGTTTGCTCACGTGTATGAGGCGTGCCTCTACCCCGGGCAAGCACGGCTCATTGAGCAATCAGCCTTAGTGCCGTGAAAGTGCAGGCACCATTTGGTTTTGTGACCGGTTGCCACGCGGGCGACAAATTTCTCGTCCAGGCCACGCTGGCCAGCATGAAACATTACTGCCCGGACGTGCCGATATGCCTAACCGTCGATGGTAGCTTTGACGTTTCAGATTTGGAGAAGGAATACGATCTGATTGTCCTGCGGGTTGGGGAATTGCCATCCGAAGAGATGCGCAAACTCATGTGCGGAGATTACCGTGCAAAATTGGCCGCAATGTGGGAAGGGCCGTTTGAGCGCTACATCTGGCTCGATTCAGACGCGATTGTTTGGGGCGATTTTACTTCACAAGTTCGCACCGACCTAGACTTCCAAATTTTCTGGAGCGAGATTTCAATTCCAACGGACGCCACAGAGATCCCACCGTGGCTACCGCATTTTTATTTTGACCCACAAAAGCTAAAACCATTCGACCCTGAATTTGATTGGCGCGGGCATCCTTACTTTTCTGCCGGCGCGTTGGCGTGCAGGCGGGATGTGATACCGTTTCACAACTGGACAAAAGTTGAATCGTGGAACAGCCAGGTTTCCAGGCTCTTTGCATGGGGAGAAATGGGGATGCTCAACTATCATATCCACTCCATGACACAGCGCGGAGAAATCAAAACTGCCATCTCGAACTTGCAGCACATCTGGGGGCATCACGGAAAAGAAGAACTCGTGCAAGACTGCCGTGGCGCCGGCTGGCATTTCCCTAAAACGATCAAACGTCCGCGAATCGCGCACTTTTGCGGGCGCAAGCCATTTTTGTTTGACTACAAAGCATATTCTCGGCCGTTTACGATTGCGCGGCTGGAACACCATCGTGCTCACAACGGGGAGTTGGGGGCATGGTTCAGCGTGCTACAAGAGGACTGCCGAAGGCTTTTCAGGAGAGTAAAACAGCGGGTTCAGAATCTGGTCACGCGATGAATTTCGGTCGCAGGCCCAGCGTGGCGTTTGTAATCCCATTCGCATCTCGACGGACTAAATCCAAGTGGGATATAGCCTGCGCCCACCTTCGGCAGACACTCAAGTCTGTGCGAAACTCAACAAGCAAGAGCTACTGTGTAGTCGTGGCCAGCCATGAGACTCCTGATTTCAATTTCGAATCTGATTCGACCTCTTGGTTATCCGTTAATCATGCCATTCCACTTCACGAAGACGTTATAGTTAGTGGGAGGTTGGACAAATTGGCCAAAATTGCCGCCGCCTGGAAGTACGCGAAATCAAGGTGGAATCCACGTTATGTGATGAAACTTGACGCAGACGACCTGATCAGCGCCAGGCTTGTTCAGTGGCTGGAAAATTTTGGTGATCAACCTGGTTATCTTATAAAACACGGCTGGGTTTGGCGCTCAGGATCACGCTATGTTCTTCACTCTACGGAGTACTTGGATCGAGTATGCGCCTCATGTTTAGTTGTGAGAAGTGATATTGCGGATCAGGAAGGGCCCTTTCGTACCGGTGTGGAAGGCACGCCGTTCGATCAGCGAAGCTTAAGGTTCGCGGCGACTGATCATTATTCGCTCGTTCCCGGGTCTGGAACCAGCACTCTTCTGCTGAACGACAGCCATCAACGTTATTCAGCCCAATTCGCTTATCTAGGACAGAAACTTTCCGACATACCATTCAAAGCGGTTGTTTACCGAACAGGCAATCCCGAGAGTAACTCAGCTGGTCTTGAAACAGGGCGGCCAACTCTGCGAATGATTCTGGGAACAATCCGGAGAATCAGATTAATGACGAACAATCTGAGAAAGGAATTCGCATTGGACTTCGACGGATGAGAACTCAACCGCGAATCACTTTTTTGATTCCAATGCCTTCTGCTCGGAGGACTAAAGACTGGCGGGTAGGCTGTGCATTATTTCGGCAAACACTGTCATCGATATTCAATTCAACTGTTCAGGACTATTGCGTGGTAGTGGCTGGTCACGAGGCCCCGGATTTTGAGCTGCCGCAAGATCGCTGCTTCAAGTTCCTATCACTTGACCATCCTTTGCCGTCTCAAGAAGAGGGGAGTTACCCTGCCGCGGTTAAGGATAAGATGATTAAGTTGGCTGCGGCTTGGGATTACGCGAAATCGGCATGGAATCCGCAGCACGTGATGAAACTTGATTGGGATGACCTCATTAGTTCTCGGCTCGTGGAGTGGCTCGTTTCGGTGAAGGATGAAGCCGGCTATCTTCTCAAGTATGGCTGGATCTGGCGTTCACAAATCCCTTTCCTTGTCCAACGCACCGAGTATTTCGACCGCGTCTGCGGATCCTGCCTGATTATCCGAAGTGATATGGCGGACCAGACCGGCCCATTTCTGACGCATGTGGAAGGCACAAACCTAAGTCCGGAGGAACACCGCTTTGCTGCCGATGATCATTACTCACTCGTGCCTGGTTCGGGAATAGGAACGCTGCTTTTGAACGATAGCCACCAGCGTTATACGGCCCAATTTGATTATGTGGGACATTGGTTGGCGACAGTCCCGTTCAACGCTGCCGTTTGCCGCATCGGTCACGGAAACAACGCCGGTCAACCTTTTGGGACGGAAACCGCGCGCATGTTGTTAGGCCGCCTCCGACGGACACGGCTAGTCACACCGAGGTTGAGGAAAGAGTTCATGCTTTCATAAATTTTCTCCCGCTTGATCGATGAGTTTGAGATGACGTAGGTGCTTGAAAATTACGGAACCATGCGCGTCAGCATCATGATCACGACCAATAATCGCCTGGAGGAGCTCCAGCGAACCTTACAGATGTTGGGAAAACTCGATCCGGCACCCGACGAAGTTCTAATTACGGCTGACGGTTGCACAGATGGCACGGCTGAGTTCGTCTCAGCGATGCCAAACGTGAAATTCATTGTGAATCAGCCGGCAACGGGTTCCGTCGCTTCGCGCGATCGCATGATACGCGAGGCGCAAGGTGATTTGGTGCTTGCTTTAGATGACGACAGTTATCCCGAGGAGGCAGATAGCATCGGCCGCATCATTCCTTTCTTTAAACATGAACCCAAACTAGCGGTGCTCCATTTTCCTCAGCGCACCGATGAATACCCATACACACTTGCGCGAACCAACTTCGGGCGCGAAGGGGCAACGCGTTCGTTTGCTAACTCTGGAGCCGTGCTGCGCCGGTCTACGTATCTGCAGTTACCTGGCTTTGAACCGCGGTTTTATCACATGTACGAAGAGCCGGACTACGCTCTGCAATGCGTGGCTGCGGGTTATCACGTGCTTTTCTCGCCGACGATCACTATCCGCCACCATTATGTCAGCCGTGCGCGTGATGAAATCCGCATTCATCACCGTCACGCCCGCAACGAGTTCTGGAGCACCTTAATGCGGTGCCCTTTGCCCTTTGCACCCGGCATGATTGCGTGGCGTGTTTTCTCGCAGTTTCGATATGCGTGCAAACGGGGGTGGTCGTGGGTGGTTCGCGAGCCCTTATGGTGGTTCCAGGCGTTAGCTGGAATTCCCCTTTGCCTTCGAAGGCGCCGGCCTGTTTCATGGGCAGGTTACCGACGGTGGCTTGCGTTGCCCTGACAAAATGAGGTGGGTTTGTTGTCAGATCGGTGCGCGCGAAAATTATGCCATTCCACGAGCCCTGCTTCGTCGAGATATGCTCGGCTGTCTGGTGACCGATGCGTGGATTCCGCCTTTATCGTTGCCGGCGAAACTCGGCGGACGCAGGCTCGGAGACCGGTTCCACAACAAACTGCGCGACGCGCGCGTTGCGGCGTTTAACTCATCATTAATCCTATTTGAGATGCTTTCGCGCATGCGTGGGCTTCAGGAATGGGAAGCAATAATTGCGCGCAACCGTTGGTTTCAACGCAAAGTCGTTTCGTATCTTCGTTGCTCTCAACTCTCAACTCTAAACTCTCAACCGGTTCTTCTGAGCTACAGTTACACAGCACTTGAACCATTTCGGCATGCAAAATCACAGGGCTGGAAAACGGTGCTTGTGCAGATCGATCCTGGCCCTGAAGAAGAGAGCATTGTGGCAGAAGAGGTCGCGCGAGTGCCTGAGTTGGCCGGCGACTGGCAGCCCGCACCGGCGGAATACTGGGCATCATGGCGGAAGGAGTGCGAGCTTGCCGATCGAATTGTGGTCAATTCCGAATGGTCGCGAGACGGTTTGATTTGCAGCGGAGTTCCGCGTGAAAAGGTATCGATTATTCCGCTCGCATACGAAACGCCAGACGTCGGAGGTCAGAAGTCAGAGGTCGGAGCTGCGCGGTTGTATCCGGATGGTTTTACAAATGAGCGGCCGATGCGATTGCTTTTCCTCGGTCAGGTGAATTTACGCAAAGGCGTCGCCAGACTACTGGAGGCCGCTCGGATGTTGCGCGATGAGCCGGTTGAATTTTGGATGGTGGGACCTGTGCAGATCGCAAATGCAGAAACGCTAACAAGAGACGCGCGGACGAAATGGTTTGGGCCTGTGACGCGGAAGCAGGCTGCAGAGAGGTACAGAGCTGCTGACATATTCATTCTTCCGACGCTCTCGGATGGGTTCGCGATTACGCAGCTCGAGGCGCAGGCGTACGGTTTGCCTGTAATTTCGTCGAAATTCTGTGGCCGCGTCGTGCAGGGCGGTCGCAACGGCCTTATTCTCAAGGAACCCAGTGCCGCGTGCATTGCAGCTGCAATTCGCGACTGCATCGCCGATCCGACTCGGCTGCAAAATTTTGCTGCCGCATCACGCGTCGCGAATGAGTTCACAATCGATGCGCTTGCCCAGCGGCTGCAAGAGCTTGGTTCGGCGCTGTAGCCATCGGCGCGCGTCAACGACGCCTTTGGGTTTCAAATTTATGTTTTAAAATGGTGCGGGTCGCCTTCGCTCATGGTCACAAATGAACTAACGTTCTATCTCGCTGCCGCGGCGTTGGTCGTACTGACGGTCGAAAGCTGCGTAAAGTTGCTGAATCGAGATAGCTTCTCCATCACGCTTGCCGTCTACGTGACGGTGTTCGCATGGTATTTCGTCGATCCTTTTCTCAACCCGGAGCAGTACGATTACATTCCTCCGTTCTTGATCAGCCAAACCTACGGGCAAGTACTGATTTTTCTCATCGTCTTTCGCTTTTTTATGTGGGTTGCAGTGCGTTGGGTTGATTCGCAAGATGTGTTGACGTCAAGCCGGTATTAAGATGTAGTGAGACCGCCAACGCCGACACCAAGCGCAACCGCAGCAGCAACGCCAACTGGCACGCCCACTCCCACAGTGACCGGGATGCCAACGGCGGCGCCTGGTGGCCGAGCCACTCCGTAACCGCGGCCCGTCCAACGGCGGCACCCCGCCCGTAAGGGGCACAGCTGACAGCTAATAGCCGGTAGTCGGTAGCTGATCGTGTGTTGTAGCCGCGAATCGCTGATCCTTGGTGTTCGCCGGAAACCGTCGGGTGGGAGCATCGCGAAGGCGGATCGGCGGTGCAGGAATTCAAAATAATATTGACACACTCTTGCCAATTCAGGTAAAAGGGGCGTTCCACTTTTGGACCCCCCATGGAAACGTTCACTCCAGTAACAAGCAGGATTCAAACGATCACACGTTCGCTCGGCCGAGGCCGTTTTGAGTATGCTCTTTGCCCGCTGGCGACAATGCTCGGCGCACGCCTGGCATATGCGGTATGTGCGGCGGTGCTGGTGCAACCGTGTGCCGGCACTCCCTTTCAATGGGCGTTTACCGGCAGCCTCAATCAACCCAGGGCTTATCACACGGCGACGCACACGGCAACGTTGCTCTCTGATGGCAGGGTGCTGGTCGCAGGAGGTGCGGGACCACGTCCGCAGACTTTTCCATACCCAGGACTCGCAAGCACGGAACTTTACAATCCGGCCACGGGGAATTGGACGGTCACAGGCAGCCTCAATGATGGTCGGTTGCTCCACACGGCGACGTTGCTCCGCGATGGCAGGGTGCTGGTCGCGGGAGGTTGGCCCGACCATACCGACCAGGGACCACTGTCGGGCGCGGAACTGTACAAACCCGGCCACGGGAAATTGGACACGGACCATCGGCATGCATGAAGGCCGCGTCGGCCATACTGCAACATTGCTCTTCGATGGGAGGGTACTGGTCGTCGGCTCACTACGAGGCGACCCCAATAGCGCGGAGCTCTACGATCCAGCCATGGCGCATTGGAGTTTCACCGGCAGCACCAACACTCCCCGTTTCGGTTTCCACACGGCGACCTTGCTGGCTAGCGGGAAGGTGTTGGTGGCAGCGGGATACGATGGGACTAACCACATTTGTGCCAACGCGGAAATTTACGATCCGGCCACGGGAACTTGGACGGCGATCGGTAGCCTCGCCACTGCACGCCAGGACCACACGGCGACTTTGCTGGCCAACGGTAAGGTGCTGGTGGCTGGAGGGACGAATTTCGATAATGGAATATTGGCAAGCGCAGAACTCTACGACCCGGCCACCGGAAATTGGACACCGACCGGCAGCCTCAATGTTGCCCGCTGGGAGCATACCGCAACATTGCTTTGCAATGGCAAGGTGCTGGTCGCAGGTGGCGTTAACCGCGAAAGCTCTGTCCCGAGCGTGGAAATTTACGATCCGGCTACGGGAAATTGGACGGTCACAGGCAGCCTCAATAATGCTCGGGCCCTCCACAGCGCGACGTTGCTCTCTGGTGGCTTCGTGCTCGTCGCAGGTGGAAATAGCGCCGGCGGCGGCTTTCTCGCAAGTGCGGAATTCTATAATCCTGGTCCCACCACAGGCACAGGCTGTCGGTGAAGACTAGATACCTGTGTCCGGATCAGTTCGGCGCTTGCTAAACCGATGCCGGGTATGGTTTCCCTTCCGCCCGCGACTAGCACGATGCCGTTGGGCAGAAGAGTTGCTGTGTGGGAGTCTCGCGGGGTGTTGAAGCTGCCGGTGTCTGACTAGGTGCCGGTCGTCGGATCGTAGAGTTCGGCGCTTGCGAGAGGGTCGCTTCGATCCTCTCCGTGCTCGATGAAAACTCTTTCGAAGTTTTCTCACTGCACGCAACAAAGCCGTTTGCGATTGGCGAAGGCGGGGCCATTCGATCCCGGCTGAGATGGGCTAAAGCTCTGCGATTAGCCCTCAATTTCGAGGCTCGAACATGGGGTTCCACAAAAAGGTTGTGGGATCGACGGTAAACTTCCAGAAGTTTCCGCTGCAATTGGCCTTGCGGTGCTCAAACATTTCGACGAAGTCCTCGCCCATCGCAGAGCAGTCGCGCAATGTTACATCGAACTCCTGCGCAATCATGATGAGTTGATTTTCCCGCAACATGTAAGGGACGCTCCGTGGCAATCGTTTCCGGTTTTATTTCCATCTTCTTCCGCCGCTCTCGGATGGGTTCGCAATCACCCAGTTCGAAGCGCAAGCGTACGCATTGCAAATGCGATCCGCGACTGCATCGCCAATCCAAACCGGCTACAACAGTTTGCTCCTGCGTCTCGTCTGCCGGATGAATTCACAATCGATGCCCTTGGTCAGCGGCTGCAAGAGCTTGGCTCGGCGCTATAGCCAACGATGCTTTTGAGTTTGAAATTTGTGTTTTATACTGTGGGCGGCGCCTTCGTTCATGGTCACGAGTGAACTAACATTCTATCTTGCTGCCGCAGCGTTGCTCGTACTGACCGTGGAAAGCTGCTTGAAGCTGCTGAACGGAGATAGCTTTTCATCACGCTCGCCGTCTATGTGACAGTGTTCGGATGGTATTTCGTCGATCCTTTTCTGAACCCGGAGCAGTACACCTACATACCTTCGTTCTTAATCAGTCAAAGTTATGGGCAGGTACTGCTCTTTTTGATCGGCTTTCGGTTTTTCATGCCGGTTGCACAGCGTTGGATTGTCCGCCGCCGAAGTACCGACGTGTTCCACGTGCAGAGGTTCACTCCCGAACAAGTCTTAATCGTCACCGGGGCGATCTGGCTTCTGCTCCTGTTGATTGGCATTGCTCGGATGGATGGTGACGTGGTCGGCGCGTTGTTTCCGATCGATTCACGCGCGGGCGCCACGATGTGGGGACGTAGTGCAGTAGCAACTTCGGCAACTGGATTTTTGATCGCGACCGCTGGCTACATGTTCAATGCAGTTACAGCGTTTCTTGGCGTTTTGGTATTCTTTCAGCGCAGCGCTTTCTGGCGTTGTCTTGCTGGAGCAATATTTGTTATTTCGCTCCCATATTTCCTTTTCGAAGGAGCGCGCAGCCACTTCCTTGCAGCGATTCTGCCTTTTATCGTCACGTATCTGTTCTATGGCCGTCACCCGCTCCTCATGAAAGTCGCGGTGCTGGCAGTTGCCTTCTTCTGCCTTGATCATGGTTTCAAGCTTGTGACTGCATTTCGCGGCACCGGCTTTAGAGATCTGCTGGCTGCGGAGCATCCGTACGAGCTTGTCGATGAAGATTTGCGCCAAAGCGGCCTCAACATGATTCAGGAGCTTTGCTTCGCGAATGCTTACCTCGGCTCCGGCGCAGCGTCTCCCTCGTATGGTGGAAGATATTTGAATGAGCTGCTGAACGTGATTCCGCGCGTGATTTGGCCCTCCAAGCCCTTTGTTGGAATTGACTACGCGAAATGGCGAGGCTTGGAGGACCCGAACAGTGACCTGGGGGTTTCTGCTACCATTTCCACTGGAATGATTGGCGGTGGTATTTTGAACTTCGGTCCATTGTTTGGCCCAGTGGCAGCGGGCATCATCATGGCGCTTTGGACTGGTCTGCTCATCCGCTGGTGGCAACAACGAAATTCGCTTTTGCGCCTCATGTTGTTCATGCTGGGGGCCGGTCTTACATTCAATCTCGGTCGAGACATCACTCTGCTGGTGCTTTGGCCTGTCGTATTTGCGTACTGTTTTGTTCGTCTCATTGAGATCTGGACGGCAAAACAGTCTCGCGCTGCGCCGCAAATCACAACGCAAGGGCCGACTTTCGGTTCTGCTAATCTTCAACCGGCAGGTGCATCACCTGGTCGGCTTCGTCAGTAATCGTTCTTTCCCAGACGTGAGCGAAACTGGAGGTAAGGGGATTCGAACCCCTGGCCTTCTCATTGCGAACGAGACGCTCTACCAACTGAGCTATACCCCCGAAGCTCTTTTCGGCGCTAGAGATTAGCACGCGAATTCACAATTTCATCCCAAGTGTGAATCCACTCGTTAAAGCACGGATCGCGCGAAAGAACGATTGCAGCGGGCGCGTTCGTGCTTAAGGTGCGCTCTCCAATTCTCGATATG
>Ga0193755_1000606_pt1 | contig 10306 bp, 5 predicted proteins | sample H1a2metaG_FD_144921 | JGI IMG/M metagenome (GOLD analysis project Ga0193755, IMG submission 144921) | Soil microbial communities from a riparian zone of the East river system, Colorado, United States - H1a2 | ecosystem: Environmental > Terrestrial > Soil > Riparian zone | place: USA: East River...
GAAGCCGAGCACTCCGGAATTATTCGCGCGGGCGCGCGCTTCGTGGAAGCGATGGCGACGGCGACGGTTCCAAAGATCGTTTTGACTATCAATCACGCGTCGGGTGCGGGCTACTACGCGATGGCGGGTCAGGGCTTCGATCCCGATTTTGTTTTCACGTGGCCGACTGGACGAATGGCGGTGATGGAAGGCGATTCCGCGGTGATGGCTTTGTTCAGCTCCGAGATCGAGAAGCTTCGCCGCGACAACCGCGAGCCCGGCTCAGAGATGCAAGAAGAGATGGAACGCGTTCGTGCAAAGTACGAGCAAGAGCTGGACGCGCGCTATGCAGCGGCGAGGGGCTTCGTCGATGCGATCATAACGCCGGAGGAAACTCGTTCAACACTCGAGCTGGCATTGCGGGTAGCGCTGAACAATCCAGGTCCACACCTTGGGGTGCCGGTTCTGCCGCAGTACGTGCCAGGCGAGGTGAGTCCCGGTGAAGTCGAGAAGCGGGATTCCAAGCGTCCGTGAGCGCGCGATCGCTGCTCGCGGTTGATAGTTTCGCAATTATGCGGAGCCGCAATCCCGAAGGGGTTGCAGCGTTCAGCCCAGGGTTGCCGTACTCGGCTACCTGGGTGACGGTGACGCGACGACGCCGAGTCAGTCGTTGGCGACAACCCTGAAGGGGTTGCGGCCCACGTTAACCATCACGAGAAGCCGCCACTTTCGCGCTTCAGCATCCTGCTGCAAGAGGCGCAACCCCGTTGGGGTTGGGACCATCGCGATGCGGCGTCCCAAGGTAGCCGAGTACGGCAACCTTGGGCTGTGAGACGCAATCCCGTTGGGATTGGTCTTGAATGTCAAACTCCGATTCCGCACTTAAGCGAAAGCAGTGGCGTTCGAACCGTTCCGCCGGACTGAAGGCGGTACTACGAGCTTTTTCAAAGGGAGGATTGCCGGATGAGATCAAGCATTTCAGCAAAGAAGCTTCTAGGCAGCACAATCCTATTCTTCGTGACCTGTGCGGTTTCTGCGTTGACCGCGTGCTCGCCAACATCGGGCTTCAAACCCGAGATACAGCCGCTTCCCGCCGGGCTTCCGACTTACGAAGCGATGGAGATACCCGCCGACAACCCGATGACGCCGGAAAAAGTCGCGCTAGGCCGGCAGTTGTTTTTCGATAAGCGGCTGAGCGGCGACGGCTCGCGTTCGTGCTACTCGTGTCACGTCTGCGAGCACGGGCTTACCGATGGGCTGCCAAAAGCCATAGGCGCTTTTGACAAGAAGCTCCCACGAAGCAGCCCCACGCTCTGGAACATCGGGTATCAGAAACAATTCTACTGGGACGGCCGGAGCCCCTCGCTTGAAAAGCAAGCAATGGCCGCGTGGACCGGCCCAAACATGGGAGCCAAGGATCACGATGCCGAGATCGTCGGCAAGATCAACGCGCTTCAAGGCTACCACGAGCAGTTTCACAAGGTCTTCGGCGGAGACGCGACCGCCGACAACATCATGCAGGCGATCTCCGCTTACGAGCGCACGATCATCGGCGGCAACACTCCGTATGATCGCTGGCAAGCGGGCGATCAATCAGCGGTCGGCGAGGACGCGAAGCGCGGATTCGAAGTCTTCAAGAACGTCGCCAAGTGCACTAACTGCCACGACGGCGCGCTTGTCACCGATCAGCAGTATCACAACGTCGGCATAGGCATGGACCAACCGGAGCCGGACGTCGGGCGCTTCAAAGTCACTAATAACCCGCAGGACACCGGCGCGTTCAAGACCCCGACCCTTCGGGATATCGCCAAGTCCGCGCCGTACTTTCACGACGGCAGCGTCGCAACGTTAGAGGAAGCCGTGGACCTGATGCTTAACGGCGGAAAACCGAACGAACACCTCGACAAGAAGAACCTCGAGAAACGCACGGTCACCGAAGACCAGCGGCGAGACCTGCTGGCCTTCTTAAAGTCGCTTACCGTTGACTGCAAGCTGACCGAGCCGCCGCTTCCACAGAAGTAGCGCTTTAGTCAGTTCTTTGAACACTTGTAGGGGCGCCCCTCCGTGGGCACCACTCGCTGGTAATCGAAGTGGGCTCGCAAAGAGGGGCGCCCACCGAGAGGCGCCCCTACACTTACATCCTTGTGCGTGACTGAGTCCTAGCTTTCAGCCGTTTACTTGTACGCTGCGAATTATGTTCTGAAAAACACGCTGGTAGCTTTGATACTCGCGTTGCGGCGCCACCGCAATCACATAAAGCAGATTCCCATTTCGAAGCTGAGTAGTGTAGATCGTCACAAGCTCGGTTTGACCGGTCGCTTCGGAGGGGTTGGTCAGGACGATTGAAAGCGCTTCGCGTCCGGCAACCGTTTCGCGCTGGTAGCCGCTATACCGGCGAAGATTCCCGTTGCCTTGCGATAGCGAGTAAATATACTCATCGGTCGCCTGCCGGAGGTTCCGTCCGTTGACCCGAGCTATCCCGACCTGAGTTCCATGAGTGAAGACGAAGTTGCCCTGGAGCTCGCCGTATGCGCCTTCCGGCGCGAACGTAACGGTGTCGCCCGACGGCAGCTCACGCCAGTTTTCGGGAACGGCGATGCTGAACAAATTGCCTTCGGTGTAAGTGCGAAAGCGAGACGAAGGATAATCGACTCGCCCTGAAGGCACGGGCATCCTGTTCCCGCCTCCGGTCCCGGAAGGATTCCTTGCGCCGCCGCTTCTTGCGATTTCTCCGCTCGAACGGGCGCTGGGCAAGTCTCGCAAGCGAGCGCGAACGTAGTTGAACTCGCGCGGGTCGATGTTCGTGCTGTTGACTCGCAGCAGCTCGGCTTCCTTCACGATGTACTCATAGCGATTTCCCGGATTGGGATGGTTGCTCATCCATTGAGGCCCGCTGGCGCCGCTCGTACGCTCGATCGTGCGAAACATGTTCGCCAGGTCGCGCGGGTCGTAGCCTGCGTTTGCCATGATGTGAGCGCCCAAAAGGTCCGCTTGCTTCTCGTACTCGCGGCTGAACTTCAAGAAGTAGGCGCCGAGAGTCATTTGCCCTAGTTGCCCCGCGACGTTGCCGACGCCCCCGATGACCGCGCCGGCGATCCCGGCTATGGCCCCGAGTGTCTGATACTTTTGAGCCTTGGCCACCTGAGCAGTGCCGTGACGAAGAGCAACGTGACTGATCTCGTGCGCGATCACGCCGGCAAGCTCGCCTTCGTTTGTCGCCGCTTCAATCAATCCGCGATTCACATAGGTGAAGCCTCCCGGCAAAGCGAAGGCGTTCAGTTCTTTGACATCGACCACCTTGTATGAATACCGGAACTCGCGATGCTGATATTCCGGAGGAATGGCTTCCGCCAGCCTTCGGCCCAGGTCCGCGACGTACTGCTGAACCTCGCGGTCGTTCAGCATCGGAAGCTGCCGCTCGACTTCCTGCGCGGCCTGACCGCCCAGCTGGACGTCTTTGTCGATGCTGTACGGATTCTTCGGAGCGACCACGCGCGTCTGTGCCACAAGCGCTATCGGCATCCCAAGCGTTGATAACAGTATTAGCGTGCTCACGCTTGCCCTAAGAGTTCTGATTCTGTTCATAACAACCTCCGAAATGAACGCACCCTTGCCTCGGTAAACGATTAGACCTATTTGCTGGTAGCTATGATTCGTCGCCTGTGCAAAACGTTGTAGTTCGCACCGACGTGCGCTGGCCGACACACATAATACTAATACACATCCCTGTCTTTTGGTAACGACTTTGGCTCGCGTCCGGGTTTCGCGCAATGTAGTCCAGCTTGTGAGCTGGCCGCGTAGCGGTCTCCTATCGATAGCGCCGTGATAGTGAGGCAGAACCTGGCCGCGTAGCGGTTTCCTATCGATAGCAACGTGATAGTGAGGAAGAACCTGGCCGCGTAGCGGTTACCTATCGATAGCAACGTGATAGTGAGGCAGAACTTGGCCGCGTAGCGGTTACCTGAATCCTTGCAACTCGTCCGGTAGGATGGCGAGCTTACGATGACCATTCATTCAGAGGTAACCGCTACGCGGCCCGGTTCGTGCTGTTTGTCCGCTCTATCGATAGGAGACCGCTACGCGGCCCGCGCGAGAATCTGACGGGCACACGGCTTTGTTAGTGGGTCAGGTTGAGTTCAGAGTTCAAGCTCTAGCTAGCCTGTCACGCACAGCTAGCCTGTCACGCACAGCTAGCCTGTCACGCACAGCTAGCCTGTCACGCACAGCTAGCCTGTCACGCACAGCTAGCCTGTCACGCACAGCTTGCTTGTCACGCGCAGCTTGCTTCTCACCTTCTACGGCTGAAAGAGCGAGCCGAAGCTTGCACTATGAACGTCACGGCGAGCGGGCTTCACGGTGGAACTCGGCGCGGCATCTCTCGCGCGGCTCCTTCCCGACATTAAAGGTCTTTCTCTCTGTGTCCGGACAGTCAGGCGAGGCGAGCAAACCGGTTAGCACGCATACCTCGAGAGTAATCGTACCCAGGTCAAGGGCATCCTCATCTATCTTCTCCGACGTGGGGAGTTCGGCAGGTACTCGCTGCTCGGTCGCTGAGGCCGGCTCTGGAGCTAGCTCATTTTCTGCGGTCTCCGCCGTCGCCTCTTGATAGCAGTTCGACGGAGGCTCGGTGCCGGCAATAAACATTTCCAGTCTCCCGGCCAGTGTTTCCGGGCCTGCCAGACAACCAGTCGCAGGATCGATTTCGACCGAAACAATGCCGCCGGGTCTCGGAAATGAATCGCCGCCAAGCTCGGGACGAATCTCCAGGGCTTGCTTCATAAAATCAGCCCACATCGGGAGGGCGGCGTCCGATGCCTTCATTCGAAGATCGCTATTGTCGTCGAATCCCACCCAAACAGCACAGACTATCTGAGGCGTATATCCGACGAACCACCCGTCTCCTGAAGTTCCGGTCTTTCCAGCCATCGCGCCCTTAAGCCCCATCGCTCGCAGCCTGGACGCAGTTCCGCTATCGACGACCGACTGCAAGAGACTCGTCATCAGGTAAGCGACCTGTGGCGAAAATACGTAGTTGCTCGTTGCCTGCAAGCGTTCGGTGGCGATGGCCTTATTATCTCCGCTTGTGCTCCGTATTGGAATCGGTCGAAGAGCCGTGCCGGCGTTTGCAAAGGCCGTGTAGGCACCCGCCAACTCCAGCGGTGAGACTTCGCTTGTGCCGAGAGCCATTGAAGGGTACACCCGCGGCCTTTCGAGCCCGCTCTTCTCCGCGACGTTTGCAACATTGTTGAGACCCACGCTCATCGCAAGCGAGACCGCCGGCACGTTCATCGAACGGGTCAAGGCTTCGCGCAACGTCACGTTCCGATTCGAGAAGCCGCCGTGATAGTCGCCGGGTTTGTATTCTGAGCGCCCGCCATCGTACGTGAAAGTCTGAGGAGTGTCGGAAAGCATACTGGCCGCCGTGTACGAGCGGCTATTGAGCGCGGTCGCGTAGACAAACGGCTTGAAAGCCGACCCGGGTTGGCGCTTCGCGTCCGTAGCGCGGTTGAGCTGGCTTTCGTCATAGCTGCGGCCCCCAACCATCGCAAGTACTTCGCCGGTGTGCGCGTCCAGAGCTACAAGCGCGGCCTGTACCTGACGTGGCGCTGTCCCTTTGCGAGTGGAACGAGTGAAGATCTTATCAAGCTTCTCAGTCTGTCTGGTGAGCGCTCCATAAGCTGCACGTTGGAGTCTTGGATCCATTGTGGTCGTGATTCGACGCCTGGAAGCCAAACCCGGTTCCGAGTACCGCTGCTCCAGAAATCTCTGCGCATAGTCAATAAAGTAACTGGCGCCAAAGTCACTCGTGGTCTCGTGCTTCTTGATTCGGAGCGGCTCCGCCTTTGCTGCTGCGCTCTCTTCGGGTGAGATGGCTCCCGTTTCAGCCATCGCGTCGAGGACCCGATTTCTCCTTTCCATTGCTCGAGTCGGATCGCGATGAGCCGAGTAACGGTTGGGCGCGCAAATCAATCCCGCCAGGAAGGCCGCTTCCGCAAGCGTCAGATCATTGAGCTGTTTGTCGAAGTAGACCTGGGCCGCTTGCGCGAAGCCATTGATGGCGAACGTCCCGCTCTGGCCGAGGTATACATCATTGCAGTAGATCGTGAATATCTGCTCCTTGGAGAGGCGCGATTCGAGTATCACCGCCATCGCCGCCTCCTTCACCTTTCGACTCAATGTGCGGTCGGCGCTTAAGAAGTCGTTCTTGATGAGTTGCTGCGTGAGCGTCGAGCCTCCCTGGACCCACTCGCCTTGATCCAGATCGGTCTTCAACGCGCGAAGAACTCCGCGCCAATCAACTCCGTTGTGACTGAAGAAGCGCCGGTCTTCGACCGCCACGATCGCGTCACGAAGTGTCTCCGGGATGTCCGAGAACTGTACCTCGATTTTCTTGCGACGATCGCTGCCCCGCACAGCGGCCAGCAACCCGCCTTCTATTCGCGCCGATGACATCCGCTCGCCGGTGACCGGGCTTGTTAAAGAAACCACGCGGCCCCTTTTGTCCACTCGAATCCGTACAGGATAAATGCCAGCTCGTGAAGCCAAGTCACCCGGGAGGATTTCTATCGCGTCGCCCGCAACCTCGTATGACCCAATAAGGTTCTCGCCGGCTTCGGCTGACCGCTCGTGATATCCCGCGGTTTGAACGTAGTCAACCAGTTCATCGATGGGAAGCCGGTTCCCGACCGAAACATCAAACGGGCCGCTGAATATTCCAACCGAGTCATCAAGGAACCTGCCCTGAAGCCTGGTGTCGATCTCAGACGCCAGCCTGTTGTAGTAATAGATGGAGACGACCGTAAACGCACCGACCAACAGGGCTAAAACTAAAGCCACATTCGGTTGCGCTATGCGATTTCCAAATGCCTTCAGTCTTCCCGGTACGCGATCCAGAATTGCGCGGAGCAGACCGTCCAAGGTGTGAAAGCGGTCCTGAAAAGATCGTGGCACCGTCTGCGCAGATCGCCTTAACACCAATGTGCGACGACGACCGTGCGTACTGTTTCCCGTTCGGAGGTCCTTTGTGACTTGCATATCCGGCTACAGCGCAAAAAATGGGCCGCAAGGACTGTTGATAGAGCGTCGCCGTAAGTCGGGGGATGAAACGAGTAAGGGTGTTGCTCGCGAACAGCAATCAGTTCTGTGTTCTACCTGGTGGATTCAAACCATACACTGATCGAGGCCATAGACGTGAGAGAGAGTTGACCTGATTTCAGACTCTGCGTCCGGCTCTGCGTCTCTGTGTGCTCTGTAGTTAGACAGTATCGCGAGGCTACATATGCGCGGGTCTCATTAACTACAGACAAAGAGACGCAGAGCCGGACACAGAGAAGACTCAACCCGCCAAACTATCTTCTCAAGGGCACGAGGCTGTATACGAACAACCCCTGGTGAACTGATTGGATACTCGATCTAACGATAGATATATGAGCTGGTCTTCTTCTGATCCCACTGGATGCTGTCTATGTGTTCCGGGTCGGAATTAAAGATCTCTTCACTGAGTTTGTCCGTGCTGAGGTCGCCGCTGACATTTACAAAGTAGACGATCTTTCCCAACGGGTTGTCGGGATCTTCGCGATCCATCTTTCTCAACTCGCTGGTTATGTTTCGCTTCTCAAAGATCTCGCGGAGCACCTCATCAGTCTCATCGAGTTTTCGCGTGGCGACCGTCAGCTCCAACGCGCGAAAGATCTGTTCCGGCTCAAAGTACTCAAGCCCCGACAACATCAGGAACACGAACACCGACAGGATTATCGCAAGGTCCATTTTGCCTACGCCGCTTGCAAGACCTATCGCAAGGCTGATCAATAGGACTGTGATTTCCTTCGGGTCCCGGATATTGGTTCGAAACCTCACCAGGGATGCCGCAGCAAAGATCCCGAACGCCCTCGCTGCGTTGTCCGAAACTATCATCATCATCGCGGCCGCAACTACAGCCAAAAGTATTTGAGTCTGAGCCACATAGGGATTGCGTTGGAAAATGGGCACATCTCTGCGCGGCCGGAACGCCAGCAAGGCGGCAAGCAGCGCTGCGAGCGCGAGCTTCATCGTGGTTCGCACGATGACCACCGGCCAGGGTTGCGGCTCGGGCTCGCTCGAGCTTTGCGCGCCAAACAGTTCCGTCAGCAAAGACTCGCTCTTCGCTTCAGGCGCCGGCGATTGCGCGGCGGGGCGAGGCACGCTTTGGGTGCTCTGGGAACGGCCAACAGCAGGGCTCAGACGCGAAACGACAAAGTAACCCGCTAAAGCAGCCAGGAGGAGCCCGGCGACAATGGCTGCAGCCGGCCAAATACGCCTTGCGTTTAAGCCAGATACGCGCGACTTCCAACCCGCCCGAGCCACCGACGACGCGTGGCGAGCCACTTGATGAAAGCCGGAGCGGACTTCAGCCCACCCATTGTCCTCGCTGTTCTTTTTGGCTGAGTCTTCGCGCGCTCCGTGGTCCTCTTGAGATTCATCCAGTTCCTGCTTGTTGATCATCTAGCTAGACCTCCGGCTACTCCGCCGGTCTTCCTTGCAAATAGGGCTCCGCAGTTTCCCGGAAGGCGGCAGGGGTTTGGCGAAACAATTGATCTTATGGTCTAACTCTATTTATCTGAGTGACCTCGGCGACGCGGAGTGAGTGGGTTTAGGGTTGGGTTCAGGACTGAGACGCGAGCGGGAAGGGTGAACCCAATGAAGACTCTCGAATCAGGACAATACTAATCTCTGACCTGAACGCGTGCGAAGCTTGCCGGCCGATCAATCGACGCCTTCCATCGTCTCCTCGATAAGCTGGTCCACGACCGCTTTGAGATCACCCGTCCGCTCAAACGTACTGAGTTGCCGGTCGGCGCTGGTGCCGTTCTTCAGGATGGTGTGCACGTACTCGATCTCTTTCCGGCTGCCAAGCTCATCAACAACGTCGTCAACAAATTCGAGCAACTCGAGTATCAAGTCGCGCACCGGAACTTCCGTCTGCTTGCCGAAGTCTATGAGTTTTCCGTCGAGCCCCCATCGGACCGCGCGCCACTTGTTCTCCTGAATCAACGCGCGCCGGTAAAGCCTGAAGCCCATGTTCTGGCGGTAAAGCTTGCTGAGCTTCGCGACGATGGCCTGGATCAACGCTGCGATCGCGATCACTTCGTCTACCTTCGAGGGTATGTCGCAGACTCGAAACTCGAGCGTCGGGAAGGTGGGATGCGGCCGCACGTCCCACCATATTTTCTTTGGCCGGTCGATGCAGCCGGTCTTCAAAAGCAGGCTCACGTAGTTGTCAAATTCGGAATACGAACCGAAGTAATCCGGGATGTCCGTCCGCGGGAACTTCTTGAATATCTCCGAGCGATAACTCTTGAGCCCGGTCTTCGTACCCATCCAGAACGGCGAGCTGGTCGACAACGCCAGCAGATGCGGCAGGAAGTACCGCGCGGCGTTCATAAGGTGGATCTGCGATTCCCGGTCGTCTATGCCGACGTGAACGTGCATCCCGAATATCAAGAGCGACTGCGCGAGCAATTGCATTTCGTCTATCAGTTTCTCGTAGTGCGAATCCGGAGTAATCAACTGATCCTTCCAGCTCGAAAACGGATGGGTGGACGCGGCGGCAATACGAAGACCTTTTCGTCCTGCAAGATCCGAAACAGCCCTTCGAAGTTTGATCAAATCGGCCCGCGCTTCCTGAATGTTGTTGCAGATGCCGGTCCCTATCTCGATCATCGACTGATGCATCTCCGGCTTGACCTGCTCGCCGAGGATCATCCGGCCCTCATCGATCATCTCGGTGATGTGAGAGCGCAGGTCCCGCGTCACCGGATCGATTATCTGAAACTCCTCTTCGATTCCAAGCGTGAAGTCAGCCATGGAGATACCTCGGATTTTGGATTTTGGATTTTAGATTTTGGATTTGATAACCGTCGTGTTCTCAATCTCAATCCAAAATCTAAAATCTAAAATCCAAAATCGCCTTAGTCGACCAGCATTGTCGGGACCATTCCCGCTCCGGAAGTCACGTTTGCAAGCGAGGACGACGACAGCCGCGTGAATGCGCCTCTTACCCGGCCGAAAAACAAAAGCGGGTCAAGGTCGAGCAACTGTTCGATCATTTGCACCTCGCCGGCTTCCGCATTCACATAAGGGAATACCTCGCGCGAAGTCGTCACACGCTCCTGAACGAGGTAGTCCGCAGAAAGCGACTTCTCTATCGCCTCTTCCCAGGCGGCCTCGTCCGATTCCCAGCCGATGTAGATCCCGTGACCGCCGTAGTCGTCGTTGGGCTTCAACACCAGCGTGTCTCTATTCCGGCGCACGAACTCCAGCAAGTCAATTTCGTCCCCGGCGTGCGTCG
>Ga0193755_1000607_pt1 | contig 10296 bp, 8 predicted proteins | sample H1a2metaG_FD_144921 | JGI IMG/M metagenome (GOLD analysis project Ga0193755, IMG submission 144921) | Soil microbial communities from a riparian zone of the East river system, Colorado, United States - H1a2 | ecosystem: Environmental > Terrestrial > Soil > Riparian zone | place: USA: East River...
TTCCTTCGGGCTGCGCCAGGAATTACAAACGCACCTTCAGGACAAGCTGAACCTCGCACCTCGGTTCTCAGCCGCGTGGAACCCTGACAAAGCACGGAAGAGCACCATTCGCGCAGGCGGTGGCATCTTCTACACCTATGTTGATTCGGGCATCACCGCGGAAGCGATCCGTCTGGATGGCGGGCACCAACAACAATTCGTCATTCAGCAGCCGCACTTCTTCGAGAATATTCCGGCGAACCTCCAGGATGGGACGACGGCGCGATTGCCTACTACTCGGCAGAAGGCCCAGGGGTTGAACGATCCGTACACGATCCTTGGCGGCGTCAGCTACGAGCGGCCGTTTCCCCTGAAACTGGTCGGCTCGGTCGGCTACAACTTCATACGCGGAGTACACCTGCTCCGATCGCGCAACATCAACGCGCCCACCGGGTTCGACAACGGTCAGTCGATTGTTCCTTTTCCCGGCGAAGGTCCGATTCTCGAATACGAGTCAACCGGGCTTTCCACCAGACACGAGATGCGAGTGAACGTTCGCACCGGATTCAGCCAGAAGGTCACGATGTTTGCCAACTACACGCTCGCCTCGACTCACAACAATACCGACGGCGCCAACTCGAATCCGGCAAACCCGTATGATCTGTCCACCGAGTGGGGACGCGCGGGAGGCGACATACGTCACAACTTTTTTGTCGGCGGCCAGGTCACCGTCCCCTGGGGACTCAGAGTCAGTCCCTACATAATCGCCTCTTCCGGACGGCCCTTCAACATCATCACTGGACGCGACAACAATTTCGACAACCAGTTCACGGACCGGCCGTCGTTAGCCAACGCGGGCGATCCGGGCGCGATAGTTACTCGCTTCGGCACGTTTAATCCTGAACCGCTGCCGGGCGAGCAGATCATTCCTCGCAACTTTGGCCAGGGGCCTGGATTTGTGAGCGTGAACCTGAGCGTATCCAAAACGTTTGGCTTCGGCCCGCCGCCTAACAACTTTAGAGGGGCGGCCGGCGGCGGAAATCAACAGAACACGCAAGCCGGGCAGAACCAGAGGCAGGGCAACCAACAGGGGAACGCGCGCGCCGGGAATCAGAATCAGCGCGCAGGGAACCAGAACCGCGGCGGGGGCGCGGGCGCAGCCGGTGGCGGCCCGGTCATTCGCGGCGGCGGGGCCGGCGGATTCGCTGGAGGCGCTGGCGGCAACGTAATGATGATGGGCGGGGGCGACGTGCGGCACAAGTACAATCTGACGGTCAGCGTGAACGCGAATGATCTTCTCAATCACGTGAATTTCGACAGATTCAACGGATCGCTCACGTCGCCATTCTTCGGCTTGCCAAACAGCACGGTTAAGAGTGGCTTTGGTGGCCCCGGTTTTGGTGGGGGCGCCGGCTCACGAAGAATTGATCTCGGATTGAGATTCAGTTTCTAGATCGAACAGCGCAAGACTTGGAACAGGAACCTCCCCGTCGGACTGGCAATAAAGCTTGAAGGAGTAAAGTTGATGAAGAGAGTTTTTGGACTACTAGCATTTATAGTCGTCACCGCGGGAAGCGCGGTCGCTCAAGACCCTCCGCCGATGCCACCCGGCGGAAGCGGGGGCCCGGGCGGAGGCCAGATGCGAATGCAGTTTCAAATGCCAACCTTCGCCGAGCTCGATAAGAACAAAGACAAGAAGCTGAGCCGCGACGAGATGCCTTCCCAATTCCCGGCCCAGGTTTTTGATCGCGTGGACACAAATCATGACGGCTTTGTAGACGAAGAAGAATGGAACGCGATGCGTTCGAGGTTTGGCGGAGGCGGCGGCGGGGTGATGGTTGGAGGCCCACGGATTGGAGAAGGCCTGACCAAGCTTCTCGACTCGAACGCGGACGGAAAAATCTCCCGCGATGAGTTCGCCAGGATCGTGTCGCTGTTCGATATCCTGGACAAGGATCACAGCGGCGACCTCTCGACGGACGAGTTGAACGGGTTCTCTCGAGCCGTCAACGAGGCTCAGACTCAGGCGACCGGCGGCGTGGAGGTCAACAGCCTCTTTGAGAAATACGACAAGAACAAGGACGGGAAGATCAGCGCCGAAGAGATGGGGAACGAAAAGACCTTCAAGGCTCTTGATCTAAGCAAGGACGGCTTCATAACGCGCGAAGAGGCGGACACAGCGCTGAAGCAGTTGCGAAAGGCGAGCGAGGCAAAGAAGGCCTCGGCTCAGCCGCCCAACAACTGATCCACCTCAAATTCAGAACAGACTTCGGCTGATGAGCGTCATCTTTCTTCATGCTCATCAGCCGTTTTTGTTAATCTCAGTCTCCTTTCGGTTGAATCCAATCAAGAGTCGAGCGTTTCAGATGTCGGGCGGGGCACTCCAGAGGAGTGCTATGTTTATAGAAGTGAGTTGCGGTTGTGTCGCACCCCAGCGGGGTGCTATGTGGCGGGTCAACGCCTCGCAGTAGGAGTGAGTGACGTACATAGCACCCCGCTGGGGTGCTATACATCAGACGACGCGGTTCTATAAACATACAACTCCTAACGGAGTTGTAGCTCGGATGGACTGGGCTTTGCGCGCGCTATCGTCACAGATTCGCTACCGCCGCTCCTTTCAATTAAACTGCTTTTTCCTATGCTGCGAGCGATAATCTTCGACTGCGACGGCGTAATAGCCGACACCGAGCCGCTCCACTTCGCCGCGCTTCAAACGGTTCTGGCCGAAGAAGGAATCCCTCTCGGCAACGAGCTTTACTACCGGGAGTATCTGGCTCTCGACGATCGCGGCTGTTTTATCAAAGCGTTCTCGGATCGCGGTGTTGCGCTCACTCCCCAGAAACTCAACGAGCTGATCAGCCGCAAAGCAGCTGCGGTCGAACCGGTTATGGCCAATCATCTCCGGCTGTTCCCGGGCGCAGTCGACCTCATTCGCCGGGCTTCCCCACGTTTCGTTTTGGCTGTTGCCTCGGGCGCGTTGCGGCGCGAAGTCGAGCTCGTCCTTCGAACGGCGGGCGTCACTGACTGCTTCAAAGCTATCGTGGGAGCTGAAGACGTTGCTCGCAGCAAGCCTCATCCCGATTCTTTTCTCGAGGCACTCGCGCGAATAAACGCCGGCTTGCCGAATCGAATTGACCCGGGCGAGTGCCTGGTCGTCGAAGACTCGATTCACGGTATTCATTCGGCGCACGCGGCGGGGATGAGCTGCCTCGCGGTCACAAACTCTTATCCGCGCGAGATGCTTGCAGAGGCTGAGCTTGTTGTCGCGAGCCTCGAGGATTTGCCGCTCGTCGAACTCGAATCGCTGTTTTGAATCGGGATGAGCGTGAACTTGGCGTTCAAAAGGGCTAATACTGTCTCGCCACAAAGACACCAGAACACGAAGGTCCACAAAGCCCGTCTTTGTGCGGCTTCGTGACTTAGTGCCTTTGTGGCGAGAACTTCTCAACGCCCAAGGCCGGCACAAACCAAACAGGACGACTCGTGGACATTAACCTGCTCATCATCGTAAGATAGTTGGTCTTGAGTTGAGCAAGAGGAAGCGAGAACTGATGTCCCAGCCCGTAATAGAAAGCCTGACGCCAAGCGCTGGAATCGAAGGCGGCGAGGTGGTGATCACCTGCCGCGACTTCCTTTTCTCGACGCACGACCAGGCCCGCGTCAAGTTTGACGGCATTGAAACCCGTCCGATCAGCGCCTCCTCAACTCGCGTAATCGCTCCGATCCCTTCAAACAGTTTGGTTGAAGGCGGCGATGTTTGGATAACGCTGGAAAGCAACGGCTCGACAAGCGAAGGCTACTCATTCATCGCCGGTCAGAAGCTCTCTGAGAATCTTCACCCGGTCGCCAACCCGGCCTACGACCGGGACAACGGGGCGATTTATACAACGCTCTCCGGATCTAGAGGCCAGAAAGTCCCGGTCTCGGTTTATAAGATCACGCCCGACGGCGAAAGCGAACCGTTTCTTACCGACATCATCAATCCGACCGGGCTCGCGTTCAGCCCAGGCGGCGAGATGTTCATAACCAGCCGCTACGACGGCTCGGTCTATCGCGTCACTCCGTTCAAGGAAGCCGAAGAATTCGCGCACAACCTCGGGATCGCGACCGGCATAGCGTTCGACTCAGAGGGTCGGATGTTTGTCGGGGACCGGACGGGGACGGTCTATCTAGTGAACGACATCGGCGAGGCCACAACGTTTGCGACTCTCGAGCCGAGCATGGCGGCGTATCACCTGGCGTTTGGGCCGGATGGACTTCTGTACGTTACCGGGCCGTCGCTTTCGAGCTTTGACTCGGTGATGCGAATACGGCCGGATGGCGAAGCCGAACGCTTCTTCACCGGGCTGGGCAGGCCGCAAGGCCTGGCGTTCGATCAGAAAGGCAACCTGTACGTCACCGCGAGCCGCCGCGGTCATCGCGGCGTCGTAAAGATAACTCCCGACGCCGAAGCCGAGATGGTTGTTGCGGGGATCGGGCTGGTCGGTTTGTGCTTCGACGATCAGGGGAACATGGTGCTGGCTTCGAACCGCGAGATATTCAGCGTGCCGCTCGGAATCGAGGGCTACTGGCCGTTCTGAACATCCAGGCGCCAATTGAGAATTGCAAATGAGAACTGAAAGTTGTTCGAAGCCAATTTGCAGTTTTCATTTTGCAATTTCGATTTTTGAATCCTACGGTGGACATATGTCGACTTCCTGGAGTGTGTACGCTTGAGAGATATCGATCCCGGCAACCTGATCATTTGGTTTATAGTGCTTTTGTTCTCGCTTTCGTTCCACGAAGCGGCCCACGCATGGACATCTGAAAAGTTCGGCGACGACACGGGGCGTCTTCAGGGACGAATCACGCTCAACCCGATCGCGCACATCGACGTGTTCGGAACTATCCTTTTTCCGATTGTCAGTGCGCTATCGGGGATTCCGCTGCTCGGATGGGCCAAGCCGGTCCAGACCAATCCACTCTTGTGGCGCGAAAAAACAAAGGCCAACATCCTGGTTTCAGCGGCCGGTCCAATCAGCAACTTCATTCTTGCTACGATCGCTTTCATCGTCATCAAGGCGTTGCTTATGACGGGCACACTCTATCTTCGGGGCGGCTACTACACGCTGGTCCAGCCGCTTGCTGAGCAGGCAGGTTTCATGGCGCCACTGTCAGTGCTTCTCAGCGTGATGCTTTTGCTGAACATCGGCCTTGGTGTGTTCAACCTGATTCCGGTGCCGCCGCTCGACGGAAGCCACGTGCTCGAAGAGTTGCTGCCTGCCTCGATGGCCGAAGCCTACAACCAGGTGCGGCCCTATGGGTTCATGCTTCTCTACGGCTTGATGTTCATAGGAGTATTCGGCGCAATCTTTGTTCCGGTTTATCAATTCGTCATTTTTCTCCTGCAGCTATGACGGCCCGTGTGTTATGACGGCCCGTGTGTAAGGATAGTTAGAGTGGGCGAAGCCGGCAAAAAACGAATAGTTAGCGGCATGCGGCCGACGGGGAACTTGCATCTCGGCAACTACGAAGGCGCGCTTAAGAACTGGATCAAGCTCCAGGACTCCGGCGAGTACGAGTGCTTCTATTTCATCGCCGATCTTCACGCGCTGTCCAGCGACTACGCCGACACAAGCGCGATCAAACAGAACACAATCGATATGGTGAGTGACTGGATCGCGGCGGGGCTTGATCCCGAGCGCTCGACCATTTTCGTTCAGTCGATGATACCCGAGCACTCCGAGCTTCACGTGATTCTGTCGGCCGTCACACCGCTCGGCTGGCTCGAACGCGTCCCGACCTACAAGGAGCAGCGCGACAACATCACCGAGAAGGACATCGGCAACTACGCATTCCTCGGTTACCCGGTGCTGCAAGCCGCGGACATCATCATGTACAAAGCTGATTTCGTGCCGGTCGGCAAAGACCAGGCTTCGCACGTCGAGTTGACTCGCGAGATCGTGCGGCGCTTCAACAACTTTTTTGGCGACGTGTTCCCCGAGCCAAAGGAACTTCACACCGAAGTCTTGTCGCTGCCGGGGACCGACGGGCGCAAGATGTCGAAGAGCTACGGCAACGCCATTTACCTGATCGACTCACCCGATGTAGTGCGCGAGAAGGCGCGAATGATGATCACCGATCGCACTCGTATTCGCCGAAGCGATCCGGGACATCCCGAAAACTGCGACGTCTGCCAGATGCATCGGTTCTTTCTTTCGCCCGACTCGGCCGACGCATTGGATGATGACTGCCGTAAGGCGCGCATTGGTTGCGTCGATCGCAAGCGCGAGCTCGCCGAGTCGATCATCGAGCGCTACGGCGCGATCGCGGTGCGAAGCCGCCAGCTTCGTGAGAGTCCGGAAGAAGTCGTGGCGATCTTGAAGGACGGTTCGCGCCGGGCAAAAGGCGAAGCCGAGAAGACGATGGCCGAAGTACGCCGCGCGATCAAGATGGATTGGGATTGAAGAATTGCGGATTTCGAATTTCGAATTTTGAGTTCGAAGTTTCGAGTGTAGGATTTCAAAGTGGACGAACCCCTTATACCAAATGGCGACGGAGCTGCCGGATTCGCCGAGTCGCCGGATCAATACCGCGTCAAGCTCGAGATGTTCGAGGGGCCTCTCGATCTCTTGCTTTACCTCATCCGCAAAGAGGACGTGTCGATTTACGACATTCCGATCGCGAGGATCACCGAGCAGTATCTCGAATACGTGCGCGCGATGCAGGAGCTGGACATCGGGGTTGCCGGCGAGTTCCTGCTGATGGCGGCGACGTTGATTCATATCAAGTCTCAAATGCTGCTGCCGCGGGACCCGGACGCAAGCCAGGAGATCGAAGATCCGCGCGCGGAGCTTGTGTACCAGTTGCTCGAGCATCAGAAGTTCAAAGGCGCGGCTAACGTGCTCCATCAGCGCCGCACGATGGAAGCAGCGGCGTTCACTCGAGCGTCGATGGAAACGGACCAGAACAATCCCGAGGTCGCCGCGACCGTCTTTCAGTTGTTCGAGGTCTTCCGCGAAGTACTCAACCGCCGGCAGGCGGTCACCGAGATCGAGATCGCCCGCGATGAGATGACGATGGCCGAGAAGGTCGCGGAGATAAGGCTGTTGCTTGCGGACGGCGCCGAGGTGCGCGCTCGCGAAATCTTCGAACGTGCGGCGTCGCGCCGTGAGATGGTGCTGATTTTCCTGGCGATCCTGGAACTGGTTAAGGAACTGTCCGTGCGACTTAAACAATCCAAGACCTTCGGCGAGATCGTGCTGACGAAAAGGGAGGTAGCATAGACTTTAGTCTGTGTCGCTGGTAATTCACAAAATGACAATCAAACACAGACTAGAGTCTATGCTACGTCGGATCTCCGACGACTTATGACTGTTCAAGAACTAAAACCGATTCTCGAATCACTGATCTTCGTCTCAGAAGAACCGATCAGCGCAAAGCAGCTTTCAGCGCTTCTTGAAGGCGAATCGCTCGACGACATCGAAGCCGCCTGCGAGCAACTCGTTGATGAGTTCAACACGCGCGGCGGCGGGCTCGAAATGCGGCGACTGGCGGGCGGGTACCGGATAACCACGAGACCCGAGTTCAGCGAATACGTCCGGCGCTACTTGAAATCACAGCCGTCGGCGCGCCTGTCGATCGCGGCGCTCGAAACGCTTGCAGTCATCGCTTACAAGCAGCCAATCACCATCCCCGAGATCCTTGAGATTCGCGGCGTCACCTCCACCTCAGCTATCAAGACCTTGCTCGACCGCAGGCTGATCGTCGCTAAGGGACACAAGCAGGTCGTCGGGCGCCCGATGCTGTACGGCACTTCGAAGGAGTTTCTGATTCACTTCGGGCTGAACGATTTGTCGGAGCTTCCGAACCTCGAAGACTTTGAAGATTTGATGAGTAGCTGAGCTCGTAAGGACGGCCGAGCTTGTAGTGGGGCCCTCCGTGGCCGACCTCTTTCAAACCAAAAGGGCTTCGCAAAACGAGGGGTGGCCACAGAAGGCCACCCCTACAAGTTGATCAAGATGCAAGAACGAATTCAAAAGATCATCGCGAACGCCGGGATCGCTTCGAGGCGCGCGGCCGAGGAGATGATGCTGCGCGGCGAAGTCACCGTCAACGGCAAGCGCGTGACCCAGCTCGGCACCAAAGCCGATCCCGAGCGCGACCACATAAAAGTGGGCGGCAAACTCATCACCGCGCTTCGCGCACAAGAGAAGCGCTACATCCTTATCAACAAACTTCGCGGGTATCTTTCATCGGCCTCCGATCCCAAGCAGCGCCCGCTTGTGGCTCATCTGCTGCCGGCCTCGGCACGCCGCGGGCTTCATCCGGTCGGCCGCCTCGACTTCAACACCGAAGGGCTGATCATACTCACCAACGATGGCGACCTGACGAATTTTCTGACTAAGGGCGGGAGAGTCGAGAAGGTCTATCACGTAAAAGTTAAGGGCTCACCTGGTGAAGCCCAGATCGAGCGGTTGCGGCGAGGCATCGCTCTCGGAAAGGCTCGAACCGCACCGGCTCAGATTCGTTTGATCGAGCGCACAAAAGAAGCCGGCAACAACTGGTACGAAGTCATCCTGCGTGAAGGAAAGAACCAACAGATTCGTAGAATGTTCGATGCGGTCGGGCACTCGGTTGTTAAGCTTCGCCGCGTCAGGATCGGCCACGTCGACGACCGAGGCCTCGCGCCCGGCGAGCATCGCGAATTGAAGCCAAGCGAGATCCAGCGTTTCTTTCAGCCGATCGCCACTCAACCAAAACCTAACCGCAAACGGCCTTCCGTCAAAGCTCGCAAACCGTCAAAGACCAAGCAAAGCCGACCGGCGTCTGCTTGAGCGCCATTCCAAGTGGGCTCGAACAGTCATCGCGAAGTAGGGGCAGGGCTTGTCTCCGACCGAATCGTGCGTCGCGCGATGATACCCATCGTGCTTCGCACAATCCGGGCAGGGACAAGCCCTGCCCCTACCAAAGAGAACCACATCCCCCGACCAATCCCTTTCGGGTTGCCTGCTCGACCTTCGGATTGCCTGCTCACTTCACTTTCCCAGGTCCCCAAAGCGCCCGGCCGGGTTTGGCGCCCGTGTGCTCGCCCTCTTTGATAACCTGAGTTCCGTTCACGAACACGTGCTTCACGCCTACAGCGAATTGATGGGGCTTCTCAAAAGTGGCGCGATCGGCGATCGTCGCCGGATCGAATACAACTACGTCAGCGAACATTCCCGCTCTCAAGAAGCCTCGATGATCCAACCCGAGATTCGTCGCGGGCAAGCCACTAAGTTTCCGAATCGCCTCTTGAAGCGTGATGACTTTCTCTTCGCGCACATACTTGCCAAGCACTCTCGCGAAGTTTCCATAAGCGCGCGGGTGAGTGCTCGATTTGATAAACGGCTCTTCCGGCGACATCGAAGCCGCGTCCGAACCGAACGAAACCCACGGCAAACGAATCTGCTTCTTGATGTTGTCCTCGTTCATCATGAAGTAGACCGTGCCGACTCGCGACTGGTCTTCCAGCACAAGGTCCATGATCGTTTCTTCGGGAGATTTGCCGCGCATCTTGGCTACTTCACCAAGAGTCTTGCCGGTGTAAGGCTTCAGCTTGTCGGATTTGAACTCGACCAGCAGGATGCGATCGGGTGAGCCGGCCGATATGTACAGGTTCTCCCATTCGTTTGTCGGCGTCGTTATCGCAGTCGCGATCTTCTTGCGAGCCTCCGGATCCCGAAGCCGCTTGAACAACGCTTCGTATCCGCCGTCTTCCGCCCACGGTGGCATCGCTGCATCGAGTCCCGTCGAGCCCGCCGGGTAGGTGTACATATCGGCGGTGATCTTCAACCCTCGCCGCCGCGCGTCGTTCACCATTGCGATGACCTTGTCCATCTTTGGCCAGTTCGCCGCGCCGGCGGCTTTCAGGTGATATATCTCGGCGGGCAAACCTGCTTCACGGCTGATGCGAATCAGTTCTTCGACTGCTTCGATCAAGCGGTTCCCCTCGCTGCGCATATGCGAGATGTATTTGCCTTTGTACTTCGCGGCGACCTTGCACATCTCGATCAGCTCTTCAGTCGGGGCATAAAACGCCGGCGCGTAAATCAGCGACGTGCCGATGCCGAGCGCGCCCGCTTCCATCTCGCGCCGCACAAGCTCGCGCATTTGATCCATCTGCTCGGGCGTTGCCTTCTTGTCTTCAAGCCCGATCACATACTCACGAATCGTAGTCGCGCCGATGTACGAGGCTACGTTCTGAGAGACGCCGCGCTTCTCCAGAAAAGTCAGGTACTCGGCGAGCGTGGTCCACGGGATGTCGTACTTCATGTCGCCCTGCGCTTCGAGCCGGCG
>Ga0193755_1000609_pt1 | contig 10278 bp, 10 predicted proteins | sample H1a2metaG_FD_144921 | JGI IMG/M metagenome (GOLD analysis project Ga0193755, IMG submission 144921) | Soil microbial communities from a riparian zone of the East river system, Colorado, United States - H1a2 | ecosystem: Environmental > Terrestrial > Soil > Riparian zone | place: USA: East River...
CGCTCGCTGTGGCGGGCCGGGGTCTATCCTCACGCATTCCGCCGCAACTACAGGCGATCGCCGAATGGTCAGAAACCGTTCCCAGTATCATTTGGAGACCCGGACAGTGCTACTTCGCTCCGCAATCAACATTTGAATTCTCCAACGAATGCACGCCTCTCAAGCGTCCTGGAGTGCCCCTGGCTCTATTGTGGGGTGATTCGCACGCAGCACATCTGTATCCCGGCCTGGTCAGTGCACAATCGATACACTCCTTCGATATTGTTCAGTGGACGGCCGGTCTCTGCCCGCCTACCGTTACACGTTTCACGAATGAGAGTCGCGCTTGCCCCGCACGACGTGCAACCGCATTGAGAGCGCTATCGCATCTCAGTCCCGATGTGATATTGCTTGCCGGCGCGTGGGAACTCTACCTTGGGAAAAACCAATCTGAGGCGGATATCATCCGCTCAATTTCGGAGACTATTCGCCAGCTCAGGAAGGATGGCGATCGAAAAATTGTTGTCTTCGGACCGGGACCTACCTGGCACACGACCCTTGCTGGCGATCTGTTTCGATTTATGGTCGCAAAGAGATCATATGAAATCCCTGAGCGATTAGAACAACCATCGGCGGCGGCTTGGCACCTTGACGCCGCAATGGCTACCCAAGCTGCTGCCCTAAAGGTACGTTACGTGTCCGTCCTCAATTATTTTTGCAACAAATCTGGATGTCGAACGGTGGGCGATAGAATGCAAACACGGCCTGACCTTTTATTTAGCGACAGCAACCACCTCACAATCTCTGGATCGCAAGACCTCATTGTGCATTCGGATCTGCCCCTGTTCTAAGCTCCGTGCGCTGATCCCGCAAAAACGGCCGGTCGATCTGCTCTGCGTAGAGATCGATGTCTCCCTGCGTCACGCCGCATGCCGTGAAGTGCTGCTGCCAGCCGTCTATCACCTGCGCAACCGCTTGCGCCTCTTTGACGGCCTCGTTCTTGGTAAGCGCGTACATCTGTGAGAGCGAAAGCGCATTGGCGACAGTCGAGTCGGCTTCTTGTTCGCCCACGCGCATCTGCTGGAAGCCGAGCGCCTGCCCTGAGGGCAGCACATCGAACGCCGGCGAAAGCGCGTACTGCTGCGCATCCGTCATGAGCAGCGCATGATTCTTCTCATGATCGTCGGTGTTGTCGATCAGGATGTTGAACACCATCCGGCGAAACACCTCGCGCATGTGAGTCAGGTAAGAATCACCGTCGGTCACCCCTCGTCGACGCAGCAACTGCGCCAGTTCCGGGTATCCGAATCGTTCGCCTGAGGCCCGCAGTGCCACGCAAGCGGATAGGCTATGCAGCCGCAGACCGCCCACGCGATCGAAGCGTTTGATGGCAACGGCATGCCCGTGTATCAAGCGTACCGGCATCGTCTGCGCGGTGCGGATGCCGGCCTTCTGCGCCAGTGTCATGGCGGCATGCTCGATCAGCGGAGTGTCCGCGGGATCTCCGTCGGAGAACTTGATGACCCACTGATCAGCGGCAATGTCGATCAGTGCTTTGGGTCGTGCGCCGCCCATGGTCACGCCGGGCGCGAGCAAGCGCTGCTGCGCCCGCGGGACGGGTTCGTTGTTTTGCACCTTACGGATCAGCTCCTGAAGCTCATCCGCATCTTGCAGCGTGGGCAGTGGGCCTAGACGCCGCGGCAAGTATTCGCTCGGCGAAGTTGATATGCCGAGAGCTCCGAACCGGTCGTCTCCGGCAAAATATAGATACTCGAGCAGCGATAAGCGCGCCGGTTTGTCGATGAAGCGGATCACCCGCTCACCCCACCGGTCCGGTCGAGCGTCGTCCACCGCGCCGACCGCGGCGCCCCTCTCCGCGGGCAGAAATTCTTCGTCGATGAGCGGCAAATCTTCACTGAGCGGGAAGCCGCGCTGCAGCCAAGAGTCTACGTAGCGCAGCGACACGCCCTGGCTGGAGCGAATCAGATTGAGTTCACCGATGGGCAGCGGCTGCAGCGGCCGGGTCAGCAACCAGAGATGCAGTCGGTCCGAAGGCTCGTAGCGCACGGCGCTCACGTCGGCTTTGCCTTGAGCGATTTGCGCGCAAGCCGCGCTTCCGCTGAAGCCGCGGAGCGGACCGCTCGCCGGGTCATGGCCGCACGCACATCGCTCTCCAAGGCGCCACGGTCATGGTCTGGTGCAGCTAGGTCAGCCAGCGCGCTCGACCTCCCGATCAACCACAGGGCCGTCACGTAGATTCCGGCGCCGACCCCGGGATCGCCCCGCTCCATGCGGATCAGGGTCGGAATCGAGACGCCGAGGCGTTTCGCCCAAACTCGCTGTGATTCGCGCCGCCTGGTCCTCGCGATCGCCAGGTTTTCGCCCAAGGCCCGCAACGCATGGGCCGCGGCCGGCGGCATGGTCAATAGCGCTTGAGGGCTCTTAGGCATAACAAAGAATTTATCAAATATGGCGATATAGTCAATTCTTTATGCTTCTAGGTGGCCCAATGATCGCGACGCGTCACGACGGTTTACTAGGATCGACAGAGTTAACTGTATATAATTACAGCCTGGATAAGGTCGCTTTCCTGACATACGGCAGCGAGTTGATAAGTACGGATACTCCGTAGTAACATGACACCTGTATTTGAATGGGATCACGACAAGGCAGAAATTAACTGGCGCGAGCACGGCGTCGCGTTCAACGAGGCGATCAAGACCTTCCGTGATCCTTTCGCTGTGGAGCGGCTTGATGATCGCGAAGATTACGGAGAAGAACGCATAAATTTGATCGGCACGTGCGATGGCGTCGTCATCCACGTGACTTATACGGAGCGTGGCGAGCGCATTCGAATCATTTCGGCCCGAAGGGCAGAAAAACATGAGCAAGACGACTATTACCGCGAGAATTCGCCCTGACGGCAGGGTCGTTAAGGTATCGCAGGGTGGCAAGGAAACCCCTTTCCCCGACATGCCCATGCGCCCGATGACAGACGCCCAGGTCAAAACGGCGGCGAACGCCGATCCAGACGCTCGACCAATGACTGCGGAGGAACTGCGCCAAGCCAGACGGGTGCCGCGGGTAAAGACATTACGTCGCGCGTTGGGGTTCACTCAAGAGGAATTTGCGGTTCGCTATCAGATTCCGCTCGGTACGCTGCGTGATTGGGAGCAGGGAAGGACGGAGCCTGACCAACCGGCGCGGGCTTATCTGAAAGTCATCGCGCGCGATCCAGAGCGCGTGCACCGCATGTTGACTGCACCAGCAGGTTGAGGTCGGTGCGATTGATTCCAGCGCTAGCCGCCGATCTCAACGATTCCCGTCGCCCCCAACCCCCACGATTCCTCGAGCTCAACGCCCTTCACGTACACCGGAATGGCCACCAACCCGCATATCGACGTGATCTCGGTATGCGATAACTCATTTCGCAGCACCAGAAAATCCGCGCCGGCATCGCCTCCCGCCAGCGCATCCGCCATGCCTGCGCACCACACCCCGCACAGGCGCCCGCTGCCGTCGGCGCCGCCTAACGCACCCACGATGTAGTCGGCGGTCGACGCTTCGCTCAACCTTTCGGGCAACCGCAGCGCCGCCACGATCGGCCCATCCGCCGGCAGCAACTCCACCGCCTCCAGTTCGTCTTGGGACACCCAACGCAGCGCCTGTCCGTCGAGCCCCGCAATCTCGCCGCGGTAACGCTGCACCACCCACATATCGATGAGCACGGCGCCGTAGTCGTAAGTATGTTGCACACGAATCAAGGGACGGGGAGTCGTGATAGTGATCCCGAGCTCTTCGCGCAGCTCGCGCGCAAGACCCGCTCTGCGATCCTCGCCGCGCTCGAGCTTTCCGCCGGGGAATTCCCATCCGCCGGCGAGATGCTTGCCCGGCGGACGCTGCGCAATGAGCACGCGTCCGGCGCCGTCGGTCACCGCCGCAGCGACGACATGAGTGGCAAGAGCCTTAAGGTCGGGACTCAACCGCTCGCTTGCTGCAGCGTGCCGTGGCAGTGCTTGTACTTTCGGCCTGAACCGCAGGGACACGGCTCATTGCGGCCGACCTTGGGCAGCTGGCGTACGAAGGGCGCCGCCGTCTCAGGAATCGAACGCGGCTCCAATTCCATGATGTTGCCGCCGGGCGGCGCCGGAGTTGCCGAGCCGTCGGCGCCGGGCATGGCGATCGGCGAAACGGCATCGGCATGCTGCGCCTGCAAGGCGCGCGCGAGGCGCTGCTGCCGCTCCAGATTCTCGCGCTCGATCTCCGCTTCGCTGCGCACTTGAATCTTCGATACCGTCGTGACGGTGTCGAATTTGATGCGATCGAGCATGCCCGAGAACAGTTCAAACGCCTCGCGCTTGTATTCCTGCTTCGGGTTTTTCTGCGCATAGCTGCGCAGGTAGATGCCCTGGCGCATGTAGTCCATGGCCGCGAGATGTTCGCGCCAGTGCTGATCCAGCGTGCGCAGCGTGATTTCCTTTTCGATGTAGCGCATCACCTGAGGCCCGACGTTGATCTCTTTCTGCGTGTAAGCCTCTTCCAGGCCGGCCACAATTTTGTTGCGCAGACCCTGGCCGTCGCCGGCCTCCTCCGCCTTGACCCAGTCGACGATGGGCAGTGTCGGGCCGAAATCGCGCTCGATCGCCTGCGCCAATCCCTTCGCGTCCCACTGTTCCTCGGATGCGCCGGCCGGAACGTACTGATCCACCAGCTGCGCGACCACATCCTCGCGAATGCCTTTGATCGCTTCGGCAACGTCTTCGGCGCCCATCAAGTCGGTGCGCTGCTGATAGATGACGCGGCGCTGATCGTTCGCCACATCGTCATATTCCAACAATTGCTTGCGGGCATCGAAATTGTGCTGCTCGACCCGCCGCTGCGCGCGCTCGATTTGGCGCGTCAACATGCCGCTCTCGATCGCCTCGCCGGCCTTCATGCCGACGCGGGTCATGAGCGCCTTCATGCGCGTCGGATCCCCGAAAATACGCATCAAATTGTCTTCGAGCGACAAATAAAAGCGGCTCGATCCCGGATCGCCCTGGCGCCCCGAACGGCCGCGCAGCTGGTTGTCGATGCGCCGCGATTCGTGGCGCTCGGTGCCGATGATGTGCAAACCGCCCGCGGCAATGACCTGCTCGTGGCGCTTGAGCCATTCGACTTGAATGCCCTTGAGGTCGGCCTCGTTTGGATTCTCGATGGCATCGATCTGCGTCTGCGAGCTGCCGCCTAAGACGATGTCGGTGCCGCGGCCGGCCATGTTGGTGGCAATGGTGATGGCCCCGGGCCGGCCGGCTTCGGCGACGATATGCGCCTCGCGCTCGTGCTGCTTGGCATTGAGGACTTCGTGAGGGATTTTCGCGCCCTGCAGCAGCTTGGCAATCCGTTCGGATGCCTCGATCGACGCGGTGCCCACCAACACCGGCTGCCCGCGCTTCACGCAATCCTGGATGTCCTCGAGGATGGCCTGGAACTTATCCTGCTCGGAGAGAAACACCAAGTCGGACCTATCCTGGCGGATCATCGGCTTGTGGGTCGGAATCACCACCACTTCCAATCCGTAGATCTGCTGGAATTCGAACGCCTCCGTATCCGCGGTTCCGGTCATGCCGGACAGCTTCGAGTACAGCCTGAAATAGTTCTGGAAAGTGATCGACGCGACGGTTTGATTTTCTTCGCGGACCTTGACGCCCTCTTTGGCCTCGACCGCTTGGTGCAGGCCGTCGGACCAACGCCGGCCCTGCATGGTCCGGCCGGTGAATTCGTCGACGATGATGACTTCGCCCTGCCGAACGATGTACTCGACATCGCGCTTGTACAGCGAGTGGGCGCGCAGCGCCGCATTCAAGTGATGCATGAGCCGGATGTTGGTGGCGTCGTACAGACTGTCGCCATCGCGCAGCAGTCCGATCTCGGCCATCATGTTCTCGACCTTTTCGTGGCCGTCTTCGGTCAACGTGGCCTGCTTGGTCTTCTCATCGACGGCAAAATCGCCGGGGCCGTTTTCCTCTTTTTGCTTTACCAAGCGCGGGATCAAGGCGTTGATCTTGATGTAAAGCTCGGTGCTCTCTTCCGCGGGTCCCGAAATAATCAGCGGCGTTCGCGCCTCATCGATCAGGATCGAATCGACTTCATCGACGATGGCAAAGGACAGCTTGCGCTGCACGCGATCCTCGAGACGAAACGCGAGGTTGTCGCGCAGGTAATCGAATCCGAATTCATTGTTGGTGCCGTAGGTGATGTCGCAGGCATAGGCCGCGCGCTTCTCGTCCGGCGTCTGTGCATTCTTGATGACGCCGACTTCCAACCCTAAGAAACGAAACACCGGACCCATCCAGTCCGAATCGCGCTGCGCCAGGTATTCATTGACGGTCACGACGTGCACGCCCTCGCCGGTGAGGGCGTTCAAGTACGCCGGCAGCGTCGCCATCAGCGTCTTGCCTTCACCGGTGCGCATTTCGGAAATCTTGCCGGCGTTCAAGGCCAGGCCGCCGATCAGCTGCACATCGAAGTGGCGCATGCCCAATTTGCGGCGCGCCGATTCGCGCACCAGGGCAAAGGCCTCCGGAATCAATTCGTCGAGCGGCGTGCCGGCGGTAAAACGGGCTTTGAGTTCACGGGTCTTTTCCGGAAACTGCTCATCGGTCAGGGCGCTGACGCTGGGCTCGAAGGCATTGATGGCCGCGACCGTGCGGCTCAGCTCCTTCACCAGGCGCTGATTACGGCTGCCAAATACTTGCGTCAGAAGCTTCCACACGCGGGGGAGTCCTTAAGAAAACTGGGTATTGTACGGATAGACCAGGAGAGCTGGAAATCGTTTCGACGGCGGCCTTTTTCAAGGCCTTGCCTGATCAGCGCCTCATTTAGGGCTAACGATCCTCTCCAATAAAGCGCAGGGGGTCCACCTGCGTGCCATTCTTCAAGACTTCAAAATGCAAATGCGGGCCGGTCGAGCGACCGGTGGAACCCAACAACGCCACATCTTGGCCCTTGCGGACCATGTCGCCCTGCTTCACCAGCAGTTTTTCGGCGTGGCAGTAGCGGGTGGCCAAACCATTGCCATGGTTGATTTCCACCATTTCGCCGTAGCCCGCGCGGTCACCGGCGAAGGTCACGATGCCCGCCGCCACCGCGCTCACTTTTGAGCCTTCCTGGCCGGCAAAATCCAAGCCCTTGTGCACTGCGGAATACCCGGTAAAGGGATCCGCCCGGCGCCCGAAATACGAGGAAATCCAGCTTTCCTGGACCGGCCGGCCTTCCGGGTACACCTGCTTGTTGAGCTCGCGGCTCAAAATCATATTTTCAAGCACGCCCAGCTGCTGCTCGCGGCTCGATAGCTGGGACTGTAAATCGTCGACCATGGTCGTGAGATTGGGGACCTGCGCCGGCTGCCCGTCCGCGCCGCTCTCCGCGCCGCCGATCGCCGGTGGGTGTCCGAAGTCGAATTCGCCATCGTCCAGATTTGCCATACGGGTCAAGCGCTTACCGAGGGCATCTAGGCGGATCACGTTGGCGTTCATTTGACCCACGCGCATCGCCAGGGCGTTCACTTTCTCCTGCAGGACCCGCTTGGTGTCTTCGATCTGCGCCTTCTGATGCAACAGCTCCGCGGACCAATTCCCCAGCTGATCGACGGGATTGCCGCTACCATGCCGCGCGCCCAAACCAAGGCCTATGGAGAATGCCGTACCCAGGACCCCGAGTATCAACAGCGCTGCAGCTGACATAATCACGGGATGTCGCAGGTCAAATTGTTTCACTCGGCCCGATTTGCGGCCGACAAAAATGACATTCATACGGATGATTCTTCCTACGCCGACACGCCGCCGAAACTATCGCTTATGTCGTCCCGGACAATTGATCTTGCTTCCGAGCTGTACCGGTAGACTATGCAGATAACTGACTCAAAACAAGGATTTCCGCACGCTTTCTCCATGTCAATCCAAGCCTTGGTTCGCAGCTGAAATGCAAAACTCTAAGAGTCTCAGCGAGTTACTGGCCAGAGGTGGCAAGCGACTTTCACTGCTGAAGGAAAGATCTGCGGAGCGGTCCAAAGTTTTGGAACAGGTGCGCGCCGCCCTGCCCGCCCGGTTGGGCCAAGCGGTCGTCAGCGCCGGCATCGACCAGGGTCGCCTGACCATCGGGGTGGTGGGAGCCGTGTGGGCCTCGCGCCTCCGATATTCCACGGAGAGCATCCGCAAACGGCTTGCCAAGTCCGCAGGACTCGAGATTCTCACCGTGAAAATACGCGTGGTCCCGCCCGTCGCCGATTGACCGATCAGGGCCGGGTCACCGACTAAGCGCGCGCCGCCGCGGCCGCGACATAGGAAATCGGCGCGTCGGCCAGACTCTCGAAGGTGACTTCCTGCCATGCGCTGTGCGTGGCCATGAGACTGCGCAGCAATTTATTGTTGAGCGCATGCCCCGACTTGAAGCCGCTGAATTCGCCGATGAGGCTGTGGCCCAATAAATACAAATCGCCGATGGCATCCAGAATCTTGTGCTTCACGAACTCATCTTCGTAGCGCAAGCCGTCCTCATTCAAAACGCGGTAATCATCGAGCACGATGGCGTTGTCCATATTGCCGCCGAGCGCCAGATTGCGCGCGCGCAGGCTCTCTAAATCACGCATGAACCCAAAGGTTCGCGCGCGGCTGATCTCGCGCAAAAACGAGGTCGTGGAAAAATCCATGGATGCCACTTGCGAGTGTTTCTTGAAGGTCGGGTGATTGAATTCGATTTCAAAATTCACTTTGAAGCCGTCATACGGATCGAAGCGCGCCCATTTATCGCCATCGTCGACCTGCAGTGCTTCCAAGATGCGGATGAATCGTTTCGGCGCTTTTTGCTCCTCGATACCCGCCGATTGCAGCAGGAACACAAAGGGTCCGGCGCTGCCGTCCATGATCGGCACTTCGCCCGCGCTGACTTCCACCAGCGCATTGTCTATCCCCAACCCTGCCAAGGCGGATAGCAGGTGTTCGACGGTGGACACCTTGACGTCGCCCCGATGCAGGGTCGTGCCCATCGTGGTGTCGCCCACATTCTCGGCATGGGCGCGGATGTCGACGGGGTGGTCCAGATCCGTGCGGCGAAACACAATGCCGGTATCCGGCAGTGCCGGGCGGAGGGTCATGAGAACCTTCTTGCCCGTATGCAACCCAACGCCGGTGGCGCGAATCGAATTCTTCAGTGTTCTTTGATTCAGCATTAAGGATTCAGCATTAAGGATTCAGCATTAAGGATTCAGCATTAAGTGAAACCGGACTATGTAATGTGCCAAAGGTACCACAGGGTACACCCTGGTATGAAACGCGAAAATTGCCCAAATGCAACAAGAGCACTGTCCGACCGCAGGACGCTCACATAAGTTCGCGTCTTAGCACTTCTCCACCAAACCGGCGCCCTTAAGGCAATCCTACAGAGCGCCAAAATTTGGAATGTCGAACGTGGTCTATCTAATCTGCCTGCCGCCTCAAGAACGCCGGAATGTCCAGCAAATCTTCCGAATCGGCCTGGGCACGCAATCCATCGCCCACCGCGCGCTGCCGTTGCACCGTCGGCTTGTCCAACATGGCGTAGTCGGTGGGTGCCATTGGCGATTTGTGGCGGATCACCCGCATGGTGAGCGGCGGCGCGTGATGCGAGACGGCCGGCTGCGGCGCTGCCCGCGCGACGGGCTTGCCCAATCCGGTCGCCACCACGGTGACGCGAATCTGGCTGGCCATCTCCGGGTCGATCACCGTACCCACGACCACGGTGGCATCGTCGGAGGCGAACTGCTTGATGACGTTGCCCACTTCTTGGAATTCACCGATCGACAGGTCCATGCCCGCGGTGACATTGACCAGGATGCCCTGGGCACCCGAGAGGTTGATGTCCTCGAGCAAGGGACTGGAAATGGCTGCTTCGGCCGCTTCGCGCGCCCGATCATCACCCGAGGCAGTTCCCGAACCCATCATGGCCATGCCGGTTTCCGACATCACCGTGCGTACGTCGGCGAAGTCGACATTGATGAGGCCCGGCCGTGTGATCAGTTCCGCAATGCCCTGCACCGCGCCTTGCAGCACCGTGTTCGCGGCCTTGAAGGCATCGAGCAGCGTGGTGCTGCTGCCCAGCACTGACAGCAGTTTCTGATTCGGAATGGTGATCAGCGAATCGACATACTTGGACAACTCCAGCATGCCCTGATCCGCAACGCGCGAGCGCTTGTTGCCTTCCATTTCGAACGGCCGGGTCACCACCGCCACGGTGAGAATCCCGAGCTCCTTGGCGACCTGCGCCACCACGGTGTGTGCGACC
>Ga0193755_1000610_pt1 | contig 10277 bp, 7 predicted proteins | sample H1a2metaG_FD_144921 | JGI IMG/M metagenome (GOLD analysis project Ga0193755, IMG submission 144921) | Soil microbial communities from a riparian zone of the East river system, Colorado, United States - H1a2 | ecosystem: Environmental > Terrestrial > Soil > Riparian zone | place: USA: East River...
CCGGTGTCGATCTGATGTTTTTTTTGATCTGCGCACAGGTTGTCGGCGTTTCGTACATGGCAATCGCACTTCTCAAGCGTCATCTCGAGCTCAATGGCCGGCAGACAGGCGGTTCCCTTCGGCACCTGTTGCCCGACACATGGATCGAAACTCAGACGCTGTTCGCCTATGGCGCAAAGCAGATCCTGGTCGTGTCGGCGCTCACGTTTTCGCAATGGCTGATACAGCGAAAAATCATATTTGGCGACGGCGGAGCGTCCGAAAACGCCATCTACAGCATCGGCAATCAAATATTCAACATGATGACCTTCATACCCTTGATCATTACGCCGATCATCATCACCAAGCTTGCCGCCGCGCACGGCGACATGGCCCTACGCCGCAAGATCTGCTTTCAAAGCTTGCGTCTGTTCTCTGCAATCTCGATATGCGCGTGCTTGGCGGTGTTCGTCGGGCTTCGCCTCGGAATTCCGTTTTTACCGCCTCGTTATGCGGTGGCTCTTGAAACCGGCCTCATCGCCTCGATCGCGGCCGCATTTCAGATCGTGAAATCGCCATTTTCACTGTACTTTCTTTCGGAACTGAAGGCGTCCCGTGAAATCATCAGCGCGACGGCGGGTGCGGCGTTCATGATTGTCGCCACTTCCTTGTACAGCCAGCTGAACCCGAACCAAGGAACGACGATCAGACTGTTGGGCTGCGCATTGCAGGCAGTACTTCTTGGCGTCTTGTTTCTAATCGAGACCAGACGAAGCCTGCCCGCTCATCATTGATAATCGCCGCGGCGAAAGAATTTATAGGTAATGTTGGCGCTGCTCTGAAAGTCATTGTATTCGAACTGCGAAAAATTCGAGTTTCGCTTCACATGGCCCGCGGAAAACGTCAATACGATCGCTCGAATGGGCGTGTAAATCACGCTGCCGGTCTCGCCCGTCAGGGTGTCGTGGCGGGCTTGCCCTGTGAAATCAATGGGGATGAGGCCGACAGGATTTGAGCCGACATAATTTTGAGTATCATGCGAGACGGCGAATGAAACCGTCACCTTTTCCGATGCAATCCACTCGGGCGTGAGGCTGAAGCCCTTGTCAACGAAGTAGTCGGTCTGGGAGGTTAAATCCGCGTCGAGCTGCTGCCACGCACCCACCAGCAGCTGGGTCTTGGGGGTCGGCTGCCACTGAAAGGCCGCTCGCCAGATTTCACCCGAAAAACTGCCTATGGCGGTGCTGGGATAGTCGCGCCTCAGATACCCGGCGCTTCCGTCGAAAATCGTTTTTTCCGACAGCGCATACCTGAAAAGCACACGAGCCCTTTCTTCTCGGTAATCCGGATCGAATACCACGCCGTTCAATACGGCGCTGTTCGAAGCACGCGAATCATTGTAACGATAGTCGAAGCCTATTCGATTCAGCTCAGTGGCGTAGTCTGCGCCTACATCGACACCCTTTGACGTCGAATTGTTGAAATTCGCTTGCGCCGCGCTCACGGAGTAGGTGGTACCCATCAAACCGCCGAAAATGCCCCAGCGCGGACCTACCTGATAGCGCATCGAAGCAAAATAATCGGATTTGTTCACGATGTCGCGGTTATAGACCTGCGTGTTGGAGTATCCGCCGAGCGTCCGATTGTAGTCCGCGCCTACCTTGCCCGAGAGCACACCGCCCAAGTCCCAATTCCATGCTACGCGGTCGCTGCTTGATACATTGTTGAGATCGGTATTTCGAATGTATCGGTTGTAGTCGGCGCGCAAATCCACATCGAAGCTTTGTCTGGCTCCGGCGAGCCATTCACCGCTTAGCCCCCCCGTCACGCTTTCAATCAAATCTTGCCGGCTGGGGTTGGAGCCGATGCCCGGCAGTGGGGTCAGGTCGGTGACCGAAGCGGGCAGTCGATAAACGTTATTGTCAAAAGCGAAGGTATCTCCCGCATATAGGATCAGCCGGTCGGTTCGCTGCTGCGCCGCTGCCGAAGCGTCGGGCGCCGCCACGGCGATATCAAGCGGATCTTTATATTCAATCGCGCCGCCCATCGAGGTCGACGCCGACGCGGACATGGCCACGGCAAACAAAATCCGGTTTGGGTGAATCTTCACGGTGATGCTCTCAATGGTTCATACGTGCCTTGCATGCAGGCCAGCAAATTTTCCAATGCAATTTTGCCGGCGCATCGAACCCGCTGGGCTTGCTGCATCGACATGCGTTTTGCAGCCAGCAATGCAGGCCGATCATCGTTGAACTTGGCGAGGTGCGCGGCAGCTGCTTCCACAATGTGCTCCCTGGAAAAGGCAAGACCGGCGCCGTCGCGGAGCATCTCCGCTATGGACCCTCTATCGCACGCAATGACATGGACACCCTGCCGCATCGCCTCGTAGATGACCAGCGGCTCAGCCTCATTCGCGTAATTCGTCGGGAATAAAAAAACATCCAGTTGGCGATAAAAACGCTCCTTATGCTCGCCATACAGAGGTCCCACATACTCCACGTCGCTTGCAGCTTTGAGCAGTTGGTCGAATGTCTGCCGCGCATCGGGCGCCAACGGGCCGGCAATATGCGCTCGATAGGCAACGCCGCGTTGCTTGAGCTTCTCCAGAATACCGAAGAACTCGACGATGCCTTTTTCAAAAGTAATGTTCGACAAGAACCCCAACTGCAGGGGCGCAGACTCATTGCCGGGCACGCCCGCCGCGTCATCCGCATCGTAGAACGCGGCATTCGACACAACCCTGATTGCGCCGGGATTCAAGCGGTACAGCTGCGTCAGCGATTTACCCATATTGGGGCTCAGCACGATATGCGCTTCATTGCGGACCAGGGAAAAGAAGCATCGATTGAGCCATGACGGTGAATTGATATAAACAAAACTGTGGTGGTGGACGAAGATCGATCGCCGGAATAATTTACTGATGAGCACATACATGAGATCGACAAGCTGACCGCGGCCGCCGGACAGCGCCAGATACAGGACCACGTCGCGTCCTACCAGGCATAACCTCAGGTACTTTACCGGATTGACGAGCTGCTGCAGGATGCCAAGCGCTCGAGCGCGCAACTTGGGCGCGCGATTGAACACTTCCACCGGCATTCTCGTTCTAAGGCGATCCAGCATCATCGCACATACATTTGAAAAGCCGTTGACGGGAGGCGGCAGGGGTCCGACAAATGACACACAGCGTGTCACCCGCTGTCTCCGGCCATGCGCAAACATCCGTCCAGTATTTGGGTCGCCGCCCGTTCCGGCGTGAAGTTGGAGATAATGTCCAAGCAGTTTCGCGCGATCCTCAACCGGTCGCTCGATAACTGCATCACCGAGCGCAGCGCCCTGGTCAAGTTATCGACATCGCCGGCTTCAAATGAGTATCCCGTCAGTCCGTCAATTGCCAGGTCAGGCACGCAGCCGCACGCGCTGCTGACGACTACCGGACAACCGTAGCTGAGAGATTCATTGACCACCAATCCCCAGGGTTCGCTATGGCTCGGCAGCACCAGGGCCGTGCATTTCATGAATAGCTCGGCAATATCATCCAGGCTCTTGGAGCCCAAGAAGGCAATTGCACCGTCCATGCCGAGCGCGGCCACACGGCTCTTCAATTGCTCGGCCAGCGGACCCGAGCCGACGAGGTCCAACCTTGCCTTCGGATAGCTCTTGTAAACGGCACAAAATGCCGCGAATAAATCTTCGAGTCCCTTTTCGGACGACAATCGGCCCACATAGAGGAAGTGGGGTTCATCGACGCGGCCCGTCCAGTTCGACTCGTAATGCGCCAGTACTTTGGCTGTGCTATATCCGCGCGGCAACGCTGCAGCTTGGCATCGAAACGCGATTTTCGACTCGCTGACACCGTAGCTCATCAAGTATTCTTTGCTTCTGATTCCATAGCAAAAGAACCCGTTGCACCAGCCGAAAAACCAGCGTTTGGCAAATTCCCGCCAGGCTGTTTTCGGCCGATCGATGGTGGTTGAATCGCAAAACACGGCGCGCTTGCGGCGCAGCAGAATGCACACCACCAGCATGGCCCAATACTCAGCGCGGTGATAGCCCGGCATGATCACCAAATCCACCGGGTTTTTGTATAGATCGCGCGCGAGCGCGCCAATGCGCCGGACCAGCGGAGCGCTGGTGTATGAGCCCCGGAACAAAAGCCTGAACGGATATTGATGATACGAAAGATCGACGGTGCCCAGGCCTACCCGGATTTCCTCCGTCTCCGCAATCTGAATGAACGATGGGGTGATGCCTCGCGTACCGCCGTCCAAATGCACCTGCGAGAACACGACGCCCTTGTATTTGGACCAAAGAATATTGTGATATATCGCTACTCGCATAGTCGTCAGACCCGCAGGGGCGTGCTTCAAGCCACCATCACGGGACGCGCGCCGAATCGTCGGGCAACCCGGTGGCGCACGCCCACTTTCATCGACAACAGCGCGGAGGCGAAACAGAACGCCAGAAATGCCGCGGCTGCGAACCCCAATGCAATCATCAATGAGCCGCGCAATACAATCATCAGGAACACCGCCGCGTACGTGGCCATTGGAAACGCAAGATAATTGTCGCGGCGCAAAGCCAGTCTGTTCAGAAACACGACGAACCAGGCCAAAGCGGCCGCATAGAGAACGACCCCGCCCGGTCCGAAGTCAAGGTAACCCTCGGCGATAAGAGGGGCCGACAGATTCGTGAACCACATGCTGTAATTGGCGATCAAATAGTCAGCCAAAAAAATACCCGTCGCCAGCGGCTTTGAACTCCAAAGCGAACTCGGCACGAAAAACAAGAGGGAACCCATCAACTGATGACCCCATTGCATACTGTGCACTTTGACGATTTCGACCGCCGTATAAATGTTGGCCCAAGAGTCATAGTTGATGGAAAAGTAGTGATCCGCAATTTGATCGGAGAATTGGCTCAGCGACACGTTGCCAATGGTTTGCTTGTGATTGTGAGTGAATATCGTGATCGCCGGAAATATCAAGACCATGCTGCTCACCAGCAATAGCAGCCGCCTGGTTCGGCTGGCAAACCAATTTTGAAACAGCACCATCAGCAAAGCGATATATACCGGCCCGATGGCGTTGCGCTTTTCGGTGTACGGGTTGACGGTAATCATGACCAACAGCAGCAACAGCAGCAGCACGCAGACGCGGCTGAAGAGCACCTTGCGGCCCGACCGGACGGTCTCGTTCAGAAGAATCAGGAGCGTCGCCGAAGGAACAAACAACAAAAATCGCTTGATGACCAACGATGTGGGCGTGGCGGCCACCGCATTTTCCACCGAGTGGTAGGCGCCCGGCGCCGCCAATCCAACCACGATGACACAGACAACAAGCGCCAGAGCAACGGCGGCCCACGTAAATTCTTGCTGCGAGTCCGCCGCCGGTCGGGCGGGTCGGGCTGGTTGCGGCTGTTCAGCGCGCCTGCTCAAGAATTCGTAAAGTAGCGTGAATGCAATCATGAAGAGCGCGCAAATCAGATTCGTCAACGCGACTCTATCAACCGCAACAGTAGAAGTGTTGATGAGGCGTTGCGGCATGCTGATCAATTGGAGTTTTGGGGCCAAATCGAGGAACAGCCAACTGAAAATGAAAACGACGATATCCGCCGGGGAACTGCTGGTACGCCGAATGGCAAACCGCAGCTGTATCAATACCGCAATCGTCACCACGACGCTGGAGAGAATGAATTCCATTCCCGCCGACGCCAAGCTATTGATGAACATGACTTCGATCAACACGATGATCAGCGCCACCAGCACCCGCGGGCCAAAGAGGTTGATCGATGCTTTGGTCTTCATCAGTTGCCGAACCTCAACCACATCAACGGGGGTTCGCAAAACGACAACGCCATCTACCGCTCAATGCTCATTGAGAACGCTTCCAATCACGTTTACACCGGTGTCCGTCAAAATCTCCATCGCCGCCGCCAGCATCGACTGCCGCGTATGATTGCGGCGCGCAACCATCACGGCATTGCCGGCATTCGCGGCCAGAATTTGCGCATCCGCGGTTTCCGACACCGCCGGCGTATCGATGATCACCAGGCTGAATTGAGCGGCAAAATGATCCAGGATCACCTCGAACACCGGGCGCGCCAGCAATTCCTGAGGGTTGGGCGGAATGATACCTGCCGGCAGCACGAATAAGCGCAGTTGTGGATGAATCCGGCGCGCAATTTCCCGGCCGGCGCGTCCCGTCAGCAGCGCGGACAAACCAACCGAATTGTCTATATTGAACAATCGATGTTGGCGCGGATGCCGCATATCGGCGTCGATGAGCAGCGTGCGCTCGCCGAGCTGCGCGAACATCGTAGCCAGATTGGCGGCAATCCAACTACGGCCCTCGCCGCGCTCCGCGCTGGTAACGGCGAACACCTTGCGGCTCGCGCTATTGAACCAACGCAGAATCAATTGACTGCGAAGCGCGCGCAGCGGTTCTACCGCTTCACTCTGCGGCTGATGGGCCGCGATGACATCGTCGGCCACCCCACCCACGCCGCCTCGCGCCAAAATCGGATAGTTGTACTGTTGAGCAAGGGCCGACTCGATGTCGTGCTCCGTGATGCGTTTCATCTGCACCGCAGCTTCCCCAAAACGCACGCCGTGGGCATTGGCGAAACGCTGAATGTCATCCACATCTTGGGAATTCAGGCGGCCCTGCTCGACCAGGATTGCGCCGATCGCACGGCCGCGGTCCTGCGGAACGTCCCGGCGCTTGATGGGCCTTTCGGCTATTTTATTCATTTTAGGCTCTTGGCTTTAACAGCAAGAAAATTCAAATTACCGACGGTTCTAGTCGCCCAGGCGCCGTCTGCGGCGCCCGAACATCGATTGCCCGCACTTGGATCAAGGGGATCTTACCGAGCAAGGGCACGCCCAAGACTTCCACCATGTCCTCGTCTTCGCGCACGCAGCGGTTTCGCATCTCGGTTGACACAGCCGCGCCGATTCCCAGCACGCCGCCCAGAAATACCGCGAGCAGCAAATTGATGATGAGCTTGGGACTGGAAGGACCCTTCGGTACCGATGCGGTACTCAATTGCACGACGTTGGTCTGCTGTGTCAGGCTCTCCAAGTTGCTTTGTGCCAACCGCTGGGACACTTCGTCCAGATCGCGCTGCCCCGAGGTAACGTCGCTTTGGAACATCGCTGCTTGGTCATGTTGATATTTCAACTCCAGGACCCGCTTTTTCTGTGCCTCCAGCGCTTGACGCACTTCGTTTTCACGCCGCAAATTAACCTGGGTCGTACTGCCGAGCGATGCCGCAATGTTCGCGCTCTCCACCGCAATGCGGCTTCGTAGATTGGTGATCTCGCCCTCCACCGCCTGGTAGTCGGGATGGTTTTTGCCCAAGCGACTGGCAATATCCGGCCGTTTTGCCTCTGCCGTCGACAGGGCAGCCTTGAGCGTCTGAATGACCGGACTTTGCAGCACCTCCGGCAGCGAATTGATGTCGGCACCCACCTGATGCTGGCGCGATTGGCTGTCCTGCCGCTGTCCCTGGATGGTGACCAGTTCGCTCGACAGTTCTCCCAAGCGTGCGTTCTCGACATCCAGTTTTTCGTCGGTCGCAATGATTCCGTTCTTGCTTTGAAAATCGGAAAGCAGCTTCTGCTTGGCTTGCAATTCTGCGCGCAGCGCGCGCGAGCGCTGATCGAACCAGCTTGCGTATTGCTTGGCGGGCTCTACCTTCAATTCAATATTGGTTTCAATGGCGGCCTGCGCAAAACCGTTCGCCAACGCCGCGGCTGTAATAGGGTCCGACCACTGCACCGATATGTCGATGACGTTGCTGGCATGCGTTGGGCTGTCGTGAGCCGGCGCGACGAGAAGTTTCTTCTCGAGCAAAAGGTTTGCAATGGTGATGCTGATGTCATCGTCAGCGCCCTTCGCCCATAGCTTCCTAGCCTCGGGTTGCTGGTCGAGCTTCAGAGTTTTCACGACACGCTGCGCCACGCGTTCACTGGCAATGATGTCGGCTTGCGTATTGACGTAGGTGGCCAGCGGCTGTCCGCCCGCGCCCGCGCCGTTGCCCGCAGCCGCCACGGGGTCGGTTTTGCTGTCAACCACGATGGAAGCCGTCGCTGTGTATTGCTTGGGCCAAATGAAGCTTGCGAATGCGACCAAGAAGACCACTGCCAAGAAGACGCCCACGGCAATGCGCCAGCGGGCACGTAGAATCACCAGAAATTGATTGAAGCTCATGCTAAGCGCGGCCTCCGTGGCAGCAACTATATAAATTGAACCGCATCAAAACAAACTCTCTTTGACGTAAATGACGTCTCGGTCCTGGACGTCATCATCCATGGAAACACCCTCCTCCTTTACCTTGCCATTTGCGTCGCGGCGATGTCGAACGATGCCGCGCTGTGTGCCCTTGCCTGTGACGCCGCCGCCGGTGGCGAGCGCCTGGATCACCGTCATGCCCCGCTCGAGGCGGTACTGACCGGGCTTTTGAACCTGCCCATAGATATAGAACATGGGCGCGCGATTGACGTAGACCGTATCGCCGCCATTGAGCTCGATATCGTCGGCAGTATTTCCGGTAGAAGCCATTTTGACGATATCGATGTCGCGTCGAAAGGGCTTGCCGTTGCGTATGCCGGAAACCGACACCAACTCGCCCCCGGTTGATGCGACTCCCCCGGCTGACGCCAGCATCCCCGAAACATGCCCGCCCGCCGAATCGACCGAGTATCGACCGGACTTGTTGACTTCGCCGATCACGGACACCAAGTTACCGAATCCCGTGGTCAGCAATATGTTCACTTGCGGGTTTACCACAAAACCGCCGTCTCGCAGCATTTGTGCGATCTTGCCCTCGGCTGCGGGCAGCGTCAGGCCCTTCACCGGCACAGTGCCGATGAGCGGATAGCCTATGGCTCCGGACTCTGATACGCGGACATCGAGGCTCAAATCGGGATTCTTGAACACGCTGATCTTCAAGATATCGCCGGGAGCCAAAAGATACTCAGGCTCGGCGCCCGCCGGTGCGGCGCCGAACCCCAGCGCGCAAACAAAGCAAATCGCCAAAAGGTGAAGCCAGCGGCGAAAGCGTTCTGGATGTTGGATTTTTTGACTCACGGCTGCGTGCGCTCTGCGCTCATAATGTTTTGCTTCTTGCTGATGCTAGGCCAAACCAAAGAGTACCTCAAAAGTACTTCGACACCCTGTTTAACGAGGCGATGTTAGGTTCCTAACGCTCATGTGGCCAAGTCATTCGATACTTCCGCCAGCTCATTTTCAATTGACGCAAACATGGTGTTCAAAACCGCGTCGCGCTCGAAATTCTCCTCTGCGAAACTCCTCCCGCGCCGGCCCAGCTGGAACCTGACGTCCGGGTTGTCCGCAAGTTTAGTGATGGCGCGCGCGAGCTCCACCCCGTTCTCCGGCGCCACGACCAAGCCGCACTTGGAGACGATTTCGCTGATTTCCGTTTCCGGACGACAGGTTGCGATCACCGGCCGGCCGCTTGCAAGCATGCCGCTGAGTTTCGACGGGAGCACCAGATCTGCGGCATCGGGACTCTGCGGCAGCAGGTGAATGTCTGCCATCCCCAACAGGTCCGATACCCGGCCGGAAGGCTGCAGCGGCATGAAGCGAACATTCGACAGGCCGGCGGCCGCGGACTCGAGCTGCGGCTTCATCACCCCATCGCCACACACGACGAAGGTAATGTCGGTGCGCGATTCAAGGAGTTTGGCGGCTTCCGGGATCACCATCAGCCCCTGCTTTCCGCCCAGCGTTCCGGAAAACAACACCACGATGGCGTCTGCTGGAATCCCGAGCTTGGCGCGGTAGTCGCCGTTCTTCGGAGGCTTGATTCGCGAAAGATCCACCCAATTTGGCAAATATCGAGTGTTGCCGGGCTTCACACCCTTGGAAAGAAGCCGCTGGACCATCCGCCCGGAGATCGTCGATACGGTGTCGAAGCGACGCAGCAGGGACCGTTCCATGCGAAGTACGATTCGCTGCAAGAGCCTCCCCTTCAACAGCCCCAGACTGAACGCCACATCCACCTCGAAGTCCTGCAGGTGCAGCCACCGCTTGGCGTGGCACAGCCATGCGGTCAACAAGCCCGCCGGAGCGCACATAAACGCCGGGGCCACCGTCAGCACGACATCGGGCCGCCAGGCGATTTGCCATAACATCACTGGAAAGGAGGTAATCGCAAACGAAAGAAGGTGCAATATTCGAGTGAGTCCGCTTGGCGACTTTGGAACCCACAGCGGGGTGCGCCAGACGTCGACACCGCGCCATTTTTCGCGCCGGAAAAGCGGCCAGCGATAC
>Ga0193755_1000611_pt1 | contig 10276 bp, 8 predicted proteins | sample H1a2metaG_FD_144921 | JGI IMG/M metagenome (GOLD analysis project Ga0193755, IMG submission 144921) | Soil microbial communities from a riparian zone of the East river system, Colorado, United States - H1a2 | ecosystem: Environmental > Terrestrial > Soil > Riparian zone | place: USA: East River...
TGCTCAAGCCGGCCCGACCGCAAGCGGTAACGCGTACACCGCGACTGCAACCATCGCGCGACAATCGAGCGGACGTCGGCTTGTTGCCGCATACGATCCTCCAAACGCGATGACCGCTACTTCGCCGCCCGGAATTCCGACGGTTACAACGCGGCGTGTGGGCGACGTGGTCAACCTCGGCTGGTCTGAAGCCGACACCGGCAACTCGCCTATCACCAGCTACAAGATTATGAGAGGCATTACCAGCGGCGGTGAGACTCTGCTTGCGACAGTTCCGGGCACTCAATCCGCTTACGATGATACGACGGCAACTGACACGAGCAAGACCTACTATTACAAGGTGCTGGCAGTAAACGGCGTCGGCACATCGTGCGGAGCCAACGAAGTCGCCGCGCCGTATATTGGCGACACGTGCGCCGGAATCATCATTCACCGAAATGACCCGTCACATCCCGAGGCGGTCGGCGGGACAGCGACCAACCCGCCTGCGCCGTCATTGCTCATCGACTACATCGCTGTTGGTGAGCCTCCAGACTCAAACAACTTGATGTTCAAAATGAAAGTCGGGAGTCTGAGCACCATTCCGCCCAACAGCAGATGGCGAATAGTCTGGGATTCGTTCTCGTCCCCGGGCCAACAATTCTACGTGGGAATGACTGCTGGAGAGTCGGGCGCGCCAACTTTCGAATACGGCATACTCTCGGACGCCGGAGTCCCGGCCATCCTCATTGTTACCGAATCGAGGGTCGGAGCCGCCGACTCCGCCAGCAACTTCACAGCTGATGGCACGATCACGATCTTCGTTCCCAAGTCTGCAGTCGGGAACCCACAACCCGGCGATCTGCTTGGCGCGGTCAACGGAAGAACGATCACGGCGGACACTCCCGGGACCAACACGCTCGAGCGCTCGACTCTTTTTGTCGATCACACGTTCGTCAAAGGGCAGGCCGATAACAGCTATCCCCCTTCAACGTACACAATCGCCGGCAATATAGCTTGTTCGCAATTCATCGAGCAGATAGTCAACTCGATGCTCAGCTTGCAGACCAGCAACCCGAACTTCACAGGCGGTGTCGCTTCCTACAATCTGACTCTGGCTAACACGTCGTCGCAGACAATCTTCACTCCGTTGCGCGTTGAAATCGCGGGGATTGGTGGGAGCGCAACGGCGGCCAACGCCGACAATGGTCAAACTGGAGTGGGCGCGTATTGGAGCTACAACAATCAAGTAGGAGCCGATTCGGTTCTCTCGGCGGCGGAAACCTCCGGCGCCAGGAATCTGCGTTTCAACGCCAGCGGCAGTCCGTTCACCGTGAGGTTCAACGTCATCGGCAATCTCGCGCGCTCGGCTGGCGGCTCGGGCTCCGGAGGCGGCGGATCATCCGGTGGCGCCGGCGGAAGTGGAGGATCCAGCGGTGCTTCATCCGGAACAGGGGCGGTAACGAGCATGGTTTTCCAAGTGACTTACAATCCGCTGCTCAATACCGCAACCGTCCGGCTGCTTCAATGAGCCATGTGGGCGCGGCGCTCTGCTGTGACCGCACTCCCCGGATGTAGGCGACTTCTTGCTGACCGGGGAAGGCGGCCACGCAGCTACAAACGGGCCTGTCACCACCAATATTCAATTCAGGGGCAACTGTTCGAGCGCTTCCGAATGACATCGGATCTCGCTTACGGCGATGGGCTTCGGCGGTGGCTGGTAGATAGACAACCTGGTGATCAACAACCTCACCGGTGCCGGTTGCTCCGGGGGAATCGCGAAGGCGGGGTTGATGGATGACCTCGAGAGCAGCCGCGCGCGCGGGCTGCAAGCCGTAGCAGAGAGGACACTGATCCAATAAAGGTAAACACATAGCTTTCAGGGCCCTCTCGCGTGGCAATGTGGATAACTGAACAGTCGGCGAATTCAGAAGAGCATGAGGTTACCTGGACTCGCATCCCGAATTGTTAACCAATAGCCAGTGCGTTCTTGTGTCCGTCTTCAAGCTGGTCTTCTCCAGACCTGGCATCTGTTCGCGGACCGGTAGATGACATTCAAGGTTCGACAGTGACAACGTTGTAACGAATTCGGAGAAACGTCCCGGCCTCGCGCTCTGGCCATTGAGCTATGAAACGCAGTTTGCCGTCGTAAGCGAATGCGCCGCGCATATAGTCGCCTACGAATTCATTGTTAGCCGGCGACCAATAACGACGAGTCCTGTTTGTGACTGAGAGGTCTTGTGGTTTTGAGGCGATGCCGCCCGGAACGTTCCCGCCTTCGCGGAATACTGAATAGCGTGTGAATAATCTTACGCTGGGAGGTTGTCCGGGGTTAACTGGAGCATTGGCTGTTTCGTACCAATACAAGACTGCCGTATTTGTAGCCGACCTCTTAGGCAGATCGACGCGGTCTGCTTCTATGAACGTGGGGTAGACAATATTCCCCGTAGCGCTTGCGGCTGCGATGGTTTCCTGGTGCACCTTGCTCAAAACCAAACTGGCTGCTTCCTGAATGCTTACGACCACAACCCGAGCAACTCTCCGGCCGCCACTCACTGCGGGGTAGACAACACGCACGGTATCTCGGCTGCCGCTGCCTTCCACGCGGGAGATTGATACATCGCGAAGCACCCGAAGGAGATATCCGGGTGTAGTCAGGTTGCCTGTTGCCGCCTGACCTTCCAGATTTCCGGCGCAGGCGCTTTCGGGATTTTTCACATCCCCATAAAACACAGGCCAACTCTGAACGTACTTTCCATCTTTCACATAGTGGAGCGTGGGGGTCCCACCAACGCAGTTGAACAAGAATAGTCGCCTGGCGCGGGTAGTCGTCATCGCGATCGGCACGGGATTGCTGTTGAACATCGCAATCGGTTCGGTGCCCCAGGTCTTGCCGCCATCCGGTGAGGAGAAGATCAGCGCGTTGAAGACTGAAGGCAGAGACTTGTTGGCTGGCGCGTAGCCGCTGGTACGATCATCGTTGGCGCCAAACCACAAGCTCGCGTAAACGGTTTGGCCGTCCCACGGGTCCGCATAAAACTCCGGGCGGTCGCCGCCACCCTGGATCAACTGCCCACTGGTATGGGCGTCGTTCGTCCAGTCTTTCTGCGGGTAGGCGCCGGCGCCGGCAAAAGCTTTGTTGCGGAATGTGAGCGTAATCTTCGCCGGGTCTAGAAAACCATTGAACTGCCACGTCTCGCCGCAGTCTTTCGACCTGACCGTGAGCAATCCGACGCGCCCTCCGGAAGAACCGTTCCAGTAAGGTGCTGTATTCCGCTCGATGTAAGACATCCGTGCTGTTATCAAGTCACCATTGGACAGGCGTACGAATTGATTGTCGGTGACCGGATAATACTTGGTCGCGCCGGGCAACGCCCGGTTAATGCTGTTGGGATCGTACTTGGTCGTCACTTGCAACGCCTGGTTGACGCTGGGGACGAGATCCGTCGCGGCGCCGTTCGGTGAGAAGTCGGCATTCAGTCCCTGTTTGACATATGACCAGGGAACGTAGGTATTCGGCGTCCCGCTCTCGCGCCCGACAGAACTAATTAAACGTGCACCTGTCGCGGTTTTGTTGCTGCCCGCGGTGCACGTGCCTCCCGCGGGAATGGCCACCGCTGAGATTTCCGGGTTGTTAGAGTTTGGATCGCCGATCACGACATCGGATGTCAGAGCCGAGGACATTGAAACATTGGAGAGCGATTTCGGCGGACGTTCGGTCGTACCCTTCGGCATGGTTTTTTGCTCAGGCTTTAGGACCGTGTCCTGCGCCTGAACCGTTGATTGAAAGACAAGACCCAGTAACAACATGGTCATCGCTGAAGTTGTCGAGACGAAGTTGCATTTGATCTTCACCAGATTGCCCCTTTGCTTGTATGTATCGCGCTTTGATGTCATCTCTTAAACAAAACTTTCTTTACTTTCGCAGGTGTGAACTCTTGCACAGTGCCATCTTTCATCTCTATGCGAAGCGGTCTACCATTCGATCCCGCAAGCTCACCTGCCGTTCCGAGCTTGAGCCACAATCTCTGCCACCCAGTTGATTTGTCTTCGCCGGAAGCAGGTACGTTTGAGCCGTCCGTGGGAGCCTGTGTCGCTTCACCGACCAGCATCCGTTTGATCTTTCCTAGCCCAATGTCCTGCGCTGTTCCGTCGTTCATCTCCACGTGAAGGGAGCCGCCGCCGGCAAGTCCCAGGAGTTCGCCCGCCGAACTGAGTTTGAGCCAGAGTTTCTTCAGACCCGACGTCTTTCCAGTCGCGGGGTTCGGAGCCGACGCACTAACATCCGTCGTGGCTGGAGCCTCCGTAGGCGTCACCGGCTGTGCAGGAACCGGCTGTGCAGGTTCAGGCTGTGTCGCGGCAGGGTCAGGCGAGGTAGGAGCCGTTGAGTGTGTCGCGGCCGAGGTTGTCGTGGTTGAGGCGGCTGAACCTCCTGAGAACGAAGCGTCGGCGCCGGCTATTTGGACCGCGCCTCCCAGGCGAACCAGGTATTGCGCGGCTTCTCGATCCAGGAAAATGCGCAACAACACAGGCTGTTGCGTGCCCAGGCTTACCCGCGCCACCTTGCGCGAAGTCTCACCGGGATACGGAAGGTTTTGCACTTGCGCCAACCTTTCTGCATTGACATCGAAAAGTTGGGCTTCAAGTTGAGAGAACGACCCCTTTGCGCCGCTGTCCACAGTGATTACAACGTCACCGGGTCCCGCCAGAAACGTGTAGTAGTATTCGACCTTCCTGCCTATCGCGTTACCTCGGATTTCGTTTGACGCGAGCGGTGTTGGATTGTCGCGGTCCGTAGACTGCGCTCGAGCATTGCTGGTAGTTGCGACGAGACCAAGCAGTATCAACGCAGTCATGTACGTGCATCGAAGGAACTCAAACCGTCTACTCTTTGATGTTGCCATTTTAGTTCTCTCCTTGAGATCAGGATTCTCGAGATTCGTGCCGCCCTTATTCTTGGACGAGCCACGTGGGTTAACTCGATCTTACTTGTTCGGGACTATCGGTTTGCTCAGATTGTTCCCGAGATGTTGATTAGGCGACGAAATCACAAAGTAGTATCCGGACAGCGCAGCTTTGTCGCCCCACGGGATCGCGGCGCCCGATACGAGCCCTGCACTAAACGAGTGGGTGTGGTTTTTGAAGTCTTCCAGGAGCTTATTAACAGTCGGCTCCATAACCGTGACCCGAAAAGCGGTCTTGGTCGCCTTGGCCTCCAGATCTTCATTCTTTTTCTTCAGTGCATTGACCTCGGCCGTTAGACTCGCCACGCTCTTCTGCAGCTCCGACAACTGCGTCGGCATATCTGCAGCGGCGGTTGCCCTCCTGGTGGCATTGGACTCGGATCCCGACTGAGTAGCGCGACCGGTCGCGGGCTTGTTTGCTTGCGCCGCCAGCGAATGAAGCGTCACGGTGAGGCCTACAACGATCAAGACTGCGCAGACCGTGAGTGATCGCCGAAGCCTCAGAGTGCCGAGCTCCCTTTGCGTCGTGTCTGATCGATCCCGCTGACCGTCTGTTGAAAGATATGCAGTCGTGGCCTGCACTCGGACTCTGCTATCGTTCTGGTGTTCGTGAAGCATTTCTGATCCTCCCTAAAAATTTGGTTTGGGCCTTTTGGGCGTATCCGACACCAGGGCCCAACACCGGCGTCAATACGAGTACAAGACTATGGAATATTCCGAGCTTCCTGGTCTCTATCGATTCTTGATTGACTCTTCTAATGAGTTAAAACAAATAAGGAGGCGTCCATCTGCAATTTCCGCGAAGTGTAGACTGCCGGTATCTGCCCGCCGGTAGATGGTCCGCGAGCTTACTCCTGCTGATGATGCTGCCTCGTCTACCGTGACCATAACGACCCTCTCGCTGCATTCCCGGCACCAGGCTTCCGCCACAAATCTGCGACTCGTCACCACCAGTCTGCGTCTGGTTTCGACTGTGATTTCCGTTCGGCGCTTTCCACCGGTCATCGATTTCCTCGATCCCTGCTAGGATTCCGCTTCTATTGCCCGCGTCGCTCCACTGGAGTAAGATCTACGCTGTTGCGTCTGCCACCTCCCCAGGTTCTGCCTCGATTTCGTGGCGCAGCATAGCTCGCTGCGCAAACAGAGTCCTTTAGCAGCTCTCGTTTATTTCTCGCGGATTTCTGAGTCGGTTCTGAGCACCTCTATGGATAGGAATCCAGAGCACTTGTACGAGTTCGGCCCCTTCCGAGTGGATGCTCATCAGCGATTGCTTTACCGTGACGGGAAGGTCGTCCCTCTAACGCTGAGGGCCTTCGACATGTTGCTGGCACTGGTTGAGAACCACGGGAGGGTGCTCACCAAAGAGCAATTGATGGAGCGCGTGTGGCCTGACAGCTTCGTTGAAGAAGCCAACCTGTCGCATAACATTTACAAACTTAGAGAGGCGCTGGGTCAAAAGCAGAATGGAGTTAAGTACATCGAGACGCTTCCCCGTCGCGGATATCGTTTTGTTGGTCCGGTATCTGAGATTCTCGATGAAGGTGTTGACCTCTTTCTGGAAGAACAAACCAGAACTAGCGTCGTGATAGAGGAGGAAACGCGTCGGATTGAGACATATGACGAGGCTTTAACCTGTGCCGACGATGTGACAGTAGTCAGGCGTCAAGGCAATGCAAAGAAGATCAAGGGACTGCTGAGGCCGGCGGCCTTGATTGGCGGCTGCATGATCCTCTTCGGACTCGCTCTGGCAACCTATCTTTTGTTGACAAGGAATGACGCTCAATTGGGTGCTCGCCACGGTTCAATCCATTCGTTGGCCGTGCTTCCATTCAGACCTCTTTCGGCCGAGAGCCGTGACGAGTCTCTTGAGTTCGGGATGGCCGACAATCTAATCTATCGGTTGGGCAGCTTATCAGAGTTAACGGTGCGGCCCATCAGTGCGGTTCGCAAATACACAGATCTCCAACAGGACGCGCTCATGGCTGGAAGGGATCTGGCGGTGGATTCGGTGCTGGACGGGACCATTCAGAAACGTGGCGACCGGCTTCGAATCACTGCGCGTCTCTTCAGCGTAAAAGACGACCGGCCTTTGTGGGCCGAAAAGTATGACCTGCAGTTTGACGATATCTTCAAAGTGGAAGACTCTATCGCCGAAAAGATTGCAGGCTCGCTGGCACTAAAGCTAACAAACGAAGAAAAAGACTCGCTCAAGAAACGTTATACACAGAATACTGACGCATATCAGGCGTATTTGATCGGACGCTATCACTGGAACAAGAGAACGCCTGGGGGACTCATGGCGTCGATCAAGTACTTTGATCAAGCAATCGAGAAGGACCCATCGTACGCGCTAGCCTATGCGGGAATTGCTGATACTTACTTACTACTGCCCGAATTCACGGGCACGAGGTTTGATCTATACTTTGACAAGGCGGCAGCAGCAACCTCAAAAGCGCTAGAACTGGACGACAGTCTCGCGGAAGCGCATAACTCACTGGCGTACATGAGGCAGATCAACTCGGAATGGTCGTCGGCGGAGCAGGAGTACAAGCGAGCCATAGAGCTTAATCCCAACTATGCCACCGCCCATCAGTGGTATTCGGAATTGTTATGCGAACGCGGAAGAGCCAGCGAATCGGATCAGGAGATCGAGCGCGCACGCCAGCTCGACCCACTCTCGCTGATAATAAATACGCGCATAGGGATCAACCTTTACATGGAGCGAGACTATGACAGGGCAATTCAAAAACTCAAAACTGCTCGATCTGGAAAGCGATTTCGAACTTGCGCGTTGTTTCCTTTATATGACCTTTGTACAGAAGGGTATGTACCGAGACGCTATACAGCAGGAAGCTGCCGCCTGGTTCGAGAAAGCTCCCCCGGAAGAAAGGCTCAACATCGTTGCTATGTTTGAGCGAGCGTACGATGAACGGGGCCTCGAGGGGTTGTGGCGAAAGCACATTGAACTATTTGATCTGGCACGAAAGTACAGTGATTATTCGGAATTCATGACAATGTACGCTTATATGAAATTGGGTGAGAACGATCAGGCATTTCGGGGACTAGACAGACTCGCCGACGCGAAGGATCCTTCAACGCGGTCTCTGAATGTCGATCCGACTTTTGATGGACTGCGGTCAGACCCTCGTTTTCAGAGGCTTCTAACCCGCGTTGGGCTGATTCCGTGACAGGCATTTCAAGGGAACCTCCGTTCTGGTGGTTACGACGTGATTCTAGAACCAAAGCATTCCTTCGAATTCGGTCGATATAGACTGGACGTTTCTGATCGCCTTCTATGGCGGGGAGAAGAAACTGTGTCTCTTACTCCGAAGGCTTTTGAAATGCTGCTTTTCCTTGTGGAGAGCGAAGGGCGTGTGCTCTCCAAAGATGAGTTAATGCACCAACTATGGCCTGACAGTTTCGTCGAAGAGGCTAACCTCTCACACAACATCTACAAACTTCGGGAAGCCCTTGGCGAGCGTGAAGGGGAGAAGTACATTGAGACACTGCCTAGACGCGGCTATCGGTTTGTGGCTCACGTGACGCGGATACGAGACGAAAGGCTGGACCTCATTGTTGAAGAGAGCGCCGCGACGCGCGTCATCATTGATGATGACCAGTATGCTCACCCCGCGCCGAATGCCGACGCTACGCGCCGCGAGCCCGCCACAAGAAGCTTGCCGGGCGCCACGCACGGCATCACAAAGAGAATTCGCTTTGCTGTACTGGTCGGCGGTTTAGTGCTACTCCTCGGGCTTGGCTATGTTTGGTTGAGAAGAAATATTTCGCAACCGGCCACGCTAGTTCTCCCCCTCCGCTCGATCGCGGTGCTTCCTTTCGAGGCCCTGTCAGCCGAAAGTCCCGATGAAGCTCTGGAACTCGGGATGGCGGACGCCCTAATAACAAAACTGAGTAACGTGAAGCAAATTGCTGTACGACCCACCAGCGCGGTTCTGAAATACATAGGTCGCAAACCTGACGTATTCGCGGTCGGGCGCGAGCAGGCTGTGGATGCTGTAATCGAAGGCAAGGTCCAGAAGGCGGGCGGCCGGGTGCGGCTTACTGTTCAACTCATCAAGGCGACCGACGGAATACCGCTGTGGGCGGGGGAGTTCGATGCAAAACTCACGGACGTCTTCGCGGTACAGGATTCTATCTCCGAGCAAGTTGTGCGAGCACTGGTTCTAAAACTGACCACCGACGAGAAGCTGCAACTCGCGAAGCATTACACGGACAACATCGAGGCTTATCAGCTTTATCAAATCGGACGCGGTCATTGGGCTAAATTCTCTGATGTTGAGCTGAGGAAGAGCATCGAATACTACAATCGCGCTGTCGCGCTTGACCCAAATTACGCATTGGCGTACGCAGGTTTGTCTTATGCGTATAGCGTGCAAGGAGCATTTGAAGCATTGCCGCCAAGCGATACGCTTCCTAAAGCAAAGCAAGCCGCGGAAAGAGCGCTCAAGCTTGACGATACTCTAGCGGAGGCGCACACGGCTCTTGGCGGTGTAGAACTCTTCTATGAACGAGATTGGCCACGCGCCCGAGCGCAATTCGAACGAGCTATCGAACTCGATCCGAGTTTTCCGGATTCTCACCAGCTCTATGGATATTACTGGGAAGTGGTCGGCCAGCCAGACAAGGCGGAGGAAGCTCTCAAGGATGCGCAGAAGCTTGGACCGCTAATGCCGATAATAAGCATGGACCTGGCGAACTTGGATTATTATGAACGCCGATATGATGAAGCAATAAATCTCTATCGGAAGGCGCAAGAGATAGACCCGGATTTCATACCTTTGCCGTTTTTCATTGGACAAACTTACGAACGTAAGGGTGCGTATTCCGAGGCTATCTCGGAGTGCGAGACAGCGTTGGCTCTAAGAAAGGATGATCCGTCAGTGCTGTCGACCCTCGCATATGCATATGCCCAGGACGGAAGGGGTGACGAAGCTAGTGCGACCCTGAAAAAGCTGACCAGCCTCTTGAAACAGCGATATGTTTCGCCCTTCCTCATGGGGCTCGCTTTTGCCGGGTTGGGAGACAACGATCAAGCGATGATCTGGCTGAACAAGGCCTACAATGAGCATGACCCACAATTGATCTGGGTTGCGCTGGAGCCGCAACTAGAAGGCCTTCACGACGACCCGCGGTTTAAAGATCTTCTGCGACGTATGGACATCAAATCCTGAAGATCCAGGAGCGGAGCGAAATAGGTGCGAAGGCTCTCAGAATCACCAACACGGCCCGCCTTTCCAAGCGGACCTCGTTCCGATCACTGGACAAAAAGGGCTTGTTCGTTTACAGGGAGCGTACGGGAGCGGTAACCGCGC
>Ga0193755_1000612_pt1 | contig 10273 bp, 7 predicted proteins | sample H1a2metaG_FD_144921 | JGI IMG/M metagenome (GOLD analysis project Ga0193755, IMG submission 144921) | Soil microbial communities from a riparian zone of the East river system, Colorado, United States - H1a2 | ecosystem: Environmental > Terrestrial > Soil > Riparian zone | place: USA: East River...
GCTGGTTGAAACAGTTGGCGCGGAAGCGGGCCAGGCCTTTCAGACCGAACGAAAAGTCGAGTTCGAGATTTTCCTCGAAGCGGTGCTTTTGCGAATCGGTCATCACGCTGTAAGCCAGTTGCTTGGTCTCGGCCGGAGTCAACTGCGGCAGATCGAGGGGTACCAGGTGACCGTGGACGCGAACCTGCGGCGGCGAATTGGTAGTGATGTGCAGGTCACTGCCTGACATCTCCAGCATCCTCTTGAGCAGATCGCTGAGTGAAAGCGCCATATTTTTTCCCTTTCCCCTTGAACAAATCCCTAGTGAATCGTCTCGCGGGCGACCTCTTCCAGAGTGGTCATGCCCAGGCTGACCTTGATCAGACCGCTGCGCCGCAACGTGAGCATGCCGCGCTCGATCGCCTTTTTCTTAAGCTCGACCGCCGAGGCTCCCACCAACACGAGTTCCCTGATGTCATCATCGACTTCCATGACTTCGTACAAACCGGTGCGGCCCTTGTACCCGGTGTTGTTGCAGATGCCGCAACCCTTGCCTTTTTGGATCTTCACAGTCTTGGCTTCTTCCGGCGAATAGCCCTCTTCGAGCAGGGTCTGGTGGGGCACTTCGATGACTTCCGCGCAATCCTTGCAGACGCGGCGCACCAGGCGCTGCGCGCAAATCAGGTGCACCGAGGTAGCCACCAGGAACGGCTCAATGCCCATGTTCATCAGGCGGGTGATGGTTTCGGGAGCGCCGTTGGTGTGCAGAGTCGAAAGCACCAGGTGACCGGTAAGCGCCGCCTTGATGGCAATTTCTGCGGTCTCGAAGTCTCGGATCTCGCCGACCAGAATGATGTTGGGATCCTGCCGAAGGAAGGAACGCAGCGCGGCGGCAAAATTCAAGCCGATCTGTTCCTTCATCTGCACCTGGTTTACGCCGTGCAGCTGGAACTCGACCGGGTCTTCGGCGGTCATGATGTTGGTATCGGGCTGGTTCAGGCGCGCAATCGACGAGTACAGCGTGTTGGTTTTTCCAGATCCGGTGGGCCCGGTCACCAGCACCATTCCGTAAGGTTTCAGGATCGCTTTCTCAAACTTGACGAGCGACTCGGGCTCAAAACCGAGCTTGGTCATGTCGAGCCGCAAGTTTTCCTTGTCGAGCAAGCGCATGACGATCTTCTCGCCCCACAACGTCGGGAGCGTGCTGACGCGGAAGTCGAGCTGCTTCTTCTTTCCTCCGATCGCCATCTTCAGCATGATGCGGCCATCCTGCGGGAGGCGCTTCTCGCTGATGTCCAGCTTGGCCATGATTTTCAGGCGGGAGGTAATGGCATCCTTGAGCTTCAGCGGCGGAGTCATGATGCTCTGCAGGATGCCGTCAATGCGGAAGCGTACGCGGAACTCTTTCTCGTAAGGCTCCATGTGAATATCGCTGGCTCCGCGCTTTACGGCGTCGGTGAGTACCAGGTTCACCAGCTTCACAATGGGCGCTTCGTCGGCGGCTTTCTCCAGCTCGCCGAGATCCATTTCCTGTTCTTCGGCCTGCAACTCAACGTCGGCGTCGCCGAGCTCGGTCATCGACTGCAAGACCTGCTCCAGGTCATCCTGCTTGGCGGTGCCGTAGGCCTTTTCGATTCCTTCCGCGATGGAGCTCTCGGATGCGACCACCGGCTCGATATTGAAGCCGGTCATGAACTTGATATCGTCCATCGCAAACACGTTGGTGGGATCCACCATGGCGATGGTGAGCGAGGCGCCTACACGGCTCAAAGGCAGGATCTGGTAGCGCTTGGCCGTCTCGAAAGGAATGAGCTTAACGACCGCAGGATCGATCTCGAAGTAAGACAGATTGATGGCGGGCACGCCGTACTGACGCGACAAAAAGTTTGTCACGTCTTCGTCGGTCAGAAAACCCAGCTTCACCAGGGCCGAGCCCAAGCGACAGCTGGTCTCTTTCTGAACCTTCGTGGCCTGCGCCAACTGCTCTGGCGTGATTACCTTCTCTTTTACGAGAAGATCGCCCAGCCGTTGCGACATACGCTCGATCTCCTGTCGATCGACAAAGAAGTAGTGTTGCCCTGCATGTTGTGCGCGCGAAACCGCTTGTTTTCAGAGGGGAGATCCGACTGCCTGTTTCGCGTTGACATAAATTGTCAACGTAGATCGCTTACGGCACCAGTAACTTAGGTACTTGTCCTCGGCGGTGGCCTCGCCGTCGGTGGTCAACCCGGCACAAAATCGTGGATTCTGCGCAGAATCTGCCGGTTTTGCACCGGCATTCGTCTCCAAGGGACATGCACCTTCGTACAGATATGACCTCTGATTACATGGGCCATTTGGCCTGCAGCGCACATCTCCAACGCTTATGGCTCACGAATGCAAGTGACCAGTTGCCTTGGCGATGATTCGCGTTCCGGCGACCCTAGTGCGAGGTGTCCGTGATACGCGCTCAGATCTACGTAGCGGCTTTGGCCACAGCGTGCGCCATCGGAATCGCGCCCATCAAAGCACAAACCCTGCGCGAAGATGGGACGCGTGCAAGCATCGCGATGGGAACGGCGGTGCGGCCTGCGCTTTTCTCGGAACGCCTATACGCCGCTACCCTGGCCCGAGAGTTCGATATGGTCGAAGCCGAGGACGCGATGAAGTGGTGGGTAATCCGCCCGGATCAAGCGACGTTCGATTTCACGCAAGCAGATCAGGTGGTCGCGTTCGCCCAGCTGCATCACATGAAAGTTCGCGGCCACACTCTGGTGTGGGGCTGGTCGAATCCCGCGTGGCTGACCAACCAGTCCTTTGATTCACTCCAACTCTCACGGCTACTTGAGCAACACGTTTCCAGAGTTGTGGATCATTATCGGGGAAAGATTTTCGCCTGGGATGTTGTGAATGAAGCCTTCGACGAGCGTGGACATCTGAAGTCGTCTTTGTGGTATGACTCGCCGCGAATCGGCCTCGCTCGCAAGTCCACCGCGTACATCGAGCAGGCGTTTCGATGGGCCCACGCCGCGGATCCGAAAGCGTTGCTTTTCTACAATGACAGCGGCGGTGAGCCAATCAATGAAAAATCTGACGCCATCTATGCGATGGTGAAGGATTTCAAACGACGGGGAGTTCCGATCGACGGCATCGGTTTCCAGATGCACATTTTTGACCTGCACCCCGATCTGCCCGGAATCGATACCAACATCGCAAGGCTTACCGCGCTCGGGATTCACGTTCACATCACCGAAATGGACATTGCTCTCCCCGTCGATGCCCTTGGCAATGCGTCAGAATCTGATCTCGAACGACAAGCCGAACTGTACAAGCAGATCACGTCGATCTGCACGGCGCATCCCGGATGCGATGCCATTCAAACCTGGGGTTTCACGGATAAGTATTCGTGGATTGGCTGGAAAACCAAGGGAGCGAAAGGCGCGGCCCTGCTCTTTGACCGCAGATATACTGCGAAACCCGCTTACCAGGGACTCCGCGACGCTCTCCGCTCCGGCAGGCCACCTTCTCTCTCGCTGTCCGAGCCGTAGTCGTAAGACCGCTTGACTAGCCGCTATAATGGCGTTTTCCTGTTCATTTCAGCACTCAGACATCGATTGGTGCGGGCAAAACCTAGTGTCGAAAGCGAAGCCCATTTCGGACGCGGAGCGGAATCGCAAGAAGCTCATTCTTCCCCTGGCAGCTGGAATCGCGCTGTTATTCGGCATCCTGTTGTCGCAATCTTCATTTGATCAACCCTCCTTTCTGAACCCGGACAACAACCAGCAGCTTTTGTTTTTCGCGGCTCTGACGATTCTGGTATTTCTGCTTTTCGTCGCGCTGACCTTCATGCTGGCGCGCAATTTACTGAAGCTGTTTGCGGAACGCAGGCTGGGAGTTCTGGGTTCCAAGTTCAAAACCCGCCTGGTGGTCGCCTCTCTGTTGCTCTCGTTCCTTCCGGTCATCATGATGTTCTGGTTCGCCTACGGACTGATGAATCGGACCATCGACCGTTGGTTCTCGCAACCCCTTCAAGAGGTTCGTGAGGACGCTGGCGCCATGGCGACCCTGCTGGCGACTTATGCGCAGCAGAACGCACTAGCCGAAGCGGTGTCCATCGCCAATTCCTCTGAGGCGCAAAGGGCATTTGCAACCCGAAACTTCTCCGCTCTCCAGGGAGAGTTCCAAAGTCACGAAGCCACACTGCAGGGCGGATTCGCGGTGGCGCTGCTCAAAGGACAGGAAGAAGCCAATTACCGGGCGCCTGCACCATGGACTTCTCTGCGGGAAAAAGCAGGCCTAAATCAACTCTCCGGGCCGTCGCCTTCCCCGTTCATGTGGGGCAACACGGAATACATTCTGGGAACTGCCCCGGTCGAAGCCGACGGGGTCATCCTGGTGGCGATGCCGTTGCCGCAGAAGTTCTCCGCCGCAGTGAAGCAACTCGAGGCCAGCCAAAGCCGATACTACGATCTTTATCGTCAGCGGCGGCTTCTGCGCCGAACGTACATGATTCTCCTGCTGCTGCTCACTGTGCTGGTTTTGTTTACCACCACCTGGATGGCGCTGTTTCTTTCCAAGCTGGTCACTCGGCCAGTAGCCGCTCTGGCCGAGGCGACCCAGGAGATTTCCCGAGGGCGCTTGGATTATCGCGTCGAAGTACATGCAGCCGATGAGATAGGCGACCTGGTGCGCTCTTTCAACCGCATGGCGGAGGAACTGGAAACGAGCCGCCTGCAGATCGATGCTTCCACCCGCGACCTGGGTGTTGCGAATACCGCCCTGGAACAACGCCGCCGGCATATCGAGACTATTCTTGAAAGTATCCCAACGGGCGTCTTGTCGCTCGACGCGCAACGGCGGATCACCCATGTGAACCAGGCACTGCTCCGGATGTTTCATCCGAACGGTTCTACGGAGGGCCAGATTTCTGGAATGATCGATCGCGAACTGCAGGACGTTTTTCCGCCCGATGTGGTGGAAGACCTCGAGGTACTGCTGCGGCGTGCGGATCGGATGGGCGTTACAACCAGCCATACCGAGATCTTGGTTCATCGCACCAAGTTGAACGCGGCCTTAACCGTCGCAACCTTGCAGCATGAAGAAGAGCAGCTGGGGTACGTGCTGATATTCGAGGATTTATCGGATCTGCTGAAGGCGCAGAAGCAGGCCGCATGGCGCGAAGTGGCGCGGCGGGTTGCGCACGAGATCAAGAATCCTCTGACACCGATTGCGCTGTCGGCCGATCGCATTCTGCGGCATCTGGATCGTGGAACGCGACCCGATGCCGCTTCGCTGGAAGTGATTCGACATTGCTCGGAAACCATTGCCGCCTCAGTCGATACGGTACGCACACTGGTAGACGAGTTTTATACTTTGGCACGATTTCCCACTTCTCACCCGATCCCCGCGAGCATCAACTCGATTGTTGCGAGCGCGCTCCATATGTTTGAAGGTCGGCTTGCCGGGGTCAGCATTCTCGCCACGCTCGCGCCCGATTTGCCCAAAGTGCTGGCCGATCCTGATGCCATCAAGCGGGCGCTTGCGAATCTGGTCGACAACGCTGCCGAGGCCATGGAAGGAGCGGCATTGCGCGAGATCCGCGTCAGCACCAGCCTGGTCACGAGCCGGGACGCGGTCGAGATCCTGGTGGCGGATACCGGTCACGGAGTGACGCAGGAGTTGAAGGAAAAGCTCTTCCTGCCGTACTTCTCTACGAAAAAGCGAGGCACTGGCCTCGGCCTCGCGATCGTCAGCCGGATCGTGGAGGATCACCACGGATCGATCCGGGTAGAGGAGAATCAACCGGTGGGCACGTGCTTCATCGTAGAACTGCCGCTGGCGCCGGAGCCTGCCGTCCAATCGGTCGCCCCCGTTCAACATGTCTAACATCCTGATCGTGGACGATGAATCCGGCATCCGCGACTCCTTGCGGGGCGTATTGGACGATGAAGGCTTCCGCACCAAAGAGGCCGACAGCGGTGAAGCCTGCCTCCGCTTGCTCGAGGCCAGCGCCTTCGATGTCGTCCTGCTGGACGTTTGGCTGCCGGGCATGGACGGCTTGGACACTTTGCAGAAAATCCGCGAGCTGGAAAACCCGCCCGAAGTCATCATGATTTCGGGACACGGGACCATCGAGACCGCAGTACGCGCCACCAAACTGGGGGCTTACGACTTTCTGGAGAAGCCGCTTTCGATCGATCGCACGCTCATCCTGATCAAGCACGCCATCGATGCCAAAAAGTTACGCGGCGAAAACCGGGACCTGAAGAAGCAATTGCAGTCCAAGAGTGTGATCGTCGGCGACAGCATTCCCATGAAAGCGTTGCGGCAGCAGACCTCGATCATGGCGCCCACCAATGGCCGAGTGCTTATTTACGGGGAATCCGGCACGGGCAAGGAACTGGTGGCCCATGCGATTCATGCCCAAAGTCTTCGCAAAGACGAGATGTTCGTGGAGGTCAACTGCGCGGCCATTCCCGAGGATCTCATTGAGAGCGAGTTGTTCGGCCACCGGCGCGGTTCATTTACGGGCGCCACCACCGACAAGGAAGGAAAGTTCCAGAAAGCCAGCGGGGGCACTCTGTTTCTCGACGAAGTGGGCGACATGAGTTTGAAAACGCAATCCAAGGTATTGCGCACGCTGGACGAGCAACGCTTCACCCCGGTGGGAAGTTCCGAGACCATTACGGTGGATGTGAGGGTTATTGCTTCCACCAACAAAGATCTGGAAGAGGAAATTTCGAAGGGAAACTTTCGCGAAGATTTGTTCTACCGGCTGAACGTGATTCCGTTCTTTGTTCCGCCGTTGCGTGAGCGGAAAGAAGATGTTCCCCTGCTTGCGCGTCACTTCCTGAAAGAGTTTGCAGCGGCCTACGGGCGGCGATCACGAGAAATTACCGACGAGGCGATTCATACCCTGGCGCGTTATTCCTGGCCGGGCAACGTCCGTGAACTGCGCAATGTGATCGAGCGCATCGTAATCATGAACCCCACCACCATCCGGTTCGAGCGTAAGCATCTGCCGCCCTTGGTATATCGGGATGGGACACGTCGGGCTGCGGGTGCCGAGTTCTCTACCCTGCACCAGGCGCGGGACGCCTACGAGCGGGACTACATCCTGAAAAAACTGAATGAGAATCACGGGAACGTGAGCCGGACCGCCGAGACGCTGGGTCTGGAGCGCAGCCATTTGTATCGCAAGATGAAGACTTTGGGAATTGCGGCGAAGGAATAGACAGCCCGTGCGTTTTCCGCAGGGCGTCAGCGCTTCAGCATGTGGATCTCTTTGCCGTTATTCTTGAATTGTACTTCGTCCATTAGTTGGTTAATAAGGAAAATACCGCGGCCGTGATTGGAGTAGATATTTTCTCCCACGACCGGGTTGGGGATGCAATTAGGGTCAAACCCGGGTCCTGGATCCCGCACGACGATCAGCATGCCGCGGCTTTCGTCACAAGCCACATCGCATTCGACGACTTTCTTCGTATCACCCTTCGCCCCATGCACCACGGCATTGGCCAAGGCTTCACTCAGGGCCAGTTCGATGGCGTCTTCCTTGCCGGCTGCGCATTGCATGTCGCGCACGACGTCCATGATTCCCTGCACAACCGGGTCGATGGCATCTTTGTCAGCCGCGAGAGTAACCTTCAGCTTCAGGACTAACTTGTCAGGATCAAAATTACAATCGCTCGGAACATTCCCAGCCATATATCGTTTTCCTGGACCTAGGCATGAGACACGGACTTCCCGGTCTCTTATAGCACATCATTGCCACAACAAACTGACAGATTCGCGTTACCGCGGGCGCTCCGCGGGAGTAATGAGTCCGGTCAGGCTCGCAAGTTGCCGCCGCCAATCGAGTTCGTCGACAAACGCCCGTGAGTTACGCCATCCGGGTTGTACTTTGACGAACAGTTCGAGGAATACCTTCGTTCCTAACATGCGTTCCATGTTAAGTCGGGCGGTCGTACCGATTTTCTTGAGCATCTGGCCCTTTTTACCCACGAGGATGGCTTTTTGTCCGTCCCGCTCGCAGTAGATGGTTGCGGCCACGCGGGTAAGTTTGGGACCTTCCTCAAACTGCTCGACCACTACTGTGGTTGCGTGCGGAACTTCTTCTTTGGTGTCGTACAAGACCTGCTCGCGGATCAATTCAGCGACCATAAACCGGACCGGTTGGTCTGTGATTTGATCTTCCGGGAAGTAAGGTGAGCCGGAAGGCAGGCCCGCGACCATCAAATCCAGCAGGCGATCCAATCCGTCCTTCTTTAGAGCGGAAAGTGGAATCACCTGGGCAAACTGGTGGAGCCGCTGATACTCCTCGATGATCGGCAATAGTTTTTTCTTGTCCTTCAGCAGGTCAATCTTGTTCAGAAGCAAAAACACGGGCGTGCCGCCCTGATTGGCCATCTTGATGGTGGCGTTATCTTCCGGACTCAGGCGCCGGGTCACATCAACGATCAGCAGTATGAGATCGGCCGACTGCAGCGCCTCTCTTACTTCCACCATCATCCTTCGCCCCAGAGAACTGTCAGGCTTGTGTACTCCGGGCGTATCGATCAAGATGACCTGGGCGCCGGAACGGCTGCCTTTTTTCGGAACATGAACGATTCCCTGGATCCGGTTCCGCGTGGTTTGCGGCTTGGGACTGATGATGGCGAGCCGCTCACCAACCAGCGAGTTCAGCAGAGTCGACTTGCCGGCGTTGGGGCGACCCAGAATGCACACAAATCCAGAGTGAAAAGCCATGAGTGAGAGAACTCGAGGGCAGGATCAACCAGATCGCACTACCCGGGGAGACTATATCAGTTTCATCTGGCGCGGTTCGACGGCGACGATTCGAACTCGCTCCACGCGCCGGTCGGTCGACTCCAGCACTTCGAAACGCAGGCCGTCTTCTTCGATAATTTCGCCCTTCTGAGGAATGCGCCCGGCGAGTTCGGTCACCAGCCCGGCCACGGTAGCCGCTTCTTTGCCTTCCAGACGAATACCGAACAGCTCGTCGAGGTGGTCGACATCCATGTTGCCGGGGACAATATAGGCGTGGTCATTTTCCTTGATGACCTGGGACTTTTCATGTTCGTCGCCGATTTCGCCCACAATTTCTTCCACCAGATCCTCGATCGTGACCAGGCCGGCCACACCGCCGTACTCGTCGACCACGATCGCCATGCGCACGTTGTTCTTGCGCATCTCGCGCAGCAGATGGCTGCCGAGCTTGCTTTCGGGAACAAAGTAAACTTCCTTGCGCATCAACGACTCGACAGTTCGGGCGCGCGCCTCGGTATCCGGCACCTGCAGCACGTCCTGGGCATAAACGATTCCGACAATGCTGTGAATCGAATCGCGATACACCGGCACGCGCGAAAAGGGCTTGGTCCGCAACAATTCCACAAACTGTTCGACCGTGGTATTGACGGGCACGGCGACCATTTCCGGGCGGGGCTTCATCGCTTCCCGCACCGTCTTTCCGCTAAACTCGACGACCGACTGGATAAGGTCGCGGTCGCTGGCCTGGATGATGCCCTCTTCCTGGCCGGCTTCGATGAGCGCATCGACGGCCTCCGCCGGGCTTTCCGGTTCCTCGTCGGCGGGCCGCTTGGTCAATGACGCCACCGACTGCAGAAATCCCAGCATGAGCGTGACCGGCAGCACGAGGTAAACAAATGGCAAGAAGCGATTGAAGACGACGACAACGAGAACCAGGCTCAGCGTCGCTTGCAGGATCTCCTGAAAACTCCACGCCTTGTCGCTAAAAACTATAAAGCCGACTGACAATGCGATAGCGGCCATGGTGACTTGCACCAAAATCGCCATCGACAACGAGGCGCGCGCCCGGCTGGCGCGCAAGTTGGGCTCCACCTTTTTCTCGAACGAGTCAATGTTGTCCTGGAATTCTCGGGAAAGAAACTTGCCAATCTCGGTATAGAGCCGATCGACATAGGACACCAACGTAAGAAGGCCCACTAGCAGGAGGAGCGATGCGCCTACTGCGTAACTCATTGCGCGCGCCTCCGCGATTTGGTGGAGCGTTTCGACAGTTGGTTGTGTCTGCGCGATGTTTGCAAGGTTACGCGGCCACTCGGGCGGCGACTATTCGCACCCGGGCCGGCACTGCGCTCGATGAGCGCTGCCGAGAGTCGGAGTTGCTTACGCAAACGTTCTTCCTTGCGAGCCATCTGGCCGCTGTCGGCCTCATGATCAAAGCCGGCAAGATGCAATATTCCGTGCAGGACGAGTATCTTTACTTCCTCTGCCGCCGAGTGGCCAAGTTGGCGCGCGTTTTGCGCGGCGATCTCGGCGGAAATGGCGACGT
>Ga0193755_1000613_pt1 | contig 10270 bp, 10 predicted proteins | sample H1a2metaG_FD_144921 | JGI IMG/M metagenome (GOLD analysis project Ga0193755, IMG submission 144921) | Soil microbial communities from a riparian zone of the East river system, Colorado, United States - H1a2 | ecosystem: Environmental > Terrestrial > Soil > Riparian zone | place: USA: East River...
TCGCGAACATGGTCGAGCCATAGGGGAACAGAAGCTCCGTCTCGCTGATACCGCCCGGATATAGGAGCAACATCCCTGGAGCGGGATGGCTGGTGTGATTCTCGAAATCGAGTCCGAGTTTGCGATCGCCCATGGGAATCCAGGTCGACTCGCCGCTCCAACGGCAGTGGACTATCTTGGACTTGAGCGGCAGCATCTTGCGAATCACAGCCACCGTTTTGGGCGCGGCTTGCTCTTCCAGCCGCGCCGTGAACGTCAGGGTTCCCACGCGGATCTTGAGCATGCCCAACACTAACCGTCCAACGATTTCGACGCACGTCCTCGATACCACGCGCGGCGAGCCCGCCGCCGGCGTCGCGGTGACGCTCTGGCGCCTCGACGGCAAAGCGCCCGTATCGCTGGGGACGCGCGAGACGGATGCGGACGGCCGCATCGGTGACCTGGGGGATGGTGCGCCGTCGGCCGGCACTTACCGGCTGTCATTCGAGGTCGGCGCATACTATAAGAAGAAAGGGACCGCGGCGTTCCTGCAGCGCGCGACCCTCGACTTCGAGATCACCGAAACCAACCGTCGCTATCACATCCCGTTGTTGATGTCGCCGTTCTCGTGCGCCAGTTATCGGGGCAGCTGAACCTTTTTGAGCATGCGGGACCGTTGCTGGAGCGGCTCCGTGCTGAGGAGCCGTTCCCGAGTGGCGCGGCGCTGCTCGCGCGCGCGCGTGCGATCCTGAACGACCTGTCAGAGGCCGAGCAAATCGCTGTGATCAACGCGCATCCTCGGATCGGCGAGCGCCCGGACAAGGTGTCGGCTGCGTCGTTCCGGGAGCAGGGCTATCACCACGACACGACGCCGCCCGAGGTCTTCCTGCGACTGGCCAGTCTCAACGATGAGTACGAACAGAAGTTCGGATTCCGCTTCGTCGTCTTCGTGAATCGGCGACCCAAGGAGGCGATCGTGCCCCTGCTGCAGGCGCGGCTGCATGGCTCGCGCGACGAAGAACGGCGCATCGCGCTGCGGGAGATTCTGGCCATTGCTGAGGACCGGCTGAAACGGGAGGAAGTAGACTAGTCCATGTTCGCCCTGATCAAGCTGATTCAGTCGCTGTTCGGCGCGCTGCATTCCGAGGGCACGCCGGGACAGCTCGCCGCCGGGATCGTGCTGGGCTCATTTCTCGGACTGACGCCCCTCTTCAACCTCCACAACATCTTCATCTTCGCGGCGCTGGTCCTGCTGAACGTCTCCTTCGCGGGAGGCATGCTGGGCTGGGTGCTCTTCGTCCCGATCGGATTCCTGCTCGACCCGCTGTTCGACTGGATCGGCCATCATTTGCTGCTTGCTGAATCGCTTCGCGATTTCTGGACGTCACTCTACAACACGCCGATCGTCCCGCTGACCAACTTCAACAACACCGTCGTGCTCGGCAGCTTCGTCTTTGCGCTGCTGTTGGCGGTGCCGCTCTTCTTTGTCTTACGCTGGGCCGTGGCGCGCTATCGCGTGACCGTGGGCGAGCGCGTCCGGCAGTCGAAGTTCTACCGCGCGGTCACGGCCTCGAAGGTCTACAACGTCTACAAGATGTTCCGTCCATGAAGATCAAGATCTTCCGCTGGCGCGCCGTAGGCCCATTGCTCGTGCTGTTCGTCATCGGTTGCCTACTGTGGTGGGTCTTCGCCGATACGATCCTGCGGCGCGAGTCGCAGAAGGTCGGTACGCAGCTGCTGGGCGCCAAGGTCGAGATCCAGGATCTGCACCTCGATCTCAAGCGCGGCGACGTCACGATCCGCGGCCTCACGATCGCCAGCCCGCATGAGGCGTTCAAGAACCTGCTCCAGGCGGACGAGCTCGTCGCCGATATCGACATGATCCCGCTCACGGAGAAGAAACTCGTCGTCGACCGCATCGTCGCCAAAGGGCTGCGCTTCGGCACGCCGCGCACAACCGACGGTCGAGTCGCCGCGAAGTCGGGCGATGGGATCGCGGGGCGCGTGCTCGCCGAAACGCGCGAGTGGGCGAGTCAATTCCAGATCCCGGTGCTGCAGCTCGCCACCGGCAAGATCAACATTGACTCGCTCGATCCGCGGCGGCTCTCCACGATTCCCGCCGCCGCAGCGCTGAGCGCGCAGGCCGACTCGAGCCGCCGCGCCTGGCAGGCGGCGTACGATTCGTTGCGCCTAGGCCCGACCCTCGATTCGGCGAGCGCCGCGCTCGAGCGGCTGCGGCATGCGCGCGCCACCGATCTCGCTGCGCTGAACGACGGTCGGCAGGCGATCGATCGTCTGAAGCGCGCGCGCGATCGCGTCACCGCGCTCGAGCGCAGTGTGAAGAGTGGTATTACACAGCTCCAAACCGGTCTTGCAGGTTTGGATAGTGCGCGCCGGCGAGACTATGCCTTCGCGCGCAGCCTGCTCAAGTTGCCGAGCCTCGATGCGCCGGAGATTGGCGCCGCGTTGTTTGCGCCGGGCGCCATCAAGCCGTTCGAACGCGCCCTCTACTACGCGCAGCTGGCGCGCCGCTACATGCCGCCCGGACTGCTGCCGCGTGCCACGACCGGGCCGAGCCGCGTGCGTCGCGCGGGGGAAGACGTACGCTTCCCCAAAGAGCGCGCGTTGCCCGCGTTCCTGCTCCGCAGCGCCGAGCTGTCGTTCTTGCTGCATCCGACGTCCGACCAGCCGCAGCAATACGCCGGCCGGTTGACCGGCCTGACGAGCGAACCGGCGCTGTACGGCCGGCCCACGACCTTCCGGGCCAGCGGACCACAGCTCGCCGCCGGCGCACTGCTCGATCACGTGCGCGGCATCCCGGTCGATACGGGGGGTGCGACGGTCGGTGGAATCACGCTGCCGGCGTTCCAAGTCCCGGGCGTGCCCTTACGGCTCGACCCGGGCGCGGCCACGACGCAGCTCGGCCTCACTCTGAACGGTGACACGATCCATGCGCTCTTCGCGATCCGCTCGACACACGCGCGTTGGATGCGCGATTCAGGATTCGCAAACAGCACGATCGGCGATCTGATCTGGCAGGCCGTGTCCGGCATCTCGAATCTCGACGTCGAAGCGCGCCTCTCAGGCGCGCTGCACCATCCGGATCTCGCCGTGCGGTCGAATCTCGACCAGGCAGTCGCGTCGCGACTGCGCGCGGTCCTCGGCGAGCAGGTCGCCGCGGCCGAGAAACAGATGCGCGACCGCGTCGACGCGTTGATCAACGACAAGGTGGGCCCGGTGCGTGCGCGCGTGAACGAAGTGCAGACCCAGGGGCAGGCCCAGATCGCGCAGCAGCGGGCTCGATTGGATGATCTCCAGAAGCAGCTCGAGCAGCGTCTGCCATGACCCTCCAAACGCTGCAGCACCCGACGGCGTCTTAGTTCAGTGCCTCAGCCGGATGATCTGGTCGCGCGTGCCCAGGCCGGCGACCAGACTGCCTTCCGGGAGCTGTATCGCCAGCACGCCGGCCGTGTCTATGCACTCTGCCTCCGTCTGACGGGCGACGGCGGCGACGCCGAGGACCGCACCCAGGACGTCTTCGTGCGGCTCTGGGACAAGCTGCGCTCCTTCCGGGGCGACAGCGCGTTCAGCTCGTGGCTGCACCGGCTGGCCGTGAATGTGGTTCTGAACGAACGTCGGACGACGAGCAGGCGGGAGCGACGAGTCATGCCGGCGGACGATCCGGACAGTGTTGTAGGGGCCCAGCATGCTGCGCCCCTCCAGAACTCGACGGGGCTGAGCATCGATCTCGAGCGAGCGATCGCGGAGCTGCCGGATGGAGCGCGGGAGGTATTCGTGCTGTATGACATCGAGGGCTACGGTCACGGCGAGATCGCGCAGCTCGTGGGTATAGCGGAAGGGACGTCCAAGGCGCAGCTGTTTCGCGCGCGGCGCCTGTTACGGGAGAAGCTGGAGCGATGAACGAACGCGAGCTGCAAGACGCCGTCAACCGGCTGCCGAAGAGCATCGAGCCGCCACGCGATCTGTGGCCGGGAATCGAGGCTGGGCTGCGCCAGCCGCGGCGAGTGTGGTATTGGCTCCCGCTCGCCGCCGCGGCCGTGCTTGTCTTCGTATTGCTCGCGCGGGCCGAGCGCAGCGCCTGGGACGTCACGGCGCTCGCGGGCCGCCCCCTCATCGGCACCAGGCGGCTCGCCGCATCGGGCCGGTTGCGGGTCGGCGACTGGTTGCAGACCGACGACTCCTCGCGCGCGCTCATCGCCGTCGGACGGATCGGGCAGGTGGAAGTGCGGCCGGACACGCGCCTACAGCTCGTCGTCGCCAAAGCGAACGAGCACCGCCTCGCGCTCGCGCGGGGCACGATCGACGCCAAGGTCGACGCGGTGCCGCGCCTCTTTTTCGTCGAGACGCCGGCCGGAACGGCCATTGACCTCGGCTGTGCCTACACGCTCGAGACCGATTCCCTCGGCAAAGGACTGTTGCATGTCACCGCGGGGGAAGTCGAGTTTCAGACCGGGTCTCGCTCGTCGCGTGTACCGCTTGGCGCGTTGATGCAGATCCGACCCGCCACGGGACCCGGCGTTCCGTACGTCGAGGAGGCGCCGGCGCCGTTTGTTCGCGCGTTAATTGCGTTCGATTTCGAGCGGCGTGGCACCAGAGCCCGCGCGGTTCGCACCGTACTCGCGCTGGCGCGTCCACAGGATGCCATCTCGCTCTGGCACGTCCTCCAGCGCGTCGATCCGCCGCTGCGCGGTGTGGTGTACGACCGCCTCGCGGCGCTCGTGCCGCCGCCGCCGGGTGTCACGCGACGCGGCGCCCTCGCGCTCGAGTCGCGCGCGCTGGAAGGCTATTGGACGAAGATCCAGCGGATTCATTTCCGCATCATGGTGTTGCGGGGCGTGCGGGAGATCGATCCCCGCACCGGTTTGGCGAAGCCTTGACACACGCTTGACGGCCTCCGGCAATGCTGCTACGTCGTCAATCACGACGTTCAGTCTTCAACCCGGAGTCCGTTCATGACGAACCGCCTGTATCCACTCACGGTCGCGCTGCTTCTTGTTGGTGCCGCTTGCAAGGACACGCCGTTTGAAGTCTCCTCACAGACGGTAAGGGCCAACTCATCCGAAATCTCGGTGATGACGCAGAATCTGTACGTGGGGGCGGATGTTGATCTCGTAATCCGCGCGCTGGGCACGCCCGATCCTGGCGACGACTTTCCGGCGCTGCAGCTCGCGATCGAAACCGTGGCCAAAACGGATTTTCCCGCTCGTGCGCAAGCCATCGCCGCGGAAATCGCGCGCCGGCTGCCGGACGCCGTGGGACTGCAGGAGGTGTCGCGGATCAACATCGATCTGCGCCCGCTCGGCGCTCCGTTCGTCGTGGACCAGGACTTTCTGGCGCTGATCCAGGCCGCGCTGGCCGACCGCGGGCTGAATTACCAGGTGGCGGCGACGTCAGACAACATCAACGTCAGCCTCGTGGGAGGCCTGGTCCGTCTCGTGGATCATGACGCGCTGCTCGTCAATGCCGATCGCGTGAGCGTCAATGCGGCGAGCGGTCAGGACTTCTCCGTGAACCTCGGGCAGGTTGCTCAAGGCGTCGTGCTGATTCGGGGTTGGGTGTTCGCCCGCACGACGATCGATGGCCGAGCCGTCACGTTCGCCAGCGCGCACACCGAATCGAACCTCGCGGGTGCGCCGCCGGGATTGCTCGAGCAGATTCGCGCCGCCCAGGTCGGCGAAATGGTGGCGACGCTCGGCGCCGGTGAGCCGATCGTGCTGATGGGTGACTTGAACGACACCCCAGGCTCGCCGATGTATGGCGTGCTGGCGGCCGCGGGCTTCACGGACACGTGGACCGCGATGCATCCTGGAGCCGGTGCCGCAGGCTTGACCTGTTGCCACGTCGCTGACCTGTCGGACCAGCTCGCCAACTTCGATCAGCGCATCGACTACGTCTGGACGCGCGGGTTCGCGCGGGACGACGGCAAAGCGCAGGGCAGCATCGATCGCTTCGGCGATGTGCCGGCGGATCGGCTACCTGGGCCCGCGTACCCAATCTGGCCGTCGGATCATGCAGGGTTGGTGGCGGCGCTAGATAAGCTTCCCGATAGGTAGTTTGCGAATGCGTTTACCAGTAGCCGCAAATATCGCATTACAGACCGCGGGGGCGATGGGTGGTGTCCCGGGCTCACCCACGCCTCCCGGAGCCTCGTTGCTCGGCATGATGTGCACCTCCACCACCGGCATCTCCGCAATCCGCAGCATCTGATAGTCGTGGAAGTTGCTTTGCGTCACGCGTCCGTTCTCGATCGTGATCGCGCCCTTCAGTGCCGCGGTAAGCCCGAACACGATGCCGCTCTGCATCTGCGCTTCGATCGTGCTCGGATTCACGTGCATACCGCAGTCGATGGCGCAGACGACGCGATGCACGCGCACGTCTCCCGCGGGCGACACGGACACCTCCGCGACCTGCGCCGCATACGACTCGAACGATTTGTACACAGCGATGCCGCGCGCGCGTCCCGCGGGCAGCGGCGTGCCCCACCCGGCCTTTGTCGCCGCGAGCTCGAGCACGCCGCGGTCGCGCGGTGCGTTGGTCAGGAGTCCCCGGCGGTATTCGTAGGGATCCTGTTTCGCCGCCACGGCCAATTCATCGATGAACCCTTCGACGGCGAACGCGTTGAAAGAGTTGTTCACCGAACGCCAGAAACCGACCGGGATGCCGGTATCGGTGAGCTGATAGTCGACGTGCACGTTGGGGACGGCGTACGGCAATCCAACGCCGCCTTCGACCGCTTCCCCGTCGAGGCCGTTCTTGACGGTCTGGGGAAACATCCGAGCCATGATCGATGGCGCGACGATGCGATGCGTCCAGGCGACGGGACGTCCCGCCGCATCCAGTCCGGCGCGCAGCTGGTGATAGTTGGCGGGTCGGTATTGCGCGTGCTGGATATCGTCTTCCCGCGACCAGACCACCTTGACCGGCGCGCCGGCTGCTTTCGATGTCTCGAGGGCTTCCATGATGAAGTCGAGCTCGAACCGCCGGCCGAAACCGCCGCCGAGATAGGTCGTGTGCACGGCGACCTTCTCCGGCCCGACCCCGCCGATTTGAGCGCCGACCATCTGGGCGCCCGTCTGGAACTGCGTCGGCGCCCAGATGTCCACGGCATCGGCACGCACGTGCGCGGTGCAATTCATCGGCTCCATCGTGGCGTGCGCGAGGAACGGCATTTCGTACACGGCCTCGACTCGTTGCGCCGCGCCGGCCAGCGCGGCCGCCGCGTCACCGTCGTGTCGAGCGACGGCGCCATCCTGGGTGGCGCGCTGCGCAAAAAGGCTGGAGATGCTCGCGCTCGAGACCTGGGCAACCGGGCCTTCATCCCAGGAGACCTTCAGGGCATCGCGACCCTGTTTCGCCGGCCAATAGCCGTCGCCCACTACGGCGACGCCACTCGAGATCTGCACGACACGCCGGACACCGGGGATTGCCGTCGCGGCGCTCGCATCGAAGGTGCGGACCTTGCCGCCGAACACCGGGCTCCGCGCCACGAGTGCCGTCAGCATGCCGGGCACGCGCACGTCGATTCCAAACTGCGCCGTGCCGTTCACCTTGAAGCGCGTATCGAGGCGTTTCGTCGGTTTGCCGGCGAGGCGCCAGTCCTTCGGATCCTTGAGCTGTACGTCGGCAGGGACGGGAAGCGCCGCCGCCCGCTGCGCCAGCGCACCAAACGTGAGCCGCCGGTTGGTGCCCGTGTGAATCACCGCACCCGCTTCGGCACGACAACTCGCGGGTTCGACACCCCACGTTTGCGCCGCCGCGGCGATCAAAACGCTGCGCGCGCGCGCTCCCGCCTCGCGCAGCGGCTTCCACGCCGCCCGCACGCTCGAGCTGCCGCCCGTGCCTTGCAGGCCGAAGAGCGGATTGATGTACGCCTTGTCGGCCGGTGCAAACTCGAACCGGATCTTTGTCCAGTCGGCTTCGAGCTCCTCGGCGAGTAGCATCGGAAGCGAAGTCGTGACGCCCTGACCCATTTCCGACCGATCGACGATCACCAGCACGCTGTCGTCGGTCCCAATCCGGAGCCATGCGTTGGGCGCAAACGGCGCCACCCCGCGGCGGTTCGGGATCTTGAATCCGATGACGAGCCCAGCGCCGATCGTCCCGGCGACCTGAAGAAAGTCGCGGCGTTCCATCAGGCCTCCTTTGCCGCACGATGGATCGCGGCCCGGATGCGCTGGTACGTCCCGCAGCGGCAGATGTTGCTCATCGCGGCATCGATCTCGGCGTCCGTCGGCTGCGGCGTGCGGCCCAGCAACGCCGCCGCGGCCATGAGCTGGCCCGACTGGCAGTAGCCGCACTGCGGGACGTCTTCGGCGACCCACGCCTTCTGCACGCGGTGCGTCGATGTAGGGCTCAGACCTTCGATCGTGGTGACGGGGCGGGTGCCCACCGCGGAGACGGGGAGCACGCACGAGCGCACTGCGTCGCCGCCCAGATGCACAGTGCAGGCACCGCACTGTGCGATGCCGCAACCGAATTTCGTCCCCGTCATTCCAAGATTGTCGCGCAGGACCCAGAGCAGCGGCGTGTTCGCGGCGACCTCGGCGGTCCGGCGCCGGCCGTTCACCAAGAGGGTGTACGAGGGCATAGGCAGGGCCTCGGTGTAGGAGGTGAGTCAAACGTGGCGGAGAAACCGAGAAGTGGCTAGTAAGGGTGTTCCATGACGAACTACGCTCGTCGCCTCGGCCTGTTCTCCGGTACGATGGCCGTCGTTGGTGGGATCATCGGGGGCGGGATTTTCCGCACGCCCGCGACCGTCGCTGAACGACTCGGCACGCCGGGGGGAGTCCTTGCCGCGTGGGTGATCGGCGGCGCCGTCGCGCTCATTGGCGCGTTTTGCTGGGGCGAGCTGGGACAACGGCGCCCCCGGGCCGGCGGTGGGTACGTCTACCTGCGCGAGACCTTCGGTCCGCTGTCGGCATTTCTGTATGGTTGGACGCTCGTGCTCGTCATCGCGACCGGTGCAATCGCCGCCGTCGCAGTGACATTTGCCGACTACACCCTCGCGCTCCTGGGCCTGTCGCACCGCTTCTCGGTGCCTTTGGCCGTGGCTGCGATCGTCCTTCTTGCGGCCATCAACTACGTCGGCGTCCGTCCCGCCGCGATCACGCAGAACATCTTCACAATCTTGAAGCTCGCGGCTCTCGCGATGCTGATCGGCGCGGGAATCCTTCTCACTGCACCTACCGCCTCCTACCGCCCCTTACCGCCCTCTACCGCCGGAGTGGGCGCACTTGGTTCAGCACTGGTTCCGGTGCTCTTCACCTACGGCGGCTGGCAACAGACCAACTTCATTGCCGAAGAGATCATCGAGCCGGAGCGCAACCTCCCGCGCGCCTTGGTCCTCGGTGTGACGATCGTCGTCGCGGTGTACCTCCTGACGAACCTCGCCTATCTCCGTGTCCTCGGGCACGCGGGGCTGGCGGCGAGCACCGCACCGGCCGCCGACACGATGAAGGCGGTCCTCGGTCCTGCCGGCGGCAAAATCATCGCGGCCGGGATCGCGCTGTCGACCTTCGGCTTTCTGAATCTCGTGATTCTGGTGACGCCGCGCGTGCTGCAGGCCATGGCCGCCGATGGCGTGTTCTTCCGTCGCTTCGCCGTTCTGCATCCCGCCTACCAGACGCCCACCGCTGCCATCGTCGCCCTTGCCACGTTCGCGGTGGCGCTGACGCTGACGGGGACGTTCGGGCAGCTGGTGGATTACGTGACGTTCGGGGATTGGATCTTCTTCGGATTGACGGCAGCGGCGCTATTCATCTATCGCAAACGAGACCAGAGTCCGATATCCGGTTTTCGCGTTCCTGCCTATCCTGCCACGGTGATTATTTTTGTCCTTGCCGCGGCCTACGTCGTATTCAGCTCGATCGTGTCCAACCCCCGCAACGCGGCGATTGGGGCCGGGCTGATCGGACTCGGAATCCCCGCGTTTCTGTATTGGCGGAGCCGCCCGTGATTCACCGGGCCCCCTCCAAGAGTTCCTTGACCCACCGAGCTGTGATACACTCGGTGACCATCTTCCCACGGTTGTCCGTGTCGGTGGGCCGAGAGCCGTGCGCCAGCAGCAACCGAATGATCCTCACTTGTTGCTCTTTCGCACTGGCCGTTCCCGAGCCCCCGCGTCCCGTGGTTTGCACCGCCAGGTGCAGCGGAGTGGAGCCACTCTTGTTCTTGCCACGTGGATCTGCGCCGTGGGCCAACAGCACACTGACCGCCGCCGCGCAGCGTGTGCGCACCGCTCGGTGCAGCGGCGCCACGCCGCTGTTGTCCG
>Ga0193755_1000614_pt1 | contig 10254 bp, 8 predicted proteins | sample H1a2metaG_FD_144921 | JGI IMG/M metagenome (GOLD analysis project Ga0193755, IMG submission 144921) | Soil microbial communities from a riparian zone of the East river system, Colorado, United States - H1a2 | ecosystem: Environmental > Terrestrial > Soil > Riparian zone | place: USA: East River...
GGTGGTGAAGCGGCCGTTCGCGTCGAACGTCGCGATCGCGTCCGAGGCCGACTCGAACAGATTGCGGTAGCGCGCCTCCGACCGCGCGAGGGTGTCCTGCGCCTGCTTCTCTTCGGTGACGTCGCGCAACGTCGCCACCGTGCCAAGCAGCTCGCCCTCGACCACTAAGGGGGTAGTGGATACGGCGACGACGCGCTCGTCCCCGTTCGCGCCGACGATCTTTGTCTCGTACCGCTGCTCTTCGCCCTCGACCGCCCGGTGCTCCCGCTCGGCGACGTGCTGCCGCTCGGCGATGGCCACGAGGTCGTCGATCGGCGTTCCCGGGAGGTCCTCGAGGGGCCGACCGAACAACTCGGCCGCCGCGCGGTTCGCGGTCAGCACTTGCCGATCCACCCCGGTCACCACCACTGCGTCGGCGAGGGCGGCCACGATCTCCGACGCCACACGCAACGGGTCGAACACCCGGCGCTTGGCTGTAGCGTTCGGCGATGCCGGCGGCGGCCGCATCCCCCGTGTCGGTGAAACGCGCCTGCCCTTACTCATGAGTCGTACGACGCCACCATGGCTGCTTTCATCAGGTCGAGACTCTTCAGCGCCGACTCGGTGACGCTCTGCGGCGCCTCCCCGCGCTTGACGCAGCTCTTGATGATCTCGAGGGCATGGATCGGATGCTCGTCGTCGTACTTCGCATGCTCCTCGAGCCACCAGCGCCCCCGCGGGCCGATCTTCTCGTTCTTCGCGAGCCCGCGCAGCGCCTTCTCCGAGATCTTCTGCGCCACGCCCTCGACCGCGTAGTTGGTCGCCGACACCGCCGAGCCGAACGTGGCGCCACGGCCCATCTCGGTGAGGTAGCCGTGGAACTCCTTCACCTCGGGGATCATCGGCTCCGGAATCTGGAAGCGCTCTTTGGGGACGTTAAACCCGTCCCCCATCGCGCGCCACATGGCGTCGTGGCGCTTTTCCACGCGGATGTTGTCGCGGAAGAAGACCTTGCCGTCCTCCGGCGAACGGTCCAGCAGCACCTGCAGCCACTGCGGGAAGTCGCGGATGATCGGGTAGAAGTTCACGAGGAAGTTCTGGATTTGGCCGTCGACCAGCTGGTTCTCCGAGGCGTCCACGATCACCGGAGTGTCGAGGATGGCCTCACGGCTCGGATCCAAAACGGCATCCAGGTCGGCCACCCATTTTGGGTGGGGGGTCACCTGTACGGACATCGGGTCTCCTCCCAGGGCGCTCGAGCAATGGAAAAAGGGGTCTCGCGCGGGCTCCAAATGTAGCGCCGCAGTCCCTCTGCACAAGTTCATGCGGCCTTACAACTTGTGCGAGGGTGATCGGGATGGCTGTGAGCGTCATTACCGCGCCAAGCCCCCGACCCGTTGACGCGATATATCGTCCAGTAATATCTTCGCGTTACATCGCACACCACGGAGCAGGTATGACTCGGCATTTCGGCTGGAACGCGTTCGCCTTCGGCTTCGGTCCCCGGGGGTTCTGGGGAGGCTCACGAGGGGGGGGCCGGCGCCGCCAGTGGTTCGAATCCGGAGACATGAAGTACGTGATCCTCAAACTCGTGAAGGACAAGCCGCGCCACGGCTACGAAGTGATGAAAGAGCTGGAAGAACAGATGCACGGCTGCTATTCGCCGTCGCCGGGCACCGTGTATCCGACCCTGCAATGGCTCGAGGACGAAGGGCTCGTCGTCGCGAAGGATGTCGAGGGAAAGAAGGTCTACGAGATCACCGAGGCGGGGCGCAAGTTTCTCGATGAGCACCGCGACATGGTGGAGGACATCTTCGACCGTGTGCGCGAGGCCGTGGACCGCACGCTGGGCGGCGCGATGGGCGACGTGAACCGCTCGCTCGGTCGCCTCGTGAAGGCGGTGTATCGCACCGGATGGAAGGCGCGTGACGAGGCCACGCGGCAACGCCTGGTGGCGATCCTCGACCGGGTGGTGGGCGAGGTGGAAGGCCTGGTGAGCTGAGCGAGCCCCAGGTCGGGCGCTCACCCGCCCGTGCCGAGCTCCGCTTGGTGCTCGATGACGCGTCCGACCAGTCCGTAGCGCCGGGCTTCTTCGGCGGTGAGCCAGAAGTTGCGCCGGGTGTCTTCCTCGATCCGCTCGAGCGGCTGCCCGGTCTGCTGGGCGAAGACGCGGTTCAGCCGGTCGCGCATCTTGAGAATCTCGCGCGCCTCGATCTCGATGTCGCTGGCCGAGCCGCCGGAGCCGCCCGCCGGCTGGTGCAGTAGGAAGCGGGTGTTCGGCAGGCAGTAGCGGTCGTCGCGCGGCACCGAGACGTAGATCAGCGCCGCGATGCTCGCCACCCACCCCGTGCCGACCATCCGCACCCGCGGGCTCAGGAAGCGCACCAGGTCGTGAATCGTGTCCCCGGCTTCCACGTGGCCGCCCTGGGAGTTGATAAACACCGTGATGTCCTCGCTCGACTCGCCGGCCAGGGCGAGCAGCTGCGCCATCACGCCTGCGGCGACGCGTTGGGTGATCTCGCCGCTGATGATCACCGTGCGCGCGCGAAACAACCGCTCTGCGATGAGGTTGTACGGCGGTGCGGCGGCCGACTCCAAGGGGGGCGGGGGCAGCTCTTCCATCGGCTCTCCGGGGTTGGTGGCCATCGTGAGACTCCGACGACTTACGTTGCAGCCCCGCGGCGTTGTCGCAGCTCCTCGAGCGCCCGCGTGACGTACACCCGGGTCATTTGCTTCCGCCAGGACAGATCGAAGTCGGTGTTGTCCATCGGCTTTGCGGGACGGTAGGCGGCGTCCGCGGCGGCCGCGATGGCCTCGTCCGAGAAGTCGGTTCCCGCCAGTGCCGCGCCGGCTTCCGGAACCTCCTGCGGCCAGCTCGCCACGCCGCCGAGCACGATCCGGGCTTCCGCTACCACTCCCCGCTCGCCGCTCCCTGCTCCCTGCTCCCACTTGACCCACGCCGCGACGCCCAGCACGGGGAAGTCGAACGATCCGCGGCGCCGCAGCTTGTGATACACCGCGTCCCAGCCATCGGGTGCGGGGAGCCGTACTGCGGCGAGGACCTCGTCCGGCTGCTTCGTAAGGTAATTGATCCCGTCGTTGTGATAGAACCGCGCCGCGGGCACGACGCGCTCGCCGCCCGGGCCGACCAGCACGTAGTCCGCGCCCAAGGCCACCATCACCGGCGCCAGGTCGGACGAGCTGACGGCCCAGCAGCGGGGGGACGAGGGCGCCACCCAGCAGATGTGGCCGTCCTTCTTCATGCAGAAGTCGATCGCCTTACGCCACTCGTACGTCTGATTGTAGTAGTTGCAGCGCGTGTCGAGACAGAGATTGCCGCCCAGCGTCCCCATGTTGCGGAGTAGCGGGGTGGAGACGAGTGCGGCGGCATGGGACACAGCGGTAGTCGACTGACGGACGGGCGGACTGGTGGACAGGTCGGTGAGCGTCACGCAGGAGCCGATGGTACGTCCGTCCGCACGCCGCAGTTCCGGTATTCCCATCAGCGTGATGACGACCTTCGGTTCCTGATGCCTGCGCTTCATGTTGGGGTACAGATCAGTCCCGCCAGCGACGAACATGCCGTCCGGTCCGGCATCGGCCTTCATCACCAATGCTTCATTCAGCGTCCTCGGCTGCAGGTACGTGAACGACGGGAGTCTCAGCATCAGTCTCTTGCCGCCTTTGCCACCCTTTGCCCTTTGCCGCCCTCTGCCGCCCTCCCGTCTCCCCCCTCCCACGGCGGCGGCACCCGCGTCGGCTCAGGCCACGGAATGTCGGGGAACGCCGCCGGTCCAAACCGCGGGGCTTCGCCCTTTTCCTTTCGCCGCAGGGCCTTGAAGACCTTCTCCGGCGTAATCGGCACCTCGTCGATGCGCACGCCGACCGCGTCGTACACCGCGTTCGCGACCGCGGGCGGGACCGGCAGCAGCGGTCCCTGGCCGCACTCCTTGGCCCCGAAGGGGCCGTTCGGATCGGGGTCTTCGACCACGTAGGTCACGACGTCGCACATCTCGAGCGTGGTCGGGCTCTTGTACTCGAGCAGGCTGGGAATCTTGTGGACGACGTTACGGTTCCCGCGGTAGGCCATCTCTTCCATGAGTGCTTCGCCCAGGCCCATGTACACGGAGCCCTCGATCTGGCCCATCACGGTGGTCGCGTTGATGGCGCGCCCAACGTCGTGCGCGATCCAGATCTTTGGCACCCGGACGATCCCGGTCGCGGGATCGACGTCCACCTCTGCGACGCAGGCGCTGTAGGAGTAGGCGGGCGAGGGACCCACTCCCGCGCCGCGGTACCTTCCGGCGGACGGGGCTGGCGTGTAGGAGCCCACCGTGCCGATCGTCCCCTCCGCCGCCTCCGCGAGCTGCACCGCCTCGGCGAACGTGAGCCCGCGTTTGGGATCCTGGACGTCGAACACCCGCCCCTCGGCGAAGCTGACGCGCTCGATCGGGGTCTCGAGTTTCTTCCCGGCGTGGAGGGCAATGACGTCGCGGGCGCGCTCGGCCGCCTGGATCGCCGCGTTGCCCGTCATGAGCGTGACCCGGCTGGAGTAGCTGCCCAAGTCCACCGGCGTGAGATCGGTGTCGCCGGTGACCACGGCGACGTCGAGCGGGTGGAGGCCGAGCACCTCCGCGACGATCGTGGCGAGGATCGAGTCCGAGCCCTGCCCGATCTCGGTCGAGCCGCAGAACACCGTGACCCCGCCGCCGCGATCGCACTTGAGCTGCACGCCCGAGTGCGGCATCGCGTTCCAGTAGATCGGCAGTCCCGCGCCGGTGATGTACGACGAGCACGCGAGTCCAATCCCCTTGCCGTAGGGGAGCTGCTTGAACCTCTCCTTCCATCCCGAGCCGCGGATCACCTTCTCGATGCAGGAGCCGAGTCCCATCGAGCCGATGCGCAGCCAGTTGGCGGTCAGCGAGTTGGCAGGAACCAGATGTTTGAGACGGAGGTCGGCCGGATCCATGCCGAGCTGCTCGGCGAGCTTGTCGAGGTGCACCTCGAGCGCGAACCGCGGCTGGGGTGTCCCATGGCCGCGCTTGGGCCCACAGGGCGGCTTGTTCGTGAAGACTCTCGCGCCTTGAAACCTGTAACGTGGAACGTGATAGGTGACGGTCTGAAGCGCCCCCGTGTAGTACGTGCTCGCGACTCCGTAGGACCCGTAACCGCCGCCGTCGAGCAGCGACTTGAAGTGCATGCCGGTGATGGCGCCGTCTTTAGTGACGCCCGTCTTCACCCACATGAGCGTGGGATGGCGCCCGCGGTGGCAGTAGAACACCTCCTCGCGCGTGAGCGTGATCTTCACCGGGCGGCCGGTGAGCATCGCGAGCTTCGCCGCCACGATCTCGTGACTGAAGGGATCGCTCTTCCCGCCGAAGCCGCCCCCGTTGGGACAGGCGATCACGCGGATACGCGCCGCCGGGAGGTCCAGCACCTTGGCGAGCGCCCGGTGCACGTAGTGCGGCGTCTGGGTCGCGCTCCAGAGCGTGAGCTTGCCGTCGGGCGGGGGGGAACAGTCGGCCACCGCCGCGTGCTGCTCCATCGGCAGATGCGTGTTTCCCTCGAAGAAGAATACGTCCTCGCGTACGACGTCGGCCTGCGCCAGGCCTCGCTCGACGTCGCCGAACTCGAGATCGATCAGCTTGTGGATGTTGCCGGCGTCGGCGTAGTCGTGGATCGCCGGCTCGGGATGCTCGAGCGCGTCGAGCGCATCGGGGAAGGCACGCAGCACTTCGTATTCGACGGTGATCAGGTCCAGCGCCTGAGTCGCCGCTTCCTCGGTGGTGGCCGCGACGGCGGCCACGGGGTCGCCCACGAAGCGCACCTTATCGAGCGCCAAGGCGTGCTCGTCCTGGCTCACCGGAAGGATGCCGAACGGGATCGGAAGATCCTGTCCCGTCAGCACGGCCTTCACACCCTGCAGCTGCGCGGCCCCCGCTGTGTCGATCGAGAGGATGCGCGCGTGGGGGTGGGGGCTGCGGAGCAGCTTGGCGAAGAGCATCCGGGGCAGGAACAGGTCGTCGGCGAACCGCGTGACGCCCGTGACTTTCGCGGTCGCATCCACCTTGCGGTGGGCCTTTCCCACCACCCGGAACGGCGTCGGCCTCTTACCGGACGCCATACAGGGTCTCCGGCGCCGGCTTCGCGTCCTCGCCGCGCATGCGAGCCGCCGCCAGCTCGACGGCTTCGTAGATTTTGATGTAACCGGTGCAGCGGCAGAGGTTGCCTGAGAGCGCCTGCTTGATGTCGTCGCGTGACGGGCGCGCGGTCGAGGTGAGGAGCGCCTCGGCGGCAAGCAGGAATGCCGGTGTGCAATAGCCGCACTGCGCCGCGCCGAGCTCGGCGAATGCCTCTTGGAGCGGATGGAGCGTGCCGCGCTCCGCCATGCCTTCCACAGTTTTGACCCGGTGGCCGGCGCAGGCAAGGCCGAGCACCAGACAGGAGAGGACCGGCGTGGCGTCGACGAGCACGGTGCAGGTGCCGCATTCGCCCAGCTCGCAGCCGTGTTTCGTGCCCGTAAGCCCCAGGTCCTCGCGCAGCACCTCGAGCAGCGTCTTGTGGGGCGCGAACGCGACCTCGACGGCTTCGCCGTTCAGCTCGAGGGCGATCTTCTGTTTCGCATCGGGCATGGGTCCCGAAACGTAATATCCGGCACTTCGAATCGCCCGGTGGGGATTGATAAGGGGGCGGTGGGACGTCAGCTTTCGCCCTCCCCAAGCCGACGAGCATCACATGCGCGTGATCTGGAAGGTGGCGGTCGGGCTCGCGTTCGTACTGACCGCCCGTCCGCCTGACCGCCTGACCGCGCAGGACTACCGCGCCCGGGCCCTGCGCATCCTGGCGACGGTCCCGCTCATCGACGGCCACAACGACATCCCCGACGCGATCCGCGAGCGAGGCGGCCTGGACTCCGTGGATTTCGGCGTGCTCCAGCCGAAGCTCATGACCGACATCCCCAAGCTCACCGCCGGTGCCGTGGGCGCGCAGTACTGGGCGGCGTACGTGCCCGTCACCACGCTCCACGGGGGCGAGCATCCGGCGGTGTACGCGCTCGAGCAGATCGATCTCGTGCGCCGGTTGTGCGGCAAGTACTCACGGACCTTCGCCCTGGCGCTGACGGCCGCCGACGTCGAGCGGAATTTCAAAGCGGCACGCGGCAATGCGACCAGCTTGAACTACGAGCGGCCGCGCGCGACCGCGACGCGCGACTCAAAGATTTCGTGCCTCATCGGGATCGAGGGTGGCCACGCCATCGAGAACTCGCTCGGCGCACTGCGGATGTTCTATGAGCTGGGCGTGCGCTACATGACGCTTACCCACTGGGAGACCATCGATTGGGCGGACGCGGCCACCGACAGCGCGAAGCACGGCGGGCTCACGCCGTTCGGCGAGGAGGTGGTCCGCGAGATGAATCGGCTCGGCATGCTGGTCGATCTGTCGCACGTGTCCGATGCCACCATGGTGGACGCCATCCGCGTGTCCCGCGCCCCGGTGTTCTTCTCCCACTCGTCCGCCCGGGCGCTCGCGAACCACGTCCGCAACGTCCCCGATTCGATTCTCAAGATGGTGCGCGCCAATGGCGGCGTCGTGATGGTGAACTTCAACCCGGGCTTCGTCTCGGAGGCGGTGCGCGTGTACGAGGACAGCATGGCGAGACGGGCCCGCGCGCTGCGCGACTCGGGCGTAGTAGCCGATTCGCTCAAGGCGTGGGGCGCGCGCGCTCCGAAGGCGACGCTCGCGCAGGTGGCGGACCACATCGAGCACATCCGTGACGTGGCTGGCGTCGATGCCGTCGGGCTTGGCTCCGACTTCGACGGCATCACCGAGGTCCCCGTGGGGCTCGAGGACGTGTCGAAATTCCCCGACCTCATCGCGGAGCTCTTGAGGAGAGGGTGGAGCGACGATGATGCCAGAAAAGTCGCGGGGCTCAATGCGCTGCGCGTTCTGCGGGCGGCTGAGCGGGTGGCGGCAGAAACAGGGAAAGGCAAAAACTAGACGCACAGACGCCACAGGGGAGAACAGGGGTCAGCTTACAGGAATGCCTGTTCACTCACCCCTGTCTACCGCTGTGCGTCTGTGCGTCTAGCCGTTGACGGTTCTGTTACCTGCTTTCCTGCTGACTCAAAGCCTTTCCTGGTCATCTCTCCCCACACCTGCTTCTGCCGGAACACCAACCAGAACGCCTTGACGCGCCACCACACCGTCCGCTGCCGGTAGCCGAAGTTCTCGAGCGTCGCGAACAGCAGCAGCCGGCCCAGATCGCCGAGCCGCCGATACCGCTGGAAACTCACCTCCTCGAGCACCACGGCCCAGAGCGACAGCAACATCCCGTAGCCCCACGCGACCAGCACGAACAGCAGCGCGAAGTTGGCGTTCACGGCGCCGAGCAGTAGACCGCCCAGCGTGATCACGTACCCCACCACTTCGACGAGCGGTGCGAGCATCTCACCGAACGTGAAAAAAGGCATCGCGATCAATCCCACGCGGCCGTACCGGGGGTTGAAGAGCATCCCTTTGTACTGCCACATCGCGGCGATCAGGCCGCGGTGCCAGCGCTCCCGCTGGCGCGACAGGATCCGCCCGGACTCGGGGACCTCGGTCCACGCGACCGGGTCCGGGATGAAGGGGATTTCGTAGCGCCGCTTGTGCTGCCGCAGATAGCGGTGCAGGCGCACTACGAGATCGAGGTCCTCGACCACGCTGGTCGCGCGATACCCGCCGATCGCGTGGAGGTATTCCTTGCGAAACAGCCCGAAGGCGCCGGAAATGACCAGGCTGCCCCCCAGCCGGTTCCAGCCGAGTCGGCCGAACAGGAAAGCGCGCAGGTATTCGACCACCTGCACGCCGGGGAGGAACCGGCCGGGGACTCGGGCATCGGTCACGCGTCCGTCCTTCACGGTGCACCCGTTCGCGACGCGCACCGTGCCCCCCACGGCCGCGATCTGGCGGCCGAGCAGGAACGGCCGCGTGAGGCGCAGCAGCGCGTCGGGCTCGATCAGCGTGTCCGCGTCCACCGCGATAACCAGGGGGAACCGGCTCGCGTTGATGGCGGCGTTGAGGGAATCGGCCTTGCCGCCGTTCTCCTTGTCGATGACGAGCAGACGCGTGCGGGTACGCGAGCGGTACAGGGCCCGGAGCGGCTTGGTGGCGATCGTCTCCGGATAGGTGCGCGGCACCTCGTAAAGGTCGAACGCGTGCCGCAGCCGCTCCAGCGTGTCGTCCTTGGACCCGTCGTTCACCACGATGATCTCGAAGTTGCGGTACTCGAGCGTCAGGATGGCGGTGACGCTCGCTTCGATGGTCGCGCTCTCGTTGTGGGCGGGGACGAGGATGGTGATCGGCGGCAAGGCGTCGCTCTGCATGAGCCGCTGGAAGTCTTCGTCCTCCGCCAGCCGGGTCTGCTCCCAGATCTCGGGGATCGAGAGCACGAGCAGGAGCGCGTAGAAGGAATTCAACACCAGGAAGAAGAGCAGGATCGCGAGGTCGCCCCCGTGAATGACGGCGCTCACGCCGCGTATTCCGCCAGCGCCTGCGGGGAGAGGCCGAGCACGAGCCGCGCCATGTCACGGCTTGCCTCGTGCGCGCCGACTTCCACGGCGAGCAGGACGTTGCGCCCCGCCGCGCCGAAGCGGGTGAGGGCGAGCCCAGCCCGCAAACGCACCCACCAGTCGCCGTCGCGCAGCGCGTCCCGCACCAGGGGCAGGGTGGCCGGATCGGCGATCATGCCGAGCGAGCGGACGGCCTGGGCTCGCACGGGCCAAATGCGGTCCTGCGCCAGCAGCCGCAGCGCGGCGATCGACTCCGCGTGGGGGTACTTCCCCAGCGCGCGGGCCACCTGGCTGCGGACCTCCTGGTCGCGGTGCGTGGCGAGCGCGGTGAACGGCTCGCGCAGGTCCGGATGGTCCAGGCGCGCGGCGAACTCGACCACACGCGGGAGCCGGGGATCGTCTGGCCGCCCGAACAGCTGCTGCAGGTGGCGCACCACGGCGGGACGCGCCTTCTTGAGCGCACTCGCGTAGTACGCCTGCACCGTGGGCCCGAGCAGCGGTAGCTGATCGAGCGCCGCGGTCACAAGGACCGGACTGGTCAGGCGCTCGAGCGTGGTGGCGGCTGCGACCTGCACGGCGGGATGGTTATCGCGCAACAGGCGGAGCACCCGGCCGATGTCGTGCGGCGTTGCCGCGACAGAGAGGAAGCGCGCGCACTCGAGCCGCTTCCACCAGCGCGCCGACCGGTAGTTCGTGCGCAGCACGCGCGCCCACCACTGGTGGG
>Ga0193755_1000616_pt1 | contig 10234 bp, 8 predicted proteins | sample H1a2metaG_FD_144921 | JGI IMG/M metagenome (GOLD analysis project Ga0193755, IMG submission 144921) | Soil microbial communities from a riparian zone of the East river system, Colorado, United States - H1a2 | ecosystem: Environmental > Terrestrial > Soil > Riparian zone | place: USA: East River...
CCGCTTCCGCCGCGAGTATTTTGAGCGCATCCTCCATTTCACTGCGGACGTCGGCGTCAAGCTCAGTTTGCGACCGGCACTGTAGAGCGTCGATTGCCATCCGCGAGCCGATTTGGCCGAGTGCCCACGCGGCGTGACCACGCACCAAAGGCTCCTCGTCCTCGAGGGCTCGAATCAACGCCGGCACTGCTTCGATACTCTTAAGATTTCCTAGGGCGACCGCAACGTTGCGCAAAAACCCACGCCGTTTGGCGCGCAGAATCGGACTACCTCGGAAACGTTGGCGGAACTCGGCTTCAGTTAACGACAGAAGCGGGATCAGTTCCGGCGCATGCAGTCCGGCTCTTGGCTGATATGCGGGCTCCTCGGTCGTGCCCGCCTTGACATTATAGGGACAAACCTCCTGGCAGATGTCGCAACCGAAAATATGATTGCCGACAAGCGGGCGTAATGATCGAGGCATCCAATCTTTCAACTCGATGGTCAGATAGGAGATACAGCGGCGCGCGTCGAGCACATAGGGGCCTACGAAGGCGCCGGTGGGGCAAGCATGAAGGCACAATTCGCAGGCACCGCAGCGATCGCGAATCGGCCGATCGTAAGCGAGCGGCAAATCCAGAAACAATTCTCCCAAAAAAAACCACGAGCCCCTGCGGGGCGAAATGAGGTGCGTATTTTTACCGATCCAGCCGAGCCCGGCGATACCGGCGAAGTCTCGCTCCATAACGGGACCCGAATCGACGAAGGCTTTGCCTCGCACGTGACCATCATGGAGTTCTCTAATACCCGTGAGCAGCGCCTCCAGCCTACTCGACATCAAGTCGTGATAGTCGTCACCCCAAGCGTAGCGCGAGATCCATCCATGGGTCGGCGAAGAAGCCGGCCGCGAATATCCGGTGTAATAATTCATCCCCACGGAGATCACGGAGACTGCCCAGGGCACCAGCGTGCGCGGATCGCGCCGCAGCGACTCCGTGCGTTCCATATAGGCCAGCTTGCCGGCCAAGCCCTGACGCAACCATTGGGCGAAAGATTGTTCGTGCGGCGGCGGCCTCACCGCTGAGATGCCGACGAGCTCGAAAGCCAAACTTTGAGCTTTTTCCTTGATCTGAAGCGATAAAGCAGCTTCGGCACGCTGGGGCGGAGGCTTCATGAAAAAAAACCGGATACACCGAACGGCGGGCTAACGATCAACAGGCGGTGAGACCTTATTAACTTATCGCAATGGCCGATCAGTGATAGGAGACTTTGTTATCGGGATCAGAGGTTTCGCCGTCGAGTAAGGGTTTACGGCCTGCAAAGCCGTCTTCGATGCGATGCCAAAAACCCACACTCGGCTCACCGATCTGCCAGCAAAGAAAAACCACTTCCGCGCCGAACAAGCAGGGGAAATCGATCAACCCCTGCTCCACCCCCTTACACAGGCAGCCATAACTATTGATCTCGTCGACCCAACCTTTTACCTGCCCAATCAACCTTGCGATCTCGCCGTCGTCGCGCAGGCGATTCATCAGATGGGGCGCCTCGGGATCGAGCCCTTCTCGGCGAATCACGGTTTCACTGGCGCCCTTGAGACGCCGGATATTTTCCAGAATTTGCTCCACCAGCGGTCGCAGCGTAGGTAGCAAACCGTTAGCTTCGTCAATGGTAAAAAGTCGCGGATAATTGCCTTGAGAATCCATAAGAGATATTTGTGCCGGCCAACTTTGAGTGATCGCTAAAACTTTTCCAACCCCTAGAGTTTCATGTCCTCGCGGATCTGCCGCAGCAGAGCGATATTGTCTGAGTGCCCAGTCATCACGGCCGTCACCGCGCCACGAATCGGTCTGCCGAGCAGGTATAGATCGCCGAGGATATCGAGGATCTTGTGGCGCGCGAATTCATTCGGGTAGCGCAATTCGGTGTTCACAATTTTCTCATCGTCGATAAGAATGAAATTGCTGAGCCGGCCGCCGTTCGCCAATCCCATGTTCTGCAGCTGCGCGATGTCCTTGAGAAACCCGAACGTGCGCGCGGGGGCGATCTCGGTTTTGAAATACTTAGATCCCTGAAACACGTAGGTATGTTCTTGTTCGCCCACTGGCTTCGGATAGCGCAAAACGTAGCGAATGGAAAACCCTTTCGCGGGCTCGATGCTGATCGATTCGCCGCCTTCGGCACCTACCCGATACTGACGTTCGATGACGATGGCGGCACACTCTTCGTCTTCTTCCTGGATCCCGGCTTCTTCGATGGCCTGACAAAATTCCAGCGCGGAGCCGTCCAAGATCGGGATTTCGCCCTGCACTTTGACTAGAAGGTTGGTGATGCCGTAGCTATGCAACACCGCTAGCAAGTGCTCGACGGTGCCGACTGCGTAATCTTTAGAGCGCAGCGAAGTCGCGTAACCCGTGGAGCCCACATAGTCTAAGTGGGCGGGTACCGTGACATCGCCTGAGATGCCAGTAAAAAGGATTCCGCTATGCGGCGCCAGCGGATGCAAGATGAGACCAGTTTTGACACCCGAGTGCAGCCCCTGTCCGGAAAGCACGACGCTCTTCTTCAAAGTCCGCTGCTTAATGGTAGGGTTCGCGGCTACACTTTTCGACGTGGGCGTCGCCCTCGGGGCGCGCAATCTAGTCGCCCGACTGCCGGCGTGCTTAGGCTCGCTTGCCCGGGGCAGTTCCCCCAGGGCGCGCTGCACGGTTGACAATAGTCCGTCCAAGGACACCGGCTTCTCGATAAAATCAAAGGCACCGAATTTGGTCGCGGTAACCGCTGTATGGATATTGCCGTGGCCGGAAACCATGACGACGTTAATGTCCGGCTCCTGGCTTTTGATCTCCTTGAGTAAACCGATGCCGTCCATCTGCGGCATCCAGATGTCGAGCAACACCAGCTCGGGTCTTTGTTCCTTAATGATCCGCAGCACCTGAGTGCCATCGGCGGTGTCCAGGACCCGATAACCTTCGTCACTTAGAACTTCGCGCACAGACTCGCGCACGCCATCCTCATCATCCACAACTAAAATCGTCTTGGGCGCCACCGGCTCTTCCACGGGTCCTCCTGATTCTTTCTTAAGAGTGTAGCGCATTTTTCACCGATATCGGAATAGCCGTATCCTGCCCCGCCGGCAATTCGACGATGATGCGCGTTCCCTGGGGATCGTTAGGCCATGCGCGAATATAGCCGCGATGATCTTCAACGATCTGGCTTACAATGGTTAGACCCAGGCCCGTGCCGTTTTCCTTAGTAGAAAAATAGGGCTCGAAAATCTTGCTTCGAATATCAGGCGCGAGGCCGCATCCGTTGTCCGCGACTTCCAGAGTTACCTTGCCGCGCGCGTTTTCATAGTTCGTCGCCAGCTTGATTTCGCCGCTGCCCTGCACGGCAGCAACTGCGTTGTCCAAGAGGTTCATCAGCACTCGTTTCATCTGATCGCGATCAAGCTCCACCGGAGGGATTGCGCCGGGGCGAAATTGAAATTGAATACCGGAATGCCCTTCCTTGAAGAGCACCAAAGCTTCGCTGACGATTTCGTTGAGATCGTGTGACATGAGCTGAGCGGATGGCAGGCGCGCGAATTGGGAAAATTCATTGACCAGTTTTTTAAGATCGTCCACCTGCTGGATGATCGTCGCGGTGCATTTATCCAAAATCCCGCCGTCCTCTTCCAAGATCTTCGCATAGCGCTTGCGCAGCCGTTCCGCGGATAACTGGATCGGCGTGAGCGGGTTTTTGATTTCGTGCGCGATGCGCCGCGCAACCTCGCGCCAGGCTTCCATCCTTTGAACTTTTTGAATTTGCGTGATGTCCTCAAGAAAGAGCATCGTCCCTAAGATTGACCCATCGTCGTCGTGCAGCGTCGCCGCGCTGACCACTACGTTGCGCAGCTGCTCGTGCAACGACAGTTTGATCTCTCGTTCGATGCTCTCTCCTCCCTTGACGCTGTCCACAATCTCGCGAAGCCCAAGCAGGGGTTCGGCGCGAAACACCTCTTGGTAGTGTTTTCCCAACGCGCGCCCGGCCGCCACTTCCAAGATCTGCTCGGCAGCCTTGTTCCAAGTGGTGATCTTACCGGACGGGTCCACAGACACGACGCCCGCCGCGATGTTCGCCAACAGGGTTTGCACCACATTGCCGCGCCGCTCGAGCTCGAGCTTGATTTGCTTCAAATCACCGGTCATCTGATTGAACGAATTTACCAATACACCGATCTCATCGTCCCCCCCGGCCTCAATTTTATAATCCCAGTTTCCCTGAGCGACCTGATGCGTGCCTTCGGCGAGCTTTTGGATCGGCACAGTGATTCCTTTGGACAAGTAGATACCGCACCATGTGGCGGCAAAAATGATTACCAACGTAATGAGCAGCATGGTCAGTAGATAACTATTTTTGACCGGCGCTTTGAGAAACGTCAGATACTTGTACTGTTCATAGGACTGAGAAATTTGGATTGCTCGCTTCGAAATGCTCTTGGGCACATAGTAGTCGACGACGACGACGCCGAGGATCCGCTTATCGCGCGCGTAAATCGGCACGCCGCCACGAATCACGTCGCCGTCGCCGAACGCTTGAGTGCGCGTCACTTCGAGACCGCGCAAAGCCCGATTCAAAAATTCGCTTTCCGGCTTGATCGTCACGCCGGTGGGTACCTGCTGATTGAAGGCCACTACGAACGGCTGACCATCAGGGGAAAACAACTCGACCGTGCCGAGATTATATTCACGCTGCTTGGCCTCGACGAACTTTTTCAGGTCTGCCAGGCGCGGCTGTTCGGCGAGCCCTTCAGCCGTGATCCGCTGACTCAGTTGACGCGCATAAAAAAGCGCGTTGTTGGCGGAGTTTTGATAGTAAGTTTGACCGATTTCCAGCGAACCTTGCAGCGCGCTTTCGACCTTGGAATCAAACCAACGGTCAAACGATCGCCGCAGCAAACCTCCCGCAATCATGAACAATAACACGCTGGGGACCAGCACCATCGCAACAAAGGCCAAAACCAAGCGCGCCTGCAGGCGAGAACCAAGCATGCGCCGCTTGTGCTCGACGACCAGTTTGACCAAGTTGCGAACGACCAGAAACACGAGCAAACCCAGCAGGATAATATTGACGTTGATCAACAGGAAGAAAACGATATTGCTGCCGAGCGAATACTCCGGCGCAACATCAGGCAGCTGGACTTCGAAAAAAATCAGCGCCGCAACCATCAAGGCGGTGACGAGGATGACGATTCCTTCGCGCTTGCGGCGCTTGTTCTCCTCGATTTTGAGGCTTTGCTCGACATAGCTGGCGGGATTGGCTACTTCCATAAACGCCTTGACCGAGGGCTACCTTCTAAAAAAATAAAGGACAAGAGAAATTATCAGACTGATGAGAATGCATGTCGCAAGCGGAAAATAAAACGTGAAGCGCTCCCGCTGGATCGTAATGTCCCCTGGCAAATGTCCCAGCCAGGGTAATTTGCCGACCAGGGAAAATACCACTCCGACAATCACCAAAAGAAGGCCAAGATAGATTAGTGTCTTGCCAATCCCCGCCATAGCCGTATCCCTGTTAGTTTGAAATAATGCTCCGGCAATCCGGCCCGCTCAAAATAGACTCGGCTGTTTACGCGGCTGATTCGCAGCCGCGGTTTTTTGCGTTCTGCCGAAATGATCGAATGCCAGCGCGGTCGCTAGACGTCCGCGCGGCGTTCTTTGAATAAACCCCGCCTGAATCAGAAATGGTTCGTAGACGTCCTCGATGGTATCCTTCTCTTCGCCGATGGCGGCGGCCAAAGTCTCGACGCCGACCGGACCGCCGGCAAATTTATCGATCAAAGTCACGAGCAGCATGGTGTCCATCTTGTCCAGTCCTAGTCGGTCCACCTCCAGCATGTTGAGCGCGTCGTCCGTGAGCCGCTTGGTGATCGTGCCATCACCCTTCACTTGCGCGTAGTCGCGCACCCGGCGCAGCAGTCGATTGGCGATGCGCGGCGTGCCGCGCGAACGGCAAGCGATCTCCGCGATGCCGTCGTTCTCTTCGGGAACAGCGAGAATAGCGGCCGAGCGCTTGAGAATTTTAGTGATCGCGCCGGTGTCATAGAAGTCGAGCCGATGAATATGGCCGAAGCGGTCGCGCAGCGGCGAAGTCAAAAGCCCGGAGCGCGTCGTCGCCCCGATGAGGGTGAAGTGCTTGAGCGGCAGCTTGATCGAGCGCGCCGCGGGCCCCTGACCGACCATGATGTCGATCTGATAATCTTCCATCGCCGGATAGAGCACTTCTTCGACGACGTGGTTCAGACGATGGATCTCGTCGATGAACAGAACATCGCCCTCTTCGAGATTGGTCAGCAACGCGGCAAGATCGCCAGGACGCTCCACCACCGGCCCTGACGTGGCTTTAATGTTGACCCCCATCTCGCGGGCGATGATATAGGCTAATGAGGTTTTGCCTAATCCCGGCGGACCATGGAAAAGAATATGATCGAGCACGTCATGGCGCGCTTGAGCTGCGGTGATCGCGACCTTTAGATTCTCTTTAACCTGCTCTTGGCCGACGTATTCGTCGAACCCGCGCGGCCGCAGGTTAACTTCGAAAGTTAGGTCTTCGTCGATTTTGGTTCCGTTGAGCATGATTCAAATCAGCGCCGGGGCCGCCAAGCCCTTACCGGCTTAGCAGCCGCAGGCTCTCTTTCAACACGCTTTCCAATGAATGGTCGCCTTTTTTGAGAACCTCTCGCACCGCCTTTTCCGCGTCAGGTCTTTTATAACCCAGATTGACCAGCGCCGAAACTGCATCCAGCATCAGCTGCGAACCGACTTCGGGTTTCGCGCTTTCGGCGCCGATCGGCGCCAAGGTTGCGAGCTTGTCCTTCAGCTCAACGATCATGCGCTCGGCGAGTTTCCGGCCCACGCCAGGGATAGCGATCAACCGCGGTTGATCGCCTTCTCGTAGCGCGCGAGCCAGTTCCTCTGCCGGGATGCCGGACAAGATATTGATGGCCAGCTTCGGACCGATTCCCGAGACGCCGATGAGCAGCAGAAAGATTTGTTTCTCGGGAAAATCGCGAAACCCAAAAAGCTGCAACGCATCTTCGCGAACATGGGTGTGAATTTGCAAGCTCACCGGCGCGTTGATTTCCGGCAATTGGTAAAACACGTTCAGCGGGATAAATATCTGATAGCCCACGCCGCCGACATCGACGATGATTTCGCCGGGAATCTTTTGGGCTAACGTCCCATGAATTTGCGCGATCACGTCGAGATTTGCATGCGCTGGGAAAGCGCCCTTCGCCGCCCTTAGCGCCGCGAGGCCGTTTCGAGATAGTCACGCCAGCTGGTCGCTTTGACCCGCCCATTTAACGATCGAATCACCAGATTTTGAAACGTCCGACGATGCGCATGGCAAATGGCGCTGGCCAGCGCATCGGCTGCGTCGGCGCGGATTGCACCGCGCAGACCGAGTAGCACATTCACCATCCGTTGCACCTGCTCTTTGGTCGCTTGGCCGTAACCCACCACGGCAACTTTGATTTCCGCGGCGGAATATTCGGCGACGCCGAGCTCACGCTCCGCCGCCGCCAGCAGCGCCACACCCCGCGCTTGGCCGAGCTTTAGCGCGCTTTGAACATTGCGCGAAAAAAATACTTTTTCCAGACTCACCATAGATGGCTGGTAGCGCTCGATGACTTCGCGCAGTCCGTGGTGGATCCGGCTCAAGCGCAACGGCAAACCGATGGCCGCAGTGGTAATTATCGTTCCGTGGGAAATGTGATGAAGCTGATTGCCCGCGGCCTCGACGAGTCCCCAGCCCGTCACTAGCGATCCAGGATCGATGCCGAGAATGATTTCGCGATGGGGCGGTTTGGCGCTGCTCTTTGGCATCGGCGCCACTGGTTTAGCTCGCCTTGTCCATCAGTTCGGTGGGAATGTTGAAGTTCGCGGCGACGCTTTGCACGTCGTCGTGATCTTCCAATTCTTCGCTGAGCTTCAAAACCTGTTCCACGTTTTTGGCATCGACATCGACGGTATTCTTCGGCACCAGTGTAACCTGCGCGCTCGATACGGAGATCTTTTCCTGATCCAAACGCTCTTTGACCTTTTCGAAATCTTCCGGCCGGGTCACCACTTCGAAGATCTCGTCTTCGTCGCGCACGTCTTCGGCACCGGCGTCGAGCACAATGTCCATTAGTCGATCTTCATCGACTTGGGATTTTTCGACGGTGATCCATCCCTTCTTGTCGAACATCCAGGAAACACAACCGGTCTCACCCATGTTGCCGCCATGCTTGGTGAACATCCGGCGAATCTCGGAGACCGTGCGATTTTTGTTGTCGGTCAAAACCTGCGCGATGATCGCCACGCCGCCGGGGCCGTAACCTTCATATTGGATTTCTTCGTAGGTCACGCCTTCGAGCTCGCCCGTCCCCTTCTTGATCGCCCGTTCGATGTTGTCGTTGGGCATGCTCTGCGCCCTTGCGGTCAGCACCGCGGTGCGCAGGCGCGGGTTGGAATTCAAATCCCCGCCGCCCATGCGCGCTGCGACGGTTATTTCTTTGATGAACTTAGTGAAAAGCTTTCCCTTCCTAGCGTCCTTGGCCGCCTTTTTATGCTTGATCGTGCTCCACTTAGAATGACCGGACATAAAAGAACCTTTCCTTCAAAGTCGTTCGTAAACTATCATAAACACCATGCCGCGTAAACCGCGTGCTGCGCCCAAGATTGACCCACGACGCAAACGTGTGATTTCACCGCTCATCGCGTTCTACGCGCAGATTTTTGGCGTTCAAGGCCGGCTTTTCGCTTACGAGTTGTTGAATACGGACAGCTCCTAAGCAAATTTTTGCCAGGATTGCCTTTTCTCTCGTTGCGCTTTCCGATATATTCGCTGGCAATGACGTATCGGGCCGCGCTCACGTCCAGATTGATCGGCTCTGGCCCTAAGTTCCGTCGCGCCAGAGCGCTTAATCTGCTTCTGCTGTTCGCGTTCGTCCTTGGTTGCTCGATACCGCCTGGCAAGGTGCGCCTACCCCCGCTGCCGGAGGGCCGGGTCAGCCAGATCGGCATCGCATCATGGTATGGTCCTGGATTTCACGGCAAGGCCACCGCAAGCGGCGATGTCTATGATCAGAACGAGCTCACTGCGGCGCATCAAACGCTGCCGCTCGGCACACGGGTCATGGTCACCAACACGGAAAACGGCAGCGCCACCGAAGTCACGATCACTGATCGTGGGCCGTTCGCCAAGGGACGGATCATCGATCTCTCTTTCGCCGCTGCTCAAGCGCTCAACATGATTGGTCCCGGCACGGCGCTGGTTCGCATCGACGTCCTCGACAGCCCGATACCCATACAGACGGTGCGCGCGTCGCTCGACTATACCTTGCAGGTGGGCTCGTTTTCCCAGTTGGAAAACGCTCGGCAGCTGCGCGACCGCGTCGCCAAATCATTCAGCGATGTAACCATCGCGCCGCTCCAATCCAAGGATACCACCTATTACCGAGTGAGCCTGGGAACCTTCTCGAGCCGGTCCGACGCCGAAGAGCGCGCCCGCCAACTCACCCAGGCCGGCTACTCGGTCATCATCATGGAGAAATAGGTGGATGAACCGAACGCGCTAACAAGCCCGGCAACGTTTTGTCGCCTGCTCAAATCGCCGAGTCGACTGCTGCTTGTTTTTGCCGCGCTCAGCGGATGTTTGTCACCGCCGCCAATCACTAGTCCCGCGCCGGACGCCTTTGCTCAGTTGACCAAGAGCGTGGCCGAATGGCGTGAACTGCCGCTTACTCGCACCCTGCGAGTTGAAATTCGACCTGCACAAGCGAGCAAAATTCCATCGCAGCTTGCTCCAACTGAGTATTACGGCGCGGTGCCAATCCCGCAGATTGAATGGGTGTATAAGAGCATCGGCTTGTTGTCCAACGACGTTGATCTAACCACCGCTCTGGCGGAATATGAAAAAATACTTCAACTGTTCAGTTACGATCGCGCCAAAGGCGTGATCGCCATATCCTCCGACGTAGGCCGCCTAGGCACGCCCTACGAAAAAATCAATCCAGCCACCGCTGAAGAGTTGCCCGCCGTCATCGCCATGGCGCACGCGCTGCAAGAACAACGGTTCGGTTGGCGCGAAAGAATCGACTCCGCCATGTTCGAAGATCATCGCGCAGCGCTTCGCGCCGTCGGTGCCGGCGACGCGCTGTTTACGGCAGTGAGCCGCGCCGCTCGACCGGACAACCGCAAACTCTCAGCCGCGCAAGTTCGGAGCATGCTTC
>Ga0193755_1000617_pt1 | contig 10228 bp, 7 predicted proteins | sample H1a2metaG_FD_144921 | JGI IMG/M metagenome (GOLD analysis project Ga0193755, IMG submission 144921) | Soil microbial communities from a riparian zone of the East river system, Colorado, United States - H1a2 | ecosystem: Environmental > Terrestrial > Soil > Riparian zone | place: USA: East River...
GCGCTTCCCACGTCGCGCCGCCGTCACAGGAACGTTGGATGACCTGCCCGAACCAGCCGCTCGACTGCGATGCGTATAACCGGTCGGGATCGGCGGGCGATCCCTTGACGTGGTAGATCTCCCAGCCGGCGAAGAACGGACCGCGCACGTCCCAGCGCTGTCGCTTGCCATCCGCCGCCAGAATGAAGGCACCCTTCCTTGTACCTACCAGGACCCGGACCGCGCTCATAGTCTTACGTTGCGCGCGCGGGACAATTCTTGCCAGGGTGGGAGAGAGGCCATGAAACAGCGCAAACTGGGAAAAGGCGGCCTGGAAGTCTCAGCACTCGGACTCGGCTGCATGGGAATGAGCTTTTCCTACCCTCCGTTTCCCGACAAGCAGGAGATGATCTCGCTGATTCGGACCGCATTCGAACGCGGCATCACGTTCTTCGACACCGCCGAAGTGTACGGCCCGTTCACCAACGAAGACCTCGTCGGCGACGCGGTGGCTCCCTTCCGTAAACAGGTCGTGATCGCCACGAAATTTGGCTTCCGATTCGCTCCCGACGGGAAGCAGTTGGGTCAGGACAGCCGGCCGGAGACCATCAAGCAGGCGGTCGAGGGATCGCTCAAGCGATTGAAGACTGACGTCATCGATTTGTTGTATCAGCACCGCGTGGACGTCAACGTGCCGATCGAAGACGTGGCAAGCACGGTGAAGGAGCTGATTCAGCAAGGCAAGGTGAAACATTTCGGGCTTTCGGAAGCGGGAGTGAAGACCATCCGGCGCGCCCACGCCGTGCAACCGGTGACGGCACTCCAGAGCGAGTACTCGCTGTGGTTCAGGCGTCCGGAAGCGGAAGTGATACCGACACTGGAGGAGCTCGGCATCGGGTTCGTTCCGTTCAGCCCGCTGGGAAAAGGCTTTCTCACCGGGCAGATCGACGACAAGACGACGTTCGACCATGGCGATTTCCGCAACGTCGTTCCGCGCTTTACGGCCGAGAATCGCAAAGCGAATCAGACCCTGGTCGATTTGTTAGGCAGGATTGCAAAGCGGAAGGGAGCGACACCGGCGCAGATCGCGCTCGCCTGGCTCCTCGCAAAGCAGCCGTGGATCGTCCCGATTCCGGGAACCAAGAAGGTGAACCGTCTGGAGGAAAACATCGGAGCGGTCAACCTCACACTCACGCCGGACGATCTCCGCGAGATCGACGACGCCACATCAAGGATCACGGTGCACGGGGAACGCTACCCGGAAGAGCTCGAACGAAGGACAGGACTCTAGGCCATGCGCATCGGCATTCTCGGTTCAGGGCTCATGGGCGGCAAGCTCGGCACGATCTGGGGGCGCGCGGGGCATGAAGTGGTCTTCAGCTACTCTCACAGCGAAGCGAAGCTGAAGAAGCTTGCGCGGGACGCGAAAGGGAAAGCCCGGGCCGGCACACCGCGCGAGGCTGCGCAAGCAGACGCGGTGCTGCTCGCCGTGCACTGGTCGCGCGTCGACGACGTCTTGAAGCAGGCGGGCGATCTGTCGGGCAAGGTCGTGGTGAGCTGCTCGCTCCCGATGAATGCGGACGACACCGATCTGGTCATCGCGCATACGTCATCGGGCGCGGAGGAGCTGGCCAAGAAGGTCCCCAAGGCTCGGGTCGTCTCCGCGTTCAGCACGGTGCCGAGCGAGGTGCTGTTCGATGTGTACGAGGCACGGCGCAAAGCGACGAAGCCTAACGTCGTCTACTGTGGGGACGACGCGAGCAGCAAGAAGATGGCCGCTCAGCTGATCCGTGATGTGGGGTTCGATCCGGTGGACGCCGGCCCCCTACGGATCGCCCGCTACATCGAGCCGTTTACACTCCTGATCGGACGACTCGCATACGAGGGGGATAAAGGACCGGAGCTCGCGTATCGGTTCCAGTGGTTCGGGGGGAAGTCGTAGTCTTCAACCAGTCGAGATGGCCGGACGCCCCACGATCGTTTGCGCCCAGGCAACCGCGTAGAGCGCCATCGCGAGCAGGTAGAGGAATCGGAAGCCGAAGTACATGGAGTTGTACTCGAGCAGTCCACCCGCCATGGCGCCGAGCAGGTTGGCCGCCATGACCGCTGCGATGGACCCCCGTGTTCCCAGCAGCGTGGAGAACACGACGCCTGAGAAAAACAACGGCGACGTGAGGAGCGCGGCGCTGGCGATCCGGCCGGCGGGTGTGGACGGGAAGCCCCCAGCGCGTGACACGAACCAGCCCACGGCGAGGCTGACGAGCAGCAGCGCGTAGGCCGGGTGCGGTCGTCGCAGAGCAAATCGATGCACGGCGGCGTTCGCGAGGAAGGCCATGATCAGCACGCCGGCGATCACGATGCCAATCACCTGCCAGGTATTGCCGAACGTCAGCCCCAGCTCCGTGATGGCTTTCGTTTCGACCAGCATGAATCCGGCGCCGAGGAATGCGAAGGGGAGCTCGCCGAACTGGGGGCGCTCCGCAACCAGGGTCCTCGTCAAGAACAGAGAGCCGAGCAGCACCATGCCGAGCATGAGTAAATACGAGACGGGATACACGCGGCGCGGCATATAGAAGAACGGCCAATCGTCGGTCGAAACGTCCACGCGCGCGGTCGACTCCCGGTAGCGCACCGACTGGTCCTGCAGGCTGGTCTCCCCGATGGCTCCAGGCGGCAGCGCGAACGTCCCCTCCTTGGTCTGCAGAAATACCACTGCCCCGTCGTACCCGGCGCTCACGACGGTCGGCGCCGCGCCGTCGAAGGCCTGCCGGAGCATCTCGTACATCTTCCGGCCAATCGCGTCGGTGAGGGCCGAGAACGACACGACCAGGATGCCTCCAGGCTTGAGTCGCGCGCGGGCCTCCCTGAACCCTTCTACTGTATAGACGAACGAGTCGAGACGGACGCTCGACGCGTGGCTCAGCAGCGTGTGGGAGTCGAGCAGTCCGTAGACGATCATGTCGTACGTGCGATCGGTGGTCCGCAGATACGAGCGGGCATCGTTGGCGATGGGACGCACGCGCGCGTTCGTGTAGGGTCGTTCCGGATGATTGGCGCGTCCGGCCCAGAGGATGGCCGGATCGATCTCGATGGCGTCGACGTGGGCGGCGCCGCCGCGCAGTGCCGCGGCGACGTCGTTCCCCGCTCCGGCCCCGACCACCGCGACGTCGGCGGGGGCTGGTCGCACGCGATACGGCAGGTCGTAGTAGTCCCGCACGCGTCTGCGCACCGAGTCGTCCGCCGCGCGCGGGGACGACAGATCGTGTACGCGCTGGTAGTAGTGGCCGGCCGCGCGGATCACCATGAGCCCGGCGTCGCTATAGCCCAGCTCGAGCAGTTGGTAGGGCGAGTAGATCCGTTGCCACGACGGCTGCACCGGCCAGGCCAGGATGACCACGCCGGTGACGGCGGCCGCGAACCCGGGGAGCAGCGTGGTGGGCCGGGGCACGGCGAACAGGAGGATCGCCAGGCAGGCCACTCCGAACCACACGACGGGCGACGTCCACAGCGCGCCGGCGAGCAGGGTCAGCAGCACGCCGGCCAGGCTGCCCAGCAGGTTGAGACCATAGGCGCGGAGGTGTGGACGGCGCGCCATGAGCCGGCCGCACAGCTGCCCGACGGGGACAAACGCCAGGGCCGTGAGGAGGAAGACGAGGCTGAGGAAGAAGTAGACGGCCAGCCACTGCGCCACCGTGCGCGCGCTGCGCGCACCCATGCTCAGCTGCTCGAGGAACGGGATGGCGGTGACGCTCTCGAGTTGCCACGGCTCCAACCCGAATCGGAGTCCGATCAACAGGCCGAACTGCCAGACGAGCAGCGGGATGACGAGCGCGAGGAAGATGCGGTCGCGACTCGCAAGGGCGTACCCCAGGCCGAGGCCGGCGAAGCACGCGAGCAGGCCGAAATTCTTGTAGAAGGCGAAGAACTCGAACACCGTCCCCTGCCACCGGATCACGGCGAGCTCGAGGAACAGGCTCAACCCGGCCGCGCCCGCGATGGCGAGGTCCACATAGCGGAGCGGCAGCGTGTCGAGGAACGCGACTTGATCTCGCGCATTGGCATCGACCGCCGGCTCGAAGCGACGCACCAACAAGTAGAACAGCCAGCTGGCCCCCAGCACCACGGCCACCGCGACCAGGGTGGACCCGAGCGGGACGCTCTGGCGCCGATGGAGCAGGGATGCGACGGTGAATACAGTGGGGGCGAGGCAACTCGCCGCGAACGCGATGATCGTACAGCGCAGGAAGGCCCGGGTCACGGAGGGCCAAATCAACCGGCTGGCGACGACGATGTCCAGCCGGTCCCGTCAAATTCTCATTGATGGACCGTGAGGGTTGCCGAGCCGCTGTGTCCTTCGCAGGTCGCCGTAATCGTCGCCGTGCCCACCGCCGTCGCGCGGACATAGCCTTCCGCGAAAACCATCACGACGGTGGAGTCGCTCGAAGACCACGTGATCGGCCGGCCGAAAGTGACGCCGCCGTCCTCGGCCGTGAGCGTTGCGTGGAACCTCGTGGTGTCATTCAGGGCGAGGCTGACAGTGCCGGGCGTGACGGCGACCGTAGCGATAGGCGGCGGGGTTGACGTGACGGCAATGTTGGCGGTGGCCGTCGGCGACCCGGTGGAGGTGGTGACCGTGAACTGATAGGTGCCCGCTTGCTGGGGCGACGTGTACGTGATGTGGTAGGCACCGGCGAAGATGCCACCGTTGGCAATCGTCCCACCGGTCGCCGACCACTGCAGCACCGCCGCCGCTCCCGAGCTATCGACGCCCCGGGTCGTGATGACCATGACGTTGAGATTCGCGGCCTGCAATGGCACGAGTGAGATGCGGTTTGGAGTAATCTGGATACGCTCGACTCGGGCGATCACGGGTGAGCTCGAGATGTTACAGCCGAGGGCGAGCGTTCCGGCTATCACCGCACCAAGTAGCTTGAACGTGGAAGTCATGGCTCAATCCCCCCCCCGAAAACAAAAAGGTCGCCAGCGAATTGCTGGCGGCCTGGCGAGCATGGCGGTCAGCCCGCCGTAGCCCCATGGCTCTGCGTCACCGTCTTTCGACGGTTTTGCTCTGAGCAGCAGGGGCGAAGATGGGCGAAGCGCCGGGACCCGGTCGTGACCGGGGTCACACGCGTGCGTGGAAGGCTGTAATCTTGAGGCTCCTGTGACCGCTACCGCCCGCGATCAGAACGCCACCGTCGCCGCCGGCTTCCTCGGCTGGACGCTCGACGCATTCGACTTTTTCCTGGTCGTCATGACCCTGACGGCGATCGGCAAGGACTTCGGGAAGTCCGACGCCGCGATCGCCCTCTCGATCACCCTCACCCTCGCCTTCCGACCCGTCGGCGCATTCATCTTCGGCCTCCTCGCCGATCGCTACGGCCGGAAGATCCCGCTGATGGTCGATCTCGTGTTCTACTCGGTAGTCGAGGTGCTAACGGGCCTCGCGCCGAACTACACCTCGTTTCTCGTGCTGCGTGCGTTGTTCGGGATCGGCATGGGAGCGGAATGGGGCGTGGGTGCTTCGCTGGTGATGGAAAAGGTGCCGCCACGGCTGCGCGGCGTCATGTCGGGGCTGCTCCAGCAGGGGTATGCGGCCGGTTATCTGCTGGCCGCCCTGTGTTACTTGCTCGTCTTTCCTCATTGGGGCTGGCGGCCGCTGTTTTTCATCGGCGGCCTACCGGCGCTGCTCGCGCTGTTCGTCCGCGCCCGCGTGCACGAGTCGGAGGTGTGGCGTGAGACGCGGCACGAGACCTGGAGCCACCTCGGGCGGGCGATCCTGTCGAACTGGAAGCTCTTCCTCTATCTGACGGTCCTGATGGCCATGATGAACATGGTCTCGCACGGCACGCAGGACATGTATCCCACCTTCTTGCAGCGGGACTGGGGCTTTGGGCCCAGGGCGCGCGCTGCCGTGACAGCGCTCTCGCAAGTCGGCGCCCTCGCAGGCGGGGTCCTCTGCGGACTCTATTCCGACCGGTTGGGGCGACGCCGGACGATTGGTTTGGCACTCGCGGGAGCCGTGCTGATGATCCCGATCTGGGCATTTGCGCCCGTCACGCCCCTGCTCGTGCTCGGCGCCTTCGCGATGCAGTTCTTCGTCCAGGGTGCCTGGGGCGTCATTCCGGCGCACATCAACGAGCTCGCTCCCGACGGCGTGCGGGGTTTCCTGCCGGGGTTCGCGTATCAGTGCGGCGTGGCGATCGCGAGCCAGATCCCCCACGTGCAGGCGCTCTTCGCCGCGCATTCGAGCTACGCGCAGACCATGGCGCTCTCGGCCGCGCTGGTGTTCATCGTCGGTGCGGTCGTGGCGCTGCTTGGCCCGGAGCGAAGGGGAGTGGCGTTCGGGCGCGGCGTCGCTTGACGACGAGACCGCCGCTCGCCATCGTTCTGACGCGCTTGGGGCGCACGCGGGTCCGCGCGAAGGACTGAGTCCACCCTACCGATCGAATCAGTGCTCGGTTGTCTCCCTGCTGGCCGGCTCGCGGACCGCCGGCGTTCAGCATGGAGGCTTTATGGCAGCCAAGCAGCTTCCCACCCGTCCCAACCTCGATCAGCTCAAACGCCAAGCGAAGGAGCTTCTCAAAGCCGGCAAGGCGTCCGCCCTGCACGACGCGCAAACGATCCTGTCGCGCGAGTACGGCTTCCCTTCCTGGAACGCCCTCCGCGATCACGTGGAAGCGGTGACGCTCGAGTTCGACGCCGCCGTGGACGCGTTTCTCGAAGCGGCGACGGACGAACGCAGCGATCGCGCGGCACGCATCCTGGCCCTGCACCCCGGGATCGCGAAGGCGAATCTCCACGCGGCGCTCGTCCTCGGTGACGCAGACGCCGTCGCCGCGCGGCTCGAGCGAGATCCGTCACTCGCCACGAAGCCCGGCGGGCCGCGCGGCTGGGAGCCGATCCACTACGTCTGCTACACGTCGATGGCGCACGATGCGCCGGTGCGTGCCGAGGGACTCGCAGCGATCGCTCGGCGCCTCATTGCCCTCGGCGTCGATCCGAACACGCGGTTCCCCTGGCTACATCACGACGTGCGGCGTGCGGTGCTGTGGGGGGCGTCGCGCCACGTGCGGTCGCTGCCGCTCGTCCAAGCGCTGCTCGATGCAGGGGCCGATCCCAACGACGGTGTCACCCTGCCCCTCGCGGCCAGCGCGGGCGACATCCCAGTACTCGAGGCGCTGCGCGCGCACGGCGCCAACGTGGATCAGGCGTGGGCCACCGACGGGGCGACGGCGCTGTATGCGATTCTCAACTGGAGTCGCACGCCAGAGGGAGTGATGTGGTTGCTCGCCCACGGCGCCGATCCGAACGCGGTGTTCGCCGAGAACGGCGAGACGCCGTTGCATGTGGCCGCGCGCGGGTGGGATGTTCCGCTCGTCGAGGCGATGGTGGCGCGTGGGGCTGACATCGAGAAGCAGCGCGCCGACGGCCGCACGCCGTACGCGGTTGCCGAGCTGAACGGGAATCGCGCGGTGGCGGATTGGCTGCGCACGCATGGCGCGTCGCCTGAGCTCTCGGAAGTCGATCGGCTCGTCGCCGCGTGCAGTCGCGCCGATCGAGCGGCGGCGGATGCGCTCCTCGCCAGGAATCCCGGTCTGCGCAACGAAATCACCGACGATCACTACATCGCGTTTCACCAGGCGGCCGAGCGCAACGATGTGCGGGCGCTCGAAACGATGCTGGCGTGCGGGTTCGACCCGAACCGTCCCGACCAGGGGATCGGCAAGACGGTGCTGCATTCGGCCGCGATGGAGGGATGGCCCGACGCGGTGCGGGTGCTGCTCGCGCACGGCGCGTCGGTGCATGTGCGCGACCGGGAGTTCAAGGGGCAGCCGTTGATCTGGGCGGCGGAGGGATCGCGACAAGGGCGCGAGGGGCGGGACTTTGCGACGGTGGGAAGGTTGTTGCTGGACGCGGGCTCGCCGGTCGAGTGGGAGACCACCGCCGAGCCGGCGGAGGGGCTGCTCGAGATTGTTACGGCGTGGCGGCGGGGTGAGTCTCGGCGGCTCAGTCTTTGAGACCCGCCACCCTGCCCCGCAACACGGTGATTGAGGCTCTCGGGAGGGTAAACATCGACGGCGGCCCCTGCAGGAGAGTGGCTACCGGCGGATGATCGGGATCAGGATGACTGTTCGGTCCGTCGTTGATCCACACGTACTGCTCGCTGCCCCATGAAACGGACGTGACCGGACCCGAGAAGGACGCCGTTCGTTTGCTCTGCGCGTCGTTGAATACCACGCGCACCGTGTGAGCCTGGCCCGAGTCGCGGTTGACCAGCATCAGTGACCAGTTGCCGTCGGGACGATGCACCGCGTACGACGTTACGAGCAGATTGCCGCCGGCATCGGTGACATCGCTGGAGCTGGGGAACATGTGATGGAGGCCGGCGCGGTGCTGCAGCCACTCGAGGTTGATCATGCGAGCGGCGAAGTAGGTCGACGTGTATCCCTTGATCTCGTAGGTCTCGTCGGAAACGAAATTCGACCATGAGGCCCAACCCAGACACGTGTTTCGTACGCCCTGCGGCTGAATGGGCGAGTGATAGAAGGCCGCGCCTCCGCCTTCGAAGAACGAGCCGATGTTATCAGCCAGCCACAGGCCGCCAAAGATCGTGGTCATGGGCCCGGTCAAGGACCATGAAACATGACTCTCGGTCACGATCAGCGGGACATTGTTCGGCACGCCGTCCTCGCGCCACACTTGCAGGATGTGCTTCATCAAGCGCGGCTCGCTGTAGAGACTCTTCCAGGTGATGTCGCAGGGCTCGAACGGATAGTGTTCGAACGAGACGAAGGCCAAGTCGGAGAGCCGGCCGTGTGCCTTGAGGTAGTCGACAAATCGGCCCATCCACGACGTGCGGCCTTGCGCATCGGGCCACAGCCGGATGTCTTCGTTGACACCCTCGAAAATCGGCCCTCCCAGCCTTAGCTTTGGGTCCACCTTGTGGATGGCTGTGGCCCACTGCAGGTAGAGCGCCGCATAGTCTTCCGGCATGGCGTGCTTGCCATCGGGCTCTTCTCCCATCTCGATGTACCCGATCGAATAGCCGCGCCGCTCGATGTAGGCGATCTGTGCCGCGGCGTCATCGGGCGTACCGTAGAGCATGGTGACCGGAATCATGGCCGGCAGATTGTTCGTCAGGCCGCTGGTGAAGAAAAGGTCGAACCCGGTGTGCTGGTAGGCTCCGCCGTCGTTCACGTCGCCTGCTGAGTGCCAGGGATCAATGGACGAGACAGCATACGTGGTCCGCCGCTCGTCAGGATGCTTCGTCACTTCGACGAACGCTCCGCTCGCATCGAGCGTGCCCGCTTCAATTTGCTGGATGGCGTAACCCACGCAGTTCCGTACGTCGTCCGATCCATGCTCATCGCAGGTGTTGGAAGACTCCGTCATCAGAATTCGCACGTATCGCGTTGTGACCGGAGCGTCGGTAACCTTCAACGTGACACTTCCACCCTGGGCGTTCTTCACAGCACCTGAGGGGAAAACCTTCCATTCCCCCTTCGGTCCTCCATCAAAGTCGAGGGCGTTGGTGCCAACCCAATACTCCACCTGGTAGCTCGTCGCATAGGGGCTCGCCCAGGCGATGCGGATGGCACTCACCGGCTTTTCCGCTTGCAGGTCCACGACCACCCACTGCGGATGCAGTGCATCACTCTCACCCGTGAATTTGCTCGTCAGATACGGGTTGCTCTTCCAATAGGTGAGGTTCGGACCCTGTACCGGACGATCGCCGCTGGTCGCGAATCCCCGGTGCGGCAGAGCATACGCCAGGATGTAGCGAATCGGGTCCTTGAGGTCGGTGCTGCCGGTGAAATACCCGCTGCGATGCGCGGCATCACTCCAGGTGCCGTTCTCGGTCCAGTGCCAGGCGGCCATCCGGAGCTCAGTGTTATTGCGGTAAGTGATCGGTCCCCAGCCGGCTGACAGCGCTTCCTGGATGATGTGAGGCGTGTACACCTTGTTGATGTCCGTGCGCGAGAGGACGTCAATCGAACTGCCGAGCGCGCTATCGGGATCGAACGCATTGATGGCATGGCCCGGGGTGGCGTCGACGCGAACGGTTTGGGCAAACGCAGGGCTGGCGGCCAGCGCCGTCAACAGAAGTGCGACGTTCATTTCAACTTCAGCCGCACGTCCACCCACGCGCCATTCTTCGCACTCGACTCCACCGCCGCATGGATGAACGTGACGCCGTGCGCGCCGTCTTCCACCGTCGGCACGAGCAGCGCCGCCCGATCCGGCGCCC
>Ga0193755_1000619_pt1 | contig 10213 bp, 7 predicted proteins | sample H1a2metaG_FD_144921 | JGI IMG/M metagenome (GOLD analysis project Ga0193755, IMG submission 144921) | Soil microbial communities from a riparian zone of the East river system, Colorado, United States - H1a2 | ecosystem: Environmental > Terrestrial > Soil > Riparian zone | place: USA: East River...
GTGGCGTGCTCTCAGAGGTCCCGACGCGAAACCCCCGTCAAACGCTCGAGGACGCGTCGGCCGAGACGCTATGGCAGGAGCACTCGACGCTCGACGAGTCGCTCGTGAAGACCGTGCACGGCCTCGGCGCCGGCATCTTCGCCTGGACCGTAGACAATCCTGGCGACATCGAGCGGCTCGTGCGCTGGGAAGTCGACGGCATCTGCACCAACCACCCGGAGCGTGCGCGTCCGATTGTGGACGCCTCGCGCGCGTCATGAAGCCTTCCACCCGGGTTGCCGTCATCGGCGCGGGCACGATGGGGCATGGGATTGCCTACGTCGCGGCGCTGGCGGCATGCGATGTCCGCCTCACCGATGCCCGGGCCGACGCCCTGCCACAGGCGTTGGACAAGATCGAAGCTCTCACTGCCGGCGGAGCTGCGCGCGGTAAGATCGTAACGGGGCGAGTCGTCGCCGTCCCCGATCTCCGCGCGGCCGTGAGCGATGTCGAGGTCGTGATCGAAGCGGTCGTGGAGGATCTCGCCATCAAGCAGCGTCTCTTCGTGGACGTCGAGCGTGCGGCGCCGCCGGGAGCCCTGCTCGCTTCGAACACGTCGGCGCTCTCCGTCGCGCAGATCGCCGCCGCGATGACGCAGCCGGCGCGCCTCGTTGGCATGCATTTCTTCAATCCGGTTCACATCATGAAGCTGGTCGAGGTCGTGACCCATGGCCGTGACAGCCGGGAGGCGGCGGACCGGGCCGTGGAGTTCGCCCGTCGGATTGGCAAAGAGCCCATCGTCGTGCGCGATTCCCCCGGTTTCGCCTCCAGCCGGCTCGGGGTGGTCTTAGGACTCGAGGCCATGCGCATGCTCGAGCAGGATGTCGCGAGTGCAGAGGACATCGACAAGGCGATGGAGCTCGGCTACAACCATCCGATGGGGCCGCTCAAACTCACCGATCTTGTCGGCCTCGACGTGCGCCTCGCCATCGCCGAGTATCTGCATGCGACGCTGGGCAAGCCGCAGTACGAGCCGCCGAAGATTCTCAAGGAGAAGGTGAAGAAGGGCGAGCTGGGGAAGAAGACGGGAAAGGGGTTCTACACCTGGAGCGAGTGAGCGGATTCGTTATTCGCATTAGGCGCGCCTAGTCTACTCGTAGCCGGCAACTCGTGTCGGTCGCAGACGATCGCGGAACACACCATCGCCGAGTTGACCGTAGTTTCCTTGGCCCCAGCAGAACGCGGCACCGCTAGCCATGAGACCACAGGTGTGGTTACCGCCCGCTGTAATTGTGATGTATGTCCCAGGATCAGCAATCAACTGCGGAGAAGAGGAGTTGTCTGTGACGCCGGTCCCGAACTGACCGCGCGCGTTATTGCCCCAGCAGTATGCTGCCCCCGCAGTTGTAAGCCCGCACGTGTGCTGATAACCCACGGACACCGACGCCCATTGCAGGTCGCCGGTCACGAGCACGGGTGAGCTGCTCGACTCCATGCTTCCGTTTCCCAGTTGTCCGTAAGCGTTCCAGCCCCAACAATAGACGTATGCGTCCTGCGTGAGGCCGCACGCGTGATTCCCTCCCAAAGCAAGCGATGCGAAGCGGTGCCCTCCAACGACACGCACTAGACTGGCGGATTCGTTGTTCGGCTCGGGAGTCTGACTATCACCCAGGATGCCGTAGTCGTTGATTCCCCAGCAATACGCCTCCCCTTCAGGTGTGAGCGCGCACGAAGTTCCCAAGCCCGCATATACGCTCCCGAATGTCAGGCCCCCCAGAACGCCGACAGGCTCCGCCCTCGCGCCATCGAGCGCTCCGTTGCCGAGGCCACCACGAAATTGATTGCCCCAGCAGTACGTCTGGCCCTCGAGTGTGACGCCGCAAGCGTGAACTCCGCCTGACGAAATCATGCGCCAGCTGTGGCCTCCTACGACGGCGGAGGGTCCACGCTTAGCGAGATAAGAACTGTCCCCAACCTCTCCAAATTGATTCGCTCCCCAGCAGAATGCCTTGTGCGCAGAGTCAAGCGCACACATCGACAGCCCGCCCACCGTGATGGTGATGAAGCGGCGTCCTCCAGGAACGGGTACGGGGACAGCCGAGTTGGGCATGAGCGAGTCCTGCAGGGGCGGCGGGTCGTAGTAGCCTCCGACGCCGCCCCAACAAAGCGCTTCGCGAGTGTCCGAGAGACCGCAGGTGTACGCTTCACTGGCACCCAGCGCAATCCATGTGGAAGCCGGTGTTGAGTCTGTCGCGCCGCGGCAAGCCGTGAGGAAGGCAATCGCAGTCGCACCGAGAGTGCGGTTCATCTCTTCATGGAAACGCGCTCGCCATCTCGGAGTCAAGCGTTGCGTTTGCGCAACATCGCATGCACGAAATACCTTCCGCACCCTGGAGCGACTGAGGGGCCTGACGTTCAAGTTCAATCGGGCCCCTCCGCGATCCGGTGCTAAGGGGGGCACAGAACATCGGGTCCGTCGGCGGCGCCCTGAGAACTGACTGTGATGAATATGTCATCATGGCTGTGCTGCCCGTCGGTGGACGTCACATCGAGGTTGAGCAAACCGGATTCCGAGAGCCTGCCGGTAATTTGCGGACCTGTTCCCGATAGCACGCCGGACCACGCATACGAATAAGGCTGAACGCCGCCAGTCACGTTGGAATACCACGTGCATTGATCTGTGGGTCGCACCTGCGTCGGTCCCGAGATGAGTGCCGATAGGGTGGGAGGAGGTGGCGGAGGTGGCGGCGGCACGTAGTCCAGCGCTGCGCGGATGTCCAACAGCCCAAAGCCGAACTGATTGTCGCGACCGGCGGCGCCGAGATCCTGTGCACTTTGCTCCATCCGCGTCCGGATATCCACGTTGGTCCAACTGGGGTTATACGATTTCAGGATGGCCGCCCCAGCGGCGACGTGTGGTGCGGAGAACGAAGTGCCCTCGACGAGGAAGTCGCAAAAATCGGACGACGATCCGTTGCGGCAGGTCGTTGTGATGCCCGTAACCCCGGTGGTTGTCGTCCCTGGCGCTGCCAGCTCTACTTTCGACCCTGCGGACGAGAACGACGCAAAGTTGTTGTTGTTATCTGTCGCTGAGACTGCGATTACCGCATCGAGCGTGGCCGGATAGCTGACAGCGCCGCCATTATTGTTGCCAGCAGACGCGACAATAACGATCCCGTCCTGGTTGTATGCGGCGTTGATTTGATCGGTAAGGGTCGTGTAGGGGGAGACCCCAATGCTCATACTGATCACGTCGACGTGGTTCGTTCTGCCGAATTGGACGGCGCAGGCGGCATAGCCAGGATCAGGAGCAAATGCGCCGATCTTGGACGACCACAATTCGACACCGTATGCTGCGCCGACGACTTGAACATCGTTGTTCACTGCGGCTACGATCCCGGCCACGTTTGTCCCGTGGCCGAATTGATCGAGTCCATTGCCGGGTGGATTCTCGCAGCTTTGAACGACTGCGGGAGCGAGATCTGGCTGCGTGTTTTCAATGCCACTGTCGGTAATCAGCACCTTCGCATTTGTTCCCGTGGATGACGTCCATGCCTGCGGTGCTCTGACGCGCTGCACATTCCAGGTCGTCGTCTGCGCGTCATACGTTCCGGGGAAGATCGGCTCGATGTACTCAATCAGTGGATGGTGCCGGAGATCCGCCACTGCCGCTGTTGGGATCCGAGCGATGACCGCGGGCATGTCTAGGAACTCGAACTCAAGTGGGATGCCACGCTGACGTAACAATGCTTTGGCGGCCCCGATTGATGACTGGCTGGCGAGGACACGGCCCTTCTCGTCCACGCCGGCGTCAGTCCCAGGATCCTTAAAGCCGATGAAGACTCGGCCATGGGCTTCCGCGGCCTTCCTTGCCAACACTTCGTCGCTCATCGATCTCCAGGGTGTATCCTTCCGCAACGGGCCGTTTTGTGCTGCTGGGACACCGGGCGGCGCTGCAACTCTGGTCGTGGGGCTGAGAGTCGAGTCGGTAGGACCGACCTCGCGACAGGCAGTCGCGAGAGGAACCGTAAAAAGCACTCCCACGCAAGTCCAAGCAATCAGACGCTTCATGATCCACCTCCTACGTTGGGGCGTATTTCCCTTCGCGTACGAGGCGAACGCTACCAGGTATGGGCACGCGGACCCGGAAGAGTCCAAAACCAGCGAGAGCCGGTCCAAAACCTAGGGACGAGCGGACTGTTGCAACGCGCGCCCAACCATCGGCGATCGCAGCGCGGCGCGGTGGGCATGGCGTCGCATGTTCGATGGATCGGTGAATCCCGCGAGCGCGCGCGCAGTACGAATCGGTACGTGCTCTCTCGCCACGAGCTCGCTGTACGCCAACAGCCGGACGCAGATGATGAAGTGCTCGATTCGGTTGAAGCCCAGCTCCGCGCATTGCCGGCGCACTGCATCCAGCGGCGCGCGAGACTGCAGCGCCAGGTCACGCGGACGACGAATGGACCAGGGATCCTGGCACAGGGCCTCTACCAACGGCTGCACAAAACGCAGCGCAGGCTCGGCATTCAGCACGAGATCCGCGACCCGACGGCCACTTGGTCCTTGAACTAGGCGGAGCAGTTCTGTCGCCGTCACATCGCCCAACCGCCGAGAGCTTGCAGAGAGGACTTGAACGCCCGGTTGAGAAGCGATGTCAAGCCAATGAGGGCTGATGGGTGTGTCGCCGGGAATCAGGCATAGCGTCGCGCGTCCAAGCAGTGGTTGCAACGCGCGCGGCTCCAGGAAGGGGTGTCGATCGGTCAGGTCGACGACGACGAGGTCACCCGGTCGCACTTCGTGCGCTGGTGGGACAGCAGTCCAGAGTCGCGCATCAACCTTGGGCTTCAGCCCGCGGCACAACGCTGCGGCTGAGCTTCCTGTTGGACCGAGAACGTGGACCGTGGCGATGTGGTGCATTGGCAAAGCGTCACTGGCGACGACGCCCGATACATGTACCCCGGACCTCGCTACGGAGGGTCCTCTCGGCTAGGACTCATTGTGCGCGCGCAGATCACAAAGGCGACGGTCGCACGACATTGAAGGGGTTGTCACAGGCGACTAGCTTCCCCGACCCATGGCGCCGCTCTCCACCTACAATCGCATCACCGACGTCCACATCCACATCCAGCCGTGGCGCGACCTCAAGCCCAAAGTTCAGGAGGCGATGCGCAAGGGGAAGGAAGACCACTGGGAGGTACTCATCTCCCTGATGGACGATCCGCGCGCGCTGCTCGAGGTTATGGACAAGTCGGGGGTCTGGCGCGTAGGCCTGGTCAACTATCCCAGTCCCGACATCATGGGATTCGACGACTCGACGAACACGTTCGCCGCGAAGTACGCACAAGCGAACCCCGAGCGTCTGATTCCGTACGGCGGCGTCCATGCCCGCTTCACGCGCGACCCCGCCGGCGACGTCGATCGCCTGATCGATTTGGGCATCCGGCTGCTCAAGGTGCATCCGCCGCACCAGGCCTTCGCCGCCAACGCGTATACCGACGGCCTCTCGGCGCTCGGCAAGATCTACCGGCGCTGCGAAGAGCGCGGCCTGCCGGTCATGATCCACACGGGCACCTCGATCTTTCCCGGCGCTCGGTCGAAGTACGGCAACCCGATGGAGCTGGACGACGTCGCCATCGATTTCCCCGATTTGCAGCTGGTGATGGCGCACGGCGGACGGCCGCTGTACATGGAGGAGGCGTTTTTCATCCTGCGACGTCATGGGAAAGTCAGACTCGACGTGTCGGGCATTCCGCCGTCCAAGTTGCTGCACTACTTTCCCCGCCTGACGGAGATCACCGACCGCGTGCTCTGGGGCACCGATTGGCCCAGCCCGGGCGTGAAGGATCTCCGGCAGAACGTCGATCAGTTCCTCGCCCTGCCGCTCACGAAAGAGCAGCAACAAGCGATCCTCGAGACCAACGCGCTGACGCTTTTTCCCGTGGAGCTCTGACCCCATGCGCAAATTGTTCGCCCTGGTGCTGCTTCTTCCTGCAACGCTGCGGGCGCAGACGCCCGCGGGCCGCATCGCGTTCGAGCAGTTCACGCTGCCGAACGGCCTGCGCGTCATTTATTCCGAGGATCACTCGACGCCGATCGTGTCGGTGGACGTCTGGTACGAGGTCGGCTCGCGCAACGAGCGTCCCGGTCGCTCGGGGTTCGCGCACCTCTTCGAGCACATGATGTTCCAGGGGTCGGCGCATATCAAAAAGGCCGAGCACAATAAGCTGATCGAGCGCGCCGGCGGCGAGTTCAACGGTAGCACCGCCGAGGACCGCACCAATTATTGGGAGACCGTGCCGTCGAACCGCCTCAATCTGGCGCTTTGGGCGGAAGCGGACCGGATGCGCTCGCTCGCGATCACCGAAGAGAACTTCGAGAATCAGCGCCAGGCGGTGAAAGAGGAGCGCCGGCTGCGCGTCGATAACCAGCCCTATCAGGCCGCTTTCACGGACGGGCTGACGTGGCCGTTCGACAGCACGAGCTGCTTCCCCTACGCCCACACGGTCATCGGCTCGATGGCCGATCTCGACGCGGCGAAGCTCCCCGACGTACAGGCGTTCTTCGACAGCTACTACGTTCCCAACAACGCGACGCTCGTCGTCGTGGGCGACTTTTTCCCGGGCGAGCTCCGCAGACTCGTGAATCAGTACTTCGCCGGCGCCCCGAGTCACCCCGTGCCGGAAGCGCCGCGGTGTGACGCGACCACGAGCGGCTCCGCGCCCCGGCGGCGGGAGGTGCACGACGCGCAGGCGAATCTGGACGCGGTGCTCCGGGTCTACCGCATACCCGAGCATCGCCACGCCGATACGCCGGCGCTCGAGATCCTCAACATCATCCTCGGCCAGGGCGAGAGCTCGCGCCTCAACGTCGCGGTGGTGCGCCGCGAGAAGGCGGCCGTCGCGACCGGGGCGATTCTCAACCCATTCGGATCGCGCAACGGACCGGGCATCTGGGTCGCGTACGGCATCGTGAACTCGGGCGTGCCCGCCGATCGGATGGACAGCCTGATCGGCGTCCAGTTGGACAGCATCCGCGCGAACGGCATCACGCCGGCCGAGTTGGAGAAAGCGAAAAACGCCTTACGGGCCGGATTCATCGGAAACCGGGAGACCACGTTGGGCAAAGCGGAAGAGCTGCATCACTACCTGACGTTTCACAATTCGATCGACGAGATCAACACCGATCTCGACCACCTGCTCGCCGTCACGAGCGACGATGTGAAGCGGGTCGCGAACACGTATCTCGCGCCCGGCAATCTGACGGTGGTGATCGTCCGTGCGGGTGCGGCGCCGGCGAGCGGAGGCTCTCAGTGAACGCGCTGCTGCTGGTCTGTACTCTGCTCGCGGTCCAGGAGCCCTTTCCCACCCGTGCCCCCGCCCCCGTGCGGCTCCGGCCCGTGCTGTTCCCGCCGTTCCGGGAGGTCGCGCTGCCGAATGGGATGACGCTGTTACTGGTCGAGAGTCACGAGCAGCCGACGCTGTCGATCAGTCTCAGCTTTCGCGCCGGCAGTGCGTACGATCCCGCCGGGAAAGAGGGTGTCGCCGCGCTGGTTGCCGAGCTGCTGACCAAGGGCACGCCGACGCTCACGGCCGATCAGATCGCGGCCGAGATCGAAGGGGTCGGCGGCAGCATCGGCGCGAGCGCGGGCGACGACTTCTTCACGGTATCGACCGACGTGCTGAGTGACCATGCCGACCTCGCTTTCAACCTGCTCGGCGATGTGACCCGACGCGCCACGTACGCCGCTGACGAGCTCGAGCTGGCGCGCACACGGTTCCTGTCATCGCTCGAGGTGGAGCTGTCCCAGGCCGGGAACGTCGCCGCGCGCGCATTCCAGAAGGAGATCTACGGGCGGAATCCGTACGGCCGGAACAGCAGCGTCGCGTCGTACAAGGCGATCACGCGTGAGGACGTCGTCGGTTTTGCGGGACGCCGCTTGCGCCCCGGCGGCTCGCTCCTGGTCGTCTCCGGCGACATCACGCTGCCGCAGGCCCGGGCGCTGGCGACCCAGGCGTTCGGTGGCTGGCGTGGCGCCGCGGCGCCGACCCCGGCCTTCCCGGCCGCGCCCACGAAGCGCAGCACGGACATCGTGCTCGTCAACCGGCCGGGCTCCGTGCAGTCGAACATTGTCATCGGCAACACGACGTTCCTGCCGACTGACACCGGCTACTACGCGGCGCGGATCGCGACGCACGTGTTGGGCGGCGGCAGTGACTCGCGCCTCTTCATGATCCTGCGGGAACAGAAGAGCTGGACGTACGGCTCCTACGCCGCGCTGCGGCGGAACCGCGGCATGGGCTACTGGCAGGCCACGTTTGAGGGCCGCACCGAGGTCACCGACAGCGCGCTCGCGGAATTGCTGCACCAGATCGACCGGGTCCGCACCGAGACCATTCCCGACAGTGAGCTCGTCGCGGCGAAAGGATTCCTCGTCGGCTCATTCCCGCTCACGATCGAGACGCCGCGCCAGATCGCGCAGGTCGTGACGAACGCGCGGCTGCTCGGCCTCAGCCCAGATTACATCCAGCGGTATCGCGAGCGGCTGGCGGGGGTGACCGGGACCCGAGCGCGCGCCGCGGCGCAGCGCGTGTACAAGCGCGATGCGCTCACGATCGTGGTGGTCGGCGACGCCAAGGCGCTGTACGACAAGCTCAAGGTCATCGCGCCCGTCCGGCTCGTCGACGTCGACGGCACGGCGATGAATCCCGCCGACCTCAACCCGACGGGCGGCCCGGTCGCGTTCGATCGCAGCCAGATCGTGGCGCGCAGCGACAGTTTCCAGGCGCTGGTGCAAGGCAACGTGTTCGGCGGACAGAGCGCGAAAGCCGTGGTTGACGGTGACTCGATCGTCTACAGCGAATCGACGGTGATCGGTCCGTTCCAGCAGCAATCGACGGTCGTGCTGAATGGGGATCTCTCGATGCGCCGCACCGATCAGACCGGCCTGGTGCAGGGTCAGCGTACGGAGGTTCATCTGGTCTACGCCGGCGGACGCGTGAAGGGCACGAGCCAGTCGCCGCAGCCCGGCGCTGCCCCGAAGACGATCACCGTCGATACGACGGTTGCCGACGGGACGATCGACGACAACGCGCTCGCCGTTCTATTGCCCGCGCTGCCGCTCGCGCAAGGCAAGACGTTCAATCTGAACGTCTTCTCGTCCGGTGAGGGTACGACCAAAGTCGTCAGCGTGAAGGTCACAGCGATCGAGAGTGTGGTGGTTCCCGGCGGGACGTTCCCGGCGTACCGGCTCGAGCTGTCCGGGATGCAGTTGCCGATCGTGATGCACATAACCCAGCAGGCGCCGCGGCGGATCGTGCGTGTCGCGCCGACGGGAGCGCCGCTGGTGTTCGAACTCGTGAAATAACAGGAGATCACCCATGCGACATCTGTCGATCGGCTTGGCGTTGCTGGTTCTGCTCGCCGGCTGCGCTTCAGCGGGTGCACGGACGACGACGGCGTCGGCTCCCCCCCCTGCCCCGGCGGCGCCAGCGGCGACTGCCAGCCAGGAAACCGCGGGGGGGATCGGCCCACAGTATCCGTCCACCTATCAGCGCCATGCCAATCCCCCGGTCCTGATCCGCAACGCGACGATCATGACGGCAGCGGGACAGGAGATTCAGGGCGGCTCGATCCTGTTCAAGGACGGCCGCATCGTCTCGGTCGGAACGAGCGTCCAGGCGCCGAGTGACGCGGTCGTGGTGGACGGCACCGGCAAGTGGGTCACGCCCGGCGTCATCGACACGCACTCGCACATCGGGGTGTACGCGGCGCCCGGGACCTTCGCCGAATCGGACGGCAACGAGGCAACACGGCCCGTCACCGCCGAGGTCTGGGCCGAGCATTCGTTCTGGCCGCAGGATCCGCAGATCCCGCTCGCGATCGCCGGCGGCGTGACGACGATCCAGGCGCTCCCCGGCTCGGCGAATCTCATCGGTGGGCGCAGCGCCGTGCTGAAGCTCGTGCCCGCGCGGTCGGTCCAGGAGATGAAGTTCCCCGGGGCGCACTACGGGCTGAAGATGGCGTGCGGCGAGAATCCCAAGCGCGTGTACGGACAGCGCGGCGGTCCCTCGACGCGCATGGGCAACATGGCCGGCTATCGCGAGGCATTCATCGCGGCGCAGGCGTATCGGCTCAAGTGGGACAAATGGAACAAGGACCACCAGGGCGATCCGCCCGAGCGCAACCTGCGCAACGAGACGCTCGCCGAGGTGCTGCGCGGCAACATCTACGTGCA
>Ga0193755_1000620_pt1 | contig 10210 bp, 7 predicted proteins | sample H1a2metaG_FD_144921 | JGI IMG/M metagenome (GOLD analysis project Ga0193755, IMG submission 144921) | Soil microbial communities from a riparian zone of the East river system, Colorado, United States - H1a2 | ecosystem: Environmental > Terrestrial > Soil > Riparian zone | place: USA: East River...
TTCAGCCCGTTAGAATTAAATCGCCCTACTTCAAGAGTTGCTTGTAGAGCTGGACGCGGAGGGCTGAAGCAGCGCCTATCTAAGTGACGCCGAGGGTTGTCCGCACCCCCAGGATAGAGCGTTCACATAGACAAACGCTTCAATGCCGATCATTTTTCCAAGCTACGACTTATTAAGTCTCTGCAATGCCCAGGCTGCGCTTTCAGCCACTACTGGGTCCGCATCATCGCGTAACTTCTCGAGCGTGGGTACAAAGTCGCGATCGCCGCTGTTTCCCATGGCAATCGCCGCATTGCGGCGCACGCCTTCGAGTTTGGCCCGGCGCACGGGCGAGCCACGAAATGTCTCCCGAAACTCCTGCGCCGGCAGCTCTGCCAGCCATTGCAGCGGCGGATTCACCAACTTCTCGCGCGGCTGAAACTCGGGGGCGTCTGTCGCCGGGGCCTTGCGATTCCACGGACACACGTCCTGGCAAATATCGCAGCCGAATACATGCCGGCCCATGCCTTCGCGCAGTTCTTCCGGAATCAGTCCCCGTTTTTCGATGGTGAGATACGAAATGCACTTGTTGGCGTCAAGCTGATACGGAGCCAGGAACGCGTCGGTCGGGCAGGCATCCAGGCAGCGCGTGCAGGTTCCGCAGCGGTCTGGCGCCGGCAAGTCAGGGGCGAGCTCGAGCGAAGTCAAGATGACGCCCAGAAATAACCACGAGCCCAGTTGCTGGTTCAGCACGCAGGTATTCTTGCCAATCCAGCCCACGCCCGCATATTTCGCGTACACGCGCTCGACGATTGGCCCGGTATCAACGTAGCAGCGTGTCTGTAGCGCCGGCGTCCCGCCGGCACTGGTCGAGGCACCTTGCAGGACCGCGACCGCCCCAGTCAACCGGCTCTCTATTACGCGTAACTTCCGTAAAACCGATTCGTGATAATCCTCGCGGCTCCAGGCATAGCGCGAAATCCAGCCGCGATCACGATCATCGACCTGCGTGGAGTAGGGTTGGGCGGTGTTGTAGTTGATCGCGCACACGATCACGCTGCGCGCCCAGGGCGCGGCCGTCCGGAGAGATTCCCGTTTCAGCTTGCCGGAGTCATCGCGTGCCGCCAGATACTTCATCTCGCCCGCGTGCCCGTCGGCGAGCCATTGCGGGAAGTAGGCCAATTCCTCGAAATCACGAACCGGAGCGATCCCGGCCAGCTCGAACCCGGCATCCTGCGCTGCATGTTTTACAAGGTCGCTGATTTGTGAGATTCCGGCCATGAATGGGCCCACTTAATGTTAGAGGCTACAACAGAAAAAGGTGGCCGCAGCCACCTCGCTGAAAATCTTGCCGATCTTGCCAACGGCTAACCGCTTTTAAATTCCCAGTTTCTTCACTTCCTCGTTGTAATACTTGCGGTACAGAATGTCCCACTCCTGGCTGCCTTCGAGGATGGTTCGCTTCTGACTCTCAATTTTCTGGCGAGCTGACTGATCGATACGCGCTTCCTGCATCAGTAGGTCTTCCAGCACTTTCCGCGTTTCCAGCCGGATCGTGTTGCGATCCTCCAGGAAGTCGACCTGGGGCAGCTCTGCCAGAGCGTCGCTGACGACGTGGGCCAGTTTATTTACTTTATCGCGGCTCAGTCTCAATGCAGGTCCTCAACAGAACTCACCAGGTAATCACCACAGAGACACAGAGCCACAGAGAAAATAAAAAAGGTTTCTCTGTGCCTCTGTGGTGAAAAACTCTTCACAGTACCGCCTTATATTTCTTGACCAGTTCGCTCTTCACCTTGCGGAACATCTCCTGGTAGTTGGCCCCGCTGCGGCGCATTTCGTCGGAATACGCTTCCCGGACGCGCTCGTTCACCACCGCGGCGTTCTCGGTTTCAATGAACTCGCCGGCGATCAGCTTTTTTGTGAGTTCGCGGGCCAGATAGCCCACATATTCTTTGGAAAAAAGCATTGTTTCGTTCAGATTCTCGTTGTGAAACTTCATAGTTTAGCACACGCACCCTTAGCCAATCTTCCGTGCCCGCGCCTAATCCTGGCGATTGCAAGTTGTTCTGCGAAATCGCTATCCCGCCGGAACGGCAGCCCGCAGCTCCTCACGGCAAATTGGTGATGCCCCACTTTCTCTCTCCTCTTTCCAAAAAAGGCTTACAATGCTCAGTCACCGAGAGCCCTCATGACCTCCGCTTCCGACGATCTTTCAAGTCTGAAAGATGACATGACCGCCTTCATTGAAGGCCATGGCCTGCGCCGCTTTCATGGCTACGTGGACTATGAAGAAGTGCAGTGTGTGATGTGGAAGACCGAGGAAAACATCGACGGCTGGAAAGACTTCGTCGAGCTCGCCAAGTTTTCGGGACTGCCGTTTCTGACCATGAATTCCTGGACACTGCGACGCGATGAACTCGAAGAACTCATTCAGCGTTTGAGCACCGCGGAATACACCAACGACGAAGATCTCGAGGACGCGCGCTGGCTGCGCACCTATGCCGGGAAGACCGGCTTTGTGCAACTGGGCTGGGCATATCAAGGCAGCATTTTTCTCTACGAAGCCAGCACCGAATGGTACGACCGCTATCAACGCCTAATGGAACTTGCCGAAGACTTCGGGGGTATTCCCATGGATGAGCCCGGTCCGGACGACGAAGACTAATGCGTCCTATGCGCGAGCACTCTGACCCCGCCTAAGTGATGCAATGGCTCACCAAGTCCGTTCAACAAGACCAAGTGGAATCGCTCGCGCAGTCCCTGCGGACAGCCCCGGGGCTTAGCTTGGGCCGAGACCCTCGCCTGGCCTCGACCCTGGCACGTCTGCTGCTTATGCGTGGAATCCAGGATGTGGATTCCGCCCAGCGCTACCTCGCCCCGTCGCTCTCCGACCTGCACTCGCCCTACCGGATGGCCGGAATGAAGGCCGCAGTCGAGCGGCTCGATGCTGCCATTGAGCGCAAGGAAGGAATCCTGATCTATGGCGACTACGACGTCGACGGCACCACCGCCATCGTTATTCTGAAGACGGCCATCGAACTGTCGGGTGGCGAAGCGGACTTCCACGTGCCGCACCGCATCCGCGAAGGTTACGGCATGAAGGACGACGTAATCGAGCGCGCCGCCGCTGCCGGCATTGGTCTGATCATCAGCGTCGATACGGGCATTCGTGCCTTTACCGCTGCCGAGACCGCCGCCCGGCTCGGTGTGGACCTGATCGTCACTGATCACCACTTGCCTGGAAGCGAAGGCGTGCCGGCGGCGCTTTCTGTCTTGAACCCGAATCAGCCGGGCTGCGAATATCCCTGCAAGGCGTTGTGCGGAGCCGGTGTCGCATTCAAATTGGCGCAGGCCCTGATGGAAAAACGGCTGCCGATGTCTTTCATGAAGGTGGTTGCGATTGCGACCATTGCCGATGCCGTTCCTTTGTCCGGCGAGAATCGGGTCTTCACGAAACTTGGCCTGGACGCTCTGCGCCGCGCCGTGAATCCTGGCCTGAAGGCCTTGCTGGAGCTGGCCCAGATACCTGCCACGCGCCCGCCCACCTCAGGAGAAATCGCCTTTCGCATCGCACCTCGCCTGAACGCCGCTGGACGCATGGACGTGGCCCGCGATGTCATCGAATTATTCAGCGTCAAGGATCCGGTGCGTGCGCGAGAGATTGCAGGGCGTCTGGACCAGCTCAACGCCGAACGCCAGGAAGAAGAGCGCCGCATTCTGTTGGCAATCGACACCCGCTTCGAGCAGGAGCCGGACCTGCGCAACGCGCATTGCGTGGTCATCGACGGCGACGGATGGCATCGCGGTGTTATCGGCATCACTGCCACCCGCGTGGTCGAACGTTACGGGCGTCCCACCCTGGTGTTGTCTCACGACAATGGAGAAGCCCACGGATCGGGCCGTTCCATCCGCGCGTTTCACCTGCTCGACGCCCTCGAGTCCTGCCGCGAACTGTTCACCCGCTACGGCGGCCATGCGCACGCGGTCGGCTTCTCGCTGCCTTCCGCGCGTGTGCCCGAATTGCGAGCCCATCTCGATGCCTATGCGCGGCAGCGCCTGACCGCCGCCGACTTTGAGCCGTTGCTCGATCTCGATGGAGAACTGGATCTGGAGGAGGTGACGCCTGACTTATTTCAAGCGCTGGAGCGACTGGAACCCTTTGGCCACGGAAACCCGGAACCGGTGTTCTCGGCGCGCGCGGTGCGCCTGATGGCGCCGCCCAGGGTTCTGAAAGACAAGCACGTGAAGTTGAAGCTGGCCGCGGCGATCGCGGCCGTGCCGGAACCGGGCCCAGCCCAACTTAGCGAAGTCGCGATCCTGGCCACGCCCCGTTGTCATTCGGATGGGACAGAAATCTCCCGCAACGACCGGAGATCTGCGACAACTGAGATAGGACCGAAAACTGGCAGCGGGGGGCTGAGAACTGAGAGCCCAAACTGGCGTCGCAACATCACCTTTGACGCTCTGGGCTGGCATATGGCCGAGCGGTTGCAGGCCGCGAAGTGCCTTGCGGGAGATACCCTCGATATCGCATTCACCATCGGACACAACGATCATCCCGAGTACGGCGGCTTAGAACTCTCCCTGCGCGACTTCCGGACGCGATCCTGACCGGTCGGTAGAGTTCCTGCCGAAGTGCCATTTGCCGCGTAGAATCGCGGCCTCCCGGGCAGTCAACCTTTCGGAAAGACCCCGCCTCTAACGGCACGTTGGGCCTCTGATGCTAAACTCGCCCGTTTCGACGGCGTTTATGCCGCCCGGGAGGTCGACATGCTCCGCTTCGCCACACTTTTATTCACCGTTGCGCTCGTTCCGTGTGCCGTCGCTCAAACCAGCCCGATCGCAGTCAGTCCGTCGGGACGAGTCCATGCGGCCCCTGCCGGAACGGATTCGGGCAACACCCGGCTCCCCGTCAAGCGCGTCGTTCTCTACAAGAATGGGATTGGCTACTTCGAGCACACCGCCCGCGTGCACGGTAATCAGGATCTGGCTATCGACTTCACCACCGGTCAGCTGAACGATGTTCTAAAGTCGCTGACGGTCGTGGATCTGGGAGAGGGTCGCATTGGCTCGGTGCGCTACAACTCGATAGCGCCGCTCGAGGAGCGCCTGCGTTCCCTCCGGCTTCCTTTCGGCGAGCAAGTCACCAACGTTGAATTTCTGCTGGCGCTGCGCGGCGCGCGGGTGGAAGTTCGCAGTGGTCCATCCTCCGTGGCAGGGCGCCTGTTAAGCGTCGAGAAAGAACGAAGGCAGAATGGCAAGGGCGACTACGTCGATGTGACGACCTTCGCAATCGTCACCGACGCGGGGGAGATGCGCAACTTCGAACTCGGCCCCGGAACGTCGGTCCGGCTCGCCGAGCGCGATTTGAGCGATGAAGTGGGCCGGTACCTGAACCTGGTGAGCAGTTCGCGTGCGCGCGACCTGCGCCGCATGACCATATCGGCCATGGGCTCCGGCGACCGCGATGTCTTCGTCAGCTACATCAGTGAGGTGCCAGTGTGGAAGAGCACCTACCGGATCATTCTGTCGGACAAGCCGACGGAGAAACCGCTCCTACAGGGCTGGGCGATTGTCGACAATACCGTGGGCGAAGACTGGAAGGATGTTCATCTATCGCTGGTCGTAGGAGCGCCGCAGTCGTTCATCCAGGACATTTCGCAGCCCTATTACACCCGGCGGCCGGTGGTCGCGCCTCCAGAATCGCTGATGCTCTCTCCCCAGACGCACGAAGCCACCATGAATGCGCCGCCTCCTCCACCCCCGCCGTCCCCAGGTGGCACGGGCGGCCTCGAGGGCACGGTGAAAGATCAGAGTGGTGCGGCCATCAGTGGGGCGCAAGTCACGGTGCGCAACGAGGAGACGGGAACTTCCCAAACGACCAACAGCGGTGCTGACGGCAAATATCATTTCTACAATGTGTCCGCCGGAAATTCCGCGTTGTTTGTGAGTAAACCCGGGTTTCAGGCATTCAATTTGTCGAATATCTATCTGGGTGTGGGCCGCGTGAACGAAATTCAGGCCACGCTTCAGGTGGGAACAGTCGCAGAATCGGTCGAGGTGTCAGCGGGCGTAGTGGGCCTGAACACAAGTTCCGCGATGATATCCACGGCTCTCAGCAAACAGATTTCCGAAGCGGAAGGAAAGGGGCTGGGCGACTTCTTCGAGTACCAGATCAAGCAGGGCATCACGATCAACAAGAATCAGTCGGCGCTGGTCCCCATCCTGAACGCGCGCATCGAAGCGGAAGACGTCACGCTCTGGGGCGGCGCTGAGAGCGCTGACGACGATTCCGATCACCCAACTCGCGCCTTGCACGCTCTTTGGCTACGCAATACGTCCGGCCTCACTCTGGATTCGGGCACATTTAACATCCTGGAAAAGGGTACTTTCGCGGGAGAAGGGATCTTCGAAACCATTCATCCCGACGAACGCCGCCTGTTGTCGTACGCAGCCGACACGGCGGTCCGGGTTGCCACCGAAGACGAGTCGAGCCAAAAGCCGATCACGCGAATTCGCATTGCGAAAGGGTTGATGATCACCACCAGCGAGGAGCGCGAGTCACGGCTCTACAAGATCCGCAACGCCGACAAGACACCGCGCCAGGTCGTGATCGAGCACCCCGCGAAAGAAGGTTGGAAACTGGTGGAAGGCGGTCCGAAGGCGGAGGAGTCGACCGCCTCGTTTCACCGCTTCCGCTTGAGTGTCCCGGCGAGTTCTAATGCCGAACTGAAGGTGGAAACCTCTCATCCGCTCGATTCCAGCTTCGCGTTAACCAATCTCAACGACCATGAGGTCGACCTGCTCGGTGAACAGCAACGCGTTACTCCTGCCATGCGCGAGGTATTCGGCAAAATTCTGACCAAGAAGAATGAAGTCAGCAGTCTGGAGGCGCAGCTAAAGGCGAGGGGACAAGAGCGGGACTCCATCACCTCTGACCAGTCTCGCTTGCGCGAGAACATGAAAGCCCTGAAGGGCAGCGCTGAAGAAAAGGCTCTATTGCAGCGTTACACACGCCAACTCGATCAGCAGGAGGACCGGCTCGTAACTTTGCAGAATCAGGTATCCGATCTGGAGGCAAAGAAGAACAAAGCTGCGGAAGACCTCACCCAGATGATCCAGTCCATTGTGATGGATGAAAGCTTCTAGGTCGCAAGGGTCCTTCGCTTCGCTCAGGATGACAGCGATTTGGACAGAGCCGCGCGAAAGCTCAGAGCTAAGAGCCCCCATTCCAGGAACCCCCAAAGCATCCCGCGGCATCAAGTAGACTGAACCCAGATGCACCTCCAAATTTCCCATCTTCGACGCTGGCTCGTGCTCGCTGCCTGCTTGCTGAGCCTCGCCGTGGTGGGCGCGTATGTGCACCGGCGGCGCCAGGTGCGCGATGTTCTCAAGCAAATTCCCGCCAAGATGAACCTGGATATTCAGCAGACCGCGCAAGGCTTCAAGGTCTCCAAGTCCGATCAGGGACGTACGCTGTTTACCATCCAGGCCAGCAAGGCGGTTCAGTTCAAGCTGGGCGGCCGGGCCGAGCTGCACAACGTGACCATCACCTTGTACGGCCGCGACTCCAGCCGTTACGACCAGATTTATGGCGACAACTTTGCCTACGATCCGCAGACTGGGGACGTCACCGCCAAAGGCGACGTGCGCATCGATCTGGAAGCAAATCCAGAGGGCCTGCTGAAGCCGGATCAGTCCAAGCCCGTGATCATGAAAAACCCGATTCACCTGGTCACGCGCGACCTGGTGTTTAACCAGAAAAGCGGCAACGCGTATACCAACGCGAAAGTCGAGCTACGCATGCCACAGGCGTCGGGCTCGGCGATCGGAGTGCATTATGCGGGCAAAGACAATGTCCTGACGTTGGATTCCGGTGTCGATCTCGCGCTCGCAGGATCTAACGACACCACCCTGAAAGCCACCCGGGGCATCATCACCCGTACCCCGCGCGAGGTTGTTCTCGAGCATCCGTACCTGACTCACGGTGAACAGCAACTGGAAGCGCGTAAGGCGACCCTTTACTTGCGCGAAGACAACACGGTCGACCACGTCATTGCCAGCGACGATGTTCAAGTGCGAATGGCCGGAGCATCGCCCGTTCAGGCCCACGCTGCGCAGGCGGAGTTCAACGTAAACCAGGCCCAGGACGGGCTCGCTCACGCACTCCTCAGCGGCGATGTACAGGTCGAGTCCGGTGGGCAGCGTCCCAGCCGAGTGAGTGCTGGGCGAATTCTGGTGGATTTCTCCGGAAGAAACCAGGCGCGCAAGCTCCGCGCTGAGGAAAATGTCCGACTGGTAGAGCTTCCCCCGCCGGCGACTACCCTGGCCGATGGAGCGGCGGGCGTCGCCGCCCAGCGGCACGGGCGAGACGCCCATCCCTCCACCACAGCGAACTCACAGGTGGAAGTCAGTGCGCCCGCCATGGACTTTTTCATCGCTAAGGGAAAATATCTCGATCACGCCGAGATCGGTGGCCCTGCCCGCCTCGTTATTTCCGCCGCCACCGCCGATGGATCGTCGACGACCGTCACCGCCGGAAAATTCCTGGCGAAGTTCAATGACCGCGGGCAGCTCAACAACCTCCGCGGAAATCCGGACGCAAGGGTCGTAAGCAGCACACCGGGCCAGCCGGATCGTATCAGCACCAGCCGGCAGATCGAGGCGACGTTCCGATCAGTCGGTGGGATCGATGCCATCGTGCAGCAGGGTGACGTCGACTACAGCGACGGCGAGCGCCACGCTCATGCCGATCGAGCCCGTTACACGCCTGCCGATCAGATGCTGGAACTTACCGGATCCCCGCGCGTTATCGACCAGGGGCTGGTGACCACCGCCCGTACGCTCCGCATGAACCGCGCCACCGGAGACGCCCTCGCCGAGGGCAGCGTCAAGAGTACGTACAGCGATTTGCGGGAACTGCCCAACGGAGCGTTGCTGGCTGGCGCTTCGCCTATCCATGTGACCGCTGCCACCATGACTGCCCATCGCAGTTCCGCAATAGCTACCTACGTCGGGGACGCTCGGTTGTGGCAAGACGCCAATGTGGTTGAGGCAGCGAGCATTCAGTTTGATCGCGATCACCGGTCGGTAGTGGCGCAGGGAAATGGCCGCCCGGTCTCGACCGTGCTGGTGCAAGTCGACAAGCAGGGGAAGGCGACTCCGGTTTCCATCTCCTCCGGTCGTTTAACCTACACCGACGACCAGCGACGCGCCCATTTCGAGGGCGGAGTCACTGCCCGGGGCGCCGATGTCACCATTACGGCTGGCCAACTGGATGCCTTTATGGTTCCACGAAGCCAAGGCTCACAGAGTCAATCGCTTAAGGGGCAAGGCCAGCTCGATCGGCTGGTAGCGGAAGGCAACGTTGTGGTTCAGAAACCAGGCAGGGAGGCAACTGGAGGGCAGCTGGTTTACACCGTGGCAGAGGACAAGTTCGTTTTGAGCGGCGGAACTCCTAGCATTTTTGATGCCGAACACGGCAAAATCAGGGGCGATTCGTTGACTTTCTTTAGACGCGATGATAGGGTGCTGGTGGAAGGCAGGGATAGTTCTCCCACCGTTACACAGACGCGAGTGGCACGTTAAATGCACTCATTGGCCACCGACGAAATCGGCAAAACTTACCGCGGTCGCCGGGTTGTGAAAGGGGTCAGTCTGCGGGTGGATCAAGGCGAAGTTGTTGGCCTGCTTGGTCCAAACGGCGCCGGCAAGACCACCTCCTTCTATGCCATCGTTGGTCTGGTGCCCCCCGATACTGGCCGGGTGCTGTACGACGATGAGGACATCACGGACGTCCCCATGTACCTGCGGGCGCGTCAGTTTGGCATCAGTTATCTCCCTCAAGAGCCTTCAGTCTTTCGCAAGCTGACGGTCGAGGAGAACATCCTCGCCGTGCTGGAGGCCCAACCCATCTCCTGGCACGAACGCCGGGAGAAAATGGAGAAGCTGATCGAGCAGTTGGGTCTCGATCATATCCGCCAGAATCGGGGGTACGCGTTGTCGGGCGGCGAGCGGCGGCGCGTGGAAATCGCCCGCTGTCTCTGCATCAACCCGACTTTTATTTTGCTGGACGAGCCGTTTTCCGGGATTGATCCCATCGCCGTGCTCGATCTGCAAAAAATCATTTCTGACCTGAAGGCTGGCGGCATCGGAATTCTGATCACGGATCACAATGTCCGCGAAACGCTATCGGTCACAGACCGGGCGTACATCATCAACGAGGGTC
>Ga0193755_1000621_pt1 | contig 10206 bp, 6 predicted proteins | sample H1a2metaG_FD_144921 | JGI IMG/M metagenome (GOLD analysis project Ga0193755, IMG submission 144921) | Soil microbial communities from a riparian zone of the East river system, Colorado, United States - H1a2 | ecosystem: Environmental > Terrestrial > Soil > Riparian zone | place: USA: East River...
GATCTTAACTCGTCGCTGTAGAGCGCAGAACCCGCTTGAACGTGCTCTCTAACATTGGCGTGTAGTTCATGCTTCTTCCGGGTTTCAATTACTACCGTGCGAACCTTACCGCCGCGTTCGAGCATGCCCATCACTTTGGCTTTGGCTTTTCCGCCAGTGCCAGTGATTCGACGTTTCTTAACAGCAATGTGCATGTTGCGGGCCTTGCCTCCTATGAAGGTTTCGTCTACTTCTACTTCGCCAGACAGCATGAATCCGCCTTCATTGAGCGCAGCGCGTAGACGGTGATTTATGAACCAAGCGGTTTTCTGTGTGACGCCAAGATCACGGTGCATTTCCATCGAAGAGATTCCATTCTTGCAGTTCACGACAAGCCACAACGCGGTTAGCCACTTGTCTAGGCTGATCGGGGAGTCCTCGAATATCGTTCCGGTCTTGAGCGAAAACTTAGCCTTGGGGTGCTTGCTGTAGCACTTCCAAACGCGAGCCTTTGCCAAGTAGGTTACTTTCTCAGAGTCACAAGTAGGACACTTGACCTTGCCATCCGGCCAGCGGAGCGAGACCATCAGGTTGTGGCAGTTCTGGTAATCCTGAAAGTAGATGATTGCTTGCTGTAATGTCTTGACCTGTTCCATAGCCAGAGTATACGAAATTCGGCTTGGTCTGTCAAGTATATAATTACCCTAGTTTTTGGTTTCTGGTTTCTGGTTGCTAGTCCTACTGTAGGGGCGGCCCTCCGTGGCCGCCCCTAATCGATGATCACGTCAATCCGCGGCGAGGGGCGGCCACGGAGGGCCGCCCGTACAGTAGAGTTCCAGCAACCATTTGTGGATTCCATTTGATTCCTTTCGGCCTGTGTTGTATAAGTGAGTTGTCACATCTAGCGTTCTTGGATCCCGATAACCCGGTTCTGATTTGACGCGACCGCACCGCCCGAGCGAGTCTCGGACTGCCGCAGTCGGATTGTTTCAGCCAACAGCTAATCCCAGCGCTACATTTTGAACGACAGGCGTTTGCCGCCAAAAACAGGAGATCAATAAACAGGAGATTCAATGGATAGAAAATACAAACAGCGCGGCTACCAGAGCGAAGAAAGGGAGCCACAAAAGCCGCGCCCCGCGCAACAGAGAAGCGACGTGCGCGCGCCAAAAATGCCCGCTTTCCGCGAAGTGACCCGGTGCTCTCTTTGCGGGACATTCGTTAACGTGGACGTAGGAGGCATCGCGGTGGATGCCAAATGCCCGAAGTGCCACAGCGACCTTCACACCTGCAAGAACTGTGTGAGCTTTGATCCCGGCGCCCGGTTCCAATGCCGCAAGCCGATAACCGAACGGATCCCGAAGAAAGATTTGCGCAACGAGTGCACGCTGTTCGAGCCTCGCAAGACCATCGAGCGCGAAACGACCACAGCAGTAGCCGAATCCAAGGACCCCCGATCCGCGTTCGACAAGCTGTTCAAGTAAATTTCACGCATCATCGACACACGATTCCTCACTGATCTGGCCAAACCTTCAGACGTGTATTCGACGAAACGTAAGGTCTGTAGTTATTCCACGCGAGGCGGGAGATATCTCCTGACCAGGAACCGGTAGACCGCGGCACCTATCAGACCGCCGATGATCGGTGCGATGATGTAAAGCCACCACTCGTTGCCGCGTGGACCGGGAAACGCGATCCGCCCGAAACCTACTACATACGCAAACAGCCGCGGCCCAAAATCGCGCACCGGATTTACCGCGTCCATCGTCAGCGAACCGCCAACGCCAACAATCGCAGTGACCGTCAGTCCGATAAAGAGCGGACCAAGACCCGCTTGAGGCATGCCGGGATTGTCAGGTTCGGTCAGCGCGAAGATCATCAACAGCAGAAACATGGTCAGCACTACTTCAATGAAGAAGGCTCCCGAAAGCGAGACCGTAGCCATGGCGCTCGCGTCGACTCCGATGCCGCCAGGGCTTGGATAGAAGCACGAGAAGATCGACATAAGCTTCTGGCTGCCGGGCGCGCCGACTTCGACGCCGAGCTTTTCCAGCGCTCGAGGCCAGTAGCCGTGCCACATCCAGTAAACCGCCGCGGCGCCGGTGAACGCGCCGGCGATCTGACTGAGAATGAACGGCAGGACTCTGCTTCGGGGAAAGTCTCTGAAGACGGCCATCGTGATCGTGACCGCCGGATTGAAATGCGCGCCCGAAACCGGCCCCGCGACATAGATGCCGAACGTCACCGCAAGCCCCCACATCATCGCGACCCCCCAGCCGTCGAGTTGGCTGGTCATCACCGCGGCCGCTACAGCGCCATCGCCGATGAGTATCACGATGAATGTTCCAACGAACTCGGCCAGGCACTGACCGGCAAGGCTTGCGGTGTACACGTTTTGAATTGAGTCAGGCGCTTCCTGGACTTCGGCGATTGCCGCTCTCGACATTCTTCACCTCGAAAAGAACGACGGATGAAGGAACCACAGATGAACACAGATAAACACGGATGGAAGGAGCCAAACATCTTAGTCTCACAACTCAAGTGAGTCTCAAAGCTGCGAGCAAATCTTATCGGGGTTCATCTGTGTTCATCCGTGGCTTATTTCTTCACAAGTATTTCTGCATGAGTTGGAGCGCGCGCCAGTGCGCGCGGCGCACGAACACGGGCCAACGGGCGCTCAGCAGCGGGGTCGCTTGAGTCGCGCCGGACTCTTGCCACCGGTTGGACGAACCGCTCAAGTCCCACGCAAGATCGGCGCCCTTCAACCCCGCCCTCACCATAGCGCCCGCCGGGTTTCGGCCGTTGTCCGAATAGGTGTTGTCATGAATGAAGGTGTTTTCAGGCGTCGGGCCAACGTCGAAAGCCGTACCCTTCGGGAAGGCGATTTCGAGACTGAACACGCCCACACCATAGCAGTCGTTCCCACGAATCTCGTTGGCGGTGACTTCGGTGTTCTTCGCAGCCATCACAAAGACCCCGGTGCCGGGAGGAACGTTGGACACGATCGAGTTCGGGTTGGCGAAGTTCGCGTGATTGTTGTTGATCACACGGTTGTTTCGGACTAGGCAGTCGCGCCCGACTTTCGAGGGGTTGTTTGGAAGCACAAAGACAAGGATCCCCCCGGTGTTGTCGTGCACGTAGTTGTTCTCAACCACGGCGTTAATCGAGTTTTCAATCTCGATGCCAGTGACGTTGTTGTAAGCTTCCGAGTCGCGGACAACGATGTCGCGCGACTGGCCGACGTAGAGCGCGGCGTCGGCGATGCCGGTCGCGACGCACTTCTCGATCGTGACTCCCGTGCAACTCACCGGGTAGACGCCGTACAACCCGGTGTCGTCGATCTTCAAGTTGCGGAACGTCACGTTGCGAGCGTGTTGCGCCACCACGCCGTTTGCAACGTAGTGCTGGACGTCGAAGTTCTCGATGACAAAGTTGCTCCCGGTAACGATCACGCCGTCGGACAGCTTCTTGTCGCCGTCGAGCACAGGACGCACTGGCGAACCAGGAACGGTATTGGTTGTCCGGGCGGCATTGTCGCCTTCTGTGCGGAGGTCTGTCACGCCGCGCAGAGTGATATTGTCGAGATCGATCTTAACTTCTTCCTTGTAGACTCCAGCAATAACTTCAATCGTATCTCCCGGACGCGCGCGATCCACCGCCGCTTGAATCGACTCGCCGGCTTTGACTGTCAGAGTCTGGGGTGGCCGAGCGGCAACCGTCTCGTTGGAAGAACCCGTGTTGTACTTCGCCACAAGCTCGCGCGCCGGATTGGTCAAATGCGGCACAACCGCCAGACCTGACGGCACGCGCTCGGGAAACTGAGGCAGGTTGGACTCGTCAGTTAGCGAATAGAGAAATGCGATCAAGTCCTGTTTCTCTTCGGGAGTGATCGCGTACTTGTGTATCTTGTCGTCGACCTTCGGCTCGTTGAATCCGGCGCCCGGGCCGCCGCCCGCGGCATAGAAATCCAACACTTCTTCAAGCGTCTTGAACTTCCCGTTATGCATGTAGGGCGCGTTCAACACTACGTTGCGAAGCGTCGGGACCTTGAAGCCGTACTTGTTGCCTTCTCCTTTGGTCACCTCGAAGCGGCCGTAGTCGGGGTTGTTCGGATCGATCTCCGGCACGCCGATGATCTTGAAATCGCGATTCGCGAAAGTCGGCAGGCCGTGGCACTCGAAGCATCGCGTCCGCCCTGAGCGAAAAAGGTTGAACCCCCTAAGCTGGGCAGCGCTCAGCGCGTTGTGATCCCCGGCTACGTAGCGATCGAAGGGCGCGTTGTTCGCCGTGAGCTTCCGCTCGAACGCGGCAACCGCTTTGACGGCGTTGTCCATCGTTACCCCGGAGCCTTCGCTTCCGCCAAACGCCGAGTCGAATGCTTTCGCATACTCCGGAACTGCCTTCAACTCTTTTACAAGCGTCTCGGCGTTTTCGTTCATCTCGATGTCGCTGGTGATCGGCCCCTTCGCCTGCTCTTCGAGGTCCGGCGCCCGGCCATCCCAAAACTGCATGTGGTTATAAGTCGCATTCCAGAGCGTCGGCGCGCCGCGCCGAACAACTGAGCCATCCGCCCGATCGGGTCCAAGTCCGTGACCGCCTTTGCCCATCGAGAGCCCGCGCGCGTCGGTGAAACCAAGATCGGGGTGATGACAAGTTGCGCACGAGATGTCGTTTGCGCCCGACAGTATCGGATCGAAAAACAGCAGCCTCCCTAACGCGGCTCGTTCCGGGCCCTTCGCATCGGCGGGAGCGTTATCGGCTCGCACGACGATTGCGGGGAAGCTGCGCTTCAATCCTTCGCCGCCGGCCGCGACTCCGGCCGTGGCTTCATCGCCCGCCAGTTCCGCTGGCGTCGGCCAAAGCCCAAGCGCGAAGAGTGCTGCGATCAAAAAGATGGCGAGCAACATCAACACCTTCGGCCAACGTCGGTGCGACCGTGCGACTCCGATCCTGTTCATTGAGGCGGCAGTGTCCATACTTCGATCCTCCGTGGTGAATGTGTGCGAAGCCTTGCGGGAGAACCATTATATTGAGCGGGACATTCAAGTCAAAGCGAATCGAGTGGGAGCGCGGATGAAAAGGACACAAGGGACATAAAGGACGCAAAGAACCGTGCAACTCCATTAGGACTCCGGCTGCGGTTATACACGGACCCCTTTTGTCCTTTGTGTCCTTTTTGTCCCTGGTGTCCTTTGGGTCTGTCGTGCCCTATTGTTTAGCTCTTCCTCATCCGCGACAGGCCGACCGACACCAGAGCAGCGACTTCGGCGTTGTTGACCAGCAACGCCCGGTTCGCAACGAGAGTTCGCCCCCCAGTGATGGTCTCGAGCTGCGACAGCAGAAACGGTGTGACCGCCTTGCCCGAGATCTTTTGAGCATCAGCCATCCCGATTGCTTGCCTGATGGCTCGCTCGACATCATCGGCAGCAATCTCAAATGCTTCAGGTATTGGCACACAGAGGAGAACGGCGCCGGATCCGCCCGAAGCCCAGTGATTCAACGCAAGCTGTGCGGCTTCATCGGGAGTCTCGACGGTCGCATCTACTTGCAGGTGGCTGTGACGCGAATAGAAGGCGGGAAACTCCGCGGTGCGATAGCCAAGGACGGGTACGCCGAGCGTCTCGAGTAGCTCGACGGTCTTCGGCAAATCCAGAATCGCCTTCGCTCCCGCGCACACGCAGACGACTGGAAGACTCGCGAGCGCGGTCAGATCAGCGGATACGTCGAACGACTCGGCCGCGCTGCGGTGCACACCGCCGATGCCGCCAGTCGAAAAGACTCGGAGCCCGCCTGCGTGGGCAATCCTCAACGAAGCAGCTACCGTCGTAGCGCCCCATCCGCGGTTCTGCATCACTGCTGCGAGATTGTTCAGTCCCACCTTCTCGACGTGCCGTTCGCCATCCCGTTGAGCGAAGACATTCAGCTCATCATCGCTCAAGCCGATCACCGGCGTGCCATCCACGATTCCGATCGTAGCCGGTCTAGCGCCGCGCTTGCGGATGACTTCTTCGCAAGCACGAGCCGTTTCGATATTAAGCGGCGCAGGTAAACCGTGCGCGATCACGGTCGACTCTAGGGCCACCACCGCCTCCCCGGCACCGAGCGCCCGACTCACGTGTTCGGCAATGCGAATCTTATCCTGGTTGGTCTTCGTCACCACGAGCAAACATATCCATTCAAGTAGCCAGTGACAAGGAGGGGAAGTGATGAATTATGAATGATGAGTGATGAATAGGAGAAGCGATGAGTTATGAATGATGAGTGATGAGTGAGGAGGGGAAGTGATGAGTGATGAGTTATGAGTGATGAGTGATGAGTGCGCGCCGCTGAACTGCGTTAAGTATCTGATCGCTCATCGCTCATAACTCATAACTCATCGTTCATAACTCATCACTTCCCCACCTCACTCATCACTCATCATTCATAACTCATCACTTCCCCTCCTCACTCATCACTCATCACTCATCACTCATCACTCATAACTTCCCTCCTCCTTGTCTCTCCTCGCCGGCGTTGTATACTCTTTGCCCTGACATTGGAGCTATATGAGCGGCGCTTACTTGATCGGAACAGGCAAGATGGCTAATCGCGTACTGGCGCTTATACTCGGCGGCGGCGCGGGCCAACGACTCTATCCGCTCACCAAGCGCCGAGCAAAGCCGGCGGTGCCGCTGGGCGGCAAGTACCGCTTGATCGACATCCCGGTTTCAAACTGCATAAACTCCGACCTGCACCGCATCTTCATCCTGACTCAGTACAACTCTGCGTCGCTGAATCGGCACATCGCGCGCACGTACCGATTCAGCCGGTTCACCAACGGCTTCGTCGAGATACTTGCAGCGGAGATCACGCCCGAGCGGCCCGACTGGTTTCAGGGGACGGCCGACGCGGTGCGCCAGAGCTTGCATCATCTCGACGACTACAAAGGGGACACGATTGTTGTGCTGTCCGGCGATCACCTTTACCGAATGGACTATCGCGACTTCATAGCCCGTCACTACGAGACCAACGCCGACGTCACTCTGTCGGTGACGGCGGCGCGGCCTGAAGACGCGTCGGGCTTCGGGCTTGTGAAGATTGACGAAACCGGCCGGGTGGTTGAGTTCAGTGAGAAGCCGAGCGGGGCCGCGCTTGAGAATATGAGAGTCGATACTACAAGGCTGGGACTTTCGCCCGAGCAGGCCGAGAAGCGTCCCTTTCTTGCATCGATGGGAATCTACGTCTTTCAAAAAGAAGTGCTACGGCGGCTGCTGCTCGACGAGCTTCCGGCGGCGGCGGATTTTGGAAAGGAGATCATTCCGCAGGCGCTTACGGACTGCAACGTGCAGGCACATCTGTTCGACGGCTACTGGGAGGACATTGGAACGATGGGTTCGTTCTACCGGGCGAACATCGAGATGACCCACCCGCTGCCTCCGTTTAACGTCTTCGACGCCGAAGCTCCAATGTACACGCGGCCACGTTATCTGCCCGGGTCGAAACTTCTCGACTGTCACGTTCAGAGTTCGGTGATCACCGAAGGCTGCATCATCAACGGCGCAACGATAACCGATTCGATCATCGGAATACGAAGCCGCATCGAGCATGGCTCGCGGATGGACGGAGTGCTGATGATGGGAGCCGACTTCTACCAGACGATTGACGAGATGCAAGCCGACATAAACCGCGGCTACCCACGCATCGGCGTTGCCTCAAATTGTACGATTCGCAAAGCCATAATCGACAAAAACGCTCGAATCGGCTCCGGAGTAAAGATACTGAACGAGAATCGAATTCAGGAACTTGACGGTGAAAGCTATTTCATACGCGACGGCATAGTCATCATTCCGAAGAACGGAGTGTTACCCGACGGGACGACGATCTAGACTAACAGGACTTCCGCGGTGATATGGTGAGTCGCAACCCCGAAGGGGTTGCGTCCTTCAGCCCAGGGTTGCCGTACTCGGCTACCCTGGGTGAGGGTGGTGTGGTCAAGTCCATCATTTGACGGCAACCCCGTCGCACAGAGCTAACCAAATGACCTGGACTCAAGTCTATGACCCGTTGGGCGCGTGGTGGCTTTCAACCCTCGTCGCCGCCGTGCCCGTGGTTGTCCTGCTAGGCCTCCTCGCCGTCTTCCGAGTCAAACCGCATTGGGCTGCGATGGCTGGAGCGGCGGCCGCGCTCCTGGCTGCAAGCCTCGTCTTCCACATGCCGTGGTCGCTCGCGTCCTCAAGCCTCGTCTACGGAGCCGCGTTCGGCTTACTCAAGATCGCCTGGATAGTCGTCGCGGCCGTCTTCCTCTACGATATTTCAGTCCACACCGGCCAGTTCGAAATAATGAAACAGTCGGTCGCTCGCGTGACTGCCGACCGCCGGCTTCAAGCGCTGCTGGTCGCGTTCTGCTTCGGCGCCTTGATCGAAGGAGCTGCCGGGTTCGGAGCGCCCGTCGCAATCGCTGGAGCTTTCATGATTGGATTGGGCTTCAAGCCGTTTCACGCGGCTGCGCTAAACCTGATTGCCAACACCGCGCCGGTCGCCTGGGGAGCGATCGGCACCCCGGTTCATACCCTCGCCGCGGTGTCGGGGCTTCCGGAAGCTCAACTCAATTCGATGCTGGGCCGGATACTTCCCATCACTGCGATCATTGTTCCGTTCTGGCTTGTGCGCGCGATGGTCGGCTGGCGCGAAACCTTCGAAGTGCTCCCCGCGATTCTTGTGGTTGGAGGATCATTCGCAATCACTCAGTTCGTCTGGTCAAACTTCATAGACAGCAACCTTGTTGATATCGCCGGCGGCGTCGTGTCGATCGTTGCAACAGTGGTGTTTCTTCGCTTCTGGCAACCCAAGCGAGTGTGGCGCTTCTCAGACGAGCGCGAAGACGAACGCGGCGCTGAAGAAACTGCGGCTGCGAGTGAGGCCAGCAGCGCGCCCCAGCCCTTAGTTGATCCGGAAACTCCGCCGCCTTCCGCGTCGCCAATGCCACCTGCCTCTCACACGCCCGCGGAAGTCGCGAGAGCTTGGATGCCTTTCGTCCTGCTGACTGCGTTCGTGCTCGTGTGGGGCTTGCCCTTTGTGAAAGGCTCGATGAATCGACTGACCACGCCCGCATTTGAGCGAGGCGGGTGGGATGTGCCGGTGCTACACCTGGCGGTCACTCGCGATGCGCCGGTCGTCTCCAAGCCGACGCCCGAAGCCGCGAAGTTCGATTTGAACTGGCTGTCTGCCACTGGAACGGCTTGCTTTTTTGCCGCGATAGTTTCGGGACTGCTGCTTGGCGTAGCGCCTCTCCAGCTTATGAGGATCTTTCGGCTGACGCTGATGCGAATGCGGTTCGCGGTGCTTGCGATTTCGTTCATGCTGGGGCTCGGATTCGTCACGCGGTATTCGGGAATGGATGCTGTGTTGGGATTGGCGTTCACCCGCACCGGTTGGTTGTTTCCGTTCTTCGGCACGTTTCTCGGCTGGCTCGGCGTAGCGCTGACCGGAAGCGACACTTCATCGAACGCGTTGTTCGGCAGCTTGCAACGAATCACCGCCGAGCAGTTGGGTTTGAGTCCGGTGCTGATGTGCGCGGCGAACAGCGCCGGCGGCGTGATGGGCAAGATGGTCGATGCGCAGTCGATCGTGGTGGCGACAGCCGCTACCAATCAGGTGGGAAACGAAGGCACGATCTTCAGGTTCGTCGTGTGGCACTCGATCGCGCTGGCTTCGATAGTCGGGCTTATCGTGATGGCCTATGCCTTCGTGTTCCCAGGCGCGATACCTCATTGATGTCCGCTTACTTCTCTTCCGCGGTCAGGCTCTCGACAGCCGGCACATCATAGTTCGAATCAATCTGTGTATCGTGAGTGCGCGCGGTGTTGACGCTCGATCTCTTCGATGAGCGCCTCAGGAGAGACCTGACCGCCGTCGATTCCGAGCTTTAAAACGATCGGTTGAGCGATGCGGGCCGCCAGCGCCACGCGGTTAATCTCCGTGAGCTCGAACCTTCGTTTCAAGAAGGCTTCGATTGCCCGAATCTCGTTTTCGCTGAGCAGCCGGGTGTCAGCGACGAAAGGAGGCGCGCTCGCGCGCTCGAAGCGCCGCTGCTCGATGTTTGAGATGCTGATGATCTCGGCAAGCGAAGGCGCTTCAGTGGCCCGCTCTTTCACGACAACCGTTCCTGCCACGAAGTCGCCGACCCGTTTCGACCGCGGGCTGAAGATTATCGAGACCACGCCAATCGCATAAGACCCGGCGGGCTGA
>Ga0193755_1000622_pt1 | contig 10204 bp, 5 predicted proteins | sample H1a2metaG_FD_144921 | JGI IMG/M metagenome (GOLD analysis project Ga0193755, IMG submission 144921) | Soil microbial communities from a riparian zone of the East river system, Colorado, United States - H1a2 | ecosystem: Environmental > Terrestrial > Soil > Riparian zone | place: USA: East River...
CGCTGCGCTTATTTCGCTCTTCCCCGTTCCTCGATCTTCTCGTGGTGCATTTGTCGCTAGCCCCGCTGACGAAACAATTGTCGTAGCCCCGCTCCAAACTGGAAGAACAGATTGTTGGTCGACTCCTGCGTTCCCGGCCTGGCTTCTCAAATCGCTGATAAAGTCCGCCATCGTTTGATAACGTTCATCTCTGTCCTTGCGGAGTGCTTTGGCAACGATTTGTTCAAGCCCGGTGGGTACTGCCGCAGTATGCTGTGCTATCGGTGAAGGTTCGTTTTGCAGTATTGCAACAATGATATCGCCGATGGTTGCAGCCTCAAACGGAGGCGTGCCCGCGAGCATCTCATACAGCACGACACCAAGGCTGAATATGTCGGTTCTTTCATCCACTTCCAGTCCGCGCATCTGCTCGGGAGACATGTATTTGGGAGTACCCATCAGCATACCGGGCTCAGTATTGACCAACGGTAACAGTCCCATCTCTGAGCCATCGCCGGCCGGCATTCTTTGAGTGAGCTTCGCTATTCCGAAATCGAGCACCTTCACAAGGCCATCGGGACGCACCATTATGTTCTCGGGCTTTATGTCACGATGCACCACTCCGACTTCGTGTGCCGCTCCCAATGCGCTTGCTACTTGAATAACTATGTTGAGTACTTTTTGAACATTCATTCCATCGGCGGACATACAAGCGCGTAACGTCTCTCCCTTGACGAACTCCGTTGCAATGAAATGCGACGACTCCACTTCTCCTATGTCAAATATGGTGAGAATGTTCGGATGATTGAGAGCCGAGGCCGTACGGGCTTCTTGTTGGAATCGAAGCACTCTCGGCTCATCATTAGTTAACTCAGGAGGAAGCAGCTTGAGGGCAACCTTCCGGCCCAGGCGGATATCTTCTGCGAGATAAACCTCTCCCATTCCCCCTTTGGCAAGAAGATCAAGGAGTTGATATGGACCAATTTGACGCATTGAGTTTACGCCTGACCTATACTCCGTGCGGTCATGTATTTCAATGTGACTTGTAAGGATTACTGAGGCAAGTGATCTTCAAAAGGGACGTCTCAAGCGTGGAGGGCGAATCGCGGAGAGGCTGTCGGATAAAACAATCCGGTCCAGAGCCAAGCCACTGTCGCTAAATACCCATCTTTGCCAATGCATCTATTGCCTGGCCCATCAGCATTGTTGTCTGAGGATGCGAAGCTTCAAGGAGCTCTATTCCCTCCTTCAACCCTTCGCCGAGCCGAGCAGATACAGGATGATGATCGCCCTCGCGCGCTTCGATTAGCTTCTTGATATCGCTCATCAACTTCTGAACAAGTTGTCTCTCGCCCTGATCGACGCACTCGATCTGTTGAAGCTCAACGAGCAATTCCTCAAGCCTGGTGTGAAGATCTTGTTTATCCATTGTAGAAACCTCTATGAAAGCGGAAACGCCGCCAGCCTTTTGAGCCTGCGAACGAACGATACTTCTGATGTGCCGATGATCGCAAACGCGCGAACCCAGGGTGATGCGGCGCGCGCGCTAGTTACTCCTCTGATATGCGCCGGCTCCCGAGCAACCGCAGTTAGACCGCGTCATCGATGCAATCTAGCTGCGCCAAGAGAGACTCAAGTATTCGAGTGCGCCGTTCAACAACCTTCTCGCTGCCTACGGGAGGCCGGTCCCTATTAAACGCGTGGCCCAATTCTCCCAGGAAATCAACGCAGTAAACCGCAGTGTAGAAGTCCAAGGCTTGTCGCTCGGCCAGCCCAAAACCTTCGTAGCTGCATAGCTCAGCTATGTAGTCCTCGTCCCATCCCTGGTCCAGAATTGCCATCCGCATCAGGCCTACGTGTAACAGCCGGTCGCCAAAGCAAATCTCGTCCACATCGACGACCCCTGTCATTTTGTGCTTGCTCACGAGCACGTTCTTTGTTGTTAAGTCATCGAGGAATGGCCTGGGCTCGATTGAAGCAAAGTACGGGTCGAATCGCTTGGCATGGGCTCGCGCTCGGCTTATCCACGTCGCATCCACTATGCCGGCTGTTTGACACCGAGCGGACGACCGCGTGAGCAGCACCTCAATGAACCCTGCCCAGGTTGGGCTTGAGTATGGACCCGCGTAGCTCGTGGCATAGCCGTATCCCCCGCCGACAGGCAGTTCGCTCATCCGATTTTGGAGTCCAACAATCGCTCTCGCAATCGTACGGCGCTCGGCTGGCATCAGGTCCATGAACACATTGCCCAGATCTGTTCCAGGAAACCGCTCGAGGACGGTGAAATGCCGCTCCGCGAGTACGCCTCGATAGAGCATAGTCGGCAACGGAACCCCGATCGGACGCAAGATTGAGGTCCAATAGACAGATCCGTCGATCCGTCCCTCGTTCCCCTCGCTGGCGACACGGATAACGAACGGCTTGCCGCTTCGTGCAACAACGTCGAAGACGAAATGACACAGCCCAGTCGGGAATCGAGTGCATTGGACGAGATATTCGCCCGTGCCGACCTGGAGCATTTGACCGATCTCTTTGTACGTTGGAGGTGTAGACATCTCGCTTCAATGTTCGATCGCGAGCGCGCTAGCGGACAAGTACTGGCGTTCCTCCGGTTCGCTTTCTTGACACCAACTATGAAGACCAATCGATCGCCACCAGGGCACAAAGACACAAAGGTACACAAATCCACCAGCATAACGTGCTGACCTGATTGATGCGGTTTGGTGTCCTAGCGTCTTCGTGGCAATCCCCTTCTCAGGCAACTCGTCCCCGACGCGTTTGAGGCAATGCGCATTTTGACGCGCGGCACGCGAGCCGTCAATCGCCAGGCCCTCCAAGCTTCACCGCTCCGTTTTCGATTTACATAATCCCGAAGCCGAACTAAAATGGCCGCGCCTTTCCGCTTCGCTTTCAGACACAAGATCAAATGGAAGACTCCCATCCAAATACGCTCGTCGAGCTGCTCAAACAGTCCGTCTCGGCGCGGCCTACAACCGAAGTCCTGCGCTTCAAGCAGGACAAACAGTGGACCGGGATAACCGGCGAGCGGCTTCTCGAACGAGTGCGCCACGTCGCGCTCGGGCTACACGAGCTTGGAATCCGCAAAGGCGATTGCGTCGCCATCCTCGCCGAAAGCGGGCCGCTGTGGACGATTAGCGACTTCGCGATCCTGTCCAACGGGGCCGTCAATGTTCCGATCTATCCGACCCAGGCGCCTCATCAAGTCGAATACATCCTCCGGGAGTCCGAACCCAAGCTGCTTTTTATCTCGACGGCTCGCCAGATGAAGCGAGTAGATTCGGCGCTCAGCAAGTTCACCGACTTGCGCATCGTGGCCTTTCAGCCGCTGACTAACGGCGAGAACGTGACCGCGTTCAGCGAGCTTGAAGCAAGCGGCGCGCGGTTCGAAGCCGAACACCCCGAAGCCTACGACCTTATCTCGTCCGACGTGCACCCGTCCGATCTGGCTTCGATCATCTACACGTCCGGCACGACGGGTGAGCCGAAAGGCGTGCTGCTAACCCACTCGAACATCGCATACAACGCGGTTGCATCGGGGACGTTCCTGGGAATCGAGCCGGGCGGCGTGATGCTGTCGTTCCTGCCGCTGTCGCACATCTTCGAGCGAATGGTGCTTTATCTGTGTCTGTACTTCGGCGTGCAGATCAACTACGCCGGCGGGATCGAAACGGTCGCCAGTGATATGCAAGAGGTGCGGCCGACGCTGATGTCCACGGTGCCGCGGCTGCTGGAGAAGATCTACGGCCGAATGCAGAAGAGTGCGTCTGATGCCGGAGGACTGAAGAAACAAATCTTCGACTGGTCGCTGGGAGTGGCGCGCAAAGCATCAACGAGGATGACCAACGGCGAACGCCTCTCGCCGCTGTTGGGGTTTCAGCTCGAGATCGCAGACCGGCTGGTGTTCGGAAAGCTCCGAACGGCGGTCGGCGGCCGCATCAGGCGGATGGTTTCGGGAGGGGCTGCGCTTTCAAGCGACATTACGCAAGTCTTTATCGGCGCGGGCATCCCGTTGCTTCAAGGCTACGGGCTGACCGAAACGTCACCGGTCATCGCGGTTAACACGCTCGAGCAGAATCGAATTGGCGCAGTCGGACGCGCGTTACCGGGGTTGGAAATAAAGATAGCCGAGGACGGCGAGATATTGACCAGCGGGCCGCACGTCTTTCAGGGCTACTTCAACAAGCCCGGCGACACAGCGGCGACGTTCGACGAAGGAGAGAACGGCGCGCGCTGGTTCAAGACTGGTGACATCGGGCGGCTGGATTCCGATGGGTTTCTGTTTATCACCGACCGCAAGAAGGATTTGATCAAGACGTCGGCCGGGAAATATGTAGCGCCTCAGATGATCGAGTTGATGCTCAACCAGAGCCAGTTCGTCGAGCAGTCCATCGTCATCGGCAGCGGCAGGAAGTTTGTCTCAGCGCTGATCGTGCCTGACTTCGAGAACTTGCGGGCCTGGGCCAAAGAACAGCGGATGGAAACCAGCAACAAGACCGAACTCGTAAAAGACCGGCGAGTCATCGACATGATGAAGAAGGAAGTCAACCGGGTGACAAGCGAGCTAGCCGACTATGAGAAGGTGAAGCGAATTGGACTGGTAGCTCAGGAGTTCACCATCGACGGGGGCGAGTTGACCCCGTCGCTCAAGGTCCGCCGCCGCGTAGTCGAAGAAAAGTACGCCGGCTTGATCGAGTCGCTGTACTCGACCGGTTCGGATTGAGACCGAAGCGTCGCCCCTTAAGGTGAGGCCCGAGGCACAACGCGCTCATTGTCCGTCGCCCTTTGCCTGTGGCCACAATAGATTGACATTCGGCAGCGACGAGAGTAGTTTGCGCGTGGCAGGTACCCGGCCAGCCCCGGGAAGGTTAAGTACGGTCACATTCATCCGCGACTTTGCGGAAATCGAAGTCATTTGAAGATCTTATTAGTTGCGCTTCGCAACTTGGCTTGTTAGCTAAATCGAATTGATCAACAAGAAACGGACAAATGAAGCCAGACAGCCCTGTTTTAGCGGGACTGTTTGATAACCAAAATCTAGCCGCTGGTTTGGAGCCCTCACCGCTCTGTCTGCCTGATATACGGGTTGAAGAGCATCTCCGGCCGGTGCGAAGTGGGAGATCAACAATGAACCTGAATAGGATGACTCGATTCTCGATCGTGGCCTTAATGGCAAGTCTCATTTCTTTTGGGCCGACAACGATGATGGCCTTTACTGATACGACAATCGTGATCAAGCCGACGCACATGGACGGATGGAATTTTCAGCTCGGCATCTTTAGCGGCACGGCCACGTCGTCAGCGGGATTTGAAATCGGCCCTGGCGCTCCCCCGCTGCCAACCGGTAGCGCCGAATTCAAGACGGGAGCGGACGGTGATTCATTCGCCCTGTTGAGGAACACTAACTACCAGGGCGTGCCACTGAGTCAACTCACCTCGCTGAGCTACGACACTTATGTTACTGCTCACAATGGATGCGTAGCGGTGTACCTCAGCCTTTTGGTCGATCTAAACGACAATGGTGTGTTCGATGCGGGTGACGACAGGATTTTTTTTGAACCCTGTTACCAAACCGGGCAATACTCCACTATCCCTCCGGACAACCCCGGAGACATTCCGCTTCAGAACGGTCCGATTGGCCCAGATGGGTCTACTGTGATAACCGGCAATTGGCAACATTGGGATGCGTTGATCGGCGGCTGGTGGTCTGCTCTAGACGTAGACGGCGGCCCTACCGGCCCTCCGCTCTTTAGGATCGCAAGCTACATCAATCGCGACGCGGCCCATCAAAACGCCAAAATCGTTAACGCCACCGAGTGCCTGGGCGGCGTGCGATTCAGCGCCGGGTCGGGCGCTCCGGTGTGGGACGACTTTGAAGGCAACGTCGATAACTTCACCATAGGCGTAAGCGGCGACAACACTACGTACGACTTCGAGTTCGAGAATCTTCCGATTCCGGAATGCGGAGTTCGACCGGCTGGCGCGGTTCAGGCTTGCAAGTTTTACGACTTCAATGGTAACGGCGTTCTCGATGGCAGTGACTCTCCGCTTGATGGTTGGCCCATCACGATCAGCCCGCTCGCCAACGCGACACCAAATGTTGCGACACAACTGACCTCCGGGGGCTGCGTTAGCTGGAGCAACCTGGAGGTGTTATTCAATCCGTACACCTTCACGGAGGGAACGCCTACCGAAACCAATTGGGTTCACTCGACCCCGGCCTCCGTGCCCGTGACAGTTGCTGCTAACGACACCACGACAGTCAACTTCGGCAACTATTGCACGACGCCCAGTGGTGGCCGCACGATCGGGTTCTGGGGCAACAAGAACGGTCTAGCGCTGTTGACCCAGGCTGATTTCGCCGCTTTGACGGCGCTACGATTGGTGAACAAAAATGGAACCGATCGGGACTTCACGTCAACGCTGAACAACAACAAAAAGGACTTGGAGTCGTGGCTGCAGAAAGCCGATGCGGTAAACATGGCTTACATGTTATCGGCCCAGCTCGCGGCCATGAAGCTCAACGTGCTGCACGGATTTGTGGACGGCAACGCGTTCGCGCTGTGCTACAACGGGACAATCAATCAGTTGATAGCAGCAGCCAATACGGCGTTGGTAGCAGATCAACAAACGCCGGCCGGCGATCCGAACCGGGCGACCCAGGAGGCTCTGAAGAACTGTCTGGACGCTCTGAACAACGGCGGATCTGTTGTGCCGGTGACGCCTTGTGCGCGTCATTTTCCACAGTAGTTCCGCCAATCCGATCAGAAAAGCGGCGGAGTTTGTGTGGCTCCGCCGCTTCACTTCGTTTGCCTCGGTGACTGCTCAGACGGTTACTTTACTTATAGACAATGACAGCCGGCGAGTTAGCCGCGTTGCCGGCGGCGTCGTTCGCACGGCACATTAATGCATGAGCGCCCGGGCCTGCCCGGCGCGCGTTCCACCTTGTACCGAAGGGCGCGCTAGTCGAAGTCGCAGTCAGCAGCCCATCAACATACAACTCCACCCGACTCACTCCGACATTATCGCTGGCATTGACCACCACAGAGACGTTTCCTGAAACTGCGTTGCCGTTGGATGGAGCAGTAATAGCGATAACCGGCGGCACGGTATCGAAAGAGTTGTTGACGTTAACTGTTATCGAGCTGCTTCCGATATTGCCGGCAGCATCCCGCGCAGATGCCGTCACCGTGTGGGTACCGTTAGAAAATGCAACCGTGTTCCACGGGAAGCTGTACGGCGCCGCAACGTCTATGCCGAGGGACACGCCGTCAACGCTCGCGCTCACAGAAACCACTCCGACGTTATCTGTTGCTGTTGCTTGAACAGAGATACTGCCCGACACGTTGGAATTTGCCGCCGGCGACGTAAGATTGACGGCCGGTTGCGTTGTATCACCTGGTCCCCCGCCGCCAGAAGCGATGCTCAATGCGCGGGCGGCGTTGACTCGTCCCGAACCGAAGGACGTATCCCATCCGCCCGGTCCCCGATCATCAGCCGACTGCGTTAGTACATTCTGCACGTCTTGCCCGCTCAGTCCCGGGTTTACCGAGATCACTAATGCCGCCACGCCTGCCACAATCGGGGCGGCAAACGAGGTCCCGGATACCGCTGAGTATCCACCGCCCCTTACTGTGGTGTAAGCCCATCCGGGCGCGGCTATGTCTATGTTGTTCCCGGTATTGGACCACGAATACAACTGGTCATTCGAGTCGGTGCCGCTCACCGTCAGCACATAAGGATTGTCCGGCGCAGAATCGAAAATGCCTTCGTTTCCCGCAGCGATTGTGACGACACCACCTTTGCTCTGAAAGTACTGCGCAGCGGAGGCCACCGTCGCACTCGTTGAAGCCCGATAGCTCAGGTTTGCGATCCGAGCTCCGTGATCCGCAGCCCAGGTAAGACCGCTCGCCATGGTTGAATAGTAGCCATACCCATTGGCATCGCTAATGCGAATGGGCATGATGCGGCAACCCCACGCTATCGAGGCCACACCTTTTGCGTTGTTGCTCGACGCCGCTGCTGTGCCGGCGACCATGGTGCCGTGACCGTTCACGTCTCGTGTGTCGGAGTTGCTGTCATAGACATTCCAGCCGGGCACCATCTTTCCGCTGAGGTCTTCGTGACTCCCGTCCACGCCTGTGTCTAGAATCGCGATCGTGACGACGCTGTTTCCCGTGCTGGTCAACCATGCTGTGGGACACTCGATTCTTCTCAACTGCCATTCCCAGTTGACATACCAGGGATCGTCAGGGGCGATTTGCTCAGGAGGGAGAATGCGATCCAGTTCAGCGAATTCAACCTCCGGCCGCGACTTGAACGATCGAAGCAAACTCTCTTCATCTACTCCGTCCGGCAACTCCAGGATGTGAACATAAAGGCCCGCGATCTGTCCGATGTCCAGAGCCCCGGCTTCAACGATCATCTCTGCACTGCGCGTAGACAGAGTCTCGCTGCGAAATTGTACGAGAAGGCGGCCCGGTACAAACGGAGAACCGGCATGCGTCTTTTTCTGTTGCGACAACGATGCCCGCGTCGTTTGACTAGGAATCAATTCAAGTACAAAGGCGAGCAACAGTGCCGCAAGAACAACCCTCATCCTCATCATTGATTCAGTCCTCAGTGATTAGCTGCCGTCGGCGGAGACGTTGGACGGCTCATGAAAACGAAGGGGCTTTTCGTATTAACTTAGTCGATTCTTTTTCGCGGTCCGGGGTTCAGGTAGTTTTGTATCGCAATCGCCGTACCTACAACGGAAGCGCCCCGCACGACGTCTCTGTCTTGATCACCGAAAAGCAAGAATTCGATGATCGAGTTTTGCGCTAGCAGACTTCGACGAGGAGCCCGCCCTACTTGGGTAACGGGGATCTACGGAGAAAGTCGGACGCGAGACCCTTGGCTTTGCTTGGGGGATAATTTGCAGCGCCGCGAAGAAGTTCCGTCGAAGCGTGGGTCTGTTACCTAACTGGACATCTTGGTTCCCCGCTGGCTTTAGAACAACCGGCGGCTATTGAGACCTTCTGTGTCGTCCTCACTCGGTCTCCATCTGCTGCTCTATTGGCACTAGCCGTACAGAGCACAACGAGGTCCAAACAAAGTTCGGCAAGATTCAAGTGCGAAGGGCCTTCTCTGGTTCGCCGGGCTGTGATAAATTCGCCCTGTGAAGCGGCCAGCCCTCCAGGCTTTGTTTCTGTCGGCGTTCCTCGTACTTGCGGGAGCGGCCGAATCGCGCGCTCAGGCAATCTCACCCGCCGAGCCCGCTCGCGAAAACACTTCAGCAACCGCACAACCAAACGAGCGGTTGGCGGCCCAACAAAACGAGCGAATAGTCTCTCTCCTCGATCAGTTGGCGGACCAGGCTCGCCAGTCAGACGATATGACTTTCGCCGTTCGCGCTCAGTCCCAGGCCGCAACGCTTCTGTGGCCATACGATCCCGAGCGCGCGAGGGCAATCTATCGCCGTGCTTTTCAATCCGTCGCCGCACAGCCTGCTGCGCGGTCCAATGACAAGCCCGGCAGCAACGAAAAGCTCACTTCAAACCTCGCGTTGGCCGAGCGTCTTCAGCTTCGATCCGAGCTGCTCAACCAGATCGCCGGACGCGACCCCGAGCTCGCCGACGAGTTGGCGCGGACGCTTGCGGAGTCGGCGGGGTCAAAGGACGGGTGCCCGCAGACATCGGGCTGCGATCAGATCACTGCCGTACAACCTCCGACCGGCGCTTCTTCCCGTGAAGAAATAGAACGACGCGAGATGCTGATAAGCGTCGCATTGCGAATCGTCGAACGCGAACCGCAGCAAGCGATGGCGCTTGCTCAGATGAGTTTCCCGCTCGGGCTGTCACCCAATTTCTCTCGGCTGCTGATGTTGATGCGCACCTCCGAACCGGGGCTTGCCGACTTGTTGTTCTCGAGCGCCGTGGCGCGGCTCGAACGCGCGCCGTCGGTAGACCTCGCGGACATTCACACGCTTGGCTCATACCTGGTCTCTGCCGGTTCGTCCGCGCGGGAAGCAATGGGTCGCGCGCTGGTAACAAGGTTTCTCAACCTGGCGTTCATTCAAATTGCGCGGCGTGGCGACCTGGCGGCTACGACGACCGGCGCCGGGCGAGCCGCGCGCCGCGACGAATCGGCCGCTGTGTACTTCATCGGGCGCCAGCTCACCGATCTGTTTGCGAGATATCAGCCCGACCGGCTCCAACAGCTTCAG
>Ga0193755_1000623_pt1 | contig 10202 bp, 11 predicted proteins | sample H1a2metaG_FD_144921 | JGI IMG/M metagenome (GOLD analysis project Ga0193755, IMG submission 144921) | Soil microbial communities from a riparian zone of the East river system, Colorado, United States - H1a2 | ecosystem: Environmental > Terrestrial > Soil > Riparian zone | place: USA: East River...
GCACACGGGCCGCGTGTGCGTCGTGGCGTCGGAGGAGGACGAACAGCCCATCCCGATCCAGGTGCGTGAGGATCGGCGCGCCGGCAAGTACGTGCTGTTGTACGACCCGCTCGACGGCTCGACCAACATCGGCGTCAACGTCTCGATCGGTACGATCTTCTCCATCCATCGTCGCAGCGCGACCAAGCGGGGTCCCGGCTCGCTCGCCGACTGTCTCCAGAAAGGCCGAGCGCAGATCGCCGCCGGCTACATCCTGTATGGCTCGAGCACGATGCTGGTGTACACCACGGGGCAGGGCGTGCACGGCTTCACGCTCGATCCCACGATCGGTGAATTCCTGCTTTCGCATCCCGATATCCGCTCGCCCGACGTCGGCACGTATTACAGCGTGAACGAGAGTCACTGGAACAAATGGGCGCCGGGAATCCAGCGTGTGGTGGCGGCGTTCAAGAACGGCGACGGGGGGGGCGGCAAAGTCGAAGCGAAGAACGCGCGCTACATCGGATCGCTCGTCGCGGATATTCACCGCAACCTGATGTCGGGCGGCGTCTTTCTCTATCCCGCCGACGCGCTGTCGCCGCAGGGAAAGTTGCGGCTGCTCTACGAGGCGGCGCCGCTCGCGTTCGTCGTCGAGCAGGCGGGAGGCGCGGCAACGGACGGGACGCGCGACATCCTCGACATCAAGCCGAGCGAGCTGCATCAACGCACGCCGCTCATCATCGGTTCGAAGCGCGACGTGGCCTACGCGCGCGCGGTGCTCGGGGAAAAATGACGCCCGACTGGCTCGAGCATCCCATCGCCGACAGGAGTGCGCCGGGTGAGTGGCCGTTTACGCGCGGCATCTATCCGACGATGTATACCGGCAAGCCGTGGACGATGCGCCAATACGCGGGCTTCGGGACGGCCGATGAGACGAACGCGCGCTTTCGCCATCTGCTCGATGCCGGGCAAACCGGCCTGTCGGTGGCCTTCGATCTTCCCACGCAGATGGGCTACGACTCCGATCATCCGATGGCAGCGGGAGAAGTCGGACGCGCCGGCGTTGCGATCGACAGCGTCGAGGACCTGGAGCGGGTGTTTCACGGCATCCCGCTCGATCGTGTCTCGACGTCGATGACGATCAACGCGACGGCCGCCATCCTGCTCGCTATGTATGTCGCGGTGGGAGAAGAGCAGGGCGTGCCGCTCACCAAGCTGCAGGGCACGCTGCAGAACGACATCCTCAAGGAATACATCGCGCGCGGGACGTACATCTATCCGCCCGAGCCATCGCTGCGGCTCGTGGCGGACATCTTTCGCTTCACCGCTCGCGCCAGGATGAGCTTCAACCCGATTTCGATCTCGGGCTATCACATGCGCGAAGCGGGGGCCACCGCCGTTCAAGAGATCGCCTTTACCTTCGCGAACGGCCTCGAGTATGTCCGGCGCGCGCAGTCCGCGGGACTGGCGGTGGACGAGTTCGCGCCCCGCCTGTCCTTCTTTTTCGCCGCCTACACCGATCTCTTCGAAGAGATCGCGAAGTTTCGTGCCGCGCGAAGGTTGTGGGCACGTCTGATGAAGGAGAAGTTCACCGCGTCGGACGCCGCCGCGCGGTTGCGGTTCCATACCCAGACCGGCGGCGCGACGCTCACGGCGCAGCAGCCCCTCAATAACGTCGTGCGCGTGGCGATTCAGGCCATGGCGGCCGTGCTCGGCGGCACGCAGTCGTTGCACACGAACTCCTACGACGAGGCGCTCGCGCTGCCGACTGAGCGGAGCGCCACCCTGGCGCTCCGGACGCAGCAGCTGCTCGCGCACGAGACGGGCGTGCCGGAGATCGTCGACCCGCTCGGCGGCAGCTGGTACGTAGAGGCCCTGACCGATAAGCTGGAATCCGCTGCGCGGAAGTTGGTGGAGGAGGTGGAGGTTGGTGGAGGTTCTGTAAAGGCGATCGAGAGTGGATACTTCCAGGAAGCGATCGCGCGTAGCGCCTACGAGCAGCAACGGGCGATCGAAGCGGGCAAGCGGGTCGTCGTCGGTGTGAACGAGCACGTGACGGGCGAACCGGCCCCGCCGATTCCCGCACCGGACTACTCGACGCTTGCGGCGGCGCAGCGTACACGCGTCGCGGAGTTACGGGGAACGAGGGACGGGGGACGGGTGAAGCACGTACTGGGAGAGCTCGAGTCGTCCGCGCGAAAACCCGACGCCCCTCTGATGGAACCGATTCTCGATGCCGTCCGGGCTCGCGCTACGCTCGGTGAGATCAGTGACGTGTTCCGGAGCGTCTGGGGCGTGCACGACCCCCGATGACCGCCAGCCTGCTGCTGTCGCTCTTGCTCGTCGCCCCCCCTCAGGGCGACACCGCGGCCATCAACCGCTACGTCCAGGCGGAGCTGGAACGCCAGCACATTCCCGGTCTCTCCCTCGCTGTGCTCGTTGGCGACCGGGTCCTGCTGTCTCGCGGCTATGGATTTGCGAACGTCGAGCTGCACGTGCCCGCGTCCGACAGCACCGTCTATCAATCGGGATCCATGGGCAAGCAGTTCACCGCCGCGCTGGTCGAGATGCTGGTCGAGAAGCATCTCGTCCGGCTCGATGACTCGATTGTGCGGTGGTTTCCCGAAGGGGCGCCGGTCTGGCAGGGGATCACGGTGCGGCATCTCCTGACCCACACCTCCGGCGTCGCCGAGTACACCGATTCCACGTTCGACTATCGCCGGGACTACACGGAAGACCAGCTCGTGAAGTTCGCCGCGTCGCGACCGCTCGATTTCAAACCCGGCGAGCGCTGGAGCTACAGCAACACCGGCTACCTGCTGCTCGGCGCGCTGATCCATCGCGTGAGCGGCCACTTCTACGGCGATCTGCTGCGCGATTCCGTGTTCCATCGGCTTGACATGAACGATTCCCGCGTCATCTCCGAGGCCGACATCGTTCCCAATCGTGCCGCCGGCTATCGGCTGGAAGGCGGCGTGCTAAAGAATCAGGAATGGGTCTCGCCGACGCTCAACACGACTGCGGATGGTGCGCTCTACTTCACGGTTCGAGATCTGATCCGTTGGGCAATTGCCCTGAATCACGCCCGAGTCCCGAGTCCCGCGGCGCTCGACACGGCGTGGACCCCGGTGCGCCTCAACGACGGCGCCACGTATCCGTACGGGTTCGGATGGTACCTCCTGCCGCAGCGCGACCAGCGTCGCATCGCGCACACGGGGAGCTGGCAGGGATTCAAGACGGTCATCGCACGATATCCCAAGCCCGGTCTCACGGTCATCGTGCTCGCCAATCTCGCCGAGGCGCAGGTCGGAGCGATCGCGTACGGCGTTGCCGGGATGATCAACCCGAGGCTCGCCGCTCCCCACCTGACGACATGGTCCGGTAGCGCGCAGCCTCCCACGGCAATTCCAGCGTTGCTGCGTGCGATCGCGGCGAAACCGGATAGCGCTCCGATCACACGGCGATTCCGCATATTCCTGAGTCCCGATCTCGTCGACTGGTATCGAGCGCTGATCGCCGAACAGCGGCAATGGAGCTTCGCCGGCTGTGATATCATCACGTCGCTGGGGTTCAGCTATTTGGGTTCGCCCATCACCTACGCCTGTCACGCGCGCTCGGCGCGCGCGTCGGGCGGCGGGACTGCGGTGACGGTGTTCTATACTGCCGATTGGCGGGCGGCGGGCGTCGAGGGTTACGGGTATTAAGCTGCTGGTTTGGCTCGTCGACAAGATGCTGGCCGCCATGGAGGGCCTATGAGGCTCATTGGTCGCTTGATTGTCCTGTTGCTCGCGGGCACCGCGTGCACGGAAATCCCATGCAGTGGCTGCACGCCGGTGATGAACGAGGCGGTCTTGTGGGGCCAGGTGGCGCTGGACACCAGTGGGCCAGCCTCCCATGCCCTGATGTCCGCCTCGGCAACGCCGATCGCGGCGTCGTGCGTCCTTGGACCCCTCTATACCTGGGGTACGACCGATTCGCTCGGGCAGTACCGAATCACGGTTTTTGGAGGCGGGATCGGTGATTCAGGCTGTGTCTTTGTCGGCGCTCGATTTCCGGCGCTCGGGCCGAATGCGCGGGATACAGTGCTCGGTCCGTTCAGGATGAGATTTTTGCCGACCCCTCCGTTGGATAGCCTGAACGTGGATCTGGTCCTCGCACCCTAACGGAGGCTCACCATGCTCTTCATGCTGTTCGGTATCGCGGCGTCTCTCCAGCAGGTGCAAACAGGCTTTCTCGATCGCAGCGTCACGGTCGGCGCGCGCTCCTACCACTATCAGGTCTATGTCCCGGCCGACTATCAAACGAAGCCCAGCTGGCCGGCGATTCTCTTTCTGCATGGCGCGGGTGAGCGAGGCGATGACGGTCTGCTCCAGACCAACGTCGGGTTGGCTCCCGCGATCCGTCAGAATCCGTCGCGCTACCCCGCGATCGTCGTCTTCCCGCAGGTCCCGCGAGATTCCCAGTGGGTGGGAACGCCCGGCGACATGGCTGTGGCGGCGCTGCAACAGACCATGCGGGAATTCCACGTCGATCCGAGTCGCGTGTATCTCACCGGCCTGTCCATGGGCGGGCATGGCACCTGGTACGTCGCCTATCGGCATCCGGAGCTTTTCGCGGCGGTCGTGCCGATCTGTGGCTGGGTGCGGGAATTCCCCCAGTTCCGCGGCTCGGTGCCGGCCGTGCCCGGTGACAGCGCCGCGATCATGCCCAACCTCGTCCAGCGCCTCGGCAAACTGCCGATCTGGATCTTCCACGGAGAAGTGGACCAGACCGTCAACGTGAATGGCTCGCGCGAGCCAGCGGCGGCGCTCAAGGCTGCGGGCGCGGACGTGCACTACACGGAGCTGTTGGGTCTGAACCACAACTCATGGGATGCGGCGTACGCGTCCGAGGAGTTCCGGAACTGGCTGTTCGCGCAGCAGCGACGCTAGACTCACATGTTCCAGGTCGAAATGCACACCTGGCCACGTGGCCAGCGGGCCGTTTGCGTGCCAAGTTTCAGCACTCTCTTCACGAGGAATCGCTGCGATGAACCGGCGTGAAGTGCTGCTCCTGCTCGCCGGGACGGCTGCGCTCCCCGATCAGTTGCTCGCGATCGGCCGCACCGTCCATAAGCGAGTGCGCGCTGGAACGCTGCGCGCGTTGACTCCCCAGCAGAATGAGACGGTCGCCACCATTGCCGAGCTGATCATCCCCAAGACCGACACGCCGGGCGCGCGCGAGGCGGGCGTGGCGGCGTTCATCGACGTCATGCTGGCCGATTGGGGGGACGACGAGCAGCGCCAGATGATCACGGCGGGGCTCGCGAACGTGGATGAGCGGAGCCGCACGGCGTTCGGGAAAGACTTTATCTCGTCCACGCCGGCGCAGCAGGCAGAGATCCTCGAGGATCTGGATTACGAGCTGGCGCGCCTGCGCGACACCAAGTCCGACACGTCAAAGAATTTCTTCCAGGCCATGAAGTGGCTCACGCTGACCGGCTACTACACGTCAGAAATCGGCGCGACGAGCGAGCAGCATTACCGTGTCGTGCCGGGCCGCTACGAACCCTGCTACCCCCTCGACCAATGAAGACATACGACGCCATCGTAGTCGGGTCCGGCATGTCGGGCGGCTGGGCGGCCAAGGAGCTGACCGAACGCGGGCTGCAGACGCTCGTGCTCGAGGCGGGCCGGCCGATCGTTCCCGAGCAGGACTACGTCGAGCACGTCCCGATGTGGGAGATGAAGTACCGCGGCATGGGCGACCGCAAGCGGTTGTCCAAAGAACAGCCGATCCAGCAACAGTGCTACGCGTGCGATGAGATGGCCTACAAGTTCTTCGTGAACGACCTCGACAACCCCTACACGACGCCGGCCGACAAGCCCTTCTCCTGGATTCGCGGCCGTCAGGTCGGCGGACGCTCGATCATGTGGGGCCGGCAGGTCTACCGCTGGAGCGATCTCGACTTCGAGGCGAATAGCCGCGAAGGCATCGGCGTCGATTGGCCGATCCGCTACGCCGACATCGCGCCATGGTACGACTACGTCGAGACGTTCGTCGGGATCAGCGGTCAGGCGGAGGGATTGCCGCAGCTGCCCGATGGCAAGTTTCTGAAGCCGATGGCGCTGAACTGCGTGGAGCAATCGGTCCGCGAGGCGGTCGGCCGCGCGTGGCCCGGCGAACGGATGGTCACAATCGGCCGCTGCGCGGTGCTGACCGAAGCGCACAACGGCCGTGCCGCCTGCCACTACTGCGGCCCGTGTCATCGCGGCTGCATCACGCGGTCCTATTTCTCGAGCGTGAACGCGACGCTGCCCGCCGCCCAGGCGACTGGCCGGCTGACGCTCCGTCCGTACAGCGTCGTGCACAGCATTACGTACGACCGCAAGACGGGCCGGGCGACCGGTGTGCGGGTGATCGACGGCCAGACGAAGCACGCGATCGAGTTCAAGGCGCGGATCGTTTTCCTGTGCGCCTCGACGATCGAGTCGGCGCGGATTCTACTGCTCTCCGGGATCGCCAACTCGAGCGGCCAGGTCGGCAAGAATCTGATGGATCACATCATGGGTGGCGGCGCCAGCGGCCGCATGGACGGACCAGCCGACCGCGATACCATCGGCAACCGGCCCAACGGCGTCTACGTGCCGCGCTTCCGTAACATCGGCAAGGGCAAGTCGTCGTTCCTGCGCGGGTACGGCTTTCAGGGAGGCGGTGGCCGCGCCGACTGGGGCCGCGGCACCGAGCAGGCCGGCTTTGGCGCCGAGTTCAAGAAATCGCTCCGCAAGCCGGGCCCCTGGGGCTTTTCTTTGTACGGCTTCGGCGAAATGCTGCCGAAGGAAGAAAACTTCGTCGAGCTGGACAAGACCAAGGTCGATGCCTGGGGCATCCCGGTCGCCCGGATCAGCTGTGCGTACGGTGCGAATGAGAAGGCGTTGGTCCACGACATGTCCATCAGCGCCGCGGAGATACTCGCCGAGGCGGGCGCGCACGAGATCCAGCCGTACACGAGTGACAATCCGCCCGGACTGGTCATTCACGAGATGGGCACGGCGCGCATGGGCAAGGATCCCAAGACCTCAGTCCTGAATGCGCACAATCAGTGTCACGATGTGCCGAATCTGTTCGTCACCGACGGCGCCTGCATGGCGTCGACGGCGTGTCAGAATCCATCGATTACGTACATGGCGCTCACGGCGCGCGCGGCCGCCTATGCCGTCGACGCGATGAAACGGAACGAGCTATGAAACGAGGAGGCAGGATGGATCGCCGGGAATTCATGCAGACGATGGCAGGGGCTGGGCTCGCGATTGCGTGCTCCGGTGTACGCGGCACGCCACACGCCGCCGCCCGTATCGACAAGATCGGCATTCAGCTCTACACCGTCCGCGATCAGATGAAAGCAGACTTCGAAGGGACGCTCGCCCACGTCGCGGAGATCGGGTACAAAGAGGTCGAGTTCGCCGGCTACTTCAATCATTCGCCGGCCGATGTGAAGGCGATCCTCGACCGACACGGACTCTCGGCCCCTTCCACGCACGTCGCATTCGAGAGCGACGATCAGTGGAAGGCGGCGCTGGACGCGGCCAAGACGATCGGGCACGAGTACATCGTCATGCCTTGGATTCCCGCGGAACGGCGCAAGACGTTGGACGACTGGAAGAACTTCGCGCAGGTCTTCAATCACGCCGGACAGGCCGCGCACGCTGCCGGAATCCAGTTCGCCTATCACAACCACGATTTCGAGTTCCCGAAGCTGGACGGACAGGTGCCCTACGATCTGTTGTTGCAGAGCACCGACCCGCAGCTCGTGAAGCTCGAGATCGACCTGTACTGGATCACCAAGGCCGGTCAGGATCCCCTCGACTACTTCGCGCGCTGGCCCGGCCGCGTGCCGCTGGTTCATGTGAAGGACTCAGCCGGCGCGCCCGAGCACAAGATGGCCGATGTGGGGCAGGGGAAGATCGATTGGAAGCGCATCTTCGCCAAGCGCGATCAGGCGGGGATCAAGCACTTCTTCGTCGAGCACGATCAGCCGCCGCAGCCGTTCCAGGACATCGCCGCGAGCTACAACTATCTGAAGGGGCTGGAGTTCTGAAAATGCGTTGGAATGTTGGAAGGTTGGAAGGTGCTGGCGTGAGTCGGCGCGATGCGCTGCGCATGGCCGCGGGGGCCGTGGCGGTCGCCGTCCTCCCCCATCAAACCGTCCAACCTTCCAACCGTCCGGCCGCCAGACTCAAGCAGTCCGCCTCCCGCTGGTGCTATCGCTCCATTCCGCTGCCGGATCTGTGCAAGGCCGGCAAAGCGATGGGCCTCTCCGGCATCGACCTGCTCGCGTCCGATGACTGGCCGATCGTTCGCCAGCAGGGGCTGGTGTGCTCGATGGGGTACGCGGCGATCCGCGACGATTTCATTCCGCGGGGCTTCAACGACCCGGCGAATCACGATCTGCTGGTCGGCGAATTGGAGCGCGCGCTGCCGCTGGCGCAGCAGCATGGCGTGCCCAACCTCATCGCGATGTTCGGCAACCGCCAGGGGCGGAGCGACGCGCAGGCCACGGAGGCGTGTGTGACGGGACTCAAGCGGATCGCGCCGTCAGCCGAGCGCTACGGGGTGACGATCTGCGTCGAGCTGCTCAACAGCAAGGTCGATCACAAGGACTACCAGGGCGACCGCACGGCGTTCGGCGCCAGCATCATCGAGGCCGTGGGTTCGCCGCGCGTCAAGCTGCTGTACGACATCTATCACATGCAGATCATGGAAGGCGACGTCATTCGGACGATCCGCGCGCATGCGAGCCATATCGGCCACTTCCACACGGGCGGCGTGCCGGGCCGCCACGAGCTGGACGACACCCAGGAGCTGAACTATCGCGCCATCGCCGGGGCCATCGCGGACACGGGCTTTTCGGGGTATCTCGCCCACGAGTTCGTTCCGACTCGGGAGCCGCTGACGTCGTTGAAGCAGGCGGTTGAGCTGTGCGCCGTCTAGTGTCCCAGGAGGCCATCGCCGGGTCCTGATGGGAGCATATGCTCCCGTCCAACTCCCGCCCGCTCGCGCGGCTCGCCCTCCTGAGCCTGATGCTGACGTTCATCGTCGCTCGCCTCGTGAGCATCCTGATGATTCTGTTCAACAGGCCGGACCTTTATCTCCATGTGCGCGATACACATGTCCATCACCTCAACTACGGCATCTTCCTCCTCGCCGGCGTCGGGGCGTACCTGCTCTTCAGTCCCCCGTCGGCCGCCCCGACGCCGCCCGCGGCCGCGGTGATCTACGGGATCGGTCTCGGTCTCACGTTCGACGAATTCGGGATGTGGCTGCACCTCAACGGCGATTACTGGCAACGCGCCAGCTTCGACGCCGTGATCGTGCTCGTCGCGGCCCTCGGCCTCGCCGGCTTCACCCCACCGCTGACGCGCTGGCGTCCCCGGCAGGTCGCTACCGCGCTGCTTGTCCTGCTGTTGCTCGCCGGGACCATTCGACTGGCGGCCCGCGTCGAGCCGCGGCTCCAGAGCTGGGAGCAGCGCGCCCGCTCGTAGCGCTTGCCAAGCCCCGCGCCCTGAATACCGTTGAGCACCATTCATCGGAGCATCGCGTGGCGTCTGGCCGGTTCGAGCTGCTCATCGGGATCGCGATCGGGATCACGATCGCGTGGCTGTATTTCCTGGTCTGGAAACTTCGTTATAGCGCGGCGATTCGTGAGGATGCCGTCCAACGCAGTCTCGCGGTGACGGCGGGCAAGGTCCACGAGCAGCTCGTCCCCTATCTCCCTGAATTCGGTTTCAACCCCAAGGACGCCCGGTTCCTCGGGAGCCCCGTCGACCTGATCGTGTTCGACGGGCTCGCCGCGGGCGAGCTGCGGAGGATCGTGTTTCTCGAGGTAAAGACGGGCGGCGCATCGCTCACGGCGCGCGAGCGCCAGGTGCGCGACATCATCGAGGCCCGAGAGGTCGTGTGGGCCGAGCTCCGGCTCACGCGAGGCGAGGGCTAGGCGCTGCATAAAGGTTTGCTACATTGAAGGCTCCTCGAACCGTGAACCCTCCATGGTGAGCATCTTTTCGGGCGTGGGCATCATTGCGATCGGGCTGCTATGGGGTACCTCCGTATTTCGGGGGGAGTTTACTCTGTTCAGCATCGTGTTCGACGCGCTGGGCGTGTTCTGGATCATTCGAGGCTTCGTGTCGATCTATCGGGCCAAGGCTTGACGCCCACCGCATATCTCAAGTCGCTGCCCGCTGACC
>Ga0193755_1000624_pt1 | contig 10202 bp, 9 predicted proteins | sample H1a2metaG_FD_144921 | JGI IMG/M metagenome (GOLD analysis project Ga0193755, IMG submission 144921) | Soil microbial communities from a riparian zone of the East river system, Colorado, United States - H1a2 | ecosystem: Environmental > Terrestrial > Soil > Riparian zone | place: USA: East River...
ATTCCAAGCAAGGCCGTTGATATCAGTGCATTCCGCCCGACTCGCTTCATTGAGGGGAAGCCGATCAGGGCGGAATTCGAGTACGTGGACGATTAGAAAGTGGAAGGAGCAAGTATGAAGAAAAAAGGAATTCTCGAACGCCTGAAGGAAGGACCGGTCCTCGGAGACGGCGGATATCTGCTGGAACTCGAGAAACGCGGATGGGTGCGACCCGGGCCATTCACGCCTGAGGTGGCGATTGTTTACCCAGACGCTCTCCGCGAACTCCATATTGAATTTCGTCAGGCCGGCGCCGAAGTCCTGCAAGCCCTCACGTTCTATGCCAGCCGCGACAAACTCGCCACCGTGGGCTTGCAAGATCGAGTGGAAGATATCAATCGTTCGGCGGTGCGCATTGCCAAGGAAGTTGCGGGCAATGACTGCCTGGTCGCCGGGAATTTGAGCCTGACCTGGATGTACGAGCCGAACACTCCCTCAGCCGCGGATCGCGTGCGCGAGACCTTCGATGAGCAACTGCGCGTTCAGATGGAAGAAGGAGTCGATTTCATCATTGGGGAAACCTTCTCCTGGCTGGGCGAAGCGCTGCTCGCCGTTGAACGCGCGAAGACCACCGGTTTGCCCGTGATGGTCACCATCTGTTTTGAGAACAAGGATGAGACGGCAGAAGGAAAGGGGGCCGCGGAAGCCGCGAAAACTCTGCTGGATGCGGGCGCCGACATCGTGGGAATGAATTGCCTGCGGCCGCCAGAGCACATGCTGGGTCCGATGGAAGAGATGCGAAAAGCTGTTTCCGGATATCTGGCGTGCCAGCCGGTGGGATTCAAGACGCCGAAAGATAGACCGGACTTCACGAGCCTGCCGGCATTTCCGTACGAGCTCGATCCTTTGCAATTGACGCGGAAAGATATGGGAGCGTACGCAGCCCGCGCCAGGGAAATCGGGATCAACTACATCGGATCGTGCTGCGGATCGGTTGCCTCGCACGTGCGCGAGATGGCCAAGGTTCTCGGCAAGTTGCCGGCAGATAATCGCATTTGGAAAACAGGCGGAAGCAAACCTATGTCGGCCTTTGAGTACTACGACCACCACAAGGAAGAAGTAAAGCGGTAGGAGCTTATTTGTTTCCCGCCAAAAGAGCAGGCCCGTTCTGAGCCCAGAACGGGCCTGCCGTTTCAGCAAGTAATCTACGGTGATCATTTATGCGGCGGCTTCAGGGTCTTCCGCAATCACCAAAGGCACGTTGGCGAGGTGCTCGCTCAAAAACCATACTTGCAATTCGTTGGTACGAAGCACATCGCTGATGACGAGGTCGTTGGTGCCATCGTCGCCGATCGTTTGCGCGCGCTTGGCGAGCTTACGGCATTGTCCGACGATGATTTGATGTGCATCGAGCAAACGGGAAATCTGAACCGGAACCTCTTCGCGGCCCCGCGGTGGGCGCTCGATTTTCGTGGTCTCGGCTACATCTGCGGCCATCGCCAGGCTGATGCCACCCAGCAACTGGATACGTTCCGCAATCTGGTCAACGATTTCGTCCTGCTCTTCATAATGCTTGTCGTACAGGAGATGGAGTTGGTAGAAGGTCGGTCCCGCTACCTGCCAATGCGATTTCTTGTAGAGATCACGAATGGTCATGGTGTCGGCGAGAAGTTGGTTAAGCTGCTCGGTCATTTCGAGCCGTACCGGTTCCTCCAAGTCCAGGGGAAGCAGATGCTCGACTGTGCCGTAGGCCTGAATTTCGCGAGCCTTTTGGTGGAGTCGCGGTTGCGCACTGATCTTGCGATGTGCTGGAACTGATTCCTTCTTTGCCATTGGAACGCTCCTTGCGATGCGAAAAGGGTGGGCTGCGGGCAGCCGTCATCTAGCCCTTTGGGTTAGTAGCGGCTTACCCACTCAATGGTTGGATGTCGCGACGGAGAGTTTTGATCCCCGTTATGTGAGCAGTTGGTGCACCTGGATTATACGATTGGTGAGCGACCTTAGGGGCAAAGGTCCTCGCATCCGCACGGCGAGCCGCTGGCTTCACTTATTGTCCAAGGCGAGGTTCAACTCCAGCACATTCACGCGGGGTTCCCCCAGGATGGCAAACTGGCGGGGCTCGAGATGCTTCTGGATCAGAGCCCGCAACTCGTCTTGGGAGAGATTCCGCTCTCTGGCGACGCGCGGCACCTGAAAATCGGCGGCGGCGGGGGAGATGTCGGGGTCAAGGCCGGAAGCCGAAGTAGTGACCAGATCAGCGGGTACCCGCGCTCCAGGGTTCTCGCTCTGCGTGCGCGCCACATCTGCTTCGATGCGTTCAACGAGCCTCCGGTTTGTAGGGCCAAGATTTGAGCCTTGGGAGTTGGCCGCGTCGTAGCCTGCATTTCCGGCGGCTGATGGTCGAGAATGAAAATAACCCGGCCCGGTGAAGGCTTGGCCAATCATGCGAGAGCCGACCGGGACACCGCCACGCACCATAAGCTGCCCGTTCGCTTTATCTCGGAAGAAGGTTTGGGCGACGGCCGTGACCACGAGCGGATACACGAGGCCAAGCAGAACTGTGGTCCATACTGTCATGAGAAATGCGGTAGTCAGATGCTTTTTCATGGTGGCTATACCAGTCCAAATCCGGCGATGCACATGTCGATCAGCTTGATTCCAACGAAGGGGACGAGCAGACCGCCCAAACCGTAGACCAGCAGGTTCCGACGCAACAGTGCCTCGGCACTCATCGGGGTGTATTTCAAGCCTCGCAAGGCCAACGGGATCAGCGCCACGATCACCAGGGCGTTAAAGATGACTGCCGACAGGACCGCCGATCTCGGGTTTTGCAAATGCATGATATTCAGCGCGTTCAGCACCGGAAATGTGCCGGCGAACATGGCCGGGATGATGGCGAAGTATTTCGCGACATCGTTGGAGATGGAAAACGTGGTGAGGGCGCCGCGGGTCATGAGCAACTGCTTGCCGATTTCGACGATTTCGATCAGCTTGGTCGGATTGGAATCCAGGTCCACCATGTTGCCGGCTTCTTTCGCAGCTTGTGTGCCGGTGTTCATGGCGACGCCAACATCGGCCTGAGCCAGGGCGGGCGCGTCGTTGGTCCCATCGCCCGTCATGGCCACGAGTTTTCCGGCTTTTTGTTCGCGACGAATCAGGTCCATTTTTTCTTTGGGAGTAGCCTCCGCAAGAAAATCATCGACACCCGCCTCACCGGCGATAGCAGCAGCGGTCAGCGGGTTGTCGCCGGTGATCATTACGGTCTTGATGCCCATGGCGCGCAACTGATCGAAGCGCTCGTGTATGCCACCTTTGACGATGTCTTTCAGGTAGATGACGCCCAGCGCGCGGAAGTTCTCGGCCACGACCAACGGAGTTCCGCCGGCACGCGCGATTTGCCCTACGGCCGCGACCACCTCTTTCGGCAGAACGGTATTGTGCTGTGTCAGGTATTTTGCGATTGCATCGACCGCTCCCTTGCGTATTTCACGGCCATCGAGATTTACCCCGGACATGCGAGTCTGCGCAGTGAAACGTACGAATACGGCTTCGTGGCTAGCCAGTTCCCTTCCGCGCAGACCGTAACGCTCCTTGGCCAGGATCACGATCGAACGGCCCTCGGGAGTTTCGTCCGCGAGTGACGATAGTTGAGCGGCGTCTGCCAGTTCAGCCTCGACAGTGCCCGGCGAAGGGATGAACTCGGCTGCCTGGCGGTTCCCCATGGTTATGGTGCCGGTCTTGTCGAGCAAAAGAGTGTTCACGTCGCCGGCCGCTTCGACGGCTCGGCCCGACATGGCAAGCACATTGTGTTGCACAAGGCGATCCATGCCGGCGATACCAATCGCCGAAAGCAATCCGCCGATGGTGGTTGGGATCAGGCATACCAGAAGCGAGACAAGAACGAATACGGTTTGCGGCGAGCCTGAGTAGATGGCGAACGGCTGAAGAGTTACGACGGCCAATAGAAAAATAATGGTGAGGCCCGCCAGCAGGATGTTGAGCGCGATCTCGTTGGGAGTTTTCTGGCGCTCGGCTCCTTCCACCAGGGCGATCATTCTGTCGATGAACGTTTCTCCCGGATTGGAGGTAACGCGAACCTTGATCACGTCCGATAGCACGCGCGTGCCTCCGGTTACGGCCGACCGGTCACCGCCAGCCTCGCGAATCACGGGCGCAGATTCGCCAGTGATGGCCGATTCATCCACCGAGGCAACGCCCTCAATCACTTCGCCATCTCCCGGGATGAACTCACCCGCGGCGACGAGGACCAAATCCCCGCAACGCAACTTCGCGCTCGCCACGTTCTCCGTTAGTCCGTTGGGCAGCAGACGCTTGGCCATGGTTTCAGCCTTAGCCCTGCGCAGGGTTTCAGCTTGCGCTTTGCCGCGACCTTCGGCCATCGCTTCGGCGAAGTTCGCGAACAAGACCGTGAACCAGAGCCACAGAGTAATTTGCAGGTTGAAAGCGAAATCACGCGTTCCTGCAAACAGCAGAATCGTGGTCACCGCGCTGCCCACTTCCACCACGAACATGACGGGATTTTTCATCATGCTGCGCGGATTGAGCTTCAGTAGGCTTTCGAGCAACGCCCGCTTGATAATCTTCCCGTCCCAAAGACTCTTACTCTTGGTTTTGTTTGTCGCTGTCATAAAAATCCTAGAAGGTCGTGCCGGAGAGCATCAGCAGATGCTCGAGCACCGGACCCAGGCTCAGTGCCGGGAAAAAGGTTAGAGCTCCGACAATTACGATTACCGATACGAGTAACACCGCGAACAGAGGAGTGGTCACTGGAAATGTTCCGGCAGAGGCGGGCACTATCTTTTTTTCCGCCAAATTTCCGGCAATCGCAAGCATCGGGATAATCATGAAGAACCGGCCGATCAGCATGGTGACCGCTCCGGCGACGTTGTACCAGGGAGTGTTCCCGTTCAGGCCGGCGAATGCAGACCCGTTATTGCCGGCCTGCGATGTAAATGCATAGAGGATCTGTGTGAGGCCATGCGGCCCGGCATTGCTGATGCTCGACGTGCCGAATCCCTTCACCGACGAGATGGCGGTGAACGCGAGGATCACGAGCGGGAAGACCAGCGTGACCAGCATGGCCATCTTGACGTCGTAAGCCTCGATCTTTTTGCCGAGATATTCCGGCGTCCTGCCTACCATCAGGCCGGCAATGAACACCGCCAGCACGACGTAGATCAGGATGCCGTACAAGCCGGCGCCCACGCCGCCGAATACGGTCTCGCTGAGCATGATGTTGACGAGCGGCACCATTCCCCCCAGAGGTGTGAAGGAGTCGTGCCAGCTGTTGATTGCGCCACAACTCGCGTCGGTGGTGACGGTCGCAAACAATACGGAGGAGGCAATTCCGAAGCGGACTTCTTTGCCTTCCATGTTTCCGCCGGGTTGGTGAGCGCTGGCGTGCTGGTCAATTCCGGTGAGCAGCGGGTTCCCCTTCGCTTCGGCCCAATAGGCCGTCATCACACCGCACAGGAACAAGGCAGCCATCGCGGACCACACCGCCCAACCGTGGCGTTGGGACTTGGTCATTCGGCCGAGCGTGTAAGTGAGGCCCGCCGGAATCGCGAAGATGGAGAGCATTTCAAGATAGTTGCTAAACGGCGTGGGATTCTCGAAAGGGTGCGAACTGTTCGCATTGAAGAACCCGCCGCCGTTTGTGCCCAGCATCTTGATCGCTTCCTGGGAAGCGACCGGGCCCTGGGCGATGGTCTGCTCGGTCACCGCATCCAGCACCGGCGTGCCGTCTGGGGCGAGCACCGGTTTGCCATCGACCCCAAGCTTCTGGACATGCTGAGCCTCAACCAGTTTCACGGTGTCGTATGGCTTGAAATTCTGAACAACCCCCTGCGACACCAGCACCAAGGCATACACAAGACACATCGGCAGCAGCAGCCAGAGGGTGCCGCGAGTGAGATCGACCCAAAAGTTTCCGATGGTCGTTTTCTCGGTGCGCGCAATGCCTCGAATGAAAGCGATCGCCAAGGCGATCCCCACGGCAGCGGATACGAAATTGTGATACGCGAGGCCAACCATTTGAGTGGCATAACTCATGGTGGTCTCGCCGAAATAGTTTTGCCAGTTGGTATTGGTGGTGAACGATGCGGCCGTGTTAAACGCCAGCGCGGGATCGACGGCACCAAACCTCTGAGGATTTCCGGGAAGGATGTGCTGCAGGCGCTCGATCCCATACAACAGCAGCATCGACACGCCGCTGAACAGCAGCATGGAGACCGCGTATTCGGTCCAGCGCATGTCGTGGCTGTCGTCGACACCCGCCAGCCGGTACAGCAAGCGCTCAAGCGGCCGAGCCACCGGGTCGAGAAACGTGCGCTCCTGGTTGAAGACCTTGGCCATGAACACGCCAAGCGGCTTGGTCACAGCCAATATCAGTCCCAAGAACAGAAGGATCTGGAACCACCCATTTGCTGTCATTTCAAAACTTCTCCGGTCTCAGCAACGCATACACGAGATAGGCCATCATCCCGGCCGAGATCAGCAGCATGACGACAGATTCAGTATTCATAACCTCACCTTAGCGAATCCGGTCACAGAAGCGAACGTAGGCGAGCGCCAACAGGAAGAAAGCGGCCGTTATGGCCGCGAAAATTAGATCGCGCATTCGTACTCTCCTCGCTCGGGCACCCTGCCCATGATCAGAACTTGACCAGGATCGCCAGGTTCAGGCGGTCCTCTGTCTTGCGAAGGTCCGGAGCCCACCCGGTGACCAGTGAGCCAGGCGTGCCGGTATTGCCGCCCGGCGGCGTGACCCCGCCCGGGCCGGAGAAATACGGAACGTTGGCATGGCGATGGTTGTACTCCCAGCGAAACGTGATGTACTGGCTGGGCATGTAGTCGAAAGTGGCGGAAGCATCCCAGGCCTTGTAAGGATCACCGGGACTTTCAGTGAAATAAGGCGTGCCCGACACCGCGGTTGCGCCATTGATAGGTGGCAGCAAAACCAGATAACGACCAGGATTGTTGATCTTCCCACCTCCAAGAGTAAGGCCGTAAAGATCTTTGTGAAACCACAGCCGGTGATAGAGCATGAAACCGAGAAAGCTCTGCTTCACGCCTGTCTTGCTGTTACCGGTGCAGTTGACTCCTCCGCCGGTCTCACAGCCAGCGTCGAACGTGAAGCTGAAAGCAGCCTTATCCATCCACCGTTCCGGCTGGTCGTAATATTTGACCTCGATACTGTCGTCGGTATGGAGACGGGTGCGGGTCGGGATGCCGAGTGCGTCGGCACCCACTCCGTAATTATTGGAGATGATGGATATCGAACCGTTGGGCCGATACAAGATCTGACCTCCGAGTCCAGGTCGCCCGTTGAACCGGCCATACGACTGCCAGCCGTTGATGAACCACGGTTCAATCTTCAACTTCTTGGTCGGAAAGATCTGTACGCGCAGACCATTGAAGAACCATGGGGTATTCGAAGAAACATAAGACGGTTGATAGGCCCAGTTGTCAAAGTTGTAATAGCTGAACAGCCCGATGTACGACATGAAGATGCCGGCGTCGACGTTGATGCCATGGAGCGCGTTGAAGTGGTATCCACCGTAGGCTTCGGACAAATAGCGGTAAGCGTTGTCCAGGTTCCATTGTCCGCGCGCCGGGCTGGCATCGTTGCGCGGCGTGGTTTGTGAGTACAGGCCGAATTGGGTCATCAATCGAGCGCGCACGTTGTCGTAGTGAAAATCACCACCGACCCCGAGTTGCGTCACGTGAATTTCATTCGATCGAAACACCTCGCTCGAGCCACCGATCGTGTCGTCTTTGGGATGATTGAAATCGTATACATAGTCCACGTCGGCTCGAATCTCGGGCGTGAAGAATTTGGTATCAAGAGGCGATTGCTTCGTACGCGCGTTCCCATTCAGCCAGGTCCAGTCGGCGTAGGCAAAAGGCTCGGCTGGAGCCGGTTTGCTCTCAGCCGCAGGTGGTTGCTCAGCGCCCGCCGGAATGGTGACTGCAGAGGCACTCAGAAGCTTCTGCGATGCTGCCGCAAACCCCTGGGTTGAATCCCCAGTTACGGGCGGCGCACCCGAAGATTGCTGTCTCAGCTGAGTCTCCAGTTGCTGGATCCGAATCCGCATCCGCTCGAGTTCCTGAAGCACCTCGGCATTCGCGTCGCCAGATTTGGAAACTTCATTGGATGCGGCGTGATCGCCGGCCCCATCAGATCCTGGAGCAGCCAGGGTCGTCTCTTGCCCGGCGGTCTGGCCGGGTGATGGAACTGAAGTTATACAAATCAGAACGACCAGGGTGGCCGCGCTACATGCTACGGTGGCCGCCAATCCGCGCTTTTGCATTCTCTGCGTTTTCAAGCACATCTCGCTTTCTGGCTGGCGGTCCCCCAGCCACTCGCATTTGAAATGACAGCGCATAAAACTGGTCTAAGAAGTTCATAAAAAAGTCGTAAAGACGCGACTGATTTCCAGACGGGGAAAGACGTTATGGAGTTTGTCGTGTTCATGCCGCAGATGAAGAGGTGGGATCGAAGCGATAAATGACCCACGGTTCAGTTCTGAGGTAGTGTTGGCCGTGTCTTGCCGCATCGAGCTTCTTGCGCAGGGATATCAAAGCTCTCAAGAACTCGGTTTGTCGGAGTCCATTCGCGTCCCAACTTGTCGCCAACACAGTTTGTGGGGTAACCATGTGTTGGGGATGGCGGGCCAAGAATACGAGGACATCGAATTCCTCGGAAGTCAGCGGCAGGTCCTCACCGCGCAAGGTTACGGTTCGCGCAGCCAGGTCGATTTTGAAATCCCCGGACTCGGTTATTTCCGACAGGGAAACGCTGCCCTCGGCCGTTTCCCTGTCAGGCACGCTATCGCTTTTTTGTGCAAACGGTTTTCGCAGATTAAAGTCCCTGGTCATTTCAGTTCTCATTTCGTTCCGAACGCGCTGTCCCTCGAGATCAGCAGCCCCATTCCGCTTCACCCGGTTTCGCGAAATAGCGCCGAGAATCTTCCCGTTCCTTCGCCGTAGAGGCCAAGTCCATCAGTGCCAGGCGGGCAGCAGCCACCAAGCGATTCCTTTCCTGCTGCGGAACTTGCTCCCATGCTTCATTAGGCTTTCCGCTGCAACCGAAATCAGGTCCCAGGGTTTCGTGATAATGGTGGAAGAGTTCTGCCAATTGTTCTGCGGATACTTCTTGGATCGACATCGGAAACTACCCCTTTCTTGACTGCAACCTTGGATTGAGCTGGGCCCGGAGAGTGGCCGCCATTCCAATTCTTACGCTGCGCGAGTCAACGATCCTCTCGTCTGCTGCGGCTCAGCAGTCGTGGTCTCGCGACAACCGAGTCGAAGACGCACCCAGTAACCAATCCGACGCGGCTTACACTCCTTGCATAGCGCGACCATGAATCGCACATAGAATGCAACCGCTGCCGTGCACAGCGCCGTCACGAGCGGTATCACGAGCATTTCATCTCCAGGTTCGGATCCAGCGCCGGATATATATCGCTGGCTCACTTACCCAGATGATTGGATAAGAAAAGCCGTAAACCTCGAATAAAAGGTTCATAAATTGTTCGTAAAGGTCAGGCTGGGTTATGAGCGTTTTGCGCGATTTGTACAACGCCTGTGGGAATGGTTGGGCAAGGGAGAGTAACTAAACAGGGGGAAACGTTCCGAGTCTCGCCGGTAGGCGTGCCGGAGATAGATCCGCGACATGCCGATGGCGCTGCGTACGCTTCACACTAATGGCTGGATGCCAATTCGTGCGGGATAAAACCTCATTCCCCGGGCTCGAAACGATAACCAACCCACGGCTCGGTAACGATGTAGTGCGAAGCTGCGTTGGCGGCTTCCAATTTTTTTCGCAGTTGTCCAACAAATACACGCAGATATTCGACCTGTTCGGTGCTCTCTCCGCCCCAGATCGCCCCTAACAGGGTCCGGTGAGTGAGAAGCTTGCCGGCATGGCGCGCAAGATACACGAGAAGGTCAAATTCTTTCGGAGTCAGGTGCACGTCCCTTCCCTTCACCGAAACCTTGTGGGCGGCCGTATCGATCATGAAGTCGCCCAGTTCGATTCTCTCCACCTGAGGACTTGCTTCCGACGAAGAACGGCGCAATGCAGCCCGCACCCGTGCCAAAAGCTCTTCCATGCCGAAGGGCTTCGTAACGTAGTCGTCGGCGCCGGCATCCAGAGCCTGCACCTTGGTGCGTTCCTCCCCGCGCACCGAGAGGAT
>Ga0193755_1000625_pt1 | contig 10201 bp, 11 predicted proteins | sample H1a2metaG_FD_144921 | JGI IMG/M metagenome (GOLD analysis project Ga0193755, IMG submission 144921) | Soil microbial communities from a riparian zone of the East river system, Colorado, United States - H1a2 | ecosystem: Environmental > Terrestrial > Soil > Riparian zone | place: USA: East River...
GAACTCTCCGTGGTACCCCGGAACAAAAAATTCGGCAGGCTCACCTTGTGGCCCCTGGTCGCCGCCACGTTCTTTATGGTGTCGGGCGGCACCTATGGCACGGAGGAAATCGTGCATGGAGCGGGCTATAGCAAGGCCATACTGATCCTGCTGCTGACGCCCATTCTTTGGAGCTTGCCCACCGCGTTCATGATCGGCGAGCTTTCCAGTGCGCTGCCCGAAGAAGGCGGCTATTACGCCTGGGTGCGTCGCGCGATGGGAAATTTCTGGGGTTTCCAGGAGGCGTGGCTCTCGCTGGTTGCGTCCATTTTCGATATGGCGATCTACCCGACCCTGTTCGTGGTCTACATGACTCGCATGTTTCCGTGGTTTCAGGAGGGGCATCGAGGCGTGATGGTGGGACTGGCCGTGGTCACGACTTGTGTCATCCTTAATATTGCCGGGGTGAAGGTGGTCTCGACCACCTCGCTGTGGCTGTTCTTTGCCTTGTCGGCGCCCTTTGTCGCAATCGTGTGCCTGACGCCATTCAAGATCGGCGCGCTGGCCAGTGCCGTGACCAAGCCGACAACTTCGACTGTGGACATCATTGGCGGACTGCTGATCGCCATGTGGAACTACATGGGATGGGACAATGCTTCGACCATCGCCGCCGAAGTAGAACGTCCCCAGCGAACCTACCCACGGGCGATGCTGGCGGCGGTTGCCATCGTTTCGCTGACCTACATCGTCCCAGTTGCCGCGATGCGGCTGACCGGCTTGTCGCCCAGCGCGTGGGAAACCGGTTCCTGGGCGGAGATTGCCAGTCTGGTGGGCGGGCCGCTGTTGCGGATCGCGCTGGTCGCCGGCGGAATGATCAGCGCCTTCGGCATGTTTAATGCGCTGGTGATGAGCTACTCACGCCTGCCGCTGGCGATGGCTCAGGACGGCATGCTGCCTCGCATCTTTGGCAAGCTGCATCCGCGCACGCGGGCGCCGTGGGTCGCAATCACGGTGCTGGCGATCGGCTGGGGCTGCTGCCTGGGCTTGGGCTTTGAGCGGCTGGTGACGATCGACATCCTGCTTTACGGCGCCAGCCTGTCGCTGGAGTTCGCCGCCTTGATCTGGCTGCGGGTGCGCGAGCCAGACTTGGCGCGGCCGTTCCGCGTGCCGGGAGGCAAGTTCGGAGCGATCGCGATCGGAATTGCTCCCATGTTGCTGCTCGGGTTCTCGATTGTCCGCAGCCAGCATGAATCCGTCTTGGGGATGAGTTCGTTCGCCTTCGGGCTGATTCTGATGGGCGCAGGCGTGGTGGCGTACGCGGTCAATCATGCGCTCAAGCCGGACGGCTGGACGGCGGAGAAGCCGCAAGTCGTCGCATAACAGCCATATGGTTCATGGGCGGGACAGCAAACGCTGTCCCGCTTTTTTTGTTTGTTGTACATTTGGGGCAGCGGTTCACCGATGACGAAACGAAAATCAAAGGGCGCCTACATGATCTCGGCAGTGGCCGAGATGTATGGGATCCATCCTCAGACGCTGCGATTGTACGAACGCGAGGGGCTGCTCAAGCCATCGCGCACCGAGGGCAATACCCGTCTCTACACGGACGAAGACTTGCAGCGGCTGGAATTCATCCTGACGCTGGCCCGCGACCTGGCGGTGAATATCAGCGGGATTGCCATCATCCTGCAAATGCGGGAACGCATGGAAGAGATGCAGCGGCAGATTCAGGATTTCGTGACCTACATGCAGCAGGAAGTATTGAGCCGGGCAAATGCAGCAGTGGCGGCCGACGCGTCCAAGGGGGCGATTGTGCCGTTGCGGAGGCCGGTGGTAGCGTCTCCGCCAGCACAATCGAACAGACGGAAGTGAGAAACGAAAGACCTCTAAAGTTCGCTAAGTCACCAACCTCACATCGAAGTGGTTACTTCGCTATCTCCAGTTCTGCGTCCAATTTCACGTGGCCACCCACGATTGAGATTTTTCTCTCCCAAGGCTGAAATCCTTTCTTCTTGAGGACGACCTGATGCTGTCCCGCTGCTGCACCCAGCGTAGATGGTGTGTTCCCCACGAAGCTGCCATCAATCTCAATGTCTGCTCCGGAAGGAGTCGAGACAACTTCAACTTCCACCGGTGGTTTGTTCCCGGTGGGGAGCACAGTCGCATTTTTCCCGCCCTCCGCTGCAGAGGGGGGCGAGGCATCACTCGTGCGGCTTCGGCGAGCCGGCCAATCATTGGTTATCGCCTCGCACGCGTCCTTCACCGCATTACCCAAGGAACGCGTCGAATGGCTAACTATAGAATCGCCCTCTTTGTTGAAGACGGCTACCTTGTTGTCATGAAGAATCAAACCCTTGCCGCTTTCGTGATCAAGGAGGACAACATAGTCCGCCTTCTCCTGCTTATTGTTCACGACGACATCGGGGCAACGCTCGCCAAAAGTCTTGATGATTTCAGCTGTCTGCGGTCGCGCGCCACCCCGCGTACCGCCACCGAAGCCACTGCTCGATCCGCCACCGCCGCCCACCATCTCCCAAGACTTACTGTCGGTGATGAAGACCCGGGCCTTCGCTGGCTGACCTACGTCACTAGGCATATTTTGAGCGTTCGAAATCGCGGCCAACAACGCGAGAGTTATTAGTGAAACTGAAAGGCGCATGACTCTCCCTTCGCCCGTACATCCACTATTATGAGACTCAAATAGCAAGTAACCTGTGACACCGGTCACCTCCGTTTGTCAGGCAGAACCTCGTGTCCGCAGTCATCGACATGGTCACGGCGGGCGTATGATGACGTCTTCGACATACAGTTGGAAGTGTCCCCACAATACCCTTCAATGCTGCCTTTCAAGCTCGTATATAGCGACGATTACTATCTCCCCATCGGCACCCACGTTTTCCCCGCCGAAAAGTACCAGCGCATTCACAAGCGGTTGCTGGAGACGGGCGTTGCCGATGCAAGCGACTTCGTCGCGCCACAACCGGCATCGGACCAGGACATCCTGCTGGTGCACACTCCGCAGTACGTTCAGAAGCTGAAGACCGGGACGCTTTCGGCGCGTGAAGAATTAGAGATGGAGATTCCTTACTCGCCGGAACTGGTGCGTGCGTTCTGGCTGGCGGCCGGAGGTTCGATACTGGCGGCCGATTACGCGCTGAAAGATAGAGTAGCGTTCAACATTGGGGGCGGGTTCCATCACGCTTTCCCCGACCATGGCGAGGGTTTCTGCATGATTCACGACGTGGCGGTCGCGATCCGGCGGATGCAGCGTGATGACAAGATTCGCACCGCCATGACCGTGGACTGCGATGTGCATCACGGCAACGGGACGGCGGCGATTTTTGCTGGAGTACGCGTGCCGAACGAGCCGCTGCCCTCCGCCAGTGGTTCGACAATTCCTGCGGCGCGTCCGGCGAAGGTGCGGAATGCCCATGCCGGCGACGTGTTCACGATTTCGCTGCACCAGGAGCACAACTACCCGGCGTGGAAGCCGCCCTCGTCGATTGACGTGGACCTGCCGGACGAGATCGGCGACGAGGATTACCTGGCCTGGCTCGACAACGCGCTCAGTTCCGGCCTGCGCCAGTTCGAACCCGAGTTGTTGTGCTACATCGCGGGGGCCGATCCTTACCGGGAAGATCAGCTGGGCGGGTTGAACTTGACGATTGAGGGGTTGAAGAAGCGGGATGAGTTGGTGTTCCGGGTGGCGCGGGCGCGGGACCTCCCGGTCATGGTGACGTTCGCGGGCGGGTACGCTCGCAGAGTGGATGATACCGTGACCATTCACAGCAATACGGTGGTGGCGGCGAAGGAAGTGTTCGTTCGCTGACGCGGGTCCCTCAACCTATCGACAGCTACGGTCAAGGGAAGGCGCATGGGCGGCGTTGCTCGCGGGAGCGGCGCTGAGTTAGGGAGTGGACTGATTCGGGGCGCGCGGCGGAAGTCGATTGAGGGGCGGTGAGTCGTGGAAATGCCTCTTAAGGCCGCCGGAGCCACAAACGGGCATGGGGTCCTTCGGCTGCGTTCGGCTTCGCCTCTCTTCGCTCAGGATGACAGGGCGCGAGATGTGCGACAGATGGGTGCGATGGACGGCCGGCTGGCATCCGCCATTCGCTAACAACCAACGACCAACGACTGGCACCTCCCGCCTGCTAAAATGAGCGTCTACGCCTATGTTTGAGAATCTTTCCGAGAAACTTCAGCGCGCGTTCAAGACACTCCGCGGGCAGGGCACGCTTACCGAGGAGAACATTCAGGAAGCGATGCGCCAGATTCGCCTGGCGCTGCTGGAAGCCGACGTCAATTTCAAGGTCGTCAAACAACTCATTGACCAGATCCAGGCCAAGGCGGTCGGGCAGGAAGTAGCGACAGCGCTTTCGCCCAGCGAGCAGGTCATCAAAATTGTGCGCGACGAGATGGTCGCGGTGCTGGGCAAAGACACGGCCAAACTCAAGTTCGCTTCGCAGCCTCCCACGGTCGTGCTTATGGCCGGCCTGCAAGGCTCCGGCAAGACGACCACCTCGGGCAAGCTGGCGAACTGGCTGAAAAAGGGCGGGCACCGGCCACTGCTGGTTTCGGTCGACGTTTACCGTCCAGCGGCGCGGCAACAACTGAAGGTGGTCGCAGACGCGATCAAGGCGAACATCTACGAGGGCGAAGTCACCGAGTCGAATACCGCAACCGTGGAGCGGTTGGTGAAAGAGGCGCGGCGCGAGGCCATCAATACGGGCAGTGATGTGCTGATCGTAGACACCGCCGGGCGTCTGCATATTGACGATCAGCTGATGGATGAGATGCAGTCGCTGAAAAAGCTGCTCAATCCGTCGGAGATTTTGTTTGTGGCCGACGCGATGACCGGGCAGGACGCCGTGCGCTCGGCCGATGAGTTTCACAAGAAGCTGACTCTGACCGGCGTAGTGCTCACCAAGATGGACGGCGACGCGCGCGGTGGTGCGGCGCTTTCGATCCGGCAGGTCACGGGGCAGCCGATCAAGTTCATCGGCGTGGGCGAAAAGTACGATGCGCTCGAACCGTTCCATCCGGATCGCATCGTGTCGCGCATTCTGGGCATGGGCGACATTCTGTCGCTCATCGAAAAGGCCGAACAGCAGATCGACAACAAGAAAGCCGAAGAGATGGCCACGCGCGCGCTCTCGGGCGACGGGTTCTCGCTGGAAGACTTCCGCGATCAACTGCGCCAGGTGCGGAAGATGGGGTCGATTCAGAGTTTGATGGGCATGCTGCCGTCGATCGGGCCATTCAGCGGATTGCAGAAAGCGGCCGACAACGTCGACGAGAAGCAGATCAACCGCGTCGAAGCCATTATCAACTCGATGACGGTGCACGAACGGCATCACCATGACGTCATCAACGGCAGCCGGCGCAAGCGCATCGCCCGCGGGTCGGGGACGAGCGTGCAGGAGGTCAATAACCTCCTCCGGCAATACGCGCAGATGAAGAAGATGTTCAAGCAGATGGGGAAACCCAGCTTTGCGCGGCGACTGGCGGGAATGAAGATGCCGGGAGGCGGCTTTTAGCTCCCGCCAGTCGCCGCGCAAAGCTGGGTTTCCCCATCTGCTTGAACATCTTCTTCATCTGCGAGTATTGCCGGAGGCGGCTTTTAGCTATTAGCTCTTGGCCGTTAGCAAAATCGTCGAGCGTTGGTCGTCGCCCATCGCCACTGTATCGAGATTGCACCCTTGCAACCATGATCGTTTTGCCAACGACTAGCGACTGACGACCGACGACCGGCTTATGAAATGGCGCTCACTGGAAGAATCGACTCCCGGCACGGACGTGCGGCCGCTGCGCGAGGTTTTTGCGGAGCGTCGCGAACTGATCGCGAAGTATGTTCCGGCAGAGGCGCAGGTGGTTCATGGCCGCGTCGTTGCTGAGCTAAGACAACGCGGGCTCGCGGAACAATCGTTGGCCACGGGCTCAAAGGCTCCCCCGTTTGATCTCCCGGATCACGATGGCAAGCTGATTTCGTCGAAGGATTTGCTGGGCCGCGGACCGCTCGTCTTGTGCTTCTTTCGCGGGCGTTGGGATCCGTTCTGCTGTGGTCAACTCGAAGCCATGAGTCGGGTTCTTCCGGAGATCGAGCAGGCCGGGGCAGGGCTCGCGGCTATTTCCCCACAGACCGTCAAGCAATCCTTCTTCATGGCGGACCAGCACCGGCTGCGCTTCCCTCTCCTGGGTGATGCCGGAAACCAGGTGGCGCGGCAGTTCGGGCTGGTATATCGCGTGCCCGACGAGCAGCAGGGTATTTACCGGCGGGCCTTCATCAACCTTCCGTTTACCAACGGGGATGAGAGCTGGGAGTTGCCGATTCCGGCGACTTATATCCTCGACCGTGACTCGACCGTGCTTTTCGCATCGGCCAACGCGGACTACAGTGACCGGCCGGAACCGACGGAGATTCTGGAACAGCTGAGATGATTGGGGAGAGGTCACTCAGAAGACCATTCCTTCTTCCCTACCTGCCAATCATCGCGGCTTGCCAATCCCGCTAACTTCCGCGATAATAATGGTTTGTCTTACCCCTCCCGAAGGATTAGGAAAGGAAACCAAGCTCCGTGTTAATGATTCGTCTCGCGCGCACGGGTGCGCGCAAACAACCGCAGTATCGCGTCGTGGTCATCGAGAAGGCACGCGCGCGTAATGGGCGTTCGGTCGAAGTGGTGGGGACTTACAATCCCCGGGGCGCAGCCGCTCACATCGACTTGAAGCGCGACCGCATCGACTATTGGGTTTCCAAGGGCGCGAAAATGTCGGAACGCGTCAGCAAGCTGGTGGCAAAGCCGGTACCCGCCCCAGTCAGCGCCGCCTAGCCAGCGCGTGCGCGCGCACAGGCACATCACCCCACAGGTCAGGAGTCGCGGATGAGCGAGCAAGGCGGGGACGTCAAGGTTCTCCTCGAGCACGTCACCAGGGCGCTGGTGGATGCGCCCGATCAGGTGTCGGTCAACCAGGTGGACGAAGACGGAGAGACGGTGCTTGAGCTCACGGTCGCGGAAAGCGATCTGGGCCGGGTGATCGGCAAGTCAGGGCGCACGGCACGCGCGTTGCGTACATTGATAAGCGCCGCCGGCATCAAGACGCACAAGCGCTACGCGCTCGAAATCCTGGAATAAGGCTCGAGAGCCGGCTCGCAAAGGAACACGTCACAAGGGCGAAGATGGGCGACGAGTACATCAGCCTGGCTCGCGTCCTGAAAACGCAGGGGCGGCGCGGCGAAGTCGCCGTGGAGTTGCACTCCGACGTTCCCGACCGCTTCGTGGAAGGCATGCGATTGTTCGCTCTCGATGAGTCTGGCACTCGCCGCCAGCTGCGAGTGGAAGAGTTGTGGCCGCACAAGGGTCACCTGGTGTTGAAGTTCGACGGGATCGACTCGATCTCGGATGCGGAGACCCTGCTGCGCTGCGAGTTGCAGGTTCCGCAGGCGGAGCGCGCTGAACTTGAGCCCGGCTGGACCTACATCAGCGATCTGGCTGGGTGTACGGTGTTTGACGGCGATCGCGAGATCGGCCGGCTGGAAGACGTACAGTTCGGAGCCGGCGAAGCGCCGTTGCTGATTGTGCGCGGCAAGCAGAAGACGCCGTACGAAATTCCATTCGCCGAAGCCTACCTGGCGAAAGTGGATGTGGCGGCGAAACAAATTCGCATGCGGTTGCCGGATGGCATGCTCGAGATTAACGCTCCGCTGACCGAAGAGGAAAAGCAGGAGCAGAAAAGCGCGCCAGAGTCCGAATGAATGGGAAGGGGCGAGCCCTTCCCTCGATCGACGTTTCAGTTGGTGAGGCTTGGTTTGCGGGTTCGCGATGAGAGTCGATCTGGTCACGATTTTTCCGGACTTCTTCCGCGGACCGCTGGATTACGGCATTCTTCGCCGGGCCCGGGAAACGGGGCTGGTGGAGGTCAGCATTGACGACTTGCGGGAGTTTACGCGCGACAAGCATCGCACCGTGGATGACCGCCCATTTGGCGGCGGCGAAGGCATGGTCCTGAAGCCGGAACCGATCTTTGAATGTATTGAGAAGCTGGGCATAGCGCCTCGGGACGAGCGTGTGGCAGGACTAGCGAAAGAATCAGTCATCCTGCTATCGGCACAAGGACGGCGGCTGGACCAGGCCCTAGCGCAGGAACTGGCAGGGCTCGATCGCATGGTTTTCATCTGCGGACGGTACGAAGGCGTGGACGAGCGGGTCAGCGAGCACCTGGCTGACCGGGAGGTCTCGATCGGCGACTACGTACTGAGCGGCGGCGAACTGGCGGCGGCCGTCATCGTGGACACGGTGATCCGGTTGATTCCGGGAGCAGTCGGCAATCAGGATTCGACACGGCAGGAATCGTTCACGGCAGATTCGGCTGAAACCCTGCGGGAAGGTCCGAGCTCGACCTGCATGTCGGGAGGGTTGCTGGACTACCCGCACTACACGCGGCCTGCAGAATTTCGCGGCATGGCGGTGCCGGAAGTGCTTGTCAATGGCAATCACGACGAGATTCGGCGCTGGCGGCGCAAGACAGCGCTGGAGAAGACGCTGCGTAACCGGCCGGATTTGATGGACGCGGCCGCGCTCAGCGAAGAAGACAGGAAGTTGCTGGCGCAGATCAAGAAGTCTGCACACAGCTGAAGTGACTTTGGCCGACGCAAGTGCCGTGTTTTCGAGATCGTAACGATTGACCAGTGGCGTTCAGAAATGCGAAAAGTGCAGAGATCCTTCGCCGCACTCAGGATGGCAACTTAATTTTTGACGAAAGCGTTTGACTTGAACCTAGCTGTAAATGGCGGAGAAAAATTTAATCACGAATAATTAGCGCCCCTTCAAAGGGAACGCTGCTGACGAAGGAAAAAGCAAATGTCCAACTTGATTATCGAAAAACTGCTGGCTAAGACCAAGCGCAACGACCTGCCGGACTTTGTGCCGGGCGACACCATCCGCGTTCACGTCAAGATCAAGGAAGGCGACAAGGAACGACTGCAGGCTTTTGAAGGCGTCGTGATTGCGCAGTCCAAAGGGCCGCAAGCCAGCTTTACGGTGCGCAAGATCAGCTTCGGCCAAGGCGTAGAACGCATTTTCCCGGTCAATTCCAGTGTTATCGACCGGGTAGACCTGTTGCGCTCTTCGAAAGTCCGCCGGGCCAAGCTTTACTATCTGCGCGCGCTCAAGGGTAAGGCAGCACGTCTGAAAGATGTAGACCGGGAGCATGCCACCGCGGCCGTCACCGCAAAGTAGTGATGTTTCAGTCACTTTTCCCTACCCCAGGCGCGGGCTTCTTCCGCGCCTGCACGCTTTCCTGCTAGAGCCTTTCTTGTAGTGCTCCATTAAGAAAATTGACGAAACGCGCGATGGTTAAGGGTTTGGGGAAATCCGTTGTATACTTTCTGTCTGCGCCGGATCCTCTGTCGGGCTGAGAGGAAACCATGAAACGCTGGATACTCGCCGTCGTGCTTTTCGCAACTCCTGCATTTGCCGCCACCATGAACACCTACGCGTCGCAACTGGGTGGAACCACCCTGGTGCAACTGGTGCCGGGAGAATTTCCACCGCTGACCCCCACCTATGCGGGCACGCCGCTCCAAAATATGTTTCCGGGTCTGCTGATCTTTCAGACGGCCATTGCGCCGATCGGAACGTTCACTCTCGGGTACACGCTCGATATTGGAGGACAGCAGTTCAGCATTCCGACCACAACCTTCTCGTGCACCAACTCTTCGGGATGTTTCTTTTCTGCCAATTTCACGATGCCTGAATTTTCGGTAGCGACGTTGGGCCAGCTCACGGTCAATGTAAATGACTCGGCGACCATGTTTGGTTTCCTGTTCCAGAGTACAGTGCCAGAACCGGCGAGTTTGACGCTACTCGGCACGGGATTGGCGGCGATCGGGTGGCGGAAGTATCGGAACCGAGTGCGGGTCTCGAAGATGTCCTGAAGGTTCCGACAGGTGGTGTCAGGCGTGAGTCGAAGAGGGGCGTCGCACCTAACAATTCAGACTTTGCTGGCTAAGGCTGTGAAGACGCATTAAGCGTCTGCCAAGGCCGCTAAATATCCAGCTACTGCAGGGCTCCCGCCGAACTGGTCTTGTGCTTGCCAGCCTTTTCGCCAGCCTGCCGTGCATTGTCCATTTTGCGGAGCAGGTACTGCAGAATTGCGCGATCACCTTTGCGGACTTCGCGGAACTCGATGCCGAGGCCAACGCCGGGCGCTGCATGGCGCACCT
>Ga0193755_1000626_pt1 | contig 10194 bp, 7 predicted proteins | sample H1a2metaG_FD_144921 | JGI IMG/M metagenome (GOLD analysis project Ga0193755, IMG submission 144921) | Soil microbial communities from a riparian zone of the East river system, Colorado, United States - H1a2 | ecosystem: Environmental > Terrestrial > Soil > Riparian zone | place: USA: East River...
TTTTTTCGAGGCGATCCTGGCAGTCGAGGAATTGTCGCGCGCGGATGCTTCCGCGGGCGTAATCGTCGACGTACAAAACACGTTGGTCAATAACGCGCTCTTGCGTTGGACCACCGAAGAGCAGCGCAAGCGCTACCTGCCCCGCACGGTTGCCGACACGGTGGGCGCCTATGCCCTCAGCGAGGCCGGGTCGGGTTCGGATGCGTTTGCCCTGCAGACCAAGGCCGAATTGAAGGGCAGCGACTACCTGCTCAACGGTCGCAAGCTGTGGATCACCAACGGCAACGAAGCGGGGTTGTTTATCCTGTTCGCCACCATCGATCCGTCAGCCGGGTACAAAGGCATCACGGCATTCATCATTGAGAAAGACTTTCCCGGCTTTACGGTCGGAAAAAAGGAAGACAAACTCGGCATCCGCGCGTCCTCTACCTGCGAACTGATTCTGGAAGACTGCCGGGTTCCGAAGGAAAACGTGCTGGGCGAGGCCGGCAAAGGATACAAGATCGCGATCGAAACCTTGAACGAGGGCCGTATCGGCATTGGCGCGCAAATGCTGGGCGTTGCGCGCGGAGCCTGGGAGTATGCCGCGAAGTACGCACAGGAGAGAAAACAGTTTGGAAAGGCGCTAGCCGATTTCCAGGGCGTCCAGTTTCAGATTGCGCAGATGGCCACCGACATCGAAGCCGCCCGGTTGCTGGTGTACAACGCCGCGCGCATGAAAGACGCAGGCGTCAACTTTGTGAAAGAGGCCGCCATGACCAAACTGTTCTGCTCCCAGGTCGCCGAACGCGTGACCTCACTGGCTATCGAAATCTATGGAGGCTACGGATTTACCAAGGACTATCCAGTCGAAAAATATTGGCGCGACGCGAAGATCGGAAAGATTTACGAGGGCACCTCGAACATGCAACTGCAGACCATTGCGAAACTAGTGTTAGGCGGAAAATAGAGGGCGAAGGTGGTGGCTGAAAAGGACCGAAAAGCCTTGCCTGGCAGGCTCTTCGGGCAATGCAAGTCACCCCGGTAATATCAACCCTAGTTACCAATATGTGCAGGGAGTTGCAGTTAGGGATTCTGCTCCATTTGCTTTGCATGCGACCTAAGCCCTTGTCCATGAATTGGTTGCGCCCGCGTCTACAGTTGGCGCAGTAGCTGCAATTCTGAGGGTGCCTGCAACCGGGGCGATAGTTTGGGGGCGCACGTGACGACATTGTTCGGTACTCCTGAAGTTCAACCCAGATCGAAGCACACCCTGCTTCCGATCCTCACCATTCTGTTCGTCATCTCCTACGGTCTGATGACCCTTCTGATCGTGGAGCAAGGCAGCACCATTCAATCGCAGCGTACCTTGATCCGGCAGTTGCTGGGTGACAGCACGCAGTTGTCGGCGATGAAGGGTAAAGCATTTCAGCAACAGCAAGCGCAATCCCCCAAGGCGCAGGCTGAAGCGCAAAGCAATCCCACGGTTCGTACTCCGTCAACCCAGGCAGTACCGTCCGAGAAGTCCAGCAAAGCAACGAACAGCGGCAAGGCGCATCGACCCATGCGTGAAAAACCGCCCGTACCGGCTTCTGATATTGCAGACGTCCGTAGAACCCTGCTGTCGATCTAAAAAATCGGCCCCGTCTCTCGGGCCCTGTGAGAACGACATGAACGCACTGACCCTATTGTTGTTGTTGTCATTGCCCGTCCCGAGGATCACTCCGCCCGCCCATCCTCCGGTGGTAGAGCAGGCGACACGGCACTCCCGCAAGGGGGGGAAATGGTTCTTCGCCGCGAATGGTCACGCAGTCTACTGCTATGGCCCGGTCATGTACGTCACCGAAGCCCAGGGTGGCCTGACCCGAGTAGCGACCTTCTGCCAGAATGACCAGCCGATGGTTCCGTTGAAAGACTAACGAATCTGGACGCGTCGACTGCTTCCGCCCTGCGACCCTAACCTACCCGCTCTATTATTCTCTTTGCGATTGAGTAGCGGAATTCGGTAGCGCCGGCATCCTGCCGGCTGTTGCGAGGGCACCTCGCCCTCGCCTCTCGGTGTTCGCAACCGAGTGAGCATCGAGGTTGGGCATCTCGTTCATGCGAGGCCCGAATTCGTTACAGTAAGCATATGCCCAAGTTCGAGAAACATCTGTTCATCTGCTGCAATCAGCGCGAAAACGGACATCCGCGTGGATGTTGCGATCCCAGCGGTCAGGCGCAGCTGCAACTTCTCTTCAAGCAAAAACTCGCTCTGCGGGGGTTGAAGAAAAGAGTGCGCGCGAATATGTCGGGATGCCTGGATCAGTGCGAACACGGACCCACAGTGGTGGTATACCCGGATGCTGTCTGGTATGGCCGCGTCAAAGCAGAGGACGTCGAGGAAATCATCGAATCTCACATCATGAACGGAAAGCCGGTAGAGCGGCTGGTTCTGCCCGACGAATGTATCAATGCCTCAAGTTGTCCCCATCGCGCTCCCAAGCCCTAAGGCCACGCGACACCCGCCGCGCATCGCTGGAATGCGAGGATGTGGTCCGCCGATCATTGCTCCGGTAGCCTTGACGACCTGTGTTTTCCCGCGTGCGCAGTGAAGTTTGAATCACGGCTCAGCTCAACGTCCACGTGGCGAGATTGTGATGTTGGCGGAAAGCGCGTACTCGCTCGCTCGAAAATCGGCGGAAACAAAAAGGCCACCCGGCAACTTGGGCGGCCTTTTCTTTCAAGGGAGAATAGTTCTAACGGAAGGCAAAGTCCGCCAAAACTTTCTGGCGAAATCTTATGGGCCGAAAAAGCAGGGTGTCAAGGAAATTTTCGATAATAAATGTCTTTGTTTTCAATAATTTAAGAAAGCGTACAACAGGACTGGAAAGCGTATCATTCTGAGACCCGGGAGCGAATGGCCGCTGTTAAACCGATTCAATTGAGGTACTTACCCTACGGAGAATGCCCGGCCATGGCTCCGCGGGGTCGCCCGGAACCCTAGGCCCCGTGTCCAGTTTTCGATACCGATTGGTCGAGGTTGAGCGAGATAAAGTCGTCCTCAGTCCGCCTTTGTTCCGGAAGCATACGTTTCAAAGCCAGTCGGAAACCTCCGAAAGCGAGGCCCGCTACCAGGGTGATGCCCATGAGCGCTCCACATAGAAGCACGACGTTCCACAATAAGTTCGCGACGTTGTTCTTCTTGTCGAAGAAAGTATTTTCGTTCCAGGTCACGTCGGCGTTGTAGTGAAACGGTACAAGCAGCGAATCAGCCTCGCTCTGGGAGAGCGGACCGGCAGCGATCGCCACGATGGGGCCACTGCGTTTTTGCGCGAACGCACCCATGTCGACCACTGCGGGACCACCCTGCTGCGCATTGGATTGATGGGCTACCTCGATGCGACGCAGGTGTTCGGCCGCGATTTGCGGCGTGGGATAAGAAATCAATAGTAGAGTGGCCTGCGCGCTGGAGCCCTGGTAAGTGCCCTCGACTACTTCGGCACCCGCACTGAAATCGATCAGTTCCGCAGGCAGCGGCGATCCGATCTTGTCGAGCGTGAGCGGTCCCATGATGTACTTGGCGGTATTTTTGACGTACCCCTGCTTAGGCAGATAAGTAGGCAGAGAAGGGAGGTTGCGCGCGCCGCCCTGGGGCAGCGGAATCATGCCTGCCAGTTCGCGCAGCTCGGCGGCTGACATGGCGCTCAGTTTGTCGAACAGCGCTTCGACCAGCACATTGCCACGATAAAAAAGCACGCGATTGTTAAGCGACGAAGCCTGGTCGCCAATCTTCTCGTTCAACATCTCGGGCTGTTTGTAGTAAGTAAAGGCGCCATATGCCCCGCTGGCATCGGCAAAGCGGGCGGCACGCAAGGTGAGTTTTCGCCCCTCCTGCTGCGCGTAGGTGCCCAATGAAAAATCGGTGAACCCGTATTCCTTCAGAATCGCGGGATTGGTGGCGTCGGCGGCAGAAGGATCGTGGCTGGTCTGCGCGGCGGCTTGCAACTCCCACCCGGCGAATGATTTCGGAAGAATGGTTGCGTCTGGTGCTGATTTTGCGGGAGCGGCAGGTGCGGTCGCAAAGGCCGCGACAGCCACCAAAGAAAACACGATTAATAGAAATGCTTGACGACGAATCATGGACTGCGAGAGAAAACCCCTCTTCTGCTTCCTATTAGACTACAAACCGCGGCGGAAAGTTTCCAGTATCAGGTCTGGCGGGACTGGGCGGGCGCTTTCTTCTTTGGCTGTTAAGGATGGCTACTGGCCTTCGTTCTTGGTGATCCGGCTGGCCATCTTCACGCCGCTGAGGCCGCTCACGTATTTGGCGATTCCGCGGTACAGCGACTCCGCAATGCGCTGCCGGTATTCCGGCGCCCGCAGTCGCTGTTCGTCGACCGGGTTGCTGACGAATGAAATCTCCGCGAGGATCGATGGCATATTGGCGCCAATCAACACGATAAAAGGCGCTTTCTTCACGCCCCGATTGCGGATGCCGGGACTCTTCGTCGCCAGCCCGCTGTGCAAGGCCTCTTGCACGTCACTGGCGAACTCATGGGATTCTTCGATCTTTTCCTTGAGCGCGATCTTCTTCACCAGGTCGCCGAGTTCGTGGACTGACTTCTCCGACACGGCGTTTTCGCGCGCGGCGACTTCCAGGGCATCCGCCGAGGAAGTGAAGTTGAGGTAGTAGGTTTCGACTCCGCGCGCGTTGGCATCGTGGCTGGAGTTGGCATGGATCGAGACAAACAGATCCGCCTGCTCCTGGTTCGCGATGGCCGTCCGCGTCTCAAGCGGGATGAAAGTGTCGTCCTTGCGCGTGTAGATCACTTCGGCGCCGAGCCGTGCTTCCAGGAGTTTGCCGAGCCGGCGGCCCACGTCGACGACCAGCTCTTTTTCGAGCAGCCCGTCGGGACCGATCGTGCCCGTGTCATGTCCGCCATGGCCCGGATCAATGACGATCTTTCCGATTTTCAGACCCAGGGCCCGAATCAGGGATCGCTCACCTGCGGCCGTCGGGCGTGCCTCGCGAACATCAATCTCGCCCGCGCTCAGAGCGCCTTGCCGCTTGCCTTTGCTGCGCCCGCCGGAGGATTTTTTCGCAGGTACCTCACGGTCCGGGTCGCCGTCGGTGGAATCGCCGGCGCTGCTGGAGGGCACATCCGGCCTCAGATCTTCGACGGAACGTGCGATCGTCGAGCGCTTCCGGGTCGGGGTGTCTTCATCTTTGGCTTCAATGATCTTTTTTACCGGGTTCTTGCCGATTCTCACGGTCTCAACCGTGGGTTTGGTGTTCTCGACCTTCGGCAACGCGCCCTGATCAGTGGAGCCGGCATCCATGGGCGGGACCGAAAGCTCATCGCGATTGGATTTCAAGTCGTCGGTGGCCGCCAGCACTTCCTTCACGTTCGCCTTGGCTTGAGCCGCCCGCAGGTGTTGCTTCTCCGAGCCTGTCTTGGCGATCTGCTTTCCATGAATATCGATGATCAGGCGCGACGGATTCGGGAGCAGAAACGCATCATAGTCAGACAGGTCATCCACTTCGAGTACAACTCGCGTCTTGCCGGGCTTGAACTGAGCGACGCGGATCTTTTTCAGAAAGCCGTCGTCGACGTCGAAGCTCTTCCCCACCAGCGTGGACGCCAGCTTCGTGTCGTAAAGATCGAAAAATATGCGATCGGGGTGATCGATGCGCTGCGAATCGAAGCGAATGTCCTGCTCCACGTCGATCGCAACCCGCGTGTAATCGGGCGTAGACCAGTGCCGGATGCTGGTTACGCGGGAAAGTTCCCCGGAGTCGCTTGCCGCGTTGGCGTCCTGGTCCTCATCATCCTCGCGGGAGTCCAGATCCTGGCCGCTTCGGGCTTCTGCCTTCAATTCTGTTTTTGGCGTTTCTGTTTTTGTCGACCTTACGGCGTCGGCAGCTCGCTGGTATTTTTCTGCTTCGCGCTGGGCGGCGGTCTTGGGGGAAGTAGTTTTCGGTTGCCGGCGCGCCTGTTGCTTCAGTTCCGTGACCGCCTGTCGGGCCTGGTCTGACAAACGGTTGCGCGGGTAGCGATGGAGAAATTCCTCGAAGGTAGTGAGCGCTTCTTCGGGATCTTCCAGGTCGTCCTTGTAAATCTCCCCGATGGTAAACAGCGCGTCGAAGCGGTATCTGCTGCCGGGATATTCCTTGCGCAGGAACTGGTATTCGTTCACGGCGCGCTGAAAGATCGTGTTGTCGTTGAAGCGCCGGCCCATCTCGACTTGCAGTTCGGCCACCGCTACCACGCTGGGATCGGCTTTGGAAGAAGCGGGCGCCCCGAAGTAGACGCGCCGATAGCAGTCGATCACGCGCTGGTAATCATGGCGGCTGCGCTGGGCGACGGGGCGGCCGTTGAGGGCCTCACGCAAGCGTTCGGCCCGCGTGAAGTTCTCCCGCGCCCACGCATCGCTATGCCGGACACGGGCGTGCGCGGGCAGCACCGGAAGCAGCATGAGCAGCGCTGCTCCCAGACGCATGATGCGCTGGCTTCGGAGTAGGGTCGTCAACGTTTCCAGCCCGCAACTGCCTGTTCGAACGGCTTGCCTGCTTACCTGAGAGATGCCAAAAGCTTAATCGGTGTTGCTGATATAAAGTACGCCCCGAGCATCCCGTTGAACGCGAACGGGATCATGCACCACGTTGCCGACCACATGGGAACTCGGGTCGACTCCCCCGTAGTAGATCTCGGTGATGCGCCGCACGTAGTTCTGAGTCTCGGCGAAACGCGGAATGCCCGAACTGCGCGCTACCGCCCCGGAGCCGGCATTATAGGCCGCCAGACTCAGACGTATATTGCCCCCGTAGCTCTCCAGGAGCCGCTTGAGGTGTCGAACCCCGGCATCGACGTTTTGTTGCGGGTCGAAGGGATTGGACACGTGCAGCGACCGCGCGGTGCTGGGCATCAACTGCATCAGGCCCATAGCCCCCTTGCGCGACACGGCGTTAGGGTTGAAGTTCGATTCCACCTTGATCACGGACCGAACCAGGTTCGGATCCACATTATGACGCGCCGCCGCCTGTTCAATGGCCGCATCTACATCCTGCGCGTTCACCGGCGTATTGCTCCGCAGGTAGCTGGCATTCGACGCGGAAACTTCAGAGGTGGACTCCCGGCTCAGGTAGCGGTTGACTTCCGCCGCCGCCGAACGGGCAGCGCCCATTTTTGCCGAGGGCACTGGCTTGTAGCGCTTGTCCTGCGCGCTCCAGTAAACCAGCCGGCTTTGCCGGGATGAGCCGTCGTCGCTGGCGCGCGCCCCTCGCGACGGCACGGCAACGTATTCATTTGTATAGATCGTGCGACCGTCGTCATTGGTGGTCGCCACCAGCTTGGTGGGCGAACCATCGGCGGCTGCCTGTGCGTAGGTAAGTGGGAGAGAAAGGGAGGCCGCGAGTGCTGGCATCAGAGCGATTTTCAGGTGCTTTCGCATGTCCGAGTCAATCCCTCGTCGTAAAGACACGAAGTCCTCAACGTGATCTACCCGGAACCTGACGGAGAACCACAACCAGAGTGGACTGATTATAGGGTGGTTAGGAGAGCAGGGCAAACTATCCGAAGGCTATAGAACCACCGAAGTAATCGAGCTAAGTTACTGAAAATACATGCAGGCTACGCGCATCAATCCCGAAACGGCACCCCTTCAGCTGGTTCCCCTGGGGTTGGCAGCACCATCGCTTTAAATTGGAAGGGTGGGTTTCCGCTGCTTGCTGGGCTGTAGTACCCTCGCCTTCGACGAGTCCCCCCAACGTCAAACACCCGACTCTCTCATGCTGCGCGGGTTTTGGTACCGTGCGCTGCCCGGTCATCGGGTTGGCGGTGAGCGGCTGGAAAAGGCCACGCTGCTCGAAACTCCGCTGGTGATCGGCCGAGACGCACGCGGCCAGGCTTTTGCCTTACAAGATGCTTGTCCGCATCGCGGCATGCCGCTCTCCTGCGGGCATTTCGACGGTACGCAAGTCGAATGCAGCTATCACGGCTGGCGCTTTGAGGCGCACAGTGGGCAATGCCAGCTGATTCCATCCCTGACTGCCGATCAGAAAATCAAAGTGGACCGCATTTACGCGGGCAGCTTTGCCTGCGAAGAACAGGATGATTTCATCTGGGTCTTCCTGCCTGAAGCGGTTGGCAGTGGGGCGGGATTCGCACGTCGCGTCGATCCCGGAATCAACGCGCCCCGCGTGCCAACTTTTAGCGATCGGTACAAGCTAGCCTATCTGACTGCGGATTTGCCGTGCAGCGTCGACCACGGCATCATCGGTCTGATGGATCCGGCGCACGGCCCGTTCGTTCATCAGGCCTGGTGGTGGCGGAGCCGCGATTCCATTCACGAAAAGCAGAAGTCGTTCGAACCGGTCCCTTACGGCTTCCGCATGAGCGCGCACACGCCCAGTTCCAATAGCGCTCCTTACAAGCTGCTCAAGCTCTACGCCGACGCGGACTCGATCACCACTACCATCGACTTCACGCTGCCCAACCGGCGCTGGGAAACGATTCGAGCTGGAAAATACTGGTTCTCCAGCCTGACGACCGTCACGCCCATCACTCGCAGCCAGTGCCGGATTGAGGTCGTAGCGGCCTGGAACCTTTTTCGCTGGCTCCCCTTCGGCGCAAGCTTGTTGAAGTTTGTGTTTGCGAAGTTCGTGGAACAGGATCGCAAAACCATGGCGGACCAGTCCGAAGGCCTGAAGTCGAACCCGCACCTGATGCTGATCGACGACGCCGACCGCCCGGCAAAGTGGTATTTCGAACTCAAACAGGCGTATCTCGATTCCCGCCGCACGGGCGGCGAATTTCATCACCCAATCCCGGGGCCGGTGACGTTGAAGTGGAGAAGTTGAGACTGTCGCTGCAAGAGCCTTCTCCGGCTCTGCCGGGTGCCTCATCCTTGGGCGTCTGTGCGCAAGGGTGGGATCCGCGGGCGCGAGCAGCAATGCGCAGCCGCCTTGTTTGACGGAACCAGATCGAAGCCGCCTGCGTAAACTATGACTATGCAAATGGGTGATGGATCCGCCTCGGAAGTGCTTTCGCAAACGCCCGCCTCAATCCCTGCCCCGCCGACTCCAACCCTGGTCAGCCGCGTGAAGTGGGTTTTCTTGGGACCGAACGGTATGCGCGCGTTGTGGCGCCTGGTCCTGTTTCTGGCACTGGTATTCGCGATTCGGATACCGGTCAATCGCCTGCTCCATGTGAGCGGCCGCATCACGGAGTTCACCGCCAAGACCGTGCTGGTCCAGGATGGGGCAGCGTTCCTGGTCGTGCTCATCGCCTCCGCCATCATGGGCGCGTTCGAAAAGCGCTCGCTGGCCACTTACGGATTGCCTGTTCGGGGAGCTTTTGGAAGCAGATTTTTTGAAGGCCTCGTTTGGGGCTTTGTGGCCGAAAGCGCCACCATGCTCACGCTCTACTTCACGGGCACCGCCAGTTTTCATGGACTCGCTCAGCACGGGACGGCTGCCTTGTATTTCGGGGCGATGTGGGCGGCTGCATTTCTGGCCGTGGGCTTCTTTGAAGAGCTTCTTTTCCGCGGCTACCCGCAGTTCACGCTGGCAACGGGCATAGGTTTTTGGCCGGCGGCCTTATTGCTCTCCGGACTATTCTGGTTTGCCCACATGAGCAATCCCGGGGAAACCTGGGTGGGAGGATTGGGAGCCGCGCTGGCAGCGGTTGCATTTTGCCTGTCGCTGCGGCTCACGGGAAGCCTATGGTTTGCCATCGGCATGCACGCTGCTTGGGATTGGACGGAAACTTACTTTTTCGGCGTAGCCGATAGCGGCATGCAGGCCAACGGACATCTGTTGAACACGACGCTCTCGGGGTCGAAGTGGATGACCGGCGGCACCGTCGGTCCGGAAGGCAGTGTGATCGAATTGATTGTGGTGAGCGCGGTGATTGTTTTGATATTCGTTCGCTTCCGACGACCTGAGCCGAGGCTTACGGCGCCATTGTCCTAAGCGGAGAGGCCGGCGGCTGGGGACGCCCGTCGCTCCACCGGCAACCAGGCATTGGCGACCACGCCGCTGATTCACGCAGATGCAATCTTGCAGCGCAGCTCACGCCTCCGTTTCGGCGTCATCTTCACTCACGAGCCAGTCCATGGCTTCTTCGCGAGTTTTGAAGGGCTCGAAATCTCGTTGCGAAAAGCTCTTCATGTTCTCGAAATAAGCCTTTGGCACGCTGTCCGCGCCGACCCAGGCAGACCGTTTTATATAAG
>Ga0193755_1000627_pt1 | contig 10185 bp, 7 predicted proteins | sample H1a2metaG_FD_144921 | JGI IMG/M metagenome (GOLD analysis project Ga0193755, IMG submission 144921) | Soil microbial communities from a riparian zone of the East river system, Colorado, United States - H1a2 | ecosystem: Environmental > Terrestrial > Soil > Riparian zone | place: USA: East River...
AAACCGGGAGTCGTGCCCGAGTGCACGATCAGCAGATACTGATAACTTGCCCACAAAAGGGCCAGCAAACCCGCAGAACCGCCGGCCAGATGCAGGACCGTCAACCCGGCCCCGGTGATGCGGAGGAACACGCCACCGAATAATCCAGCCGCAACCGCAATGACAGCAACGTCGACCGCTACCGCCAGCAGCCTCTTCCTGACCACTGCCGAGCGCAGGGGCATGTCAATTCCGGGGCGCCGCTCAGGCTCGGGAGTCGCCGCTCCTTCGATCGTTATCCCGCCCAGGGCGGGCGGTGGTGGAACAATTTCCGGTGCTTCCAGAATGCGGGGACGATCCAGAATGGACTCTGCCAGGTCGTAGGCGTGCACCGGTGGCTCGTACGCCCACTTGGGAAACTCAATGATTTTTGCCGTGGCTTCCTGGAGGCGAATTTCCGCCTTCTTTGGCCGACTTTCACTTGCCACTGGCTCCACAGCTTCTGCGGCTTGCGTCGCCGGTTCGGCATAATCCATGGCTAGGGCTTGCCGACTGACGGCAGATGGTTGAGGTATCACCTGGGCTGGCGCAGCGACAGCTGAACTCTCCAATGCCGCAGACGACCAGGTCGTTCCCGGCGGATCGAACTTAAGCCGAAGAGATGGATAGCGCGGAGCACGAGGGCGCCGCTTCGCATGGTACCGGTGCAGACGTTCCGAGACTTCCTTGCGCCAGGAGGAGCCATCTTCCCCAGGCAACAGGTCGGGCTGATCGGGCACCGCGTCGCGATCGCGCGCGCTACATAGCTCCGATCCCGGACCTGGGATCTCTGGAGCACCATTTAATTCGCCAAATGCGGACACTTCATCCTTTCAGCAATCGGGCGAGGGCCAAGTACACAACGGCAGAGGTCGCCGCAGGGCTAACCTGTGATGGATAGGTCGCGAGAACGCCAGGGCCAGAGCGAGGCCACGTGCGGAACAAACGAACGGAACTAGTCTTGTTCCGGCGCTTTCCTATCAGGCCAGCGCCGTGCTAAGGTCACGAGGTCCCCGAAACTGAGAACAACGTTGGGGTCTCCGTGCGCTTCCGATGATCTCCCGCACACGATTCCTTATCACGGCGACCTTCGTTTGTCATCTCCTTCTCGCCCCCGGCATAGTTACCAGACAGTTGCTTGCCGCCCAAAATCCAACGACCGCCGTAGGACCGGCCATGCCTCCCAATCCGGAAGCCTTGCAACGCGAGCAGGATGTGACGATTTCTGCCACCGAGCGCCAGGAAAAAGATGGCCCCATCTACAAGTTGAGCGGCCATGTCGAAATCCACTACGGCACCTACGCGCTCTACGCCGATGAAATCACCTTCAACTCCGACACCGGAGAGGCTACCGGCGAGGGCCACATGGTGCTGGATGGCGGCCCCAACGACGAGCACATCGAAGCCAGCCACGGCTCCTACAACGTTCGCACCGAAAGTGGAAAGTTCTACAACGTCATCGGCACCATCGGGGTTCAGGTCAGGGGCGGCGCTACCGTTCTGACCTCCTCCAGTCCGTTCGCCTTCACCGGCAAGATCGTAGAAAAGACCGGTCCCGATCACTTTGTCGTGAACGACGGGTCGGTCACGACCTGCGAACTGCCGCGGCCCAAGTGGACGTTCAATTCCCACAAAGTGGTCGTTGACGTCGGCGGCAATGTACGCGTGTACCGCAGCAGTTTTCGAATTCGCGACGTCCCAGTCTTTTATTTTCCCTTCGCAGCATTTCCGGCGCAGCGGCTGGGGCGAAAATCAGGATTTCTGATCCCCAGCTTCGGGCGTTCTTCGACCAAGGGGACAATCTTTGGAGAATCCGGCTACTGGGCAATCAATCGCAGCATGGACGCGACTGCCGGGGCGGAGTATTACTCACAGCGCGGATGGGCACAGCGCGGCCAGTTCCGCGCCCGGCCCAGCGATACTTCGTACGTTGACCTTACCTATTTCGGTGTGCTCGATCGTAAGCACCAGGGTGGGGAGGACGTAACCCTCAACGGCGAAGGCCGGTTCCTGCAGAACACCCGGGCCGTCGCCAATATCGACTATCTGAGTTCATTCGTATTCCGCCTGGCCTTCAGCGAAACCTTTAGTCAGGCCGTCAACTCGGAAGTAAAGTCCCAGGCATTCCTCTCCAACAACAAGGATGGCTTTTCCTACAATGCCCTGGTCCAGCGCTACCAGGATTTCGAGAGCTCTCAGAACGGCGACGTCATCACCATCCTGCACGCTCCCAGCTTCGCGGTTTCCAGCGTGGACCGCCGCCTCCCCCATACTCCTTTTTACTGGGCGTTTGACAGCGCTGTCGAAGGCCTCTCCCGCAGCGAACCCGGCTTTCGGACGGCCAACCTGGTTGGACGCATCGATCTAGCCCCCACGATCTCGTTGCCGCTTTCAGTGCGTGGCTGGACATTGCGTCCTGAACTCGCATTGCGGAACACGATCTATACCCAGCAACTGAGCCCCGGCAGCAACGTGGGCACGGCCATCAGCAATGCCATCAACCGAAAGGCGCTCGAAGGATGGGTGGATTTGCGCCCGCCATCGCTTTCCCGCATCTATGAACGCGCCATTGCCGGACACAGGGTGAAACACGTCATCGAACCGCACGCCACTTATCGTTACGTAACCGGCGTCAACAATTTCTCCAATATTCTTCGGTTCGATGCCCGTGACATTCTCAGCGACACCAACGAAGTCGAATACGGAATCACCAATCGGCTCTATTCAAAACGAATCTCCGAGCAGCCGGAAGATTGCGCTCCTTCGGGAATGACATCCCTGCGGGTCGGAGCGCCCGGAGAACAGGTCCAGCCTTGGGAACGGACCTATGCGCCGCAGCCTTCCGGTTGCCAGGCCGGGCCTCAGGTCCGCGAGATTGTTACGTGGGAAATCGCGCAGAAATATTTTCTCGATCCCGACTTTGGCGGAGCCCTGGTGAACGGTCGCCGCAATGTGCTCAGCACCACCGCCGATTTCACGGGCATCGCCTTTCTGACGGAGGCCCAGCATTTGTCTCCACTGATATCGCGCTTGCGGGTACAAACCAGTTCGCAGGCCGACGCGGAGTGGGACCTGGACTACGACTTCAAGAAGCGACGGGTGAACGCGAGTACCGTGCTGGTGAACTACCACCTGGGAGACTTCACGTTCGGGGGCGGCGACGCCTACGTCCAGGCTCTTCCCGGCGTTGTCAACACAATCGCCACCCAGCGGGACTTTAATCAGTTTCGCGTGCTTTTCGGTTACGGGCATCCCAACAAGCGTGGCTTCAGCGGCGCCAGCAGTATCGGCTTCGATGCCAACCTGGGTTTTCTGCAATACGCGACCGCTCAGACCACCTACAACTGGGATTGTTGCGGGGTAACGCTCGAATACCGCCGTTTTGCCCTCGGCTCAGTGCGCAACGAGAATCAGTTCCGTTTCAGCTTCACCCTCGCCAATGTCGGCTCCTTCGGCAACCTCCGCAAGCAAGAGCGCCTGTACTGACAGATGGGATCAGATTCAGTGCTTCGAGGTGTGCAGGGGCGGGCCGCGCCGCTGGATCTCGGCCTGTGGAGAGGCGGGCATCCCCGTCCACCCGGGCACGCCCACAGCCACTGAATCGCGGAAGCTATATGCCGAAGCTATATCAAGTGAGAACCACCTGGTCGCTGAATGGCCGTTCAATCGCTCGCGCAATATTCCAACCCGCCTTGCTCGCGAGCCTGCTGAAAATATCCAATCCCCGAGGACGTGTAGCTGCCGTGCTTGTCTCGCGCAGCTTCTGCATCGGTTCATCTGCCCGCGTCACTGATCCGATTACAGCTACAACCTCCGAAGCTGCCCGTAGAACTCGGAGATTGGCCTCGATCTCCTCGTCTGACCCGTATTCGAATAATCCGCCCTCCGAAGAGCAGATAACCAACGCCCCTTTGGCTCGTGCTTCATGCAGGATCTGCTTCAGGTTTACGACCTCTGCCCAGTTGTAACGAACATGCCGGAATGCGATGTTCGACTTATACAACGGGCCACCTTCTACAGACACAGCGGCCAAGGCGGCTTCTCCGAAGGTTGGGCCGGAGCCGTCCAGATCCAGAACGTCGATCGAGACAGCACGACCCGCAAGAATGCCGGGCGCATGCTTCGCAAGCAAAATTAAGGCGTTCAAGTTATCGATGGCGGGACCGCCCGCAATGTTAATGAGCTCAAGCGGTCGTCGCGGGTCGCCGGAGAGCGCTGGTAACAAGCTGTCAGCCAGCAAATGAGAGACATCCTGCAAACGTAACCGCACAGCCATTGCCGGAAGGGCTGCTGCGATTTGTCGATCAATGGGCTTGGTATAAGCGCTGCCCAGCATGTGCGGCCCAAGCTTTAGAAGGTAAGTGTTCATCCCGCTCATGAAACTGCCCTGGGCCTTGCGGACACCCTGGGCAAGGATCGAGCCGCGCAGGAGGAACCGTAGAAATAGCTTACGGAGAGGCTTCGGCAAACCCGCCAGCGGGACGCCCTCCTGCAGGAACTTCTCTAACATTGTTCGCTGTTCCGCCTCGCTTAAAGTCAGCGCAAATGCGGGATGGGTCACGTCCACCACCGGAAGTTCGATGCCGTCTTCGGTGAATGCGTAATGAACGCCCGGCTGCTTGTTCTCTTCTAGTATTGCGACCTTCAAGACTCCTCCGTTTCCTTCTGCCATATACTTTTTAAGATGTGACGGCAGGCAGCCGGTTGCTGAGAGTTTGCTTACTCAGCCGGATGGCTTGGCTCTCAGCTAGATAGAGATCAACGCCCAACGACCAGCGGAATGCCTGCAACGCAGGCTAGGCCGGCTATCCACAAAAAACCGTGCCGCACCGTATTACGATAAAATCTAGCTGCATGTCTTTGCCTGCCGCACTCGCGGACAAATACGCCGGTCTGGAAATGCGACTGCGTCCCTTGGGCCGGACACTGGTCGCTTACTCCGGCGGAGTGGATTCCGCATACCTGGCCTGGGCGGCTCACCGGATGCTGGGCGCGAACATGCTCGCGGTGATCGCCGATTCCCCCAGCCTTGCTCGTACGCAACTAGCCGACGCCATCGCTTTCGCCGCCGAGCAAGGCATCCCGCTCGAGGTCATTCCCACCACAGAACTCGACCGTCCGGAATATGCCCGCAATGATGCGTCCCGCTGCTTTCATTGCAAGGACGAGCTTTTCACCGTGATGGAAGCCTTCCGCCACAGCCGTGCTTTCGACGCGATCGCTTATGGCGTGAATCTCGACGACCAGGGTGATTTCCGCCCAGGTCAGCAAGCTGCCCGCCAGCATCATGTCGCGGCTCCCCTGCTGGACGCCCGGCTCACCAAGCAGGACATTCGTGAACTGGCGCGCGCCGCCGGGCTCCGCATCTGGGATAAGCCGGCCTCAGCCTGCCTCTCCTCCCGCATTGAGTACGGACGCCCTGTGACCAAAGAAGCCCTGTCCGCCGTGGAACAAGGGGAGGATGCCCTTCGGGCGCTCGGCTTCCGTCAGGTTCGTGTCCGCCATCATGGGGACATTGTCCGCCTCGAGATTGCCAAGGATGAACTCCCTCGCGCCCTCGACCCCGCCCTGGCTGCCGAATTCACCCGCATCTTTAAAGCGTTGGGCTTCAAGTTCGTCACTCTCGACCTGGAAGGCTTCCGTTCGGGCTCAATGAATGCCCTGCTGCCCCCTGAAGACCTGATTCGGGCCAGCTAGTTCCCCTCCTGGAAAGCTCCCGTTGTCAGCCATCCCCCGTCTAACCCCTGTGAGATAATCGATTTTTAGCCCCAATGCTAAGGCGGTTCCTAGTGACGTTGCTCCGACGCTCGACCCTCGTTCTCTTACTCATTTGCCTGGGCTGCTCCGCTCAATCTACGTCTCCCGAAACAGCTAAAACTATCGAGCGCCAGGTGCGCGCATATTACAAACTGCCGCCCGACGTCCAGGTCAGCATTGGTCCCGTTAAGCCCAGTGACTTCACAAATTACGACGCCGTAAAGCTCACTTTCACGAAGGGCACTCGCAAGGACGAGTACGATTTCCTGCTGTCCAAGGATGCCAAGACCCTGATCAAGCTGACCAAGCTGGATCTGACCAAGGATCCCAATGCCGAAGTCATGAAGAAGATGGACGTAAAGGGCCGTCCAACGCGCGGCAATAAGGACGCCAAAGTAGTGGTCGTCAATTACGACGATTTCCAATGCCCCTTCTGTTCGCGCATGCACGAGACCTTATTCCCGCAGATCTACAAGGAATACAGCGACCGCGTGCTGTTCATCTACAAGGACTATCCTTTGGCCGAAATCCACCCTTGGGCGACTCATGCGGCCGTGAACGCAAACTGCCTGGCAGCACAAAATAACGACGCTTACTGGGATTTCGTCGACTACCTGCACGCCAACCAGCACGTAGTCAACGGCCAGCAGGGGAAGGATGCGCAGGGCGCGTTTCTGGATAAAGCAGCAGCCCTCCAGGGACAGCAACACAGTCTCGACGCACCGAAACTCGCGGCTTGTATCAAGACCCAGGATGACGCCGCGGTCAAAGCGTCGATACACGAGGGAGACTCCGTCGGCGTGAGCGCAACCCCGACCTTGTTCGTCAATGGCGAGGAGATGGATGGCGCGCTCCCCATCGCAGAGTTGCGCGCCGTGCTGGATCGCGCGCTACTGCAGGCAGGAGTTCAGCCGCCGCCGCATTCTGATACCGCCCAGGCTGGCGGATCGGGCCCGAATACCAAATGACACCTGGTTTATTGGATCGCTGATCCACATCAAGAGGGGGACGTTCGCTTGAAACTCAACTCCAAGCTGTTGCGCTGCGCACTTGCCTCGTGCGCCGCTTCCGCATTGATTTTCCTGACGGCCTGCCAGTCCAAGCAAGGGGGCGGCGATGTAGTGGCAAGCGTGGATGGCCGAAAAATCCTGCGCTCGGATGTCGAGAAGTACTACCTCAACCAGACTTCCGGAACCGATCAGGCGAAAGCTCCGGTAGGAGAGCAAGCCACCAGCCTGCGCCTCAGCATCCTTCGCGAGCTGATCGATGACGAAATCCTGATGCATCGCGCCGAAAAGCTCGGCCTGCTTGCGACCGATGAGGAAGTCGACCGCAAGGTAAATGAGATTAAGTCTCCTTATACCCAGGAGCAATTTGACCAGAAGCTCAGGGACAAGAAGATTTCGCTGGATGACTTCCGCCGCGATTTACGGCGCTCCTTGACGGTTGAAAAGGTTCTGAACAAGGAAGTCACTTCCAAGATCAACATCACCGATCAGGATGTGAGCGATTACTACAACGCGCATAAGGGTGAATTCAACTTGATCGAAGCCCAGTATCACCTTGCGCAGATCTATGTCTCGCCGCAGCCCAATCCCCAGGTCCACAATCTGAAAAACGACAAGGCGCAGAATGAAGGTGATGCCCGAAAGAAAATCCAGATGCTCTCCAACCGGCTGGATAGCGGCGACGACTTTGCCACCCTGGCGATGAACTATTCGGAAGACAGCGAAACCTCGGGCAATGGCGGCGACCTGGGCTTTACTCCGGAGTCCTCCCTGCAGCGCACAGATCCCAGCACCCGTGAGATCGTGCTCAAGCTGAAACCGGGCCAGTACGGCCCCATCATTTCGGTTCAGGACCCGGTCAACAAGAGAGTGGCAGGCTTCCGGATCGTCAAACTGCTCGCCAAGGAACCGGCAGGACAGCGGGAATACAGTGACCCGCAAGTGCAACAAGCCATCCGATCCCAGCTCCGCGATCGCCGCGAGCAACTCATGAAAGCTGCGTACTACGAGGTGCTGCGCGACTCCGCCAAGGTCAACAACTTTTTCGCGGAGTCAATCCTCAAGGGCAGCGCCCCGGCGAAATAGCATCGCGTGCAACCTTTGAGGGTGTCATCTTTAGGGTTGTCAACCACAGAAGGCACCGAACACGGGCCAGCGAAAAGAGGATTCTGTCATCCTGAGCGAGGCGAAGGACCTACATTATTTGAAGGCAATGTCGAATATTTCAAGTTGTCTGCCAGCCGAAGTCTCCCACATTGATCGCTGAGCAATTGGTCATTCCACCACCGCCAGCACATCCCCAGCATTCACATTCGCCCCGGCCGTGGCGATCATCCTGCGAACGACACCCTTCTTGGGCGACTTGATCTCGTTCTGCATCTTCATCGCTTCCACCACCACCACGCCCTGCCCCGCCTCGACTTCGGCATCCACGTTCACGAGCACTCGCACCACCTTCCCAGGCATGGGTGCGAGCAGCTTTCGCGGGCCCTTTCCGTCGTCGGTTCCCGCGCGGCTCCGCAGCGATCGCGGATCGCGCAGCTCAACTGCGTGGCGGATGCTTCCCACCCACAGGTGCACGTCAGTGGCGGTGCGCTCCCGCTTGATCTCGTACGCTTTGCCCCCGACGATGATGGATAGCACATCGCGCCGGGCGAGGATTGCGTCGATCTCCACCCTGCGCCCGTCCAGCGAGCACTCCCACCCGCCATCAACCCGAGTCAATTCCAGCCGATAATTTCTTCCGTCGATGTTGACGTCGTAAGTCATGTAATTTGGCAGAGAGGCTGCTAGCGCAGCGCTTCTTCCCGCCCAGCTTGCTTCCATTTCGACAGCGCAGCCTCACCTGCGCCATTTACGGGTGCGCCATCGTTTGCTGTAACCGGGTCAAGCACTGCAAACATTCCGGCCGCAATGGCAGCAATCTCGGCAGCCTGTTCGTCCTTGGCAGCGCTCGGTTCCGGCTGCGCCAGCAGGCGATCAAGATACCCCGTATCCAGCCGGCCTTGCGCGAAGTCGTCGTCGCGCAAAATCCGTCTGAATAAGGAAATGTTGGTCTTGATCCCGCCGACGAAGTATTCGTTCAGCGCTCGCACCAACCGTGAAGTGGCCTGCGCCCGGTCGGTCCCGTAGCCGATCAGCTTGGCCAGCAGAGGGTCATACTCGATGGGCACGGTCCAGCCTTCATACATTCCGCTGTCACGCCGGATCCCTGGTCCCGAGGGCGCCAGAAGGAGCGTGATCCTGCCCGGACTGGGAAAGAAATTATTGTCAGGATCCTCCGCATAAATGCGGCACTCAATCGCATGCCCGCGCAGGCGCACATCCTCCTGCCGAAACGGCAATTTCTCACCTGCGGCGATCCGGATTTGCAGATGAACCAAGTCCAGCCCGGTCGTGAGTTCCGTGACCGGGTGTTCCACTTGCAGACGCGTATTCATTTCGAGGAAATAGAAACTTCTTCGCTGATCCACCAGGAACTCGATGGTACCGGCGTTTGTGTATCCCGCGGATTGCGCAACCCGCACCGCGACTTCGCCCATGCGACGCCGCATGTCATCATCGACGATCGGCGAAGGCGATTCCTCCAGAACTTTCTGATGGCGGCGTTGAATTGAGCATTCGCGCTCGCCGAGGTACACCGTGTTGCCGTGTTCGTCGGCCAGGATCTGCATCTCAATGTGACGCGGATTGAGAATCGCCTTTTCGATGTAGACCTCGTTGTCGCCAAACGCGCGCTGCGCCTCGCTCTGCGCACTCTCCAGCTCCGAGCCCAACTGGTCCGCTGCCATCACCAGGCGCATGCCTTTGCCGCCTCCGCCCGCCGCGGCCTTCAGCATCACCGGGAATCCGATTTTCTCCGCCTGCCGTACTGCATCCGCGACCGACTCGACTCCCCTCGATGTGCCCGGCACGAACGGTATCCCGGCCTTTTCCATGTGCTGCCGCGCGCGCGTCTTCGATCCCATCATCTCCATGGCGGCCGCTGTCGGTCCGATGAACTTGATCCCGGCCTCGGCGCACGAATGCGCGAATTGCGGATTTTCCGAGAGAAACCCGTATCCGGGATGGATGGCGTCCGCTCCGCTTTTCCGGGCGGCCGCCAAGATTTTTCGGATGTTCAAGTACGAGTCGGCAGCGGCCGACGCACCCAGATGGTAGGCCTCGTCGGCTTTGCGCACGTGCAGAGACGCGCGATCCACATCGGAATACACCGCAACCGACGTTATCCCCATCTCGCGGCAAGCGCGAATCACGCGTACCGCGATCTCTCCCCGGTTGGCAACGAGAATCTTTTTAAACATGGCTGGAAGACGCGGACTTGGCTGTCTGGTGCGTCATTCTGTCGGACCAGACAAGCCTAGCACCCAAGCGTGCCTTTCAATGTATGCCGCACGGTAAA
>Ga0193755_1000628_pt1 | contig 10184 bp, 11 predicted proteins | sample H1a2metaG_FD_144921 | JGI IMG/M metagenome (GOLD analysis project Ga0193755, IMG submission 144921) | Soil microbial communities from a riparian zone of the East river system, Colorado, United States - H1a2 | ecosystem: Environmental > Terrestrial > Soil > Riparian zone | place: USA: East River...
CGAGAATCGTCACAAAGGAATTTCTGACGGAAGTCAGGCGAAATCGCGCGGACGACACCTTTGAATTGCCATGTAGGAACTCAAGTTTGAGACCTAGACGTCTTCCAGCTGAGCTTCGGTCATCCCGAAATAATGACCTAGCTCGTGGATTACAGTCAGACGAATTTCCCGTCTGATTTCGTCTTCGTTGGAGCAGACGGCCTCGATGTTCTCCTGATAGAGCACGATGCGGTCAGGGCCGGCAGGCACCTCAAACACGCTTTTCTGAGTTGTGGGTACTCCCTCGAAAACGCCAAGCACTAAATTGTGCAAGTCGCCGGCATCTGTGATCCCCGAATTCCGCGAGCCTCTTTGTGAGCCCTGCTCTGGAGGTATGTTCTCGACTAGAACGGAGACGTTCTGCATTCGTTTGCGAAATCTGATAGGCAACGCATCCAAAGCCTCTTCGACGAGTTTGACGAACTTTTTTCGCTCCATGTGACAATCCTAGGCCGGGCCATGATTCGGAATCCATCGTTTCATGCTGATGCCAAACTCTTCGGTGGACTCCCATTACTAGTCTTCATGCGCAGAACTTCATCCAATCCTAATTCGTGCCCGTGGCGATCGCGACTTCACGACGTTTCCGAGAAAACTCCATCGTTCCGCTTCGAGCTTAAGGCTGCGACGAAGGCTGTGTACGTGAGCGTCGTAACGATCGAACCAGGAAACGCCTATGAACTTCATTTCGTCGCTACCAGCGTTTTTTCTCCGAGCAACTTGGGGTTATGCCAGCCGTCGTCGCCGGCAATGATTTGGTCAGCCTCGATTGGCCCCCAAGTATTCGGCTCGTACTCGTGGACTGGCGTCGCGTTTCTCAGCACCGGGTCGACCACGCTCCACGCAGCCTCTACTCCGCCTTCGCGAACAAACAATGTAGCGTCACCCCGGATGGCATCGCCGAGCAGGCGCTCGTACGGAGTCATCTCATCCGTTAATACTTGTCGAACGACAAGTTCCACGCCCTCTCCGACCATCGCTTCTCCAGGCACTTTGACTCGCGCGCCCAGAGAGATCGCCACGTTGGGACTGAGACGAAAGCGAAAGTAATTCGCCTGACTTTGATTGATCGCGTCAAACACTGTCTGCGGGCGGCGTTTGAGTTCAACCAGTACTTCGGTCGCCGTGGCAGGCATTCGCTTACCAGTTCGAATATAAAATGGGACACCCTCCCATCGAGGTGTGTCGATATGCAACTTGACCGCCGCGAATGTCTCTACTTGAGAATCTGAAGCAACTCCGTCCTCGCTGCGGTAGCCACGAAACTGGCCGCGGACGATATCGCTCGGAGCGAGAGGCCGTATGGCCCGAAGAGCCCGCTGCTTCTCATCCCGAAACGCATCCAGACCGCCGGCAACTGGTGCCTCCATTGTTAACAATGCGATTATCTCCAACATATGATTTTGCAGGACGTCGCGGACCGCGCCGACCTCTTCATAGAAATGTCCACGACCCTGCACCCCGAACGTCTCTGCCATGGTGACCTGCATGCTGTGAACATAGTTCCTGTTCCACATCGGTTCCAGGAACGAGTTGGCGAACCGGAAGTAGAGGAGATTCTGGACCGGCTCCTTACCCAAGTAATGATCGATTCGGAAAATCGCCGATTCTGGGAAGGACTGCTGCAGAATTCGGTTAAGTGTCTGGGCGGAGACAAGGTCGCGGCCAAAGGGTTTTTCCACGACAACGCGCGCTCCCTTATTGCAGCCTGAATTGGCCAGTCCCTCGGCAACTGTAGCAAACAAAGTCGGTGGGATGGCGAGATAGTAGAGAGGCCGCGATGCCCCGCCCAGCGCTTTGCGCAAATTGCGGAATGTCTCGGGGGTACCGTAGTCTCCGTTCACATACTGGAGTTGTGCCGATAGCGTCGCAAATGCCCGCACGTCCATGCCTCCGTGCTTCTCAAGACTCTCGTGAGCACGAGCCAGAAGCCCGTCAACGTTCTTCGCAGATCTGGCCACCCCGATAATGGGCATATCAAAGTGACCGCGCTTTATCATTGCTTGAAGAGCCGGGAAGATCTTTTTGAATGCGAGATCCCCCGTGGCGCCAAAGAACACAAACGCGTCCGACTTGAGATTCGTCATTTCCAAACGTACCTCCTCCTATCAATTTCCCGGCGGGCGCTTAGTTTCACTCAATTGCTACCATGTAATCTCGACCTTCCCATCGATTCTCAACCACCCAATAAAAAGTAAAACGAATTGGCACTTGTTGAGCAGCTGAGATTGGAATATCGACAAAATGAAATCCGAGAATTGGTGCCGATGAGGGGTTATCTTCCGCAGACTGCCATTCGTTGGCCGACCAGTGAAGGCGGAAGGCAACTGGAACCTGGATGCGAAGAGTGTATCCTCGTTTGACGGTGCGAGCCTGTCGATTGGGCTTCCAGATCTCGAATAATTGACGAGCTTTGCGATCTCCCAGGTAGCGCTCTGCAACTTCAGGGATCATGTCGAAAACGCGATTATCGGACACGGACCTTAGTAGCTTGATGTATTCCGCATGAGCCCACATCAGAGGCATAGCCGAGCCCGTCGGTCGACCAAGAATCATATAAGCCGCCGGTCGGTCCGGTTCATCCCATACCTGCTCGGGTAATAAACCTGTCGTCGAGGCGAACCCTTCAATCGCTCGTATGAACGGTTTCACGTCTCGTCCTGCAGAGAGTTCGAAATGCCCCCGTTCTCCCGTCAGAAGAGGCCACGCGCGACCTTTACCCCACCCGACGAACGGACCTCCATCCTCTCGCTGACCGTAACCATCGTGATTGTAACGACGCCAAACCGGCCCGACCGGAGTGTTCACCTTCAATACCGCATCAACAACCTTCAAAGAGTCCACGATCACTGGATCATCGGGCCGTCTTATCCCATAACGCGCGAGCTGAAGAAAGCCGGCATCAACGATGTCTCTTGCTGGGAATGAATCTTTCGACCCAGCCGACTGGTTCTTGATTTGTAGAACTTTTGAATTTGGATCCTCCAGGGGATTGGCGTTGTCGACATCCTCCGGCAGAATTCGTATGTAGTGCCGCCGAATCCCAGGGACAAGTGCGCCCTCTGTTGTGACGGTCCAAGCTTCGATATGACATTCCAGAAAATCAGCGTATTCCTCTAACATTGTTGCAACGGCATAATCCCCTCGCTCACGCGCAAACCAGGCCGCCCCAATCAGAGCAGCAATGTTGGAAGCGAGAGTCGAAGGAGAGTAGCCACTGGCCTCTTCCCAGCGCTCTTGCTCGGTGACAGGTCCATGACGAATTAAATAAGCAGCCGCCTTCAGGATCATCGGGTACGGGTCAAAATCTTGAAGAGCGCTCTCCCTTTGGAGCTGCCAGGCCAAAAGAATCGGAAGGGCCACTTCGTCAAGCTGGATTCCCCGCCAGTATGGCCCGCCATCAATCCAGAAATTCTGTGCAAAACCTCCGTCTTCCTGCTGTGAAACCGCCAAATAGATCAGCGCGCGCAGAGGTATGACACGATTGCCGGCAGCAAGCATCGCAGAGGCACTGCCCACCAGATCACGGGTCCAGACAAGGTGATAGCCGCCGTTGTCCGCATCACCCCTTGCTTCGCCCCAAGGAATCGAGAGTGAAGCAATCAAGGCACCCGGATAAGACTTGTCCTCATGGCTGAGAAGCAAGCTGAAGCTGCTGTAGTAAAGGCTGCCGTTGTCACTCGAAAACTTTTCCAAAGGAAGCCGGTGTACGGAGGTGCGGTCCCATTGTTCCGTGTAGCGCTTCAAGTGTTCTTTGAACGGAATGCCAAGCGCCTGAAAAAGGGTTGTTATCGCACAGTGCTCCGTGTCACCGAACGCCAGTCCCATCGTGAACTCGCGCTTGCCACCGAGGTCAACTTCCCCCATCAGTGCGATGTTTCCGTTAGAGGCCTGATCGAACTCCCAGTCCATTTGAAAGTTGCCGGCGAGATCGGTCCAGCCGTCACTCCGGCCAACGTAACCACATGAGGCTCGAGAAAATTGGAGTGTGCCCCCGAGTGCCAACCATACCCCTGCCTTGTGTGCCATCAGGATCTTCCGGCCCGCTACCTGGATCACATAGCCGTTGTTACTCCATCCGCCGACTTGAAGATGGGGCGCACAAAGCATGTAGAGGTGTAACTTCGAGATAAACGCTTCATCACCGACGAGTTCAACGTGCTGGAGAATGCAGGCAAGATGCGGATTCGTGATGATTTCCTTAATGATGGAGTACCGGCTCTCGGAATCGGTGTTGGTGTAGCGGTAGCCAAGTGAATTACCTGAAAGACGTTCGCAGATGGATTTCAGGTCGCGCTTTTCTTCATGGAAAAAGGTCTTTCCATCCGTAATGAGACACTGCAGGTCTCGGATCTGCGGGTGATCCACTGTCGGGTAATAGACTTCAGTGATGATCCCATTCCACAGGGTGAACCAAATTCGGCTCGCAGCTGCATACGCTGTCCCCACGCCGTCTTTGTCGCCGTGAGTCCATCGGGGCTCGATGCCCGGTCGCCCGAAAGCTTTGACTTTCTGCCTAGATTGACTTCTGAGGCTCGAATGCCCCTCGAGCGCTCCCGGAACGGTCACTTGTAACGACTCTTCCACTTTCAAGTTGGGACCTTCTTCCCAGCACGCATGTTCTCTCCCTGCGGCCCGCCAGCACAGATGACAGCGACACCATCGCTTTCATTACGACTCTCATGCTGGAACCTCCTTGCCTTCCTAACAATGGTCTCTTTATACCTTCGACAGAAACGCCTGTTACATCGACGTGGTCCAGTTTTACATGACAGGATGATCCAACCTCAAAACGAGGAGGAAGGTATGGCTCAACAGATGAGGAAACCTAAGCGGATCTTAGTAGGTTTGAAAACCCCAGAAAACGCTGTGGAACTAACCACGTTGGCTTGCCGCCTGGGCTCGCGGGGAGCATCACTCGTTCTGGTTCATGTGATAGAACTTCCCGACAACACGGCTCTCGACGTCGAAGTACCGGATCTGGAAGCAGCAGCGCAGAAAATCTTGCGAGCCGGCGAGCGCGTGGCCCGCCGCAACCATTTGAAAGCAAGGACGCTAGTTTTACGGGCACACTCCGCCAGCTACGCGCTGCTTGATGAATTAAAGGAAAAGAAAAGCGATCTAGCCGTCCTCGGCTATCACCACGGACGTACGCTAGGCGAGATAGTATTTGGCACGACGGCTAAACACGTGGCCGAACATTCACCTTGCTATGTAGTGTTTGGTATCCCGCCGCGAAAATAAGCGATGAAACTGTTTTCCATCGATTCGAGAGGCAGAAGCAAGCACTCGATTGAATTGAGCCAATCCAGTTCAAGGACCAGATATCTGATGAATAATTGCTTCGAAGCCAGCGCTGTACATTAGCCGGCGGCAGGACCGGTTCTCCGGAGACAACAAAGACGGAGCAACACGTATCCAATTGCCCGCTGAAGACTCTTCACTAGTGGAGGGAGTCTCCAAAGGTAGTTTGACTAGCGCTTGAATGCGCGTAGTCGGCATCGAGCCCTTGTTCGAATACCTTTTGGCACCTGTTACAGGCGTCTTTTTCCCCGGTATAAACAGACCATTGTGACAAGCCCGAAACAGTTCCAGCATAAGGATCGCCATGGAGAATAAGGATCACCGTTGTTCCCAGGCCATGCAGGGGCACGACAGAAAACAATAAAAGGAGTTACACAATGAAGATTTCAAGCGTTTTGGTTCTGTCCGCGGTTGCTTTACTTGGTTCGCTTGGTTTCGCTTCCGAGAGTGTCGCACAACAGCCTCCGAGCGACGCGAATATCGGCGCGATCGTTCTGGCTGCAAATCAGATTGACATCGACTACGGCAAACTCGCATTGACCGAGTCGAAGAACGAGGAAGTTCTGGCCTTTGCGCAACAGATGGTCACCGATCACGGGGCGGTCCAGAAGTCCGTCATTGAACTGGCGGGCAAGCTTCAGCTAACCCCAGTCGAAAATGACACGAGCAACAGTCTCAAAGCGAAGTCCGTGGAAGTTACGGCAAAGCTGAAGAGCCTACACGGGAAGGCCTTTGACAAATTCTATATCGACAACGAGGTGGCCTATCACAAGCAGGTTACGGATGCCATCGCCGGTGTCTTGATTCCGAACGCACAGAACGCGGAACTTAAGGCCGCTCTACAGGGCGCTCAGACTCTCTTTTTAGGCCATCTTGAACATGCACGAAACGTGCAAGCCACCGTTGACCCCGCCGCAGCACATGATGCAAAGAACCCCAAGTAAGAGCTGGCGTTACAACCAAGGAGAAATAGCAATGAATGCGCCCTACTCGAGCATGCGGTCGGTAGCTTCAACATTAGTGGCGACAGCCGTCTTGTTACTGGTTTCGTGCTCGCTGGGCACGCAGGGACCTGCGGGCGGATTCGTGCTGGCCGCTGTTCCTAAAGGTCCGCAAACGCACACGGTCGTCATCCGTGAAATCAAGTTTCAACCCGCCGTGCTCACTGTAAAGGTTGGCGATACTGTTGAATGGAGGAACGACGACATCGTCCCTCACACCGCAACCTCGACAAAACCGAAAAGATTCGATTCAGGCATTCTTCCTGTTGGCAGTTCCTGGAAATATGTGGTCACTAAAAGGGGAACCTACTTCTATACCTGTACTTTGCACCCGAATATGAAAGCTACGTTAATCGTGCGGTGAGTTCTTCATCACCAGCACTTGCAACCTAATTGAACGGAAATCGTTACATGTGATTTCTTGTTGTGGAGACAAAAGCGATGCCCAAAATATTTAGGCGCGGCGACCACGTCGAATGGAATTCAGAAGCTGGGAGGGTGCGCGGCGTCATCATCAAAAAAGTCGTTTCTGATATACGGATCAAAGGCTATGTGCACCACGCTTCGAGAGAGGAGCCTCAATACCTCATCCAAAGTGACAAGACCGATCATGTGGCGATCCACAAAGGGAAAGCATTGAGACACATTCGTGCTAAGGCGAAGAAGAAATCCAAAAAACAAAAATGAAGCGATGGCGATGATCCTGGCGGTCTTTCGCAATCCTCAGGAGAGCGGTGGCTAAGTGATCCGCGCTCGTAGTATAAAAGAAAGTTCCTGATCAGTGCCATGCCTCGACATGCAAGACACTCACCCCGTACCGTCCAAGTTGCGCGCACTGTCGCGCTACGGTTTCGCAATCGCCGTTGTATCACTGGCTTTATTCTTATCGCTCGTTCTGCAAGTTCCGTTCGGAGACCCGTTCTGGTTCTTCTTTCCCGTTGCGGTGATTGCCAGTACATGGTATGGCGGAAAGGGTCCCGGCTGGGTCGCAGTTGGCTTCAGCACTCTCACGGTTCTATATTTCTTCATTCCGCCTGTCCGTACGTGGATTTTGAAGCCAAGCGAGGTCCCGTTTTTTCTCACCTTCGTTAGTTGTCAAGTGGCTGCAAGTCTGTTGAGCTCCTGGCGAAGGCAAACAGAAGATTCCCTTAGGCACGCGCGCGACGAACTTGAAGTAAAGGTCGGAGAGCGTACCGCTGAACTCAAGAACGCAAACGAGACACTTCTCAACCAGATTGCGGAACAGAGGCGTACCGAAGAGTCGCTCGAAATAACACGGACGGAACTGGCTCGTGTGGCTCGAATAACTACAATAGGCGAGCTGACGGCATCCATTGCCCATGAGGTTAATCAACCGCTCGCCGCAGTCGTATCCAACGCGGACGCCTGTGTGGCCTGGCTCTCTCATCAAAATCCAAATCTTGGCGAAGCGCGCGCGGCGGCCGAGCGCACTGTTCACGGCGCGACACGCGCATCCGAGGTCATCGTCCAAATCCGTTCGCTTATCAACAAGACGACTCCGGAGAGAAAGCGAGTTCACATCAATGAAATCATCGAGGACATTGTCGCGCTAGTCAACCTTCAAGGGATGAGGAATAACGTCTCCGTCGCAATCGAACTCACGCCAGATCTGCCTGTGGTTTTCGGCGATAGAATTCAGTTACAACAGGTAGTCTTGAATCTAATGATGAATGGAATCGAAGCCATGACCGCCGTTACCGACCGGCCGCGGAAGCTGCTAATCCGGTCCCAAATGCAGGATGCCGGCCAGGTTCATGTCTCCGTCCAGGACTCCGGGATCGGAGTGAGTGCGGAGGTCATGGCCCGGCTCTTCGAGCCATTCTTTACAACTCGATCTACGGGCATAGGGATGGGATTGCCCATTAGCCGTTCGATCATTGAAGCGCATGGCGGCAGACTATGGGCTGAATCGACTGTTTCTCAAGGCTCCATCTTTCAGTTCATGCTGCCGAGCGCTGACGGGCCTGTTGCATGAAGGAACCGGACCCGATTGTATTCGTTATCGATGATGACCGCATGATTCGCGAAGGACTGCAGAACCTCATCAGGTCCGTGGGCCTTCGCGTCGAGACTTTTGCGTCAGCACAAGACTTCCTGATTGCGAAGCGCCAGGATGCGCCGGCCTGTCTTGTCCTCGACGTGAGGATGCCGGGCTTGAGCGGCCTTGATCTTCAACTCAAATTGAGCGACGCGAACGTCCAAATTCCGATCATTTTCATTACAGGCCATGGCGACATTCCCATGTCTGTGCGTGCCATGAAAGAAGGGGCGCACGAGTTCTTGACCAAGCCAGTTCGTGGTCAGGATTTGCTGGATGCGATTCAGAAAGCAATTGCCAGCGACCGCGTACTCCGGAAAGAACGTGCGGAAGTGAGCGAAATTCGCACGCGGTTCGATTCGCTCACCCCCCGCGAAAAGGAAGTCTTTGCCGGACTTCTGAACAAGCAGATCGCAGGTGAAATGGGAACCAGCGAACTGACCGTCAAGACCCACCGCGCGCACGTCATGGAAAAAACACACGCTGATTCCCTTGCCCACCTGGTCCGCATGGCTGAGAAGCTAAAAGCCACCCTTCGAAAGTAAGTACCCGTCTCCTCCTAAAGCAGGATAGCTTTCGATGCTCCCAGATTGTTAGTCTCCGTGTTGTCGGGAGTTTTATCGAGCGGCAGATCGAACGAATACAAGGGGACGACATTCAACGTAAGACCGGTATTATCGCCATTGTTGATGATGATGAACCCCTTCGCGAGGCGCTGGGGAGCGTCATGAGGGCCGCAGGCTTTTTGACAGATACGTTTGCCTCCGCGGAAGACTACCTCTACTCCGCCAAGCGGCAAGACACGATGTGTTTGATCCTCGACGTGCGTTTGCCAGGGATGAGCGGCATCGAGTTGCAGAGACGGCTGCGAGATGCCAACAGCCAAGTCCCAATCATTTTCATCACCGCAGCCGGTTTCTTGAACAAGCCCGTACGGAGCGACACCTTGCTAAAGGAAATTCACGCAGCGCTGGAAAATGCGGCAAGAGATAGACACCCCAGATGAATGTTGCAAGGAGGCGAGACATGGGCGCCATAGGCGTTTTTAGCCCGAACGGGTTGAACGAGAACACAGTCGTCGCGGCGGCAAAGCGCGGGCAAACTGCGGCATTCGATGAACTCTGGCAATCTCATACGAAGAGAATTCTTCGGGCCACATACCGCATCACCAGAAACCGCGAAGACGCGGAAGACGCTCTGCAAGATTCGTTTTTGAGGGCCTTCCTTCACATCAAGGATTTTGACGGCAGGTCAAGTTTCTCAACCTGGCTAACACGCATTGCGATCAATTCGGCGCTGATGATTCTTCGGAAAAAGCGCTCCGCACTCGAACTTTCCATAGACGATCCTGGCAATCATGAAGGGAATCTGGCGTTTCCAGATGTTCCGGACCGCGCTCCGGATCCCGAAGCTCATTGTGCACAGCGCGAGCGAGAAGGAATACTCCGAAGCGCGATCCGCGCGCTGCGCCCGACCATTCGGCAGGCTATCGAGCTGCACAAGCTGCAAGAACATTCCCTCGAGGAAACGGCAAAGATGATGGGACTCTCCGTGGGCGCCGCAAAATCAAGACTACATCACGGCAAAGCGGCACTCCGCAAATCATTGAAACCGGAAACCGCTCATTGTACGCGCGCGATCCGCCAGTTTCGGCTTTTGTCGGCTGCATGATGGTCGACGCGAATTCATCGACGACCAATTGACTTCACGCTGGTTAGCGGCGCGACACAACGATGCCTCACTACGCGGGTCGCAGAAAGTAAAAGTTCATGTGGAATGTT
>Ga0193755_1000633_pt1 | contig 10159 bp, 7 predicted proteins | sample H1a2metaG_FD_144921 | JGI IMG/M metagenome (GOLD analysis project Ga0193755, IMG submission 144921) | Soil microbial communities from a riparian zone of the East river system, Colorado, United States - H1a2 | ecosystem: Environmental > Terrestrial > Soil > Riparian zone | place: USA: East River...
TTTCTCGTCGGTCAGATATTTCAGGCGTTCTTCCTGGACCTTGTGGGCCGCAACCCGATTCTTGCGTTGTTCCTTCGCCTTCAGGTTGAGTTCTTCCAGTTGGTCGTACGAAAGCGCCAAAAAATTCCGCAGTTCAGTCGGCATGAGTCTCCTCAAAACAGTAGTCAGTCGCAATCACGAGCTTTAGCTGCCTTGCTGCTAACCAGTTAGGTTACCGTGAGGCTGCGCGGGCGGGCCAATAAAAAGACCTTATCAGCCAGATCAACCAGATTTATGAAGACGCACCCGATTCATGAAGGGCCGATCCGATTTATGGCGGAAGGCCCGGGCCCTGGGGAACTTTTCCGGCGGATTCCCCGTACTTTCAATCGAAACGCCCGCATCGAAGCGGGCGCGATCGAGTCAACGAAGAAGGAGTGGGTTATGGGAGACATTACAGGCTTGGCGGCAGTGATCATGCTCTTTGGCATCCCGATTACGGGAATGGCTTTGTATGCCTGGTACCGGGTTTCGAGGCTGCGTACCGAGGAGCGCCTGGCGGCGTTGGCGCGCGGCGTCAACATACCCATGGAACCAGAGCTTTCCCAGAGTATGCGGTCGCGACGCTCCGGCATCCTGTTGGTGGCGGGCGCAATCGGATACGTCATCACCTTCTCGCTCATTGCCCGCGTTGAACCCGACGCCTGGGTCGTGGCTTCGTTTGGCGCTATCCCCTTCACCTTGGGCTTAGGATACTTCCTGGACTCGACGCTGATCCGCCGCGATCTGCGCTCGTCGTCGTAGGTATATCTGTCGCAGGTATAGCCATAGATTGTTGAACCAGGTGCTAATTCCTTTTGGGGGTGGACGACCAGGAACAAGGGCGCCTCAACTGATTTTGTCCTCAAGCGACCCGCTACCAACTGCTAAACCAACCTGACGGTGGCAAGGGTGGCCGGCGCTTCAATGGAACTTGAGATTGCACGGGTTGGACAAAGTCGATTGAAAAGCTCGGTGGCGGTAAGGGACAGTTACCTAGCCACGCTCATGACGGACGACATTAAAATGTTCATCCTCCGATGGAGGCTGAAAATACGCAGTAATGGCTACAAACTCTGCCTCGGTAGTCCAGGGAGAACTGGCAGGTAGGCTCTTGCTTCGATCCGCAAGCTGACCTTTGCACACTGCATCGGATGCGTCTACAAAGTGCAGTTCCTCAACATTAGCCCGCTCGATCAACTCGCGAAACCACACACGCTGCGCCTGTGTATTACCGGCGAAATCCAGAACGACGGAGATACCCCTCGACAAGAGAGCGCAAACGTGGGGTCCGAGCGCGCTTCTCAATCGCGAATAGCACTTTACGAATCCCGGTATATCAGTGATCTCGCCAGGAAACAGGGCATTCAGAAACTCGTCCTGCACGAGGAGGATCGCATTTTCTCGTTCGGCCAAATCCCGTGCGAGAGTGGACTTACCTGCCGCCATCTTGCCACACAAGAAAATCAACTTTGCCGAGGTGTTCATGCCTTTCCATGACCTGCTATCGAAATCACGCCATTATCGCGCAGAGGCGTAGCTGGCGATAACAGGGGATTACACTCCTTGACCCACGGTCAACAGGCGTAATGACGATTCTTCGACAGCAATCCCCGTCCCGAGTCGATCTCCCGAGGTGGGCCACGTCCCTGAGGGCGTCTTGCGAAAGTGAGCAATTTTGAACAGACCGAGGTTCTTTGGTTGCGTATAGTTCGCCGGAAAGCCTGTGAGTAGGAGTGTGCGTTATGTATTGTGCTCTATGCAAGTCGAGCAATCAGGCGGAATTCAATACCGAAATGATGATCCATCTCAGCGGCGTCAGAAACATCGATAGGCCCGGAGTCCTGATGTTCCCGAAGGTTTTGGTCTGCATGGATTGCGGCTTTTCGCGGTTTACCACTCCGGGAACCGACTTGGCGCTGCTTGCAGGACGTATTGCGAGGACTGCGGCCTCAACCCGGCAACGGAGTGTTGGCGCGGCTTAATTGCATGGGTGAAATGGTCGTTCGCCTACTGCGCTACCGACAAAATATTCTCCGAGTATTACCGCTTCCACAGCGGCCAACAGGTCAGTTGCGGCCAGTGTCTTCAGAACGTAGCCGCACGCTCCCAAGCCCGATGTCGAGGAGAACCAGATCGGGTTTCAATTCTTCGGTTTTCTGAACTGCTTCCAATCCGTCGGCCACTTCGCAAATGACCTGCAAGTCGGCCCGCTTTTCCAGTGTCGAGCGAATAAATTCCCGAAAGGGCGCGAAATCCTCTACAACGAGAATGCAGATTGATGACACGGCGAAAGCCCCGCTTATCCAATCATTCTCTTAGATGCCGGGTGTTGACTACTGCCACTTGTGACAGGTCGTATCCGAATGTTCTCTTAGAGGAAGAACAACGCGGCGAGCTGTCGGGATTACTTCCGGTTTAGCGACAACACATCCAGAATTCATCTGCGTTTTCTCAGGAATTCTGAGCCTGACAACCCACATCCTGCCGCTTTTCTCCTTCAGAAAATGGCCTGCCTTGGCACAGCAACGAGCACCGAAGTGGCTGTGCATTCGCCAGCATAGGAGGACCGCCCGTGGAAATGCTCATATACGTACAGATTGTCACGCAACAGAAGAATCAAAAGAGGATTCCAGTCAATTCCGATCTCTATTGAACAGACCGCAAAGCGTGGGCTGGGTACCTTTGGAAGTGGTGGTAGAGAAATGTGGAGCGCTGAGTCGCTGGGGGATCGGAAATGCTAGAGCCCAATCCAAGGCTTATCTACCAGGATTCCCATTCCATTGATTTGAACTTGAGAGAGCGTAGAGCTGGCAGTCAACATGAAACTTGCAAGAGTGTACGTATTGCTTCTCTCTTTCCTGTGGGTACCCGGGCAGGCGAACGCGAATGTTGCCGTGTTCCTCGAAGAACCCTATAGCTATGACGGTGTGCTTGCTGGTACTGGTCACACGGCTATCTACCTAACTCGCGTCTGCGCGGCTTCCCTTACTTCTTTGCGGTCTTGCCACGAAGGCGAACGTGGTGTGGTGATCAGCCGGTACAACCGGATGGGCGGGCATGACTGGATTGCCATTCCACTTCTCCCCTATCTTTATGCCGTTACGAGGCCAGAGAATATCCCCGTCTACGCTGACAGCAAGACTGTCACCTCGCTTAGAAATCAATATCGCCGCGAGAACATGCAAGAGTTTGAGCCTGACGACCCCTCTGGGCAGGCACCGGGAGGGAATTGGGTGCAACTCGTCGGATCGGCATACGATCGCACCACCTTCGCTTATGAAATCGAAACCACAGCCCAGCAGGATGACGAGTTGATTCGGTGGCTCAATTCCCGTCCGAATCGTCGTTCATACAGAGCCCTGTTCCGCAATTGCGCGGATTTTGTCCGAGACATCGTGAATTTCTATTATCCGAAAGCGGTGTCGCGAGGGATCGTCGCCGATTTTGGCATAACAACCCCAAAACGCGTTGCAAAATCCATTTCTAAATACAGCCGGCGGCATCCAGATCTGGAATTTGTGAGTCGTGTAATTCCCCAGGTACCCGGGACCATTCGCCGCAGCAAGCCAGTTCGCGGCATAGCGGAATCCGTGTTTAAAGCTAAGAAATATGTGCTTCCCCTTGCGTTCTTTCAGCCCTATGTCGCAAGCGCCTTCGCGGCGGCCTATCTGGTCGGCGGACGTTTTAACCCCGACAAGCATGCGAAGATTTTCAAGCCCGATGCGACTGTCGAGTCGACAAGCCTTATGTGGTTGCTTTGTGTAAGTGACGTCTGTCAACAGGAAGATACGAAGCTTTGGTTTGACACTGACTTTGAAACGCGCACATCGCCAACTGGTACGGCGGGGAGCGCTGCGCTCGCGCCTGAACTCGTCGACAAGTGAGACCGGAGATGCCGTCCGCTTTGCCATTGTGCACGAGTGACGGTGTTCCTCCTGTATTGCTGATGCCTGATTGTGCTTGGTGGATGTCGTTATGGCCTTTGCACGACAGCAACCTTTCCGCACTCGTCTCTGGCGACCCTCGGATTGGCTGATTTTTGTGCAATTGCTTTGCTTTCCCGCAATGGTGGCAGTCGGCGTTTTGTTCCCGGCGGTAAGTGGTCGGCCTCATCCACAGGGCAACGTGATGGCCTGAACGGTTCCTCGACGGCCTCTTCTGCCTCCCTTGCGACGAGCGGTCTCTGTTGTGGCGGATGAAGGGACTGCGGTGGCTTTCAGCAAGTCTGCTGGTTCTTCAGCAAGTGATGCTGATCGGGGCAGGACTGGTCGCAGGGATGAGCGCCAGCGGCGATTGGCTTCGAGGCCATAAATGGAATAGGCGACGATCTCTAGCGCAGAGTCGTGGGGCAAATCCCGTTTGCATCCGGGAAAAACCAAAAGAGAAAGAATCGTGCCATGCCGATAGTGAACAGGCCTCGACGCTGCAGCAGTGCCTTTCAGGAGTGGCCTGGGATTTCCAGCTGTTGACACTCAGGAGGGGAAGGTGGCGCAAAAGTTCATAAACACTGGCTAAAACTGGCGACCCCGGAGGGAGTCGAACCCCCAACCCTCAGATCCGAAGTCTGATGCTCTATCCAGTTGAGCTACGGGGCCGCCCATCAGAACTTTATCATTTTTGTGCAACTGTTACCGATGCAAGGCGTCATCTCGCCCGGCCGAATAGGCTATGGACAGCACTGCGATGCCGCGGCCGAGAGCGCCGCGGCCGCACAGGGCGAGGCATCCTGTGCCCATCTGGTTTGAGCGATGCGATCGCCTTTCGATTGCAAGTTACACATGATGGGTGCCGCGAATCTCCAGGGGCGCGCCTAGATCCATGAAACGGGCGTCGCGGGCCTCATCCCGCACCGAACTCAGGGCCACTGTCACTTCGCGCAGGTAATAGCAGGCGGCTGCTAGCAGGCAGATCATCGCCACCACAAACACGATCACGGCCATAAGCGCGGCCTGCGCCCAGTACAGTCCAAAACCCAGGAGCAGGCACGATGCGATTGTCCCCGCCAGTGAAATCAAAGCCAGCAGAAAACACCGACGAATCAGTTCCGCGCGCTGTTCGATCGACTGGATCTGGGAGGTGTAGGCTTCGGCCTCCTGCAACCGGCCGTCCTTGGCGGCAGCGTGCTTGGCGTGCACGTATTGCCGTAGCCGGCTGACTATGCCCATCAACCGCACGTTGATCGACAGGATCAACAAGGCGGTCGCCGAAACGAAGAGTGCGGGCGCCAGGAAAGCCTGGAATATACGGCCGATATCATTCACGACTGAGCCATTCAAATATGTCCAGGCATTTCCCGATCAGTAAACGCCGGAAGCACGCCTCTGATCCGAGCGTACACTACGACGCACTTTACGATCGCGCACCCTCGCATTTCCACTTCACTTCTGCCCGACATCGGCAACGAACACCCCGAAAGCAGGCAGCGTCACTTCTGCACCATTGGCTTCCGCGCCCGTCGTAGCTAACAGACTCTTGAACGACGGGGTAGCAAAACCGCGATCCGCCAGATTGAAGGTTGCCTTCTGGGGCGAGTCAGACATGTTGATTGCTACCAGAACCGCCTTGCCCTTATAGCTGCGCAGGTACGAGATCACGTGGGCGTCGCTCTCGTTCAGCGGCGTGTAATTTCCCTCCAGCAGCACGTTGTTGCTGTGCCGGAGCACAAGCACTTTGCGATAAAACGCGAGCACGGAATTTGGATCCTTCGACTCGCTGGCCACGTTGTGGGTTTTGTAGCTGGGCGGAACCGGCAACCAGGGCGTTCCCGTGGTGAACCCGGCATTGGTCGAATCATTCCATTGCATGGGAGTGCGTTCGCCGTCGCGCCCGATGTCGGCCGGCCAGCCCGATTTGCCTTTGGGATCTTTTACATCTTCCTTGCGCGTGGGATTGTTGTTCTCCATCCCAATCTCTTCGCCGTAGTACATGATCGGTGTTCCGCGCAGCGTGAGATAAAGTGCTCCCAGTAATTTGGCGATCTCGTCGTTATGAGCGCCGTCACCATAGCGGTTGTAAGACCGGTCGATATCGTGGTTGCTGATCACCCACGTCGGCCAGCCACCGGCGCTGTCGGCCGCCGCAATCTGATGGCGAAATTCTCCGGCGTCAAGTTTGTCCACCCGCGTAAACATGAAGTCCATCGGCAGCTGTAGTTCGTTGTTGTGTTCCCCGTAATACTGTTTCAGTTCATCGATGTTCTTGGTCCAGGTTTCGCCGATCAGAACGGCGTCGTGCTCATCGGCCACCTTGCGCAGGTTCCGCAACACGTCGTGCACGCCGGGCAGCTTCTTGTTGTACTTCTCTTCCGTCTTGGGATCACCGAACTTGTTCGTCCCCGGCAACACTGGGTTATCGCGCAGGTCAGGATCTTCGAAAATGGTATCCACCGCGTCCAGCCGGAAGCCTGCGACGCCGCGCTTGTACCACCAGCGGGTCACATCAAACATCGCCTTCTCAACGGCCGGGTTATTCCAGTTCAAGTCCGGCTGCTCCGTGTAGAAGTAGTGATAGTAGTACTGCCCGGTCTTGGGATCGAACTTCCACGCCGAGCCTCCGAACTCCGAGATCCAATTATTCGGCGGTTGGTTCGCCGCTCCACCCTTGCCGTCGTGCCACATATACCAGTTGCGATAAGGCGAAGTCTTCGATGACTTGGATGCCACAAACCACTTGTGCTGGTCCGAAGTGTGATTGATGACATAGTCCATGATGATCCGGATATTGCGCTTCTTGCCCTCGGCCACCAGACGGTCGAAGTCGGCCAGCGTGCCGTACATGGGATCGATGTTTTCGTAATCGGAAACGTCATAGCCGAAGTCCACTTGCGGCGATGGGTAACAGGGCGAGATCCAGATCGCATCCACGCCCAGCTCGTGCAGGTAACTGAGTTTCGAAGTAATGCCGTTCAGGTCACCGATGCCGTCGTTGTTGCTGTCGGCAAAGCTGCGCGGATAAAGTTCGTAGAAGACCGCGTGCTGCCACCACTGATGGCCTTCTGCATCCACTGGATTTTTCTGGGCTCCGGCTTGGATTGGGAGAATTGCGACCGTCGCAAGTATCAGTGCGGCAACTGCAAAATGCTTTTGCATGATCCACCTTCCTTCACAACTGCTAGTTCGGCATGAGGGCATGCGGGCGGACAGGTGCAGCTTCGGCTGTCCTTGGCCCCGTGCTCGCGGGTAGTTCGGTGACTTGCTTGCCTGCAAAGTGAAGCACGATTTTCTTTCGCACGTAAGCTTCGGTACCACCCGACGGGAATTGTATGCGGAGTTTTCCCCGGCCGCTGGCATCCTTGATCGATTCAGCCCCTTCCACCTGTCCGAGTCGAGATGCATTCCAGGTATCGACTTCATACGTGGAGCCGCTCACGCCCGCGACTTCGAGTTCCAGCCGATCCTTGGCGGCGCTCCACGACTCCGACAGCACGCGCAAACCGCGGCTCTTCGCGCCCAGCGGCGGCAGATCGGTCGACAGGCTCAGCGCAAAATCGTTGTGCAACGCGATGTATAACTTGTTCGAGCCACGCGCGACTGGGAAGCGCACGACCAGGTGTTGATCCACAGCGCTCTTCACCACCCGGTTCGATATCAGGTGGCCGTTCATTTCAACCGACATCACTTCGGCGATCGCACTGAGGGCGGGCGAAAACTCCAGCGTGCAATCGCCCGTGCCGCTCCGGTCGGCCTCCAGGGTGATCGTGTCGAGGTTCCTCCGGTAGTGGAGATCAATCGCGCATCCACCCACGTGTAGGTTCTTGATCCCCAGGTTCGTCCAGTCTGCTGGTATGTGAGGAGCAAAAGTTAACAGGTGCGCGTTCGCGTCGCTGGAAAGGCCAAGCATCCCGCGCAGCAACGGGCTGATGACCATCGCCGCCGACCAGATCTGATGCGGCGAACTCGTCGAAAGCGGTTGGTATTGGTCGCCGGATAAAACCTCGGTCACGTGCCCTAAAGATCCATCCAGCGCAAGCAGCGCGTTGGCGCGGAGATTGGCGTACGCCGGCAGGGCGCGATGATACCGGTACTCGCCCACCGAAGCCCAGCCCGTGAACAAGGGCCACACCGAGCCGTAATGATATCCGCCTCCACTGTATTTTTTGGCTTCCGAAGAGATGATGCGCATGCCCCAGTCCGCTTCATGTTCGGGCGCGGCCAGTTGGCTGATCATCGACTGCACATGTTCTTCGCGAAGCAGGCCGAACCACATGGGCACGGTCGCCAGCACGCTTGCTTCGTCCACCGGCTTTCCCGCTGAATCCAGAGCAAAGGCATAGCGCTTCTTGTCGGCTATCCAGAACGACTCGGTAAGCAGCTGTTCCTGCCGCGAAAATTCCTGGGTCAATTGCTGGCCTACATCCTGCTTGTCCACCAGATGTGCGAGGCTGGCCAGCGAGCGCAACGCGGTGGCCCCGAGCCCGCTCTGATAAAACTCACTTTTCACCGGCAGCAGCGGACCACCTTCCACCCAGCCATGCCCAAACCCGAAATTCTGCGGAAGGCCCTGCGCATCGTACGTGGAGTGCAGGAATTGATATGCCTTCCAAAGACTGTCCCATTTCTCCCGGGCGAAGGCTAAGTCGCCGCTCTCGGTGACGTAATCATGCATGGCGATGATGTAGAGCGGAGTGGCATCGGCCGAGGCGTAAGGATAGGGATAGTTCTTGAACCAATCGACCAGGCTCGCGGTCTGCGAGATTTCATGCGGGATCTTGCCGTCGTCGCGTTGAAATTTACTCAGAAAGTCCAGCGCCGTGCGAGTGCTGTTGAAATCGCCTTCGGCATCGAGCGCCAGCGACGTCCATAGCGCGTCGCGACCAAAAAACCACGCGAATCCCGGCCGCTGGCTGGTGCCCGAAGTTCGATACCCCGCGATCAGCCCCGTGCCCAGATACGGATTGTTCACCAACCCCTGCAACACGCTGATGCGCGACCAGTCATAAGCTTGCTGCAACTGTGCATCCGGAAGTTCGAGGCTGACCGTGCGCGCCAGGTAGGAACGGTAGTAGTCGGCGGCTTCCTGCAGCAGGCGGGCATAATTCGAGGATAGCTGCTGGTAGGTGGCCTGGGCCTCTGCCAGGCCATGCACGGAACCCGCGATCGCCACCATTCGGGTCTCGGCCTTGCGACTGGTCACGCCGAGGTCAAAGGAATCTTCGTTCGAAGCTGAATAGTTATTCTGATATTCCAGATGTTCGTTGGTAGCCGTCGGCGATCCGATCACAGCCGCGTATTTTTTCTGCTCCTCGCCGAACACGAAGGCGTGCAGTTGCGGATCCCAATTCGGATAGGTCCCACCGAGCGCCGCGGGCCACTCGAACTGGAAGTCCCGCTCGAAGGCGACCCGCACGTTCAGCGGAGCTTCACTATTGATTTCAAATCCAATGACTGCGCCCGCTTCCTGAACGGGCACGAAGAACGTCTCGCGCACGGTGAAGGTGTCGCCCGCATAGAGGATGGAATACGACTCGGGGCGCGCCGTGACCGTACGTGCCAGCGTTTCGGCCGGCAAGCTGCGGCCCTCGACTTCGAATTGCAGATGGAAGTTGCGCAGGATTTTAAGCGGGTACACCCAGGCTTCGACCCGCCCGGATTCGTCTCCGAAAATTCCCGCCCGCGTCCCCACCGCCGAGAGAAATTCCCACCGGCGGTCGGCCCGCGAAAGCTCCAGCGAATGTTCTTGCGCGGCGGAAACTGAAAGGCAAAGCAACAGAAACGTTGCCGCCGACAGCAGCTTGCTTCCGGGAAAATTGCGAAGGGAGCGACCGTGACAGAATCGAGGCATCTTGTGCGAAGGACTACAAGATCCAACCCGGGCCATGACTTGCGCCCCGTCCTGAACTTGCCAACGGTGCAGGATTCTCACTAAAGTAGGGGCGAATTCTAGCACGGGCCTGTCCAGGAAGGTACCACCCTTTTGTTCTCTTCCCGACGTTCGTTCCTCCACTCCCTGAGCCGGTCCGCATTCGGCCTTTCCCTCGAGAGCGTCCTGGCGATGGTGCGTCCGCGGCGGCTTTTAGCGTTCGACGCTCCGGTTGATCAAAAGACGGACGCCAAGCCCGCACCGGACCTGGGGCTGAGTTTCATCAACGTTGCCAAAGAGTCTGGACTCAACGCAAGAACTATTTTCGGCGGCGAGCACA
>Ga0193755_1000634_pt1 | contig 10157 bp, 8 predicted proteins | sample H1a2metaG_FD_144921 | JGI IMG/M metagenome (GOLD analysis project Ga0193755, IMG submission 144921) | Soil microbial communities from a riparian zone of the East river system, Colorado, United States - H1a2 | ecosystem: Environmental > Terrestrial > Soil > Riparian zone | place: USA: East River...
AGAGAGCGAATGACCTCAAGTAGGACTGCGATGAGTGTGGCCGCTGTCATGTTATTTGCAGTGGTAACTCCAGCGTCGACGCAGCCGGTTGAACCGGGTGCCGGTGGGGAGATTTTCGAAAAGATGCAGTCAGAGTTTGCGGAGGCTTATAACCGCAAGGACATAGCCGCCATGGCGGGATTTTTTAGTGAAAACGGAGTGCGCATCACACCGGCCGGTGTTTTCCGTGGTCGGGATGCCATCGGTCGCGAACTGCAAAGAGTAGTGATCGATCTTGGGCTCCACGATTATAGCGTGCGCCGGACTATCTCGCGTTTAGAAGGCAATATGGTTTTCAACGCCGGAGAATGGCAAGCCAAACTCGGCGATGGCCAGCAATATCGTGGCTACTATTCGGCGCTTTTAATTCGCGAAGGCGATGGAGTGAAAATCTTCCAAGAGACCGTCAACGTGGCAGCGCCATAAATGGGAAGCGCACGGGCCCGCCTAAGTTGACTGCCTCGCTTAGCATGTCTCTTGTCGGCACGTTTGAGACATGCCGACTGCGTCGAACAATGTCCGAGTTCGAGGGCAAAGCGGAAAACATATGCTCGCACTGAGTTCTTCTCAGTTTGACCCAACTCGGACATTTGCCCTAGCCGCCTAGTGCTGCGTTATGATTTGATACCCTTGGGCAGTTTTCCGGTCGGGGGTTCATTTGAGCGGCAATCGGGTCGAGCCTGCGGGCGTCGGAATGACGCCGGCGTGACGAACACAAACCGAGAAGAATAGGTCATGACGACGGAAGAGCAAGACGAACGCCGCAAGGCTGCAGTTCAGGCGTTCGAACAACGGGAAGCTGAGGCCGCGCGTGCCAAGGCGGATCGGGACGCTGCCGAGAAGAACAGGGCCGCAGCACTTGCGCAAGAAAATGCGAAATGGAAAGCGCAAACTCAGGTCATCCGCCTTGGCGTAATGGCCTCAAGCAATGGCTTTTCGCGGCAAGGATCAAAATTCCTGATCGCGCCACGGCCCAGAGAAGGCGCAAGTTTCGTCACTTACGACATCCAAGAAAGCGGAGCACCGACGAACGTCGCGGCCAGTGTGACCTTTTATATGAGGGAAGGCTGGGTGCGCCCGAACACCGATGCGTTTGGGTGCACCTTACCAGCTGTCCCGCTTGATAATGTCAGCGAGGCTTGGGCAACGAGTGTCGCAGATGAAGTCATGTTCGCTGTGTTGCGTGAGACGTCGGGCTAGATCAGACCGTACGTGCGTCAAATCCGGTTGGCCAGTAGATCGGGTGCCCACCCCTAAGGGAGACGATCCACGCTCGGCGTCATCCTTGATCGCGGATCAACTCACCCGCCCGAGACAGCGGTATGCAAGTTTCGACTTTTGCAACAGGATCCCCCAATGGTAGACATGCGGTGACTGCACCGGCATGTCAGTTTCGTGCCAATAGAGCCCGAACGCACGAAGCCGCATTGTCCGGCTATATCGCACATCGGAAAGCAGGGGCCTTTCGGGAACCTGCCATCTATGCATAATCTCGCGGCTGATGTTCAATCCGTCGCGAGGGGGAAACCATGAGCGAGGTCGATGGCGCTACCCTGATCGCGAGGAGCCTCAAGCAGCAGGGCATCGATCACCTGTTCGGGATCGTCGGGTTTCCCGTCACCGCGATCGCCGCGGCGGCGCAGAAGGAAGGCGTCGCCTATCTCGGGATGCGCAACGAGCAGAGCGCCGCCTATGCGGCAGGGGCCTACGGCTATCTCACGGGCCGCCCCGGCGCCTGCCTCACCGTTACCGGCCCAGGCGTGGTGCACGGTCTCGCGGGTCTTGCCAATGCTCAGCAGAACTGCTGGCCTATGATCCTGATCGGCGGCGCCTCGGAGACCTACCGCGGCGGCATGGGCGCGTTTCAGGAGGAGCGGCAGGTGCTGATCGCCTCGCCGTTCTGCAAGTTTGCGCACGGCATCGAGAGCGTGCAGCGCATCCCCTATTATGTCGAGATGGCAACCCGGCACGCGATCTATGGCCGTCCCGGCGCCACCTATCTGGACATGCCCGACGACATCATCCGGGGCAAATGCGACCTCGACCAAGCCGTCGAGGTCGAACGCGTAGGCGAACCGCCGCGCATGGTGGCGCCGGCGGAGAACGTCGAGGCGGCGCTGAACCTGCTCGAACGGGCCGAGCGGCCGCTCGTTATCCTCGGCAAGGGCATGGCGTGGTCGCGCGGCGAGGACGAGGTCCGCGCCTTCATCGAGCGCACGCAACTGCCGTTCGTGCGCTCACCGATGGGCAAGGGCGTGATGCCGGACGACCATCCGCTATCGGCCGGGGCGGCGCGCACGCTGGCGCTGCAGCAGGCCGACGTTATCTTCCTGATGGGCGCGCGGCTGAACTGGATCTTTCACTTCGGTCAACCGCCGCGCTATGCGAAGGACGTCAAGGTCGTCCAGCTCGACATCGCGCCCGAGGAGATCGGCCACAACAAGGCAACGGAAGTGGCGCTGGTCGGCGACGGCAAAGCCATCGTCAGCCAACTCAACAAAGCGCTCGACAAGCGTCAGTGGTTCCATGCCAAGGACTCGCCGTGGCGGCAGGCCATTGCCAGGAAGACGGCCGATAATGCGGCGCAAATCCGGCCGCAGATCGATGACGATGCTGCGCCGGCCGGCTACTACCGCGCGTTGCGCGATGTCGCCGCCTGGATGCCGCGGAACGCGATTCTGAGCGCCGAGGGTGCCGGCACCATGGATATCGGCCTCACGCAATTGCCGAGCTTCAATGCCCGTTCCTGCCTCAATGCCGGCACCTACGGCACGATGGGCGTTGGCCTCGGCCAGGCCATCGCCGCCTGTGTGGCCCATCCCGACCGGCCGGTCATCCACCTCTCGGGCGACTCGGCGATCGGCTTCTCCGGCATGGAGATGGAGACGCTGGTCCGCTACAACCTCCCGGCCAAGATCGTCGTCCTAAACAATGGCGGCATCGGCGCTGGCATGCCGAAGATCCCGGAAAACCCGATGTTCAATCTCAAGCCCAACGCGCTGATCTATGGCGCGCGCTACGACCGGGTGATGGAGGCTTTCGGCGGCAAGGGTGTCATGGTCGAGGACCCGAAGGATCTGCGCGGTGCCCTTGACGAGGCGATGAGCTTCCGCGGTCCTGCGCTGGTCAATGTCGTGATCTCGCAGGGATCGGCCCGCAAGGCGCAGGATTTCACCTGGCATAGCTGATCGAGCGTCACATCAAAGCGCCGCTGCGGCAAATGCCGCGGCTCGATATTGGGAGGATCGCCATGCAAGAACAGGTAGCGAATCCAGAGATCGCGACTGGAACACAACCGGCGCTCAAGGGGATCAAGGTGCTCGACCTCACCCAGTTCGAAGCGGGGCCGTCCTGCACCGAGGCACTGGCCTGGTTTGGAGCTGACGTCGTCAAGGTGGAGGAGCCTAATCGCGGCGAGCCGGGGCGCTGGGGATTGAGCGAGCGTGCCGACGCCGATTCTACCTATTTCATCTACTACAACCTCAACAAGCGCAGCGTGACCTGCAACCTCAAGAGCGAGGAAGGTAAGGCGTTGCTGAGGCGGATGATTGCCAAGGCCGATGTGCTGATAGAGAACATGGCGCCGGGCAATCCGCGTTTGATCTTCGCCCAGGTCAAAGGCTTCGCACCGGAGAGCGAGCACGCGAACTACCTGGCCTTCGACATGATCGCCCAGGCGATGGGCGGCACAATGGGGGTGAACGGCTTTCCGGATCAGCCTGCCGTCCGTCCGGGCTCGACCGTCGGCGATACCGGTACCGGCATGCTTTGCGCCATGGGCATCCTCGCCGCGCTCTATCAGCGCATGGCAACGGGTCGCGGCCAGCACATCCAGATCGCCATGCGCGACGCGATGCTGAACTATTGCCGCACGCCGATGAGCCGCCAGGCCGCCCGCAAGGACCAGCTGCCGCGCGGCGGCAACGGGGTGTTCGGCACCGCGCCGGGCGGGCTCTATAAATGCGCGCCGGGCGGGCTCGACGATTTGTGCTACATCTTTGCGTCGCGCGGCAACGAGGACCATTGGCGCCGCCTGGTGAAGGCGATCGGCCGCGAGGACCTGCTCAACGATCCGCGCATGGCCGACGGCATCACCCGTTTCCAGAACCATGAGGCCGTGGATGCGGCCATCACCGAATGGACGTCGAAGCGTACCAAACGGGAAGTGACCCGGATCATCGCCGGCGCCGGCGTTCCCTGCGGCGCCCTCATGACCACGCTTGAGCTCATGCACGACCCGGATCTGCATAAGCGCGGGATGATGCAGACGATCGACCATCCGGTGCGCGGGCCTGTCATCGTGGCAGGTTGGCCGCTGCGGATGTCGGACACCAAGGTTCCACTGAAATGTTCCCCGGTTCTCGGCGCGGATTGCGAGGCGATCTATGGCGAGTGGCTCGGCTGCTCCCCCGACGAGGTCAGGGACATGCACCAACGTAAGGTGATCTAAGGACCGCAATCCTTTGCGATGGCCTGACAACACGTCGGCCGCAGGCTCCTCGCGTGCCGCGGTCGGGTGCGTGACAATGCCGCCCCCCGCCGCAGGACTAGTTGTGTTGCACTGGGCAAATTGCCACACTCGCACCTAGAAGAGCCGGCCGAGGCAGACCACGACGAACCGGGCCGCCTTCGCCAAAGGGACGGAAATGCCACCGCGCGCCTGAACGCAGGCGGGAGGATCGGAACGATGGCCGTCACGACCATGATCGACAGCCCGGCCGTGGCCACCGGCGCCGCGCCTCGTGCGCGGCGGCGTGGCACATTTGGCGCCGACAAACTCTGGGCGTTGGCCTTTGTCACCCCCTATGTCGCGATATTCATAGCCTTCGTCATCTACCCGGTCGGCTATGGGCTGTGGCTGGGCAGCGATCCGGCCAGCTATCGCGCGCTGTTCGGTGATCCGGTCTATCCGCGCACGGTGGTGAACACCCTGCTCTATCTGCTGTTCGGCGTGAACCTGAAATTGTTGTTCGCGCTGCTGCTATCGGGCTTTTTCATGCGCAAGGGCTGGTGGACCAAGTTCCTGCTGCTGGTCTTCATGCTGCCCTGGGCGATGCCAGCGCTGTCCAGCTATCTGTCCATCAACTGGATGCTGAACGGGCAATGGGGGCTGATCAACAATTTGATCTGGCAGGTGGCGCAGATGGATGGGCCGCCCTGGCTCGACAGTCCGGGCTTCGCGTTGGGTTCGGTCATCTATGGCCATATCTGGAAATGGCTGCCCTTCTGGACCCTGATCTTCCTCGCCGGGCGCATGGCCGTTCCGGTCGAACTGTATGAGGCCGCGGATGTCGATGGCGCCAGCGGGATCCAGAAATTCACCCATGTGACCCTGCCGCTGATGGCGGGGATGTACCTGGTCTGCACCATGCTCTCGACCATCTGGGCGCTGGGTGATTTCAACGCCGTACGCTTCATCTCCGGCGGCGGGCCGGCGCTGTCGACGCATGTGCTCGCGACCCTGGGCATCCGCAACGCATTCGAACTGGGCGATCCCAAACTGGGCATGGCGACGGTGCTGACGGCGCTGCCCTTGCTGATCCCGCTGGTGATCCTGCTGATGCGCCAGTTGCGGCGCAGCGAGGTCACGATATGACCGCACAACGCCGGGGCCGCGCGGTCGACAGCATTGGCGTGTCGTTGCTGTCGGCAGTGCTGCTGCTTTGGAGTTTGCTGCCGATCTACAACATCATCCGCGTCTCCGTGCAGGAAAAGGAGGAAGTGCTCAGCACCTCCGTCTACCCGATCGCACCCAGCCCGCATGCCTTCAGCGTCGTGTTCCACCAGGCCTTCTGGCTGTTGGAGACATTCTGGAACCAGATGGGCAACAGTTTCTTCATCGGTGTCGGTGTCGCGTTGTTGACCCTGACCATCGGGTCCCTGACAAGTTTCACCATCAGCCGGATGCGCATTCGCAGCGGCTGGATGCTGACCAACGCTGCGCTGCTGACCTATGTGATCCCGATGTCGTTCCTGGCCATCCCTTTCTACGGGATCATGGGCAAATATGGCCTGACCAACAATCCGCTCGCACTGATCGCGGTTGAAGTGACCTTCGCCACGCCCTATGCGATTTTCATTTTCCAGCAATACGGCGCCTCGATCCCGCTCGAACTGGATGAGGCGGCGCGCATCGATGGTGCCTCGCCGCCGCAGATTTTCTTCCGCATCTATCTGCCGCTGATGGCGCCCGCCCTGGTGGCGGTCGGCACCTATGCGCTGCTGCTGTCATGGAACGAATATCTGTATGCGTTCCTGCTGCTATCGGGCGGCAAGGTCGTCACCGTGCCGGTGGCGCTCGGCAAATTCCTGGTGGGGGACGAGGCGCCCTGGAATTATCTGATGGCGGCGGCAATCATCTACGCCATTCCGCCCTTGCTTATCTACTACGGTTTCCGCCGCAAGATGAGCGGCGGCCTGACCATGGGCGGAGTAAAGGGTTGAACGCAACACCAACGGCGTCGGGAGAGAAACAAGATGAAGCTCATTTCACGGCGGCAGGTATTGGGCGGCGTGGGTGCTGCGGTCGCGGCGGGCACTGGCCTGAAGCCACGCCGCGCCAGGGCGGCCGGGGAACTCACAGTCTGGTGGACCCAGGGTTTCTACAAGGCCGAAAACGATGCCGTGATAGCCTGGATGGCCGACTGGGAAAAGCGCAACAACACCAAGGTCAATTTGACCATCATGAACGGGCCGGATGTGATCACCAAGTTGATCGCCGGCATGCAGGTGGGCGACGTGCCGGATGTGGTGCACACCGTCACCGGCGACCGCTTCCTGGTGCCGCGCGCGGCCTGGAACGATCAGTTGGAGGATGTCTCCGACGTCGTGGAATCTCAGAAGACCGAGTTTTTGGAGACCGCGCTGAACAGTGCGCGCCTTCATAACGCCAAGCAAAAGAAAAGCTCGTATTACGCCGTGCCGACCAAAGCCTCTTCGCTGCTGAATGAGGTCTGGCTCCCGTTGCTGGAGGAAGCCGGCTTTGCCGCGACCGATATGCCGGGCACGCAGGACAAGTTCTACGATTTTTTCCAGATCGTGCAGGACAAGCTGCGCGCCAAGGGCAAGCGTATCTTCGGCCTCGGCTATTCGATGGCGACGAAGGAGGCGGATTCCGGCAATCTGTTTCACCAATTCCTGGTTGCCTATGGCGGCGTCGGCATCGTCACGCCGGATGGCAAACTGAATATCGACGATCCCGCCGTGCGCCAGGCGGTGACCACGACGCTGGAGCGGCTGACGACGCCGTTCAAGAAAGGCTATGTGCCGCCAGGAGCGATCAACTGGGGTGATGTCGACAACAACAACGCTTTCTTCGCCCGACAGATCGTGATGACGCCCAACGCCACCATCTCCATTGCCGCGGCGCAGATGGACAAGCCCGATCTTTACTACAAGGAGATCATCACCCGCGGCGTCCCCATGGACAATGACGGCAAGCCGGTGGCGAGCGTGCTGGCGATTTCCCCCACCATCATCCCCAAGGGATCGAAGAACGTGGACGCCGCCAAGGCATTGCTGCGCGACTTCATCCAGCCGGCGAACATGAACGCCTATCTGAAGGAAACCCGCGCTCGCTATTTGCCGGTGATGGCCTCCATCGTGAAGAACGATCCGTACTGGACCGACTCGAAGGACCCGCACCGGCCGGTTGCGGTGGATATGGGGCTGATCAAGCCGACGGTGCCGTGGTGGATGTCCTACAACCCGGCCTATTCGGCCGTGCTGTCCGAGCAGATCTGGGCGCAGGCGGAAGCCAATATCACGCAAAGCAACATGACCCCGGAACAGGCCACCGAGGAAGCGGCCAAACGGATCAAGCAGCTGTTCGAGCAGTATCAGAAATGACAACCCGGTGGCGCGGTCAGTCCGCGCCGGTTGTTGCGTCCCGGCGCGGGCGATCAGGCACGACATCGCTTCTCCGCAATCGGATAGCCATCCACACGGCATTGTTACGGCGTTGCGAGTGTAGCGGCCCTGTGGCGGACTGGTGCCCATGTCCGCTCCTGGGGGAAGAGCGGAAGTCGTGATTGCGTCGCCCGACTTCCGAGTCTGACCCGGAACGGACGTCGCGCCAATCCAAGCTCCTCGAGCGTGTTGTGTGAGAGTGTGCGATACCTTTCGAGGGGGACGCGCGGCGAGAATTCTTGGTATCATTGGCTGCGGTCGTCTGGCATTCAATGTGATGAGGCGTTCACGGAGGTTACTCGCCTCTCTTGGCCTCTCAAGGCTTCTAGAAGTTCTTCGACCGAGAAAGGCTTGATCAGGACAGAGACGCCTTGCGCAGAAATCGAGTCCACCGTTTGCGATCTAGTGTCGCCGGTCATCACGGCGGCCGGTACGTTCCGGCCAAGGGCAGCGTGCAGGTGCCTAATCGTCTCGATACCGTCCGGTGAGCCACGCAGGTTGTAGTCACACAGCAGCACAGCCGGGCGCAGGCCCTGCTCTCTGATCAGAGTCAAAGCTTCCGTCGCCGTTGCAACAATGGTGGCGTCAACCCCTCTTGCCTTCAACAGTCTCCTAAGCGCCGAGCGCACGGATGCCTCGTCCTCGATCACGAGAACGCTGCCCCGCAAGGCTTCATTGTGAGGATGCACCGGCGGCGCTGCTTCCGGCATCTTGACACCGGATCGACCGCGCGGAACCTCAATGAAAAACCGTGTACCCTTCCCAGAGATTGAGCGCACCTCGACCCTGTGATCCAGGATTTTTCCGAGCCGCTTCACGATCGCAAGGCCCAACCCAAAGCCGCCCCGCGCCGTCGGTCCCCTGATAGTACTCATGGAATATGTGCGGGAGCTGGTCTTCGGTGATACCGACGCCACTGTCCCAGACTTCAATGCGAACATTGTCGCCGGCTCGCCGACATCCTAGCAGAATTCGTCCCCGGTCAGTGTATCGGACCGCATTCGACAACAGGTTGCGGATCATCTCCGCGAGCATGCGCCTGTCGCTGCGGATGATGGTCTTCGAACGAACGAGGCACAGTCGGAGCCCTCGTTCCTGCATAGGCGCGCCGAAGTCTTCAGCCAGCAGATCGAAGATTTCGTTCAGCGAAAACTCACTCACGGACGGTCGCAGGTTTCCGGATTCCAGACTGTTCACGTCGAGCAGGCTCGATAGGATGCTGGTCATGGTGTCCAGCGACTGTCCGATTCCCGCGACAAGGTTGCGTGCCTCGCCGCTTGGGTGGTGCGACTCAAGCGCTGCCTGCAGGAGTTTCAGGGTCTGCAATGGCTGTCGCAAGTCATGGCTTGCGGCGGCCAGAAAGCTCGATTTCGCGCGATCGGCCATTTCCGCTGTTTTCCACGCGAGCGAAAGCTCCTCATTAAAACGTTTGCGCTCGGTAACATCCGTAGTGAGCCCATTGATGCGCGTAGGCTTTCCGACTGAATCGAACTGCATGATCGCAATCTGTTCCAGCCAGACTTCGCCACCATCCGGCCGCCGGTAGCGGAACGCGATCGAATGCGAGGGATGGTCCGGAAGCGCACCGTCGAGGCAGGATGCCACCAGCGAGTGATCTTCAGGATGGATATGTTTCAACCATTCCGTCCCGGTGAGAACCTGTTGCGAGTTGAGACCGAGGATATCAATCGCATTTTGGCTGAACCGTATTTCGTCGGCAGACAAGTCCCAATCGAAGGCAATGACGCTGCCGGCCCGCAGCGCGTCCTGTAATCGGGTTTCGTGAAGCTTCCGCTCGCTAAACAGGGCCGCAAGAACCAGGGCGCCCAGTGAGATCGCCAGGATGGTGGCTTGGGCCCCCAGCACACGCTGTTCGATCGACAGGTGCGGGTCTCCGAAAACGCCGATTGCGAAGATTGTCGTCCAGACGAGCGTGGTCGAACAGATGAACGTGGCAACCGCGGTGAACGCTGGGCGAAGGCGAGATGCGATCCAGAGCAGAAGTGGGCAGAGCGCGCCAATCGCCAGCTCCGCGGTCCAGGGCTCATTGGGCAAGAAAACCAGCAACGCGCATACGAGGGACACCACAGCAAGCGCTAAAACGCCTTCCGCGATCTCGCGCCGCGGCGGGACGTTGCGCACCAACGACGCCAGCCCAATCGCGAGGGGCGCCACCGTAATGTTCCCGATCGCGTCGGAGGAGAACCAGT
>Ga0193755_1000636_pt1 | contig 10148 bp, 9 predicted proteins | sample H1a2metaG_FD_144921 | JGI IMG/M metagenome (GOLD analysis project Ga0193755, IMG submission 144921) | Soil microbial communities from a riparian zone of the East river system, Colorado, United States - H1a2 | ecosystem: Environmental > Terrestrial > Soil > Riparian zone | place: USA: East River...
CGTAATCCTTGGCCTCTTGGGCGCTCGGCTTCTGCTGGGTGAGCAGAAAGTAGCGGCCCCGGATGCTGCCGATGACTTCAAGGCCACAGCAGATGCATGCCGTCGTTGGGGGCGATCCCGAAGGCGCATGTCCTGGAAGACGGTCCACTTTGGGGTTTGCAACAACATGCTGGTCAATCACGTGATTATTGTGCATACATCTAAAACCCGGTCAATCTCCGGAGAGGTCGCGTGAGTTCCGAAAACAACACGTTGAGTATTGGTCCGCGCCTCCGGCGTGCCCGGTTGTCCAAGGGACTGCGGATGCGGGACCTGGCGCAGGCCGTCGGATGCGACGAGAGCATGATCTCCAAGATCGAGGCCGGCAAGGTCATGCCGTCGCTGCCGATGCTCGACAAGATGGTCCACGCGCTCGACCGCGACATGGCCTCGTTCTTTGGTCTGAGGATCGACGAATACAAGCTGGTGCAGAAGCCCGAGGATCGGCTCAAGGTGCATGTCGATGCGCTGCGCGGCGGAACCGGGGTCATGTATGAGCGGCTGGTGCCGGTGGCGGCCGGCAATCTGCTCGAAGCGAACGTTCATGTGGTGGCCCCGGGAGGCGAGAAGATCGACCTCATCACCCATCAGGGCGAAGCGGTCGGCTATCTCGTGTCCGGAACCATCGAACTCACCATCGACGACACCACCTACCTGATGACGGCGGGCGATTCCTTCTTCTTCAAAGCCTATCTGACCAACAGCTACCGCAATGTCGGACCGGACGAAGCGCGGATCGTCTGGGTCAACACCCCGCAAGTTCACTGAGCCGAAAGATCGGGCTTGCAATGCATGAATTTCATGCATGTGGCGAAAAGTGAAGCAGCGGTATTTTGAAACCACCTCATTTCCTGGTGTGAGCACGACCGCGCTTCATCGCAAAACGCTCTGCCGTCAGCGCTCCTGCATTTAACGGCTCCGATGACAAAGCTGGCATAACGCTTGCTTAAATCCACGCATGACTGTGATGCATGCCAACGCCCCTGGCTGCGTCCGATGTCGACTGGGGCCCGAACAAGTTGATGCGCTCCGGCAAAGCCGTCGCACCGGCGAACAACGGCAGGCGAACCGCTGATGGCTTTCGTTTGGAAACGTCTGCTTGGCACCATCCCGAGCCTGGTGGGCGTCGTCGTTCTCACCTTTTTCATTTCCCACGCCCTGCCGGGCGACCCGGCGGCATATTTCGCCGGGCCCGCCGCGAATGCCGCCTCGATCGCCAATATCCGCACCACGCTAGGGCTCGACCGCCCGCTTCCGGTGCAGTTCGTGCACTATGTCGGTGACCTCGTGCAGGGCAACCTCGGCCGTTCACTCACCACCGGCCAGCCGGTGCTGACCGATCTGCTCGAACGGCTGCCCGCTTCGCTGGAATTGTCGTCCTTCGCCCTCCTGTTCGCGATCAGCATCGCCATCCCGATGGGCGTGTGGGCCGCGACCCGCATCAACGGACCGGTCGATCATGCCTGCCGCGCGCTGGTCACCGTCAGCGCCGCCTTCCCGACTTTCTTCGTCGGCCTGCTCTTCGTTTACGTGTTCTATTTCCTGCTCGGCTGGGCGCCGCAGCCGCTCGGCCGCCTGAACGAGATCGCCTTCTCGCCGCCACCGCACGTCACCGGGGCCTACACCATCGACGCCCTCATCGCGGGCGATTGGCCGGTGCTCCGCGCGTCATTGGCCCAGCTGATCCTGCCCGCGATATCGCTCGGCCTGTTCGCGCTGGCGCCGATCGCGCGCATCACGCGGGCGGCCATGCTGGAGGCGCTGGGCAGCGACTTCATCCGTACCGCGCGCGCCAACGGCTTGCCGGTGCGCAAGATTCTGATGACCTACGCATTCCGCAACGTGCTGCTGCCGGTCAGCAGCGTGCTCGGCATGGTGTTCTCCTTCCTGCTTGGGTCCAACGTCCTGATCGAACAGGTGTTCGGCTGGCAGGGTGTCGGCGCCTATGCGGTTTCGGCCGTCATCGCGTCCGATTACGCAGCGGTTCAGGGCTTCGTCCTGATGATGGCGGTGCTTTATGTGCTGCTGAATCTCGCGGTCGACATTTTCGCGACGGTGGTCGATCCCCGCGTCCGGTTCGAGGGCTGAGCGATGAGTCTGATCGCGCTCGCCCGCAACACCGGTTATGCCTTCGGCGAAAATCGCCTGACACTGGTGGCCGTGATCATCCTGGCGCTGCTGGCGCTGTGCGCGATTTTCGGACCTTACATCGCGCCGTACGATCCTCTGGTCACCTCCGCCACCACCAAACTGGCGCGGCCCAGCGCCCTGCATCCGTTCGGGACCGATGCGCTCGGACGCGACATCCTCAGCCGTGTCATCGTCGCGACGCGCCTCGACCTCGGCATGGCGGTCTCGGCGGTGGCGCTGTCGTTCGTGCTCGGCCTGGCGCTCGGCTCGCTCGCCGGCTATTTCGGCGGCTGGACCGACCGCATCGTCGGCCGCGCCATGGACACCGTCATGGCGTTCCCGCTGTTCGTGCTGGCTATGGGCATCGTGGTGGCGCTCGGCAACAGCGTGGCCAACATCATCATCGCCACGATGATCATCAATCTGCCGTTCTATTGCCGCTTCGCGCGCGCCGAGGTGAACGTGCGGCGCGAGCTCGGCTATGTCGAGGCGGCGCGCATGGGCGGCAACGGGTCGCTGCGGGTCCTGCTCAACCATATCGTCCCGAACATCCTGCCGCCGATGATGGTGCAGGCTTCGCTCAACATGGGATGGGCGATCCTCAACGCCGCCGGCCTGTCCTTCATCGGGCTCGGAGTCCGGCCGCCGACGCCGGAATGGGGCATCATGGTATCGGAAGGCGCCAGCTACATCATTTCCGGCGAGTGGTGGGCCTTCATGTTCCCAGGCGCCGCTCTCGTGCTCGCGGTGTTCTCCTTCAACATGCTGGGCGACGGACTGCGCGATCTGCTCGATCCGAGGAAACGCGTGTAATGGCGCAGCTCGAGATCGACAATCTGTCAGTGGAGTTTCGCACCCGTCACGGCGTGGTGCGGGCGCTGGACAGCGTGAGCTTGTCGGTCACCCGCGGCGAGATCGTCGGCGTGGTCGGTGAAAGTGGATCCGGAAAGTCCGTCACGGCCTACACCGTCATGGGCCTCAACGATGAGGCAGCGCAGATCACCAAAGGCAACATCACGATGGGCGGCATCGATCTTCTGGCGGCGCGGCCGGAAGCTATGCGCGAACTGCGCGGACGCGAGATGGCGATGATCTTCCAGAGCCCCCGCACCGCGCTCAATCCGATCCGCAAGGTCGGCAAGCAGATCGAGGACGTGCTGCAGGAGCATGCCGGGCTGCCGAGTCGTGATCTCAGGAAAGCGGCGATCGCGGCACTGGCGCGGGTCCGCATTCCCGATCCCGAACGCCGGGCGGAAGCCTATCCGTTCGAGCTCTCGGGCGGCATGTGCCAGCGCGTGATGATCGCCATGGCGCTGGCCTGCACACCGTCGGTCCTGATCGCGGACGAGCCCACAACAGGGCTCGATGTGACAACCCAGGCGGTGATCATGGACCTGATCAGGGACATGAGCCGCTCGACGCGGATGTCGACGCTGCTGATCACCCACGATCTCGGCCTCGCCGGCGAATATTGCGACCGGATCGCCGTCATGCATGCCGGGCACATCGTCGAGATCGCGTCTACCGAGGCGCTTCTCGATCGTCCGGCCCATCCCTATACGCGCCAGTTGCTCGCCGCCACGCCCGTTCCGGAATCGCGTCTCGACGACCTCAATTCCATTCCCGGCCATCTGCCCGATCTGCGCGGCGAGTTGCCGCCATGCCGCTTCAGCGGACGCTGCGAGCGGCGGCAGCCGATCTGTGACGAGGCGGAACTGCCCTGGACCGAATTGTCGCCCGCGCATGTCGTGCGCTGCCGGTTTCCCCTGTCATGACACCGCTGCTCGAAGTCAGGTCGCTGTCCAAATTCTACCCGATCAAGCGGGCGGGGCGCGGCGCCAGGCTCCACGCGGTCGACGATGTGGATCTGACGATCGGCGCCGGAGAAAGCGTCGGCCTGGTCGGCGAATCCGGCTGCGGCAAATCCACCATGGTTCGTCTGCTTGGCCGGCTGATCGATCCCACGGCGGGCCAGGTCCTCCTCGGCGGTGAGGACCTCACCGCGATTACGCAGGCGAAGTTCGCGTCCTCGGCGAGCCGGCGGCGCATCCAGGTCGTCTTCCAGGACGCGACCGAAAGCCTGAATCCTTCGTTCCGCGCCTTTCAGGCGATCGCCGATCCGCTGAAGCGGCTGCTCGGCATGAACAACGGTGCCGAGATGGACAGGCGCGTTCTCGCCACCGCTGCGCTGGTCGGGCTGCCGGAAGAACTGCTGCAGCGCTACCCGCATCAACTGTCGGGTGGCCAGCGCGCGCGCGTGGGCATCGCGCGCGCCGTTGCGGTCGAACCCTCGCTGCTGATCCTCGACGAGCCGACCTCGGCGCTCGACGTATCGGTCCAGGCCGTGATCCTGCGGTTGCTCGCCGACCTGCGCGCCCGGCTGGCGATGAGCTACCTGTTCGTGTCGCACGATCTCAACGTGGTGCGGCTTCTCTGTTCGCGCGTCGTCGTGATGTATCTCGGCAAGATCGTTGAGATCGCGCCGGCGGAGGCGCTCTTCACCGCACCCCGTCATCCCTATGCGCAGGCGCTGGTCGCCGCGATCCCGGACCCGGCGCGGCGCGGCGAAGCACGGCCCCGGCTCGACGGCAGTCCAACCAGCCCGATCGATCCGGATCCCAACGCCTGCCGCTTCTACGGCCGCTGCCCCAAGGGCGCCGACATCTGCACCAAGGCCATGCCGCCGCTTCGCGCGGTCGGCCCAGATCATTTCGCCGCCTGCCACTTCGCTCTTTCACCCCATGGAGGAACCGATGAGCGCTGACAATGAGATCTGCCGCATGGACGCCGCTACCGTCGCGGCGAAAGTCAGGGAAAAGAGGCTTTCCGCCGCCGAGGTCACCGAAGCCGTTCTGCGCCGCATGGAGAAACTCGAGCCGCACATCCATGCCTTCTGCACGCCTACGCCCGACGTGGCACGAGCAGCCGCCGCCGCGGTCGACGCCAAGATCGCGGCCGGCAAAGACCCCGGCCTGCTGGCCGGCGTGCCGATCGGAATCAAGGACCTCGTCGCCACCAAGGATATCCTGACCGTGATGGGCTCGCCACTCTACCGGGACTTCGTGCCGGACGAGGACGACATTGTGGTCGAGCGGCTGAAGGACGCCGGCGCAATCATCATCGGCAAGACCAACGTGCCGGAATTCGGCTACAGCGGCGTCGGCCACAACCCGGTTTTCCCGGCGACGCGCAATCCCTGGAATCTCGACATGACGTCCGGCGGATCGAGCGCCGGCTCTGGTGCCTCGGTCGCGGCCGGCGTCGCGCCGTTTGCGATCGGTTCCGATGGTGGCGGATCGATCCGCATTCCCTCCGCACTTTGCGGGCTGTACGGAATCAAGGCCTCGATGGGCCGGGTGCCGCTTTACCCGGGTTGCCGGGATGAACGCTATCCCGGCGTATCGAGCTGGGAATCGCTCGAACATGTCGGCCCGATGAGCCGCACCGTGACCGACTCGGCCCTAATGCTCAAGGTGATCACCGGACCCGATCCGCGCGATCGCTATTCCATCCCGGCCGCCGACTTCGACTATGTCGACGCCACGAAAGAGAGCATCAAGGGCCTTCGCATCGCCTACAGCGAAGACTGGGGCTATGCACCGGTCGACCCGGAAGTCCGCCGCGTCGTCTCTGAAGCAGTGCGCGTGTTCGAGACCGATCTTGGATGCACGGTCGAGCGCGCCCACCCCGGCTGGGAAGATCCGTTCCCGCATTTCTGGACCATCGTCGCCGGCGACACCGACCTCAACGGCATGCGCCGCATGATGAAGGGGCGCGAAAAAGAAATGTCGCCGCACCTCGTCGGCCTGCTGCAGCGGCAATGGACGGCGGAAGAATTCACCGACGCCAAAATGATCCGGCAGATGGTCTGCAACCGCATGTGGCGGTTCATGGCCAACTATGACCTCTTGATCACGCCGACGCTCGCGGTGCCGGCCTTCCCGCTCTATATGCAGGGGCCCGAGATCATCGAAGAGAAGATGGTCAGCACCGGCGACTGGCTCTGCTTCACCTTCATCTGCAATCTGACCGGCCAGCCGGCGGCGACCATTCCCGCCGGCTTCACCAACACTGGGCTGCCTGTCGGCATGCAGATCATCGGCCGCCATCTGGCGGACCGTACCGTGCTCGCCGCCTCCGGCGCCTTCGAACAAGCGCGTCCATGGGCTCACAAATGGCCGAAACTATTGGGCGACCTCGGCCTCTGACACTGCCTCCACTTTTCCCACCCGCAAATCCAGAAGGATGCACGATATGAAGCTCAATCGTAGTCTCGTTACGGCGGCGCTGCTCACAGCGTCCGTTGTCTTGCTCGGCGCTCCCGCGCGCGCGGCCGAAATTGCCAAGGACACGATGGTCATCGTTTCCGAAATGGGCCCCAACGGCCTCGACACGATGGTGCCGACCGCCAACGATCACAGCCGCATGGTGGTGTGGCAGGCCTATGACCGGCTCGTCAGCCACGGCGAGAAAAAACTGGCGGACGGCACGGTGTCCTACGACGCCAAGATCATGACGCCGGAGCTGGCCGAGAGCTGGGAAGCCAGCGACGACGGCAAGACCTATGTTTTCCATCTGCGCAAGGATGCGACGTTCCACGACGGCAGCCCGGTCACCGCCAAGGACGTCAAATGGTCGTTCGACCGTGCCATCGCCGCCGGCGGCTTTCCCGCGGTGCAAATGGCGGCGGGATCCCTGGTCAAGCCCGAACAGTTCACGGTCGTCGACGATCACACCTTCAACGCTACTTTCGATCAGTTCAACAAGCTGACGATGCCTGACCTCGTCGTGCCGGTGCCCGTCATCGTCAATTCCGAACTGGCCAAGAAACACGCGACGCCCCAGGACCCGTGGGCGTTCGAGTGGGTGTCACGGAATGATTGCGGTGGCGGCGCCTACAAGGTGGAATCCTGGTCGCCCGGCCAGCAGACTGTTTTCACCCGGTTCGACGCCTGGAAGTCCGGCCCCTTGCCCCAACTCAAGCGCGTCATCTATCGGCAGATCGCCTCGGCCGGCACGCGTCGTGCGCTGCTGGAGAAGGGCGACGTCGACATGTCGGTCGGCCTGCCGCCGAAGGACTACGCCGAACTGGCGGAGCAGGGGAAGGTCAAGATCATCGGGGTGCCGGTGCAGAACGACCTCGTGTTCGTCGACATGAATGTGAAGATCGCCCCGTTCGACAATCCCAAGGTGCGCGAAGCGATCTCCTACGCCATCCCCTACAAGGAGATCGTTAGTTCCGCTCTCTACAACCGCGCCAAGCCGATGTTCGGTGGCGACCCCGCAAAACCCTACCCCGACGCGACATGGCCGGTTCCGATCAAGCATGGCCAGGATCTCGCGAAAGCCAAGCAATTGCTCACCGAGGCCGGCTTCCCCAACGGCTTCAAGACCACGCTGTCGATCGATCTCAGCGAATCCACCGTGCGCGAACCGACCGCCATCCTGATCCAGGAGGCGCTGAAGACGATCGGCGTCGAACTCACGATCGAGAAGGTTCCGGGCTCGAACTGGTTTGCCCAGATGGCCAGCAAAACGATGCCGATGGTCATCGCCGAATTCTACGGCTGGCTCGACTACCCCGACTACTTCTTCTTCTGGACCTTCCACGGCGGCAATAATTCGGTGTTCAACACCGCCAACTACGTCAATCCCGACCTCGACAAGGTGATTGACCAGGCGCGCTTCACCCGCGATCCCGAAATCTACAAGACAAGCTTGAACAAGATGGTCGACATCGTCATGACCGATCTGCCTCGCATCCCGCTCTATACCCGCTTTGCCGACTATGCGGTGCAGAAGAACGTCCAGGGCTTCGAGTACTGGTTTCATACCCATCCAGACTTCCGCAAGCTCTATAAGGAGTGAGAAGACGGCAAGCGCGCTCGATCGGACGCGCTTGCCTTTCATCGGGAAAACACCGTGCAAGACACGCTCGGCGCCTTCGTTCCAGGCACCATCGTCCACCGGGCGCCGCACCGGTCAGGCCCGCTATCGGGCCTGACCTTCGCGGTCAAGGACCTGTTCGATGTTGCGGGCGGCGTGACCGGTTGCGGCAATCCCGACTGGGCCGCCACCCATAAGGCGGCAGAGGTCGACGCCTGGGCCGTCGACACCCTGCTTGGCGCCGGCGCCTCGCTGGCGGGCAAGACAATCACCGACGAAATCTCGCTCGGGCTGCTTGGCATCAATAAATTTTACGGTACGCCGCTCAACCCGCGCGCGCCGGACCGCGTACCGGGCGGCTCGTCGAGCGGCTCCGCTTCCGCCGTTGCCGGCGGCCTGGTCGATGTTGCTTTAGGTACTGACTCCGGCGGCTCGGTGCGCATACCCGCGAGCTTCTGCGGGATTTACGGCCTGCGGCCGACTCATGGCCGCATCTCCGTCGCCGGCATGATGACCCAGGCGCCCTTGTTCGATACCGTCGGCTATTTCACCCGCGACGCGATGACTTTCGGCCGGGTCGGCGCCATGCTGCTCGGAGAGCAGGCTCCCGATGCCTTGCCCACCGGGATCGTCGTTGCGGCCGACTGTTTTGCCCTCGCCGACGAGCCGATACGGCGCGCCTTGCAGCCGGTCGTCGATCGGCTGCGCCATGCCGTGGCGATCACCGTGTCACCTTTAGCCGAAGGCGAGCTTCTCGACTGGGGGCGCCACCAGCGCATCCTGCAGAAGAGCGAATTCCACGCCACCTTTCGGGATTGGATCGATCGGGTGAACCCGCGCTTCTCCTCGGAGGTGGCCGGCGCGTTCGCCGACGAAGGCCGGATTCCCTCGAGCGACCTCGCGGCCGCCAAAACTTTCCGCGAATGCGCATCGAAGCGGCTTGACGGTTTGCTCGACGGGCGGCGCATGCTGTGCCTGCCGACCTCGCCCATTCTGCCGATCCGCCGCGACGCGCGCCTGTCGGAAATCCGCGCGGCGGTGCACCGGCTCGTCGACCTGACCGGTATCGCGGGCCTGACGGGCCTTCCGCAGGTGAGCCTGCCCGTTTCGACATCCGGTTCGATTCCGGTCGGGCTGTCCCTCATCGGCTGGCGCGGCGGCGATGCGCCGCTGGTCGCCGCGGCGCGCACCCTGGCACGGGAATTCTCAATTGGACTGTTCGAGGAGCGACCATGACCGACATCAAGGAAACAAGGACGCTGACGCTCGAAGGCGCGCTCAAGGTGCTGAACGCGGCAATCGCCGAGGCGACTCGCATCGGGCAGCCGATGTGCATCGCGGTGGTCGATACCGGCGGCAATCTGCTGGCGTTCGGACGCATGGACGGCTCGAAGGGACTGAGCGTTACCTCGTCCATCAACAAGGCGCGGACGTCGGCGCTGTCGGGCTCGCCGACCGGTGGCGCTCACGCGGACGTGGAAATCCAGGTCACTCTCGCGCATGGAAACCGCTGGACCAATTTGATCGGTGGTCTTCCCATCCGCGTCGATGGCTTCATTCTCGGCGCAGTGGCGGCGGGCTCCGGGTCCGGCACGCAGGATCTCGCTGTCGCCCGGGCCGGTGCGGCCGCGATCCCGGGCGCCGACATGTGCGTCGATTTCAAGCCGATGGGCGCGGAAGATACCGGGATAATCAGGGGACCGACGCCGCAGGCGACGGTCTGAAGCCGGCGGACGGTTTGCGTCTTCTCGCCATGTCGGCAAGAGGTCGGACCTCCTCGCAAAGCAGCGAGGCCGGTCAGATCAGCTTCAAGCCCTTCAGGTTGGCATGGCCGTTCTTGCCGACGATGATACGGTCCTGCACCGATATACCGAGCGGGGCAGCGATGTTGACTATGGCCATGGTCATCTGGATGTCGGCCTGCGCCGGCGTCGCCCGAGAATTGATTGTGGACGAGGATAATCGTGCGATCTTGCCCCACAATTTCCACCTCAAATGGCCACCATCATCGTATGTCGGTCTCGGTGGTTGGCCTCGCCGATTTGAACCCATCAATCGATGGTGATGTGCAGCTGATCTCTTCGACCGCCGAA
>Ga0193755_1000637_pt1 | contig 10143 bp, 11 predicted proteins | sample H1a2metaG_FD_144921 | JGI IMG/M metagenome (GOLD analysis project Ga0193755, IMG submission 144921) | Soil microbial communities from a riparian zone of the East river system, Colorado, United States - H1a2 | ecosystem: Environmental > Terrestrial > Soil > Riparian zone | place: USA: East River...
ACACCGTCTTTCTCAACGGCGTGGTAGATTGTATCGTTCTCCTCCATCTAACCCTCCTGAAAATGATTGATCAAACTGTGAGTTCTTGATTCTAATCGTCGCGATTCCGGTATGTCCAGCGCGCGAGGGCTATGGGGTGCGCGCCACCTTCGCGCATACCCACCACTCACGAGGGGTAATAATGTAGTTGACTCACCTTGTCCTGAGAAGTACACATAATCCTGTGTTCGGTCCATCAATAGGTTTGGGTTCATAGGAGACTAAGACAATGGCAATTTCAACGTGTAGTCAGTGTGAAGAGACGAAGTTCGAGTTAGTTTTGCAACAGCTACAAGATCCAAAATGCACGGTCAATTTTGTACAATGCGCGTCGTGTGGCACCGTTGTTGGAGTACTTGCAGAAAGAAACATAGTTGAACCCATGCTGCGGAGAATTGCAGAGAGGGTCGGAGCCGACCTAACTGGGATTTGATTTTAGATTCCGCTTGGCTGTCTTTTTGTTCTTTGATACTCAGCCTCCCGCTTGGCGATTTCTTTCTTTGTGAGTCAACCATATTATTACCCTCACGACATGAGGTATGAAGTCCTTCAGAAACGCTGACAATCGCTTCTGATGATCGAAAGAGAAGGCTGCCCGCGCGTTCGACCACGGCTTGACTGAGGGAGTTAAAAGAAAGGACAGATGATTATCGAATGTATACGTCCGCGGGCGGATCATCGCGGTTCGGGACTCTTGCTCAACGGTTATCGATGGCGGAGGAAAGCAGATCCAACGGGTCGTTCTGGTCGGCTCCGAGTGGCGGCCGCGAAGTTGGCGGAGTAGCAGGCTCCTGGGTGTCCCTGTCTCTTTCTTGCAGGTTCTGCTGCTTCATTTCCTGACGCATCTGGCGCTCGAGTTGATGAAACCGCACAACTTGATCCGGGGTCAACACGCCTCGAACCTCGGACCGAATCTTCGAATCCAGCTTGATCTTGTCCGCCTGAGCCGCCGCAAGCTCCTCCGTCGTCCGCCGGACCGTGGCTTCGTCATAGCGTTCGCTCATTATCGCGAGATCCAGCGATCGCCGAGCTTGTCGAAGCCTTCGACCTGCGGCTATCACCTCATCGTCGTGGCCTCGGCGTATTTCCTGCATGCGCGCGTGCTGATCCGGCGTCAATCCGATCGCCTGCATCAGCCGCTGTTGAAGGAGGCGTTTCTGTTCTTGATTGCGCGCAAGCGCGCCCGGGCGGCGGCCGAGCTGCGGGCCCCCGAATGGCGGGCGATCAAGCTTTCGTTGGTTGGGAAAGCGGTTGCCCTGCCGGCCCAGGCCCGGGTTAACCCGCCCGCCCCCGGCTGGTTGCCCACCGACGCGCTGGGCGACGGCCTGTACGCCCAACACCAGCAATACCCCAGTTAGAAGAGCTATCCTGAATGCCTTTCTCATAACTGAATCAACTCTAACGCACGATCATTCTATCGCCAGTTGTTAGAGCCCCATACTAGGCCGAAAGTCTGAATAATTCTATGAAAAACCGCCTGGTCATGCCCTGGAACCCGGACCCGCCGGGTCCCGATGCTTCGCTGCTACGAACGATAGTTCGTGTACTGGGTATCGATCCCGAAGTCCTTCTCCTTCAGCAGAGCGATCACTTGCTGAAGCGTGTCCCGATCTTTCCCCGCCACTCGCACGAAGTCGCCGTTAATCGAAACCTGAACCCTGAGCTTTGTGTCCTTGATGTACTTCACGATCTCGCGAGCCTTCTCGATGGGAATGCCTTGCTGGAGCGTGACCGTTTGCCGCACCGAATCTTTTGCCGCGGGCTCGATCTTGCCGTAGGAAAGCGCCTTCAACGACACGCCGCGCCGAACGAGCTTCTGCTGAAGCACGTCGGTGAGTGACCGCAAAGTAAACTCGCTCGCGGTTGCGAGCACAAGCGTGTGCTCTTTTTCGTTTAGCTCGATCTCCGAGTTAGTGCCCTTGAAGTCGTAGCGCTGGTGAATCTCTTTAAGCGCCTGGTTGAGCGCGTTCTTCACCTCAGCCATGTCAACCTTTGAGACGACGTCGAATGTGTTTTGTTGTGCCATTATTTCCGTGCAGTCCTGCTCGGCGCGCTAACCGAACCTTGCGAGGTTGTCATCAATCGCTCGATCTCGCCCGGCTCCGAGGGAAGCGCGCGGCTTAGCTTAACCAAACCGTTCGCGGTGACCAGATAGTCGTCTTCGATTCGCACTCCGAGCTTCTCTTCAGGGATGTAGATCCCCGGCTCGATCGTGAACACCGACCCAACCGGCAGCGTCGAGTAGTCGCCCACGTCGTGGACGTCCATCCCAAGCCAGTGACTCAACCCGTGAATAAAATATTTCTCGAGGGTGCTTCCTTCCTTGTCGCGAAGCGGGCTGGCTTTCATCGTCGCCGCAGCCGCGCCATGCAACATCGCCAGCGTCGATTCGCCGAGCTTGAATGACTTCTCAGCAGCGCGCTGCGCATCCAGCACAAGCAGGTAGACCTCGCGCTGCCGCGCCGTGAACTTGCCAGAAGCGGGAAAGGTCCGCGTGATGTCCGCCGTGTAGTAGCTGTATTCCGCGCCGACGTCGACAACCACCAGATCGCCTGCCTCTATCTTCTTTCGGTTTGTGTCGTAGTGAAGAATCGTGGAGTAGATGCCTGACCCGATGATCGAGGGATAACCGGGGCGCTCGGAGCCGCTGCGAGTGAACGCGGCTTCGATCGCGGCTTGAGCTTCGTACTCGAAAGCGCCGGGCCGGATAGCGCGCGCCGCTTCGCGCTGGCCTTCGCCGGTGATGTCGATGGCCTTTTGAAGAAGCGCGACTTCGGTCGGCGACTTCAACTTGCGCATCTCGCCAATGATCGGCGAGACGTCAACGATTGTGGCTTGGGGCGACGTTTCGCGGATCCTCGCAACGAAATGAGTCTCCCGTTCGATTTCGGCGGTCTGGCCTGTCGGTACGATGGTATAAAGCTTCGCCTTCGGAACTCCGCCTTCGCCCTTGAATGAGGGTGAGTTCAGCAGCTCGTTAAGCCGCTCTTTGAATTTGTCCGAGCCTGCGACTTCCTGAATCCCAAAGAGTTGCTCGGCTTCTTTCCCGGGTCCCAATTGCGGTCCGGTCCATCGTTCGTGTCGGAGATTCCGCGGTGGGATGAAGAGGGTCTCAGAGGCCGGCTTGCCCGGAACGACGCCGGCCGGAATCAGCATTAAGAAAGCGGCCGGGGTTTCGACGCCGGTCAGATACATGAAATCGTTCTTCTGGCGGAACCGCGCGACCTCGCCCTGATCCTCTTCGCGAGCGCCAATCAACACAACGACGCCGTCTTTGAGCTTTTGCATAAGCGCCTGTCGGCGTTTTGCGTACTCCGGCTTCGGCTGATTCGCGAGCTGGTCTTCGCCGGACGCTGCGGCTGGATAGGAAAGCATCGGCGTCAGGAGAGTCACGGAGATTGCCAGGACTGATAACGTCGCGCGCAGCTTGCTTAACCTTGGGTCGTTGAACTTCATGCTTGCACTCCTGTTTCGAGGCCGGAGAATAATTCGCTTCGGTGCCGGGCGGCGCATCGAGCCAAAGGAATCGTAGAGAAACCGGCCGCCGGTGTAAAGCTGGCCCGCAGCGACGCGACGGTTGGCAGTGATGCAGTTGCTAGTTGAGAAGAGGCCGCCACCAGGACACGAAGACACAAAGGTCCACAAAGAAGGGGTCTTTGTGTAGCTTCGTGACTTAGAGCCTTTGTGGCAAAACAGCATCCGTCACTTACACACGATATTCACCAGTACGTGAAGATTTGATGCTTCGACGTTGCGTCCCGCGACTCGCGCGCAGATAATGACCCCGTGCAACGGATCGCGCGTCTGAGCACCATGCCGCCGATCACCGAAACTCGATTCCGAGGAAGAAAAAATGAGCAATCCACTGGTTGAGTTGACCCAAGCGGGACAGTCCATATGGTACGACAACATCGAACGCAAGCTGATCACGTCAGGCGAATTGAAACGCTTGATTGACGAAGACGAATTGCGCGGCATGACCTCGAACCCGGCGATCTTCGAAAAGGCGATCACCGGCTCGGATCTCTACGCCGAACAGCTGCGCGAGCTTGCCGAGCGCAACAAGACCGCAAGTGAGATCTACGAAGAGCTGGCGGTGCGCGACATTCAATCAGCGGCCGACACCTTGGCAGTCGTGTACGCGAAGACCGATGGGACAGACGGCTTTGTAAGCCTCGAATGCTCGCCGCTTCTGGCAAACGACACCGCAGGGACCATCGAAGAAGCGCGGCGGTTGTGGCGCTGGGTCGACCGCCGGAACGTGATGATCAAGATCCCGGGCACTCCCGCGGGCATGCCCGCGATAGAGCAGTGCATCTACGAGGGCATCAACATAAACATCACGCTGCTGTTCTCGCTCGAAAGCTACGAGCAAACAGTCCAGGCGTATCTGCGCGGGCTCGAGCGACGGCTCGCGGAAAACAAACCGGTCAACACGGTCGCCTCGGTTGCCAGCTTCTTTGTCAGCCGCATCGACACAGCCGTCGACAAGCGGCTCGGCGAGCTGATCAGTAAGAGCACGAGCGATGAAGAGAAAGCCCGGGTCGAATCGCTGCTTGGGCGGATCGCCATTGCAAACGCCAAGGTGGCATATGAACGCTTCAAAGAAGTCTTTCACGGCGAGCGCTTTTCAAAGTTGAAAGCTGCGGGCGCCCGCGTGCAGCGCACGTTGTGGGCCTCGACTTCGACAAAGAATCCGGCTTATCGCGACGTCTACTACGTCGAGGAATTGATTGGGCCGGAGACAATCGACACGCTCCCGCCGGCAACGCTTGCGGCTTTTCGCGATCACGGAGTTGTCCGGCTGACGCTGGAAGAAAACATGGATGAGGAGCGAGCGAGGCTTCAACGGCTGGAAGAGATCGGGATAAGCCTGGACGAGGTGACCGCTCAGGTTTTGGCAGACGGCGTCCGGTTGTTCGTCGAGCCGTTCGAGAAGCTGTTGGCGGCGATCCAAAAGCGCGGCGATGAGATCCTCGGCCGCGCCGCTTCGGGCAGTGCAACTGACTAAAAAGAGGTTTCGGGTTTCGGGTTTAGGGTTTCTGGTTCGTGGCTTTGAAGTTACAAGGGGAACTGAAACGCACAAACCAGAAACTAGAAACCAGAAGCCAGAAACCGGTGTTTTTATGGGGACCTTTTCAAGAAACGTCAACGTCGAGATGGACTGGCTGGACCGATCGAGCTTCGAGATTCGCGGTTCGCTTGATGACAACGTCCACTCGGTCGCCGCGCGCCTGGTGCTGGGCTATCCCGACTTCACGATTCGACAAGCAACTGGCGACATAACGCGCATGCCGTATCCCGGCTTCTGCCAGGGCGCCACGGTCGCACTCACCGGTCTGGTCGGCGAGCGAATCGGACGAGGTTTTCGCAAGCGCGCGGGTGAGGTGCTCGGCGGAGCCGCGAGCTGCAATCATCTGCACACGTTGATAACCAGCATGGCGGCTTGCGCGTTTCAGATGAACTATATGGCCGCCAAACAGAGACCCGAAGCGGAAGCGATGATGAACAAAGTCGAAAACGACGCGTCGCTCAAACGCGATATGGTCCTGCAATGGATGCCGCAACTTCGCAACTCGTGCTTTCTGTTTAGCGAGGCTAACGACGCGCTGTTCAATATCACCCGCGACCGAAACGCGGACGAATCTTCCCAACCAAATCTGAACGAGGAGAGAGTTGATGGCGAGCAAGTACTTTGAGGACTTCGAGGTGGGCGACGAAGCAAAGACCGCAGGCCGAACGATCACTGAAACCGACATCGTAAACTTCGCCGGGATCACCGGCGACTGGAACGAGATTCATACCAACAAAGAACTGGCCGAGCGAGGGCCGTTCAAACAGCGCATAGCGCACGGCGCGCTGGTTTTTTCCATAGCAACGGGGCTGGGCGTTCGCCTGGGCCAGACTGCCGATACGGTGATTGCGTTTTACGGGCTCGACCGGCTTCGTTTCGTTAAGCCGACCTTTATCGGCGACACCATTCACGTCACGCAGAAGGTGGAGGCTAAGGCAGAGCGCGACGAGCGCAGCGGCATCGTGACCATGCTCAGCGAAGTCATCAACCAGCGCGATGAAGTAGTCGTCAGCTACACCGCGAAGGTCCTGCTTCGCCGGCGCGGATAGACTCGCATTCGAGAACGTCCGGTCAGACCTGCATTCCTCCGCCTGCTCGCCCTTCTCCTCCGCCCCGGGCGGCGCAGCGGCTACTTAAAACTGATATTCGGGGCACTCGTGGCCATCGCTTCACCAATTTGAAGGACGGTAGCGGCGCCCGAGCATTTGCGATCGGGAGGACGCGGATCGATGCCTGTCACACGAGCACAAACAGCAAAGAAGTTCCTCGCGCGCGAGATTGAAAAGCTCGAGGCGGACGAACGCCAGATAGTTGAACGGTTCATTCAGCGCGGGCGCGTGGCTCGCAATGTCGCTCAGGAGTTTGAAGAGCACTTGAGCTTCGGCCAGCGGATTGCCGATCGAGTAGCCGAGACGATGGGTTCGTGGACCTTCATCATCATTCAGAGCACCATTCTGTTGGCCTGGATTGCGCTCAACGTCCTGGCTTATATCAACCACTGGGACCCGTACCCGTTTATCCTGCTCAACCTGGGGCTCTCGTTCCAGGCCGCCTACGCCGCGCCGATAATAATGATGAGCCAGAACCGTCAATCCGACAAAGATCGGATGCAGACGAGGAACGACTATGAAGTTGATATGAAAGCGGAGATGGAGATCATGCAGCTTCACGAGAAGTTCAATGAGCTTCGCGACTCATACTGGGCGGACCTGGTTCAGCAGCAGCAGAAGCAGATTGAAATGCTCGAACGCATAGTAGCCGAGGTCTGCAAGGAAAAATGCTAGAGCAGTCCTTCGCTCGGTGTGGCCGGTCCGAAAAACAATAAACACTTTGGAGAATACTCAGAAACCAAAGTCGGTCGGGGCGGGCCGGGTCCGGCGCTTCTTTGCCGAGCTTGGCCCGGGACTGATCACCGGCGCGGCCGATGACGACCCGTCGGGCATTGCTACGTACTCAGTAGCCGGCGCGGCCTTTGGCTTCGCTCAGCTTTGGACGGTTTTCTTTTCCATCCCGTTGATGATCGCCGTGCAGTTGATGTGCGCGCGGCTCGGTCTCGTGGCCGGCGAAGGTCTGGCTGCCGCGATTCGACGCCGTTACCCGCGATGGGTCTTGTGGGGCGCGTGCGCGCTGCTTGCCGTTTCAAACACGGTCAACATCGGCGCGGACCTCGGCGGCATGGCTGCCGCAATGGAGATGATGACCGGCGCGACCGCTTTACTATGGCTGCCGGTGTTTGCCGCGCTGATTGTCGTGCTGCTTATCTGGTCGAGCTATCGCCATATCGCCCGCGTGTTCAAATGGCTCACGCTGGTGCTGTTTGCTTACGTAGCCGCGGCGATACTCGCTCATCCTCGCTGGAGCGAAGTCGTAGGCGCGACATTCCTGCCCCACCTCGAGTTGAGCACAAACTATCTGGCTACGTTCGTCGCGATTCTCGGCACAACCATCTCACCCTATCTCTTCTTCTGGCAGGCGGCGCAGGAAGTGGAAGTGGAACGAGCACAGGGCCGGCGTTCCGCAAAAGCCCGGCGCGGCGCGACCGAAAAAGAATTGCGCGCCGCCCGAACGGATGTGATAACCGGAATGGCATTCGCGGGCGTGGTGATGTACTTCATCATCGTTGCCACGGGCGCAACGCTGTTCGAGTCGGGGCATCGCGACATCGAGACAGCTCGACAGGCAGCCGAAGCCTTGCGCCCAGTCGCCGGCAACGGTGCGTATTTATTGTTCACCGTCGGACTCCTGGGAACCGGGATGTTGGGAGTTCCCGCGCTGGCGGGCTCGGCAGCTTACGCGATTGCCGAGGCGATGCATTGGCGCGGCTCGCTGGATGACCGCCCGCGTGTGGCGCCAAAGTTCTACGGGGTGCTTGCTGCGGCGGTAGTCATCGGAATGATTTTGAACTACACCGGAGCGAACGCGGTGAAAATGCTTTTCTGGGCTGCGGTGGTAAACGGAGCGCTCTCATCGCCGCTCATCGTACTTGTAACACTGTTGACCAGCGACAAACGAGTTATGGGTGAGTGCGCCAATTCGCGGTTGTTGCGTGCGCTCGGATGGATCACTGCCGTCGTGATGTTTGTGGCTACGGTTGCGATGTTCGTCTTCTAGCGTGGGAGTCTTAGGTTCAGTGGGATCCTTATTCCCTGGGAACACTTTGCGGCAAAGCAGCGTTCTCAAGACGGGAGAGCCGTCATCGAGACTCACTGGAAGCGCAACCTTTTCGCTGGGAACCAGGGAAACCACGAATCAGTGCATTGTTGATTCTCGAGTCGCCCGCTGCTAGACTCGACGGCAAATTGAGACTCTCATTCAGGAGGTACAAGCTGTGTACGCTATCAAGAAAATACTTTTGGTTATCGCAATCGTGGGTGTGGCTGCGGCCCAATCGCCAAAGTCGCCGCTCGCTGACTCCAGATTTACAGTTCACACCCTCGTCCGCGAAGACATTTTCGCCGGCTTCTTGTCTGATGACATGGACCGTTTCGCCAGGGGCGAAAAGAATATTGAGTTGCTCCTCGTGCAGCGGCCTGACCAAAAAGGCAATTTGCTCGCATGGAAGGGCGGTGCAAGCCTGTACCGCGCCGTGCGCGCGCACGAGGCCAATCGGCCCGATGAGTTTCAGAAATACTATCGGCAGGCGCTGGACGTTTTTGAAGAGGCTCGCAAGACTACGTCCGGAAATGACGGCATCGCTGCGGTAACGGGAGGCACTTTCGCAATCTTTGCAGACAGGTTGCCAAAGGAGTATCGCGCGGCTGCATGGTCCGCAGCGTATGAGAACTATCAGGAGCTCTATAAACTGCAGGCGCCAATCATTGATCGACTCCCGGTTCATCTTCGCGGAGAGGTCCTCGCCGGGCTCGCGCAGTCTGCTCAGCGCACCGGCCGAACCGAGGAAGCGGCACAGCACGTTGACAAAATACTCGCCGTGTTGCGCGATACGCCCTATGAGCCGATGGCCAGGAAATGGAAGGCGAATCCCGAAGCTGCCGCCACAACAAGCCTGATGTGCATGAGTTGTCACGACGCAGGACGCCTCGCCGCTCGAGTAACATCGCTAAACGGTAAGTAATAGCTGGCTCAGCGAAGCTCGAACGTCAAGTTATTGCCTACGGCCGAAACGTTGAACCAGGAACGTTTCGGCCGTTCTTCTTTGGCGCGTGTTCGTAGATAGGTAACAAGAGAGAGAGGGACGAAAGGGACGAAAGTGCGTCGCTCTTTTGCTTTAGTCCCTTTAGTCCCTTTAGCCCCTTTCGGCTCTTTCCCCCTACATGTCCAACGCTACACGATCATCGCCGCCAAGCGCGCCGAAGATTCTTCGCGCACTCAGAATCACCACCCCCGCCAACAACCCGCCTGCCACGACATCGACGACGTAGTGGTACCGTAGATAAACCGTGGACAGTATGATTGCAGTTCCCAACGGCAGAAAGAATCGAAACGTCTTGCGGTGAAACCGCCGCGCGTAGTAAAGCGCGAGCAGCGTCATCTCGGTGTGTCCGCTTGGAAAGCAATCGCGCGTCAAACCTTCAGCGCGATCGAGCGTGTCGCGAACCGTCTGAAAGAACAACAAGCCGGTGAGCGGGTTTGTTTGCGCGGCGAGTATTTCCGGCAGAAAGCGCGGACCAATAGCCGGCACCGCTATGTACCCGAGATAAGAAAGGTAGAAGCCGAACGCTACCACGAACACCCAGAACCGATAGCGCTCACTGTTGCCCGAGCGCCAGATCACTGCTCCCAGAATGATCGGGAGAAAGTAGTAGGTCGGATAGCAGAGCTGAAGCAGTTCGGTGATCGGCGGCCACGCGAGCCGTTCGAGCCACACAGTAGGGTGCATGCCGAATACTCGATAATCAATCGCAGCAAGCGCAGCGTCGAAATCGCGCGGGTGAACCCGAGGTATGAGATAAGACAGCTCCTTGAAAGTGATCGGGATCAACGCGACCGGATACCACCCGTGGATGAAAGTGGCGAGGCGGGAAGCGGGGACGGTGAGACGGGGCGAGGGGGCGAAGGGGGAAGGGCCG
>Ga0193755_1000638_pt1 | contig 10140 bp, 8 predicted proteins | sample H1a2metaG_FD_144921 | JGI IMG/M metagenome (GOLD analysis project Ga0193755, IMG submission 144921) | Soil microbial communities from a riparian zone of the East river system, Colorado, United States - H1a2 | ecosystem: Environmental > Terrestrial > Soil > Riparian zone | place: USA: East River...
TCCGGCACATTCTCGTCTACGCAAACCGACTTGATCGTGTAGACGACATCGTTGGCGAACTCCTGCGTCGTATAGTTCACCGACGACGCAAACGTCGTTTTCGACCCGTCATAGTCGACGCCCATCCCACCGCCAATATCCAGATACTCGACGTCAATGCGCATCTGCCGAATCTTGGAGTAGACGCGCGCTGCTTCCTTCATTGCGGCCTTCACCCGTTTGATGTCGGTGATCTGCGAGCCGATATGAAAGTGCAAAAGCTTGAGCGACTCGGTCATCTCGAACTCGCGCAGCAGCCTTATGCACTCGAGCATCTCAGACGGGGTAAGTCCGAACTTTGCCGACTCGCCGCCCGATGAAGCCCACTTGCCCGAGCCTTTCGAATACAGCTTTGCGCGAATTCCGATCCACGGCCGAATGCCGGTCTCCTGCGAGCGCCGGATGATCATCTTCAGCTCGTTGAGCTTCTCGACGACGATCACCACCTGCTTTCCGATCTTCACTCCCATCAACGCGAGGTTGATGAACGCTTCGTCTTTGAAGCCATTGCAGATCAGCAGCGACTCGGGAGTCTGATCGAGCGAAAGCGCGGCGTACAGCTCAGCTTTGGATCCGCACTCGACGCCGAAGTTATACTTGGCGCCCTCGCGCAGGAGCTCCTCAACGACTTCGCGTCGCGGGTTAACTTTCATCGGGAAGACCCCGAAGTGCGCCGCGTTGTATCCGAATTCGCGAGAGGCGTCCTGGAATGACCGGTGCAGCTTCTTCAACTGGTTCGAAAGTATTTGAGGGAATCGAAGCAGGATCGGGAGCTGCAGTTTGCGGTGTTCGATGAGATCGTCGATCAGTTCTTTGGCGTCGACGGAGCGGGGATCGCCTTCGGCGGGGCGGACTGCAAGGTGGCCTTTTCGGTTTACCTCAAAGTATCCTGCTCCCCAATTCTCCACACCATAGGTCTCAAGGACCTCTTCCAGAGAGACGTTCCTCATCTATAGCATTCTCCGCCGGAACTCATGCCGCATGATATGAAACCAGATGTGCTTACAAGCGACTGAATTTAGCAGATTTAGCGTGATAGTGTCAAAAACTATTTTTTTGAGGCCGGTCTCTGGTTGCGCTTAGAAGTGGGTCTCGCTCATCGATGAGGGGCGACCCAGAATGTGGATCCAGCCATCCTGGCAGCAGCAAAGCGCCGCCGCCATTGATGACCTTCCACTCAACACATCGCTATCCGAAAGAGTCTCACTCCGGACTCATCGGTGTCATTCGCGGTTCGCGTCCATCAACGGCGATTCACCCAACGTTCAAGACAAACGGTTGCGATGAGAGGTCTCCGGGATTAACGATCCTGATCTCGTGCGGGCCTGGCGTCAGAGTCAATTTCTTCACCTTGAACTGCTGGCCGTCGGGCGTCGCCTCAGTCGCGGTACCATCAACCACGAGCTTCGCCGCAGGGTTGACTCGATCTCCCTTCACTATTAGCTGCCGTTTGCCGGGTTTGTACTTGACCTTCGTGATCCCCGGTATAGTTTCAGGATCGATCACCTTGATTTGAATCGAGGCGCTCGCGGTCGCGCTGGATTGGTCGCGAACCGACAACGCGAAACTGAACGTGCCGATAGCCGACGGTGAGCCTGTCAGCGCTCCCGTGCTCGCGTTCAGCGCAAGCCCCGCGGGGAGGGTGCCCGCGGAGATCGACCATGCATAAGGCGGTGTTCCTCCTGTGGCGGTTGGAAGGTAGTTGAATGCTGTTCCTTTCAGCGCATCCAACGAAGTGACGGCTCCGATCTTCAGCGGCGAGGGCGTAACCGTGATCGACAGTCCTTTCCGGGACGTGTGCGAGTCTGCGTCCGTAACGTCCACAGTGAAGTTGAAGTTGCCCGCAGCGGAAGGCGTACCCGAGATGATCCCGCTGGTCGCCGCGAGAGACAAACCAGCCGGAAGCGCACCCCCAGTCACAGCCCAATGGTAAGGCGGCTTCCCTCCCGCGGCTGCCAGTTGGTAGCTGAATGCCGATCCGTTCTGCGCAGCGGGAATTGCTCCGGAGGTTATTGTGAGCGCCGGGGGCCCTACCGTGATTGTGATCGGTTTTTGAGCGCTGCGGGCTTGAGCGTCGGTGACCTTGAAAGAGACGGCGAAGTCGCCTTGAACCGATGGAGTTCCCGTCACTGCACCGCTCGTGGAATTCAAGCCCAGTCCTCCCGGAAGCGCGCCGCTTGCAACCGACCACGCAAATGGGGGCGTGCCACCCGTCACACCCAGTTGGAAAGTAAACGGCGCTCCCAGGACGGCGGTAATCGATGACGGACTGTTAACCAGAGGAGGATTCGGGTCGGACACCATTATGTTGATGTTCGCGGACACCTCTCCGAACAGTGATGTGCCGTCTTGAGAAAGCTGCCACTGAAAGTTGTAAGGACCGGCGGAAGAAGGCGCAACACCGGTGAATGTCAGGTTGAGCATTTGACCCGGCGTCACTCCACCCGCCGGAGTCACCGCGCTGCCTCCCCAGGTCGTGTTGTTCGCCGGATTCTGTGAGCGAACCTTGAAACCAAGAAACGGATCCCAAACCTGAGTGCCGGTGTTCAGCCATTTCATGTTCACAGTGAACTGCTGGCCGACATTAAGACTCGCCGGAACTGTCTGCGAGACGAATTGCGAATCATAGGGCCCCGACGGCACGGCAACCGTTAGCGAAAACGCTCTTTCCACTTCGGCGCCTGCGCGATCGCTCACCAGCGCGGTGAAGTTAAACACGCCGGTCTCGCTGGGTATTCCGTTTACGACACCGATACCGGCGAGGCTCATGCCCAACGGCAGGCGGCCAAGCCCGGCAGCCAAGCTCCATGTGTACGGCCTTGTGCCGCCGGTCGCGGCGATGTTCCGAGGCGGATAAGTCACACCCACCACCGCGTTCGGAAGCGGGCCGGTGCTGATTATGGTCAGCGGACTGCCCGGTCCGTTTACAGTCGGATAAACGAACGCGACCGCATCCATATCGTCCTGGCGGATCGATCCGCATCGTCCATCGAAATGCGCGACCCCGAACATAGTCGCGTCCGGATACTCTGAGTGCCCGAGCCCGAGGCCGTGCCCCAGCTCGTGCGTCGCAATCTCCTGGACGTTACAGTGATTCCCAAACTCACAACTCGCGTACGGATTGAACGAAACAAATCCTCCGCGCGCCTCGACGAAGGTGACCCCGTTGATCATCAGGGTCGAGCTCGAGTCCCAGCTCAAACCTCCAAGCGCAAGGATCCGGGCGCACTCGGGTGTCGGTGCGAACCGGCCGTCGCATCCGTTAAACAGGATTGTTCCCTGCACGCGCGAGTAGCACCCGCCGGTCGTACCTCCGTTGACGATCCTCAACGTACAGCCCGGTACGCTGCTCCAGGCGTTCATTGCCGCGTTGACGTCGTCCATTATCTGCGGATTCGGGGCGCTCTCAGGATTTACGGAAAACACAACCGGCTGACCGGCGTCGGGACTGAACCAGCGCGCCGGCTGTGACTGAGGATAGAAATTGAAGTCCGCGTGAAGCTCATCTCCGTCGGGCGCGCGATACTCGGGCGGGCGCGCAAGCACCGAGACAGCCTTGTAGAAGGTCTGCAGAAATTGCTCGGAGCGCTCCCAGTTCAACGCCAGCCTCGCGCGAACCATCGCGGTATAAGCGGATAGACTCGCAGAGTCTGTAACTTTGCCGCCCTTGATGGCGCTCGCCTGGAAATCGACACGTGCATTGCCGGACTCGGCAAGGTTTCTAACGACAACCTTTCCGCCAAGGCTCGGGTCATCGACGACCGTGAACTTGCCAAGCAGCATCTGATGAACGCGCAAGCTCCCATCACGCCAGGTGTCGAGGTAAACCAGCACCTCCTCGTCGCGCTTGAACTGAGGGGTCCCGAACACTATGCTGCCGCGAGCTCCGACCTGCCCGCCTTCTTCTTTGAGCACAATCTTGCGATTTGCGATCTGTCCCTTCAGGACGTCATGGACACGGATGGTGATATAGGTAAAGATCCGGTCTTGCTCAGGGTCGAGTTGGGAACTGATCGAGAGTACCTTGCCCCTGACGATCGCTCGCGCGCCGATTATCAACTCGTCGTCGGAAGGGATTGTAAAGGTGCTCGAAAACGCGGAGCCGGCGCAGCTCAACCCAATTGAAGCCAACGCGATCGCCAGAGCGCCAGCTCTCTTCCAGGTGTTTCTCATGAAGCCTCCGGTAGGCGGGGGCGTAACGGCTAATGAATTCACCGACGAGCGGGAGGGCACGTCTGAACCGATCCTGCGGAGCAATCGCGACGGGTTAACGCCGAACGAGTAGTCTCAGAAAACAGGGCCTACGATTTGGGGCTTTCAGGTTTGACCATCGCCCGCGAGCGCCGGGCCCAAACCCGTGGACTACGTTACGTCCAAAGCTGCTTAGTGTCAATCACCCAGGTGAGGAGGATGTTTGTCAGAGCCTTGCGCATAGCCAATTGCGCAACCTGGCTAGCGGCTTAGGATCATTCATCAAAGAGATAACAGGTTGGGAAGAGGGACTTGTTCCCGCCTCTTTGCTGATTCCAGGGTTGTGACTCGGCTAGAGCTTCTCTTCCTTCACAAGGATCTCCTTCATGATCTCTGAAGCGCCCGCGCCGATCGTGTTCAATCTCGCGTCTCGCCAGAAGCGGCTGATCGGATACTCGGTGGTATAACCGAAGCCTCCGAAAATCTGCATGCAATCGTACATGACCTTCTGCGAAAGCTCGCTTGTGAACAGCTTGGCCATGGTAATCTCGCGAACTGCTCGTTCGCCGCGATTGATCAAGTCCAGAGCGCGATACGAGAGCCACTTCCCGGCCTCAATGCTTGTCTTGTGCTCGGCAAACCGGTGCTTCCAAACTTGAAAGTCGCCGATAGGCTTGCCGAAAGCGGTTCGCTCCTTGCCGTAGGCAACCGCGTACTCGATCGCCCGCTCCATCTTCGAAACGGTCGCGATCGCCGAAGCAAGCCGCTCGCCCTGGAAGTTGTGCATCGTATAGTAGAAGCCCCGTCCAACTTCGCCGAGAACATAGCGCTTCGGTATACGGCAGTTGTCGAAGAACAATTCCGCCGTGTCCGACGAGAGATTGCCCACCTTCTTCAACTTCTTTCCAACTGCGAAGCCTTTCACATCGGTTGGGAACAGAACCATCGACACTCCCTTGTAGCGGTCTTCGTCGGTGCGCACTGCCAAAATGATGAAGTCCGCGCGAGTGCCGTTGGTGATCCAGAGCTTCTGACCTGAAATGACAAACTCGTCGCCTTCTATTCGCGCCCGCGTCTTGAGAGCCGCAACATCGGACCCACCGCCCGGCTCGCTGATTCCAAGCGCCGCTATCCGGTCGCCGGCGATCGCCGGCCGCAGGAACTCTTCCTTCTGCTCGTCGGTTCCAAGCTCGTCAAGCACCGGCAAGGTTATGTCCGATTGCACAAACATCGCCATCGACACGCCGCCATTGTCGGAGTAGGAAAAGCCCTCGAGGTAAGCCGCGGTGTACCACCAGTCCAATCCGCTGCCGCCGTATTTTGGATCAAGCCTTATCCCGAACAGCCCAAGGTTAGCCGCCTTTTTGAAAAGCTCTCGTGGGAAGATGCCGGCTTCGTCCCACTCTTCGGCGTGCGGCGCGATCTCAGCCTGCACGAACTGCTTCACGGTTTCGCGAAACATGTCGTGCTCTTCGGTGAAGTAGGGATAGGTGTTCGCGACTGCTGCCGCGGCTTCAGTTGTGGCTACCATTTATTTGTCCTCCTGGAATGGAAACAGAATTATTGCTTGCTATGCCTCTTGTATACGCGCTGAATGAAATCCGTAACTGCGTCTGCCTGGTGATTGAAGCTGAGAATCGTCAATCCATACCAAAAGAGCATAACTACTATCGTATATACAAGTCCTCTATCAAGAGACCTCACACTGATCGATGTTGTTGTATACGAGGCGATTTGATAAACACCGACCAGGAACATAAGGGCAAGTACGACGATCGTAATAGGGCTCAGAGTAATTTTGACCTCTATTTGTGTTCCCGATCGTCGTGGATTGAATCGTCCGTACAAGACAGCTAGAAGCGAATCGTAGAGCCAGGGAGGATAAACCTGTTTTATTGTGAACTCGGCGCCGGATACCTCACCTTTGAAGCCTCTGGGATTACCTTGAAACCACCTGAATACTGACGGCTTGGAATACAACGAACCGAGAGCGGCGGACAAGATGGAGGTCGCTTTGTCACCACTGAGGTGCGTATCAATTACGAGATGCCTGTACGGTATTGGCGAAATCATTGCCTTTCATTTATCGAACGTCGTGACCGCCGCAACTTCATCCGCGTTCCATCTGGACATCGATGCCTAATCACCTTTTGAAGCGGCGATCTTTACAAGCGTATCGCCGGGAGCTACTACGTCGCCCTGCTTCACCAAAACCGCTTCGACTACGCCTTCAGCCGAGGCTCGAAGCGTCTGCTCCATCTTCATCGCTTCAAGGATCACCAGCGGATCGCCCACCGACACCTGCTGGGCCACACTCACCAGAACCTTCAACACCTGCCCGGGCATCGGCGCATAAGCGCTCTCGTGCTCAGAAGCCGACTGCGACCGTGGGTACCGCGCTGCTCGCGTGACCAGGCGTGACGACGCCTGAGACTGCACAAAGAACTGATCGCCTGCCTCTGCGATGCGAAATGACCGCTGAACTCCGTCGAGTGTTACGCGAATGCTTCCGGGCTCGAATGATACAACCTGAGCATTGGCTTGCCAATCGTTGTGCGAGAGCACGAACGAATCATTCGCAGCGTCGGTGGTGAGCTTGCGGCGGGGACGGCCGCGCTCCCAGGAACGCATAGAGATCTCGAAAGCGCGTTCCCCGACTAGCAGCTTGATAGACGGGTCGCGAAAAGGGTTGTTCCGATAGTTCGGCAGCAGGTTTGGCAGGATCGAAGTCTCGGCTTGTTGTCGTTTCCCGATGTACAACGCGACGGCGCTTGCTGCAATCGAGTCCTCTGCCGCGTCCTCTTGCGAGACCAGCTCGCTCAGGCGCTCGTCGATAAACCCGGAGTGATATGTGCCGCCGGCGAACTCCGCGTGCTCGAGCGTCCGGATCAAAAACTCGCGATTGGTTTGCACGCCGAGCGCGACAAGACTCTTCAAACCGTGGGCAAGCTTGCGCCGAGCCGTTTCGCGATCCGGCCCGTGAGCGATCATCTTCGCGAGCAGCGGGTCGTAGTGAATGCCGACCTCCGTCCCGCGATCAACGCCTGAGTCGATTCGCAACCCGTCGATTGACGATGGGACGTCCCACTCGTGAAGCGTTCCTGTCGCGGGAAGAAACTCGTTATTCGGGTCTTCGGCATAAAGCCGCGCCTCGATTGCGTGACCGGTCGCTTTGAGGTCTTGTTGGGCGACGCTCAGCGCGTTGCCCTGAGCGATCTCTATCTGAAGCTTGACCAGATCGAGACCGGTTATCATCTCGGTCACCGGGTGTTCGACTTGCAGCCGGGTGTTGACTTCGATGAAGTAGAACTCGCCCGACGGAGCGAGGATGAACTCGACGGTTCCCGCATTTGTGTAGCCGATCGCACGCCCTGCCGAAACCGCCGCCTCACAAACACGTTGTCGCAACTCGCTGCTGAGAGCCGGTGACGGACTCTCTTCGATGATCTTCTGATGACGCCTTTGAATCGAGCACTCGCGCTCGAAGAGATGGATCAAACCGCCGTTTTTGTCTCCAAGGATTTGAACTTCAACGTGCCGTGCATTATCGATGTACTTTTCCAGAAGCAACGTCCCATCGCCAAACGCTTTCTCGGCTTCGCGGCGCGCTGCTTCAATCGCAGCTTCAAGCTTACTCGCGTCGCGGACGACTCGCATGCCTTTGCCGCCGCCGCCAGCCGAGGCTTTAATCAGGACCGGTAGCCCGATCGCTTCTGCATTCCTGCTGAGAACTTCGAGCGACTGATCTTCTCCGTCATAGCCCGGAACAACCGACACTCCTGCCGCTGCCATAATCCTTCGAGCCGTGCTCTTCAAGCCCATCTTGCGCATCGCGTCAGCGGCCGGCCCGATGAACGTGATGCCCGAAGCTTCGCAGGCTTCCGCGAAGTCCGCGTTCTCGGACAGAAAGCCGTAGCCCGGATGAATGGCCTCAGCCCCGGTTCGCTTCCCAGCCGCGATGATCTTCTCGATGTTTAGATAGGAGTCTTTGCTCGGAGCGGGTCCGATGTGGACAGCGTCATCGGCGAAGCGCACGTGAGGCGCTCGCGCATCGACGTCGGAGTAAACCGCGACAGTCGAGATGCCCATCGCGCGACAGGTGTGCATCACGCGCAGCGCGATCTCTCCGCGATTGGCGATTAGTATCTTTGTGAAATGGCGCTCAGTCACTCGTCGTCATCAAGGCGCGCTCTGCCGCTTCAGGAAGTTCGATAGGCGCGAAAATGAAAGCTGGGTAAAGATAGCCGTCCCGCTCCGACTTGTCTTCGTCAACAACGCGGAGCATGTCGTGTCCCTCCGCGTCTGAGTGCGGCCGCGTGCGATAGACCTTGCCCACGATGAGACTCGCCGGATTGCTGTCGTTGTTTATGCAGATCACGAAATCGCTCATCGCAGTGCTATCTACTGGTTATCACTTGTTTGTTCATTTCGGTAACCGCTGGAGTGTATTATGCAAAGTGACAACAAGCAATCATTTGCGCGTAGGAGAAGGCTTATGACGTGGAACTACCGAATAGTGCATCGAGTAGTAAACGCTGAACACATCTATGCAATTCACGAAGCATTCTACGATGGTAACAAGCCAACATCGATCACGGAAAAGTCAGTACATCCGCAAGGAGAAACACCCGAGGAGCTGGCGCGCGATTGTGAGAATTATTTAAAGGCGATTGAGAAGCCGGTCCTGGAATATGCTGACTTCGAGACTTCAGGCACTTAACAGTGGCGGTCAGCAGGCGTACGGCTTTGCCATCGGGTCTACGGACGAGAATCACTCCGCACGTTCCACTAATGGCCAGAGTTGCGCTACTGCGAAAGTTGTCTCCGCAGGCACTGGTAGGCTTCGTCCAGCGCTGGTCGTATCGGACCACTAATCCAGATGAGGCCGGCGGGACGCAGATCTCTTATCTCGAACCTCTCGTGCCAAGGAGATGAATTGCTGACGAGTACCGGTTGCTGAAAATCTGGAAACTGGTCGGCGGTGATGTCGATCGTAAGATTTCCTTGTCGGAGCCAAGCGTGTGTCCTAAACGGATTCTCCTGATCACCATAGCTACCGCGTTGCGCCGAGATGAGATCGAAATCCCCAAACCCCTCCGACGAGAGGTGTGTGGCGAGCAGGTCGGACACGTCGCTGCAGCAACCGGCGGGAAAATCCTTAAGGTGGTCGGGTAGACAATCATTGTTGTTCTCGATGACGTTCCGGAACCGCATTACGGCGGCTGTGATCTCGCTATGGCGTTGATCCAAAAGTAGTGCCTTCTAATCAGTAGAGTCAGTGACAACTCAAGGTCAGCAGTCCAACGTAAGCACACCAAACAACGCAGAGCTCTTCAACTCACAAGCGCGCGCTCCGATTACGTTCTTTGAATCTCGCCCAAAAGTTCCTTCCCGGAATATGGTATTCGACAACCCTCACCCAATAGGCCAACGAATTCAACGCTTGCTGGACTTGGCGCGCAGACATTCGCGTCTGTCTGGCCTGCTCCCAAAGGAACTCCAACCCGTCTCCGAGACTCGTTGGATACTCAATGCCGTCGTGATCGAGGTTGCTATAGAGAAATGGCGCGCCCTTCTTATTGCACGGCCCACCAACCCCGAGGTGGCTGACTTCCCATCCATTCGCAGTTCGGACCACGCGGTACTTATCTGAATGGCCCCAGCGGTTGGAGTACACCACAAATGCGAACTCCCGATCTGTTGTTGGGTCGGTACGGCGCGTTGGTTGTCTGCTATTCATTTCGATTGTCACTATTGCGATCAACGGTGTGTTTCAGCACTTGCCGTGCTAACGGGCATCTCGCGCGGTTTCGAAGCTGGTCCGTTTACCCACTGGGTTCATCTAGCGTTCGAAGCTCGTGGCAAACGCCAAGACACCGATGTTCAATGCCTGAACACTCCCCACTCCAT
>Ga0193755_1000639_pt1 | contig 10139 bp, 8 predicted proteins | sample H1a2metaG_FD_144921 | JGI IMG/M metagenome (GOLD analysis project Ga0193755, IMG submission 144921) | Soil microbial communities from a riparian zone of the East river system, Colorado, United States - H1a2 | ecosystem: Environmental > Terrestrial > Soil > Riparian zone | place: USA: East River...
TGTTGGAGCCTACCTTCTGCACGATCTCGACCGCTTTGACTCCCGGCATCTTTTCGGCGGCGGTGATGTCGATGCTGACGATCTTGCAATGCGCGTAGGGCGCCCGCAACATTTTCCCAAACAGCAGCCCTGGCCGCTTCACGTCGTAGGTGTAGCGCGCCTGGCCGGAAACTTTGTCGGGCGAGTCCACCCGGGAGATGCGCTTGCCGATCAAGTTGCGGTGTTCCGCATCGGGCCATTGATAGTCAGGCATGGCTAGGCTCCCTTCCGCGCGACTTGCGCGACCGCGCCGCGAATTCCGGCATAGGTGCCGCAACGACAGATGTTGCCGCTCAGTTCATGGAGGAGGTCGTCGGCAGTGGGATCAGGATGCTTGTCGAGCATGGCCTTGCAGGCGACCACGAAACCCGGGGTACAGAACCCGCACTGGGAGGCATCATTGTCGACGAAGGCCTGCTGAATGGGATGCAGCTTGCCGCCTTCCATCAGGGCCTCCACCGTGGTGATCTTCTTGCCTTGCGCCTCGATGGCCAGCACGGAACACGCGTAAACCGGTTTGTCTTCGAGCAGGACGGTGCAGGAACCGCACTCGGCCTTGTCGCAAACCCGCTTGGCGCCGGTGATGTCGAGGGTGTCGCGCAAAGCATCAAGCAGCGTGACCCGGGGTTCGAGGCTCGCCTTGTAGCCCTTGCCGTTCACATTGAACTGCATCGGCACTTTGCCCGGGCCGTGCACTGGAACTTCTGAGCCGGCCGCCATGACGAACTTGGGCGTGGCCACAACCGGCACGGCGGCGGCGATGGTCGAGATTTTCAGGAAGTCGCGCCGCGAAACGCGCGAACTTTCTTCGTCTAGTGGTTGTTTCGGATCCCTTGGAACGGATTCGTCGTCGTGCATCCCTGTCCTCCGCATGGCGGAAGATACCGGCCGCCATTACCGGGTTGCGCCTGCCCGTGAAAAGCTTTGGGAGGCTGGAAAATGAGGCTACGCCGCATCACAGGTTGAACGGGGACCTTTGTAGGGAATCGAGTATACAACTTCACGGGAATTTCGTGGGGGCAGCGCACTGAACACCGACACGCGGTATTTTGCAAGCTACGGATCGAAACTCAAGAGCCTCTGTTTCGCTGGTAGTCAAGGGCGGGAATAGGCAACTGTTCTCACACGATTCATCTTATGACGATAATCCCCGCCCAAGCAGGGCTTGGACGGGCACCCTCTGCGTGCGCGAGAGATTCCGAACATTTCGAACGCGGGCGGCTTCCTGATTTACTTCTTCAGCGAGCGGGTGTACTTCACCAGCCCGTCGATCTGCTCTTTGGTCAACTTGCCTTCGTAGCCGGGCATGGGTTTCTTGCCCTTCTCGATGATGGCGGCAAGATCGGCGTCGGACTGCTTCTGCACATCGTCGGAAGCCAGGTCCTTGACCTTCATCTTCGTGCCTGCGGGGGTATCGCCTTTGCCGTCCGCTCCGTGGCAGGAAGCGCACTTGGACTTGTACACATCGGCGCTGGCGTCGGCCGCCAGTGTCGTGGTGGACAATGCAAAGGTCAGCGCCAGAACAACCAGTGAAGCCCGGAAGATGCTTTTCATTCTTTCTTCTCCTAAATGAGTGAGGAGGGCATAAGGCTCCCTCCTCAAGTCCTTGGCACGCTACATGCCAGAGGGTTCGCCTTTGTCATGTCGATGAAGTGTATGGAACCTAAGGACAATGGGCAAGCCAGGCAGGCTGCTTTCGGGTCAAAAAACACTCGGTGAGGGGTGAGAACCCCCATCAATGGCGTAGTCCGATGACAGACGCCCTCCAGCTTGCTTAGCAAGTTGCTGAAAACAAGTACCCGCGGCAATCCAGCAAGGGGAAAGTGCATTTGGCAGGCGGTTTGCCCTCTCCAGAGTGGATCTTTACTCAAGGAGTTCGGCTTTGGAACCTACATTAATGGTCATCGGCCTGAATCACCGGACGGCGCCGGTAGCGGTGCGGGAACGTTTCTGGATCAGTGAAGGCCGACGATCTGAGGCGCTTGCGCAACTGGGCCGCGCCGAGGGCATCGAAGAAGTGGTTGTGCTGGCCACCTGCAACCGCACCGAATTTCTGCTCTGGGCAAGTGATGCCAGCTTAGCCGCAAATTCCGTGCTGCGTTTCCTGTCGGCTGAATATGGCTTGAAGCTTTGTGAATGGAAACATTTTTACCGCCTGCTGGATGAAGCGGCCCTCCTCCACATTTTCCAGGTGACTTCGAGCCTTGATTCCATGGTGCTGGGCGAACCGCAGATCGTCTCGCAAGTAAAAGCAGCCTGGCAGCAAGCTCAGAAGTCAGGCGCCACCGGGCGCTTTTTGGATGCAGTTCTTCAGAAAGCTCTGACAGTTTCCAAACGCGTACGCAACGAGACTGCCATCGGTAACTCCGCGGTTTCGGTTCCGTATGCCGCTGTGGAACTGGCCAAGCAAATATTAGGCACGCTGCAAAGCAAGCATGTGCTCGTGCTGGGTGCCGGCAAAATGAGCGAACTCTCGGCCCGCTACCTGGTCAATCACGGGGCAAGTTCCGTATGCGTGATCAACCGGACCTACGAACACGCATTGACGCTGGCCGCTGAACTCGGCGGGCAAGCTGCTGCATTCGAAGACCGGTGGCAACGGATGGAGACTGCCGATATCGTGATTAGTTCGACTTCCTGCCCTCACACCGTTTTGAACCGCGGGGAAGCCGAGTTCATCATGCGCTCGCGCGCCGAACGGCCGCTGGTGGTGGTCGACATCGCCCTCCCCAGAGATATCGACCCCGCTGTAGGCGAAGTAGAAGGAATCTTTCTGTATGACCTGGATGACCTGGAAAAAGTTGTGCAGCATAATGCGGGAGAACGCGAAGCTGCTGCCATAGAAGCGCAGAAAATCGTAGCCGAGGAGGCCTGCGGCTTTCGTCGCAAGCTCTTGGCGGAGCGAGTCGTGCCCACGATCGTTGCGTTGCGTACACGTCTCGACGAGATTTGCCGGCAAGAACTGGAGTTCTTCAAGCAAGAGTGCGGGCCATTTTCGAAAGAGGAAGATGCTTTACTAGGGGAAGTCGCAGGTCGCATCACTCGAAAAATTGCAGGTTCGCTGGCCCGCGAACTCAAGGAACTTCCGGAAAAGACAGAACAGGAGCAGATGACGGTAGCGGTGAAGCGCCTGTTCCATCTGGAAACGCCCGAAAAGGCGCTTGCCGGCGCCAGTTTGTAAGCTTTCCACAGCGCCAGTGGGACAAAGCCCTTTTGCGATCTTTCGTGTCTTTGGGGGCTTCAGAAATCAAAAGCCTGAATCACAAATGAAACGAAAACGAAGAAGATAACGCGCCACAACAAGCCGGCGCCTTCAGAGAGCAAATCACAGCGGCTTGCCGACAGCCGCGCCTTCCACGTACACTCCGCTCCGTCCAAATGCTAGGCAAGTTATGTCTGAAGACACCCACCTGGGCGGCCGGCACCCATTTCCATCCACCCGCTGGTCTGTGATTGAGGCAGCGCGCAGCGAACGAGCGGAGGAGCGGCAGCGCGCTCTTGATGTCCTGATTCCCGCCTACTGGAAGCCGGTTTACAAGTACATCCGGCTGCATTGGCACAAGGAACAAGAAGAGGCCAAGGACTTGACCCAGGACTTTTTCGTTCGCCTGATCGAAAAACAGCTGCTCGATCGGTTTGACAGCAGTCGGGCGCGGCTGCGCACCTACTTGCGGGTGTGCGTTGACGGCTTGGTCATGAATAGCGACAAGGCTGCGCAGCGTTTGAAGCGGGGCGGGGACATTGCCTTGCTTTCGCTGGATTTCGCATCGGCCGAGGGCGAACTGCAGGAGTTGCAGATTCCCGCGCCAGGCGGTGCAGAAGAATTCTTCGCGCAGGAATTTGCGCGCAGTCTGTTCGGACTTGCGCTCGAAAGGCTTCGCCGGGAATGCGAAGACAAAGGAAAGGGCCTGCACTTCCAGTTGCTTGAACTCTACGACATCGACGAAGGCGGCAAGAACTTTACCTATGAAGAAGTCGCCCGGCGATTTGCTATCAAGGCCACCGACGTCACTAATTACCTCGCATTTGCTCGCCGGGAATTTCGCCGGATTGTGCTCGAAGAACTGCGGGACATGACCGCCAGTGAAGATGAGTTCCGGCGCGAGGCGCAGGCTCTGCTGGGGGTAAGGCTGGGATGAGGTGGCTTACCGATTCCGCCCTGGAGCGTTTGCGCGAGGCTGCCGATGCGCCCGACCTGGAGGGCACACGCTATCGCCTGATCAACAAGCTCGGCCAGGGTGGCATGGGCGGGGTGTACCGAGTCGAAGATCGCACGCTGGAGCGGGAAGTCGCACTCAAAGTAATCAGCATCCCCGAATGCAGCGGCGGCTGGTCTGCCCGTTTACTGCAGGAGGCGCGGGTCATCGCCAAGCTGGAACATCCCGGAATCGTTCCGGTGCACGACGCTGGCACTCTGCCCGACGGACGTCCTTACTACACCATGAAGCTGGTGCAAGGAAAACGTCTGGATGAACATCTGAAGGATGTACCGGGCCTCTCAGACCGGTTGCGTATCTTCCTGCGAATCTGCGATGCAGTGGCATTTGCTCATGCCCACGGCGTTCTCCACCGCGACCTGAAACCAGCCAACGTGATGATCGGCCCATTTGGCGAAGTACTAGTCATGGACTGGGGTTTGTCGAAGTTGTTGGGTACAGTTGCTAGCGCACGAAATTTGACTGAGCCAGAAGAGAACAAAATCAGAGAGGCCGGCTCCGACGAGGGAACTGCGCACGGAAGCGTTCTCGGAACCCCCGGCTACATGTCTCCCGAGCAAACACGCGGGGATGCTCTTCTCGATGAACGCGCCGACGTTTACTCGCTGGGTGTGGTCCTGGAGTTCTTGATGGCGCAAGGGTCCCCGCAACCGGTTCCGCGAGCGCTTGCGGCTATTCGCAGACAAGCGATGGCTGACGATGCTGCCCGACGCTACCAGAAGGTCCCGGATATTGCCGTCGACGTGGCGCACTTCCTCGACGGATTGCCGGTCAGCGCTTATCCGGAAGGTCCCTTCGGGCACGCATGGCGCTGGATGTCGCGCAATCGCGCGTGGATTCTGCTCTTGCTGGCCTACATGATCGCACGGGCCTTAGTCATTTTCTTTCGCCCTGGATAAAGGATTTCCGACACGCGCGGAATAGAGTAGGAGCGGGCAGACCCCGCTGGGAGATGACGATGAATAAGGCGCTGCTCGGACTGCTCTTAGGCGGAATATTAGGCGTTTTCGACGGATTGACTTCGTGGTTCACGCCAGCAGTACGCGATCAACTCGCCATGATCGTATTCGGCTCAACGATCAAGGGACTCATAACTGGCGTGCTGACCGGCTATTTTGCCCGTAAAGTGAATTCACTGGCCTTGGGTATCCTGTTTGGGTTGACCGTCGGATTGCTGTTTGCGTATGCGGTCGCAGCCATGCAGCCCGGACCGGACCATTACTATTTCGCAATCATGTTGCCGGGTTCAATCGTGGGAGCCATCATCGGCTACGCAACGCAACGCTTCGGGCAGCCGCAAGCCGCTACGCGCTGATGAGTCCGAAAATTGGAGCCTCAAGTCAGCGCGCGTTCGAGGATTCAGTTGCGGGTTGCGATCCGCTTTCTTCGTCCTCACCGTGCATCAGGCCGAACTTCTTGAGTTTGTAACGCAAGGCATCGCGGCTGATGTCGAGCAGCTTGGCGGCCTGAGTCTGGTTGCCGTTGGACTGCCGCATCGCTAGCTCAACCATGGCTCGTTCTACTTCCTCGAGTGAAGTACCGCCTTCGGGAATATAGAGACGGGGCAGCAGTCGGCCATTGGCGAGTGCCTGGCCAATCTCAGGCGCCGCGGTTCGTTCGAAGAGTGTGCGTCCGCCGGTTTCGGCCACCGAAAAGGGCAGATACACGGGGCGCAGAAACTGGTCCTCTTCAAGGATCATGGCGCGCTCAATCGTGTTCTTCAATTCGCGCACGTTCCCGGGCCAAGTATGCATTAATAACAGCTTTCGCGTCTCGTCGGAAAGCCCCCGAATGGATTTCCTGAACCTGCGGTTGTACCGATCGATGAAGAAATCCACCAGAGGAAGAACGTCTTCCTTGCGTTCGCGCAACGGTGGAATGAAGATCGCGATGATAGCCAGCCGGTAATAAAGGTCTTGGCGGAACTGGCCTTCGCGAACCGCTTTTTCCAGATCGCGGTTTGACGCCGCGATCACGCGCACGTCCACTTGCATGTCGCGCACGCCGCCCACACGGCGAATCATCTGATCTTCGAGGACGCGCAGCAATTTGGCCTGCAGCAGGGGCGACAGTTCACCGATTTCGTCGAGAAAGAGGGTGCCGCCATCGGCCATTTCAAACAGACCCTTTTTCATCTGCTTGGCATCGGTGAAGGCGCCCTTCTCGTGTCCGAATAGTTCGGCCTCCATTAGGGTCTCGGGGATGGCCGAACAGTTGATGGCGACAAAGGCCTTTTCGGCTCGAACGCTCTCGTAATGGATGGCTTTTGCGATCAAGTCTTTGCCGGTACCGCTTTCGCCTTGGATAAGAATCGTCGTGGCTTCGCTGGCGGCAACCTTGCGAACAAAATTCATCAGCTCGATCATCTTCGCCGAAACGCCGACCACGTTGTGATACCCGGCGCGGCGATGCACTTCTCCCCTTAACGACTGGACCTCAGTGCGCAAGCGATTGGTTTCCAGCGCATTCCGAATGGTGACGTGCAATTCGTCAAAGTCCAGTGGCTTGCCTATGAAATCGTAGGCGCCCAGTTTAAGTGCGGCCTTGACATCGTCCAGTTGCGGATCCGCTGTGATCATGATGACGGCGCGTGCGTCGCCGTTCTTTTTGAGCTGGTCGAGTACTTCAAGTCCGCTCATGTCGGGCATGCGCACGTCGAGCAGGACCAGATCGGGAGACTCATGCTGGGCGATCTTCAGGCCAGGTCCGCCCGAATCCGCCTCGATGACGTGATAGCCCCATTCTTCGCACTTCTGGCGAAGAGACCAGCGCACCAGGCGCTCGTCGTCGACGATGAGGATCTTCTCTGCTGGCATTCCCAATAGCTTACACGATTGTTTTTTGAGGGGTTGGACGCCGGGGACCATGCAAGACGGGTTGCCGGGTCAGGGAACGCAGTACCATACTCCTGGGGAGTGACTCTCCACCTGGCCGTCAAGGAGACGTCGACTGTGCTCCAACCCCCGGCAAATTCAGTATTTCTATCCATTTCTCAATCCAGAATCAGGTGTTTTTGCATCGAAGGCAGTGAGCGCGGGGGTTGGACTATGAACGAGAATATTGCCCGGGAGATACTGCACGAGATGATCTCCTCACTGGAGGCACTAGAAACCCAGAGTGGGGCGATCCTGCAACTCCTCAAGGACAAGGGGATCGCCAGCGACGAAGAACTTAGTCCTTGCTTGGAGCTCGCAGGAAAGGCGAGCGATGTCCGATGGCGTGCCGCCAGGGTAAGGCTGGAGCGGCTACTATCCACCGCGCTTAAACCGGTAGAGAGCGACGCCGGCAAGCAACCTTCGCAGCCCGCCGCAGCCAATCACGAATCGAACAAGCCAAATGAAACGGCCGAGCAAAAGGAACCCGCAGCCCGTCCCGACGGGGCCCGAGAGACTGCCAGCGAAGGCAGGTCTGAGGCAGAGGACCGCACTGCGAGTGCCGAAGCAGCGCGCGACCCACACCGCGAAGACAACAAGCAGACTGACGAAAGCGCTGCTTAGGCGTTAGATCATTCGTTTCGGGTGAAGAGCATATCTCCTGTAGCAACCTACGCCGCGGACAGACGTACCCGTTAAGTTGAACCGGACCGGGCTGCAGCGGGCACTTCGCGACTCAGAAGCTGTACTTCAATCCAAATTGAATCTGGCGCATAGGTATGGCGAGCGACGTAATTGTCCCCGCAACTCCCGGGCCGTCATCGATGAAGTTGTCGGGCTGTGCGTAGTTGGGATGGTTGAAAGCGTTGAAGAACTCTGCCCGAAATTCGAGGCGTTGCCTTTCAGTTAACGCGAATACCTTGCGCAGTGACCCGTCGAAAACGTTCTGGCCCGGACCGGTCAGGCTATTGCGTCCCGCATTGCCAAAAAAATAAACGGCCGGGGGATCATCGGGAATCGGGTACGCATCTATGTCAAACCACAAATCTTTCGTGCGCTGATCGCGCGGCAGATTTCCATTCCTCAGCTGATCGGGACGGATCGCGACTTGTGCCCCGGTGTTGGAGGGATCCGTGCCGAGCAGGGGCGAGAATGGGAACCCGCTCGCGAGAGTGTAAATACCGCCAACGTGCCATCCTCCAAACACGGCGTCGAGCGCGCGATTGCTGATGTTCGACCGGCTGCCGCCGAAGGGCAACTCGTAGTCAAAGCTGAACACCCAACGAAATCTCTGGTCGAAGTCGGCGAGTCCCCGTTCTGCAGTTATGTCGTAACTGTTTTGCGGGAACGGCGCCGCGCAGCAGATCTCGGGCAGGTCGTTGATTGCCTTGCTGTAGGTGAACGCGCTCAGAAAATACAGGCCGTGGCTCAGATGCTTCTCAGCCTTGACTTGCAGCGAATTGTAGTTCGAGGTGCCGCTGTTTTGAATGGATGTGAAGCCGCCGTACTGCGGATACGGGCGGCGGGCTTGTATATCTCCGGGCCCTGGGACCGGAACCTGGTTTCGGTCGGTCACGACTTGCAGGCGAGAACCTTTCGAACCCGCGTAGGCGACCTCGAGGCTGATCGCTCCTGGCAGCGCGCGTTGCACGGCCAGGTTCCAGCTTTGGTAGTAAGGGGTGTGCAGATTCGGATCCACACTCGTGACGCCAGGATTCACTGCCTGGCTCGGGTCCAGGGACGGAAATCCCTGCGACACGGTGATCACGGGAGTGACGCCGTCGCTGATGAAGTTAGGTTCATAGAAAAATGGCAGGTTGTACGCCAGCTGCAGTGGCGCCGCCGTGCGGATTTCCTGCCCGGCGAAGAAGATGCCGTAGGCTCCCCTGATGACGGTGTCGGCATTCGCGCTGGGCGTGAAGGCGAATCCGATCCGAGGAGAAAAGTTTGCCTTGTCGGCCTTTACCAGCGCCCGGGAAGCGCCGTTCTGTCCTGCCTGGATGAGGGTTCCGGTCGCGTAGTCGAAATTGCTCTGGCGATCGTTCACTTCCACGATGGGCGAGAAATAGTCGTAACGCAGGCCCAGGTTGAGCGTCAGGCGGTGACTTACTTTCCAATCGTCCTGGGCGAACAAAGCCGGGACGTGTTGTCGGTTACCCAATTCAATCACGGTTGAAATGTTGGCTTGTTTTGGCAACCCCAGCAACATGTCGGCCAGGCTATTGCCGGTGAACGCGCCGCTGAACGTGAACTGCCCGCGCGGCGCGGCTTCTTGCGAGATATTGAACTGGCTCCAGCGGATCTCGCCCCCGAACTTGATGGTGTGCGCGCCGCGAACCAGGGTGAGCACGTCGTTGATCTGCCGTTCCTGGCTGGCAAGAATCGTGGGAGCGTACCTGGGATCTCCCACCCGGCGGAAACCCCGGGGGGCGAATAGAGTCAAGCCGTTGACGCGAGCATCGTCGGGCACGCCGGGAACTTGCAGCTCGGGGGGCGGAAGTGCAGTGCCGTTTACGGGTACTCCGCGACGGACGTGCACGTAGTTAAAGCCGACGCGGATTTCATTCACGGTCTTGGGGGTAAACGCGCGCGCGTATCCGAGCGATGCGCCCTTGGTATCTTCGAATCCGTTTCCGGTGCTGGAGTCTCCGCCGTTCGCCAGGCCCGGCAGAGGGGCCGGTCGCACGTCGGTCCTTCCGCTCATGGAATAGCGAAAAAAGACCTGGTCTAGCGCCGAGGCGTTGTAGTCTACGCGGACATCGCCCTGATCGATGCGGTCCTGCTCAATGGGAGAAATGATGTAGTTGTTCCCCGCCCCCGGCTGATTGGGCGACGGATAAAGGTTCATGAAGGCCTGGGCGATTGGATCGATGCGATCGCTCGGAATCTTGTTTTCCGAAAATGGCAGCCCAGTGGTTGGATCGGTGATAACTGACTCCGAAGGGTCAGAAAAATCTCCGATACGTTCCGCCAGGTTTGGAACGGCCGATACCCAAGTCAGCGGATTCCG